>Ga0182024_10000128_pt1 | contig 163660 bp, 142 predicted proteins | sample P32metaG_FD_120480 | JGI IMG/M metagenome (GOLD analysis project Ga0182024, IMG submission 120480) | Permafrost microbial communities from Stordalen Mire, Sweden - P3-2 metaG (Illumina Assembly) | ecosystem: Environmental > Terrestrial > Soil > Wetlands > Permafrost | place: Sweden: Stordalen... | reverse complement strand
GGGAGGGGGCGGGGGCGCCCCGCCCGATAAGGCGGTTGGCCCGGCCGCCCCGTACCCCGGGACCCGGGCCGCCACGGCCCCCCCCCCCCACTTGCGATATATCTTCGTGACCATTACGATATATCTCACGTAATTACTTTAACGGAGAATCGTATATGTTTGGTGGCGACAGGGGCCACGGAAGTGGCCCGAGAGAGGCCCGGGGCGATCGCGGGGATCGCGGGGAAAGGGGTCACGGGTGTGGCCCGAGGGAGGCTCGCGGGGCGCGGGGCTCGTGGGGTTGGGGGACTGGATCGTGGGGTGACGCGGGAATGTGGGGTCGCGGCCCGGGCCGCGGTCAGGAACGCGGTGGTCGGCACGGCTGGGGACGGGGCGGACGGATGTTCGAGCAGGGGGATCTCAAGTACGTGATCCTGCACCTGCTGAGCGAGAAGCCGCGCCACGGCTACGAGATCATCAAAGCGCTCGAGGAGCGGCTCGGTGGGACGTACTCACCAAGTCCCGGCGCGGTCTATCCGACGCTGACCATGTTGGAAGACATGGGTTACGCGCGCGGCACCACCGGCGACGGCGGGAAGAAGGTGTACGAGATCACACCCGAGGGGCGCACGTACCTCGAGCAGAACAAGAGCGCGGTGGACGAGATCTTCGATCGCATCTCGGAGTTCGCCACCAGCTTCTTCGGCCCACCGATGCTCGAGGTCCATCAGGCCTTCAAGAACGTGGCGCGCGCGACCTACTCCACCGCGACCCGCCTCAAAGATCCCGAGCAGCTGAAGCGAATCAAGGAAGCCCTCGACCGAGCCGTCGCGGAGATCGAGAAAGCAGGGGAGAAAAGCAGTAGCTAGCGGTTGGCGATTGGCAACTGCAAGCAGCGACAAGGGCCGGCCTCCTATACTCGAGGACCGGCCCTGCGTGCTGTTGCGGATCGCCAATCGCTAATTCAAGACCGCATCCAACTCGATCTTCACATTCCCCTTCAATGCGCCGGACACCGGGCATCCGTCTTTCGTCGCTTGCGCGATCTTCTGGAACGCGTCGGCCGTCGCGCCGGGCACCGTGGCGCGAACTGTCAGCTTCATCGTCGTGATCTTGAACCCGTCCGCCACCTTGTCGATCGTGCATGCGGCCGACGCCTCGACGCGAGTCGGTGGCGTGCCCGCTCCCTCGAGTCCAAGGCTCAACGCCATCGCGAAGCACGCCGCTTCCGCCGCCGCGAGCAACTCCTCGGGGTTCGTACCCTTGGCGCTCTCGAACCGCGACCCAAATGAGTACGTCGCGTCAAGCGCACCCGTCTCGGTCTTTACGCTCCCCTTCCCGGATCGCAGTCCCCCTTCCCACACAGCGCTCGCTCGGCGCGTCGGCATCTCAAAGCTCCTGGCTGTCGTTTGGAAGAAAAGATAGTGGCTCGTGGTTGGCGGTTCGGGGTGGTGGTCCGTGGTTGGTGGCTCGCGGTCGCAGGACAATCGCCGGCTACGCGACGTGCGACCGCCCATTCACGCCGTTGACCGTTAACCATCAACCACTAACCACTGTCCGTTATTGGGACTGCCGATCCCAAGCGCGCGTCAGAACGGGCATCCTGTAGCGCAGAGATCACGCCTTAAGTGCATACGGCGACATCTGATACGGGCGCCTCCATGTTGGGCACAGGACTTCCTTACGGTAAGACACTGTGGACATCGTACGCACCCCCCCGACGCGGCGCCGCCGCTACTTCTTCATCGCCCTCGCGGTCGTGGCCGTGGCCTCCGTGACCGTCTCGGTCAGCCGACTAGAGTCTCGCGCTCCATCGGTCGAGCGGGGCACGCTTTGGATCGATACCGTGCGTCGCGGCACGATGCTCCGTCAGGTCCGCGCCCCTGGTAAGCTCGAACCCGAGCACGTGCGCTTCGTGTCCGCGGTCACCGCCGGACGCGTCGAGCGCCGAGACGTGCTCCCGGGCGCTACCGTCACACCAACCACTGTGCTACTGGAGATGTCTAACCCGGACGTCCAGTTACAAGCACTGACCGCCCAGCAACAACTCGCGGACGCAAGAGCGCAGCTCGTGACCAGTCAAACCCAGCTCGAGTCGCAACGCCTGACCGAGAGCTCGCAGCTCGCGACCGTGCAGTCGGATTCGGCCGACGCGGCCCGCACCGCGGCGATGATGGACGCCCTCGACCGCAAAGGCTTCGCGGGTGGGATGGAGCTCGCCAAGGCACACGACAAGCTGCGCGAGCTCGACTCGCGGCTGGCCACCGAGCGCGATCATCTCCACCTGTTGACGGAGTCCGTGAGCCAGCAGCTCGTGCTGCAGCAGCAGGAAATCGAACGGCTGCAGTCGATCGCCCAGTTCCAGGCCGATCGCGTGGCATCGATGCGGGTCACCGCGGGCGACAGCGGCGTGCTCCAGGAACTGTCGCTCGATCTCGGGCAGTGGGTCGTCCCCGGGCAAGTACTCGCCAAGGTGGCGCAGCCCGGGAAGCTCAAAGCGCTGCTCAACGTGCCGGAGACGCAGGCCGTCGATGTCGGCGTCGGTCAGGTGGTGGCGGTCGATACCCGCAACGGTGTCGTCCCCGGGCGCGTCGTACGCGTCGCCCCCGCCGCACAGAACGGCACTGTCGAGGTCGAGGTGTCACTCCCAGGCGCCCTCCCGGCTGGTGCACGCGCGGACTTGAGCGTCGATGGCACGATCGAAGTCGAGCGGCTCGAAAACGTGCTCTACCTCGGCCGACCCGCCTTCGCGCAGAACAACTTGACCGTCGGTGTGTTCAAGCTCGACCCGAACGGCAACACCGCGGTGCGTGTTCCGGTGACATTCGGGCGCGCCTCCGTCACCACGATCGAGATCCGGCAGGGGCTCTCGGTCGGCGACCACGTCATCATCTCCGACATGTCGGCCTGGGATAACGTCAACAAGGTGCGCATCGAATGACCACCGCGTCCACGGTTCCCCAACCGCAGTCCGGCACCGGCACCAACGCTGCGGCGCTGATCAAGCTCGACGGCGTCAAGAAGGTCTTCTTCACGGATGAGATGGAGACCCATGCGTTGGCGGAAATCCATCTCGAGATCCGCGAGGGCGAGTACGTCGCGATTGGAGGGCCCTCGGGCTGCGGCAAGACGACGCTCCTCTCGATCCTCGGGCTCCTCGATACGCCGACCGGTGGTCGCTATGAGCTGGCGGGTGAGCCCGTTGACTCCCTCTCCGCGGCCGACCGCGCGCGGGTCCGCAACTGTCAGATCGGTTTCATATTTCAAGCATTCAACTTGATCGGTGATCTCACGGTGGCCGAGAACGTCGAGTTGCCTCTCACGTACCGCGGGATGCCATCCGCCGATCGGCGCCAGCGGGTCCAGCAGGCGCTCGAGCGGGTGGGTATGGCGCATCGCATCAAACACTATCCGGCGCAACTGTCGGGCGGTCAGCAACAGCGCGTCGCGGTCGCGCGTGCCGTGGCGGGTGAGCCGCTCATCCTGCTCGCCGACGAGCCCACGGGCAATCTCGACTCGCAGAACGGCGAGGCGGTGATGGGCCTCCTCCGTGAGCTGCACGAGGGCGGCGCGACGATCTGCATGGTGACCCACGACCCGCGGTTCGCGCGCCACGCCGAGCGCACGGTGCATCTCTTCGATGGACGCGTGGTGGAAGAGGAGCAGGGTCCGCAGCGGGCGGCCGATGAAGCGACACTCGGCCAGAGCGGATTCGGCGTCGCATGATGTGGCCGCGTCGTCACGCGGCCACCAGCACGTCGGCGGTCGCCGACGCGCGGGCCGACGTTCCGCCCGAGGGCCACGGCCCGCTGATCTCGCTGCGCAACGTCGAGCGGTCGTATGACGCCGGCGGTCAGCGCAACTATGTACTCCGTGGCGTCACGCTCGACATCGGGCGCGGTGATTTCGTCTCCATCATGGGGCCATCGGGCGCCGGCAAGTCCACGCTGCTCAACATCCTTGGCATCCTCGATAGCGCATGGACCGGGGAATACCACCTCGCCGGTGGCGCGGTGCACGCGCTGCCACTCAAGTCACGGACCGCGCTCGGGCGTCGTCAGATCGGATTCGTTTTCCAGCAGTACCATCTGCTCGATGAGCTCACGGTGGCGGAGAATCTCGATGTGCCGCTCTCGTACCGCGATGTCCCGAAGGCGCAGCGTCAGTCGCTGGTGGCCGATACCCTCGATCGATTCGGGATCGTCGGGAAGAAGGATCTCTACCCCCGCCAACTCTCGGGCGGCCAGCAGCAGCGTGTCGGCATCGCCCGCGCGCTCATCGCGAGCCCGGCGGTCATCCTCGCCGACGAACCGACCGGCAACCTGCACTCCAGTCAGGGCCGCGAGATCATGGACCTCTTCGCCGAGCTCAATGCCGGCGGTACGACGATCGTGCAGGTCACCCACTCCGAGGAGAACGCCGCCCGCGGGCGGCGCGTGATCCAGTTGCGGGACGGATGGATGGTGTGACCCACACGCGCTCACCGACGTAGCGACTGTCCGCTGTCAGTCGTGGCCGCCACCGCTTGCTTCGTTCCGGCGCGGCGGGCCGCCCGCATCGACCCTGTCATCGCGCTCAGAGCGGAGTAGATCGATGGACACCCTGTTTCACGATCTCCGGATCGCCCTCCGCCGCATGCGCATCGCGCCCCCCGCGCCGGTCACTGTGTTGAGCCACGCCCTCGTCGGTGTCGCGGTGGGGATCGTCGGCGCCCTTGCCCTCGGGCGCACGATGCGGAGCATGCTGTTTGGCATCACCGCGTTCGACCCCGTGACGTTTGCCGGCGTCGCCCTCTTGCTCGGCGCCACCGCGCTCGTCGCGAGCTATCTTCCAGCGCGCCGCGCCGCGCGTATCGACCCGCTCGTGGCACTCCGGGCCGAATGAATGGCGTCGCGCAGCGTTCCGAGGCACCGATGACTGACACCACCGTCGTAATCCGCCGCCCGCGCATCCTTGTCGCGGACGATCAGCCCGATATTCTCGAGGCGCTGCGGCTGCTGCTCAAGAGTGAAGACTACGAGGTCGAGACGGCGCTGTCGCCCGCGGGGGTGCTGCTCGCGGTCCAGGCCGGCGAGTTCGACGCGGCGCTCATCGATCTGAACTACGCGCGCGATACGACATCTGGCGCCGAGGGCATCGATCTGCTGGGTCGGATCCGTTCGGCGGACTCCACCCTGCCGGTCTCGGTGATGACCGCCTGGGGCAGCGTTGATGGCGCGGTCGAGGCGATGCGCCGCGGCGCCTACGACTATGTCGAGAAGCCGTGGAGCAACGAGCGCCTCGTGCTCACACTCCGTCGCCAGGTGGAGATGGGACGCGCGTTGCGCTCCGGGCGCCAACTCCAGACCGAGATCGACACGCTGCGCTCGACCCCGGGCCGCCCGCTGCTGATCGCGGAATCGCCACGCATGCGCCCGGTGCTCGACCTCATGGCGCGCATCGCACCGTCCGAGGCCAACGTGCTCATTACTGGGGAGCACGGCACAGGCAAGGAGCTGGTCGCGCACTGGTTGCACGCCGCGTCGGGCCGCGCGCAGCGGCCGTTCACCGCAGTCAACCTCGGCGGCTTGTCCGAAGGCGTGTTCGAGAGCGAGATGTTCGGCCACGTGCGAGGCGCCTTCACCGATGCGAAAACCGATCGCGCGGGTCGATTCGAGCTCGCCGATGGCGGGTCGCTCTTCCTCGACGAGATCGCCAACATCTCCATCAGCCAGCAATCGAAGCTGCTCCGCGTGCTGCAGACGCGGGAAGTCGAACGCGTCGGATCGTCGCGAACCAAACGCGTGGACGTCCGCATCATGGCGGCCACCAATGCCGACCTGCGCGACGAAGTCGCCGGCGGTCGGTTCCGCGAAGACCTGCTCTTTCGCATCAACACGATCGAGATCGCGCTCCCCCCGCTCCGCGACCGACGCGAAGACATCCTGCCCCTCGCCCGCCATTTCCTCGATCAGCACGCGCTGCGCTATGGCCGGCGCGGACTCACGCTCGACGCCGGCGCAGCGCAGGCCCTCCTCACGCACAACTGGCCCGGCAACGTCCGCGAGCTCGACCACGCCGTCGAGCGCGGCGTGCTGCTCGCGCAAGGCGCCACCATGCGGGCGGGCGATCTGGGGCTCCGCCCACCTGGGCCGCCGGCCCGCCTCGAAGACCTCACGCTCGCCGAAGCCGAGCGCGCGATCATCGATCGCGCGCTGTCTCGGTTCGGCGGCAACGTCAGCCAGGCCGCCAAAGCGCTGGGACTCAGCCGGAGTGCGCTCTACCGTCGCTTGGAAAGCAATGGCCAGTGAGGGGCCCATCACCACCCCGCCGGTCGTCCCGGCATCGGCGGTCGATCGGGCACCGGGAGCGCACGGTGCGGACCCCGACGCACCTCGCGTAGCGGTCGATCCCGCATCGGCGGTCGATTGGGCCGCCGATGACTGGTGGCGCCGCGGCCGGCACGAGCACCGCGTGTTCGCGCTGGCGCTCGTATCGGCACTGCCCGCGCTCATCGTCGCCGGGGTGTTTCTCGGACGCGCGTCGATGCCCACAGCGGCACGCTGGGCAGCGCTGCTGGCACTCGGCGCCTGCTGGATCGGCGGCGCCATCGCGGTGCGCGCGGTCGTGGTCCACCCACTGCGCACGCTGTCCAACATGATCGCGGGCCTCCGGGACGGGGACTACACCCTGCGCCTGCGTGGGGCGCGACCCGACGATGCGCTCGGCCTCGCACTGCTCGAGACCAATCTCTTCGGCGACGAGCTCCGCACGCAGCGACTCGGCGAGATGGAAGCCACGGCGCTCCTGCGGACCGTCATGACCGAGATCGACGTTGCCGTCTTTGCGTTCGACGAGGGCGGACTCCTGCGCCTCGTCAACCGCGCTGGCGAACGACTCCTGGCGCAGTCCGGCGAACGACTCATCGGCCGCGAGGCCGCGGCGCTGCAGCTCGCCGCCGCGCTGACCGGCGAGGTGCCGCGCGTCGAGGATTTCGCGCTGCCCGGCGGCGCCGGACGATGGGGCGTCCGGCGGACGCACATTCGGCGGGGCGGCCGGTCTCACACCCTGCTCGTGCTCACCGATCTCAGTCGCACACTCCGCGAGGAACAGCTCGCGGCATGGCAGCGGATCGTGCGAGTGCTGAGCCACGAGATCAACAATTCGCTGGCTCCTATCCAATCGATCGCGCACACACTCAGTGAAATGGTCACCCGCCAACCTCCGCCACCCGACCTGGGCGGTGACGTCAGTCGCGGGCTGGCGATCATCGGCACGCGATCCGAGGCCCTCGCCCGGTTCATGTCCGCGTATGCCCGCCTGGCCCAGCTCCCGCGACCGCGACTCGCTCCAACGGATGTAGAGAGCTGGGTGCGGCGCACGGCGACACTCGAGACGCGGGTCCCGGTCCACGTCGGCAGCGGGCCAGCGGTCACCGTCGCGGGCGACGCGGATCAACTCGATCAACTCCTGATCAATCTCGTGCGCAATGCGGCCGACGCATCGCTCGAGACCGGAGGCGGTCTCGGTCTGGCGTGGACCGTCGATGACGGGCACGTCGATGTCACGGTGGCCGACGAGGGCCCCGGGTTGACGGCCACCGCGAACCTCTTCGTTCCCTTCTTCACCACCAAGCCGCACGGGTCCGGCATTGGCCTCGCCCTCAGCCGCCAGATCGCCGAAGCGCACGGGGGGACGCTGACACTCGCCAACCGCGATGGCGTCACCGGTTGCCTCGCCACCCTCCGGCTCCCGACCGTCGTACCGAGCTGAGGCCGCCCGTCGGTCTCTCGCCTCGCCGCCCGGCGCGCCACTCGGTATCTTCGCCCCGGTCTCGGCTCAACACGCGGCCCTCGATCGCCGTACGGTAACCACGAACCACGAACCACGAACCACGAACCACGAACCACGAACCACGAACCACGAACCACGAGCCGCTGAGCGCGAACCACTCGCCCGTTCCGGCAACCCCGCGTGATTGACCGGGTGTCTGACACTTGCTCTCTCTCTCCGTACTTTTTACCTCGCTCGAGGACGTTGAATGGCAGACCGTCGTGAGTTCCTGAAGCACGGTGCGGCCGCCGCCGCCGTGCTCGCCGTGCACACGAAGCGCGGGCCGCTCTGGGAATCGCCAGTGTTCGGCATGGTGCGAGAGGACGCCTCTGGCGCCGCTGCGGATGTCATCGGCGACCCGCCGGCCATAAAGGAACTGCTCACGGCTGCGCTGAACGCGGCCAACATGGCGGGTGCGCAGTACGCTGATGTACGCGTGCAGCGGCTCCAGCGGAACTTCGTCTTCACGCGTGAGCAACAGATCCTCAACGTGGTCGATCTCGACACGATCGGCTGCGGCGTCCGTGCCCTGGTCGATGGCACGTGGGGGTTCGCGGCCACGCGCTCGTTGACCGTGGATGCCGTCGCCAGCGCCGCTCGCCACGCCGTCGCCACCGCCCGCGGGAGCCGCGTGGCACGCGACGCGGCGGTGGACCTGGCACCCACGCCCGCGTACCCCGACGTCACCTGGCAGAGCAGCTTCACGACCGACCCGTGGTCGGTGACCCTCGAGCAGAAGACCGATGTGCTGCTCAAGGCCAACGCTGCCGCGCTGAAAGCGCCCAACGTCAAGTTCGTCACGAGCGGACTCTTCTTCGCGAAAGAGGAGCGGAACTACGCCTCGACGATTGGGTCATCAGTCCACCAGACGCTGGTGCGCAGCTACCCGACGATGCAGATCACGGCCGTCTCCACCGACCGCACGGACTTTCAGAATCGGCAGAACGTCGTGGCCCCCATGGGCCGCGGGTGGGAATACGTGCTCGAGCGCGATCTCCCAGGTCATGCCCAACAGTGGGGCGAGGATGCCAACGCCCGGCTCTCGGCCAAGCCCGTCGATGTCGGCCGCTATGACCTGGTGCTCCACCCATCGAATCTCTGGCTCACGATCCACGAGTCCATCGGCCACCCGACCGAGCTCGATCGTGCCAAGGGCTACGAGGCGAACTACGCGGGCACGAGCTTCGTCACACCGCCCGAGAAGACGCTGGGCCATCTCCGCTACGGCCCCCAGATCATGAACATTCAGGGCGATCGGTCGCAGGCCGGCGGGCTCTCCACGATGGGATACGACGATGACGGCGTCCGTCCCGATGACTTCCTCATCATCAAGGACGGCATCCTCAATGACTACCAGACCACTCGCGAGCAAGCGAACTGGATCAAGTGGTGGTACGACAAGGAGGGTCGGCCGACGCGGTCGCACGGCTGCTGCTACGCGCAGGATTGGGCCAACGTCCAGTTCCAGCGCATGCCCAACGTGTCCCTCCTCCCCGGAAAGGAAGACCACACGTGGGAGGATCTGATCGCGGCCACCGACCGCGGCATCGCGATCATCGGCGACGGCTCCTTCTCCATCGACCAGCAGCGCTACAACGCGCAGTTCAGCGGACAGCTCTTCTACGAGATCAAGGGCGGCAAGATCGTCGGCATGCTCAAGGACGTCGCCTATCAGATCCGGACCCCCGATTTTTGGAACTCCATGAAAATGATCGGCGGCAAACGCTCCTATGAGCTCAACGGCTCGTTCTTCGACGGCAAAGGCCAACCCCCGCAAATCAACGCCGTGAGCCACGGCGCCGTGCCGGTGCGATTCGCGCAGGTCAACGTGATCAACACCGGGAGAAAGGCATGAGCCCCTCCACGAGCCCCGCGCGTCTCTCCCGGCGTGACGCCATCCGGAACGCGGTCACCACGATCGGTGGCCGTCGCGCTCGCGACAGCGACGACTTCACGGTGATGACGCGCGATGAGATGCAGGGCATCGCCGAGCGTGGACTGAAACACTCGACGGCCGACGGATGCGAGATCAATGTGATGAGCACTGTGGCTGGCAACACGCGCTTCGCCGCGAACCAACTCGCGACCGCTGGCGATGTCACCGATACGAACGTCACCATCACCACGTCGTTCGGCCCCAAGCACGCGGTCGTCCAGATCAATGACATCTCGGACGACGCAGTCGCCGCCGCCGTGGCGCGGTCCGAGGCGTTGGCGAAGCTCTCGCCCGACGATCCCGATGCCATGCCGCCGCTCGGGCCACAGCAGTATCCGACCATCGACGCGTATTTCGAGACCACGGCCTCAGTCACCTCCGAGCAACGGGCGAGGGCGGCACTCACGGCGCTCGAGCCCGCGCGCGCCTCGACCGGCGATCAGGCCACGGTCGCCGCCGGCTACATCGTGGTCACGAGTCAAGCATCGCTCATCGCCAACAAGGCCGGTCTCTCCGCTTTCCACAGACAGACGGACGCGAACTACACACTCACCGTCCGGACGGCCGATGGCACGGGCTCCGGCTGGGCCGGGGCTGACGAGCGGGATTGGACCAAGATCGATCCGCACGCCGTCGCGACGCAGGCGCTGGAGAAGGCTCGGCGCTCACGCAACGCGGTCGCGGTCGAACCCGGGCGCTACACCGTGGTGCTCGAACCGCAGGCCGTCGGCGACCTGGTGCAGCTCATGCAGTTCTACCTCGATGCGCGACAGGCCGACGAGGGGCGGAGTCCATTCGTCAACCCATCCGGTGGCTCGAAGATCGGACAGAAGGTCGCCGATGCGAGCGTCACGCTGTACTCCGATCCAGCCGATCCCCAGCTCCTGGCGCGGCCCTACGATAACGACGGGTATCCGCTCGGCCGTCAGGTCTGGATCGATAAGGGCACGCTGGCGAACCTGTCGTACACGCGGTTCTGGGCCAAGAAACAGGGCAAGCCGTTCGGCGGAATCCACAACTCGCTCAAACTGGCGGGCGGGACCGCGTCGCTCGATGACATGATCAAGGGCACCGAACGGGGGATACTCGTCACCCGTCTCTGGTATCTGCGCCCCGTCGATCCACGCACCGCGCTCTTCACGGGACTGACCCGGGATGGCACGTATCTGATCGAGCACGGCGCGGTCACCCACCCGGTGAAGAATTTCCGCTTCAACGACTCGCCGATCTTCCTGCTCAACAACGTCGAATCGATGAGCGCGCCCGTCCGACTCGCCGGCACCGAAGCCGGCGGCGATGTCGCCATGCCGGCGGCGAAGTCACACGATTTCAACTTCACGAGTCTGTCGGATGCGGTGTAGCGATTGGCGGCTGGCGAAAATCAGATGGTGTCGTTCGGTGCAATCGCGCAGGGGTAGCCGTGCTGCACCGCAACATGCCGCCGTCCGCTAATCGCTAATCGCTAATCGCGTCTAATCGCGATCGGGCGCCGGCCCCGGGATCTTGGGCCCCTCCGGAATCGCCGCGCCATCGTGGCGCGGATCGGACGCGCCGAAATGGACGGCCGACGAGTTGCTCATCACCGCCTGGCCGTAGCCGAAGTCGCCGGTCCGCGGGGGCATGACGGTGAGCTGGTGGCCCAGTGCCGTCAGCTCGCGACGCGCGGAATCGCTCACCAACGACTCGATCTGCACGTCGCATCCCGCGAACGTCCCCTTCGTGAAGCGCCCGGCTTCGAGTGCTTCCTGGATCGTGAGTCCGAAGTCCGCGATGTCGGCCACGAACTGCGCGTGGGCTTGCGCCTGGTTCCATCCTCCCATAATGCCGAAGCCGATCCGCACGTCGTCCTTCTGCATGAAACCCGGAATCAGCGTATGCAACGGGCGCTTGTGGGGCGCGAGTGTGTTGGGTTGGCCGGGCGCAACGGTGAAGAGCGCGCCGCGGTTCTGCAGGACGAACCCAGTGCCCGGCGCCACCAGCCCGGAGCCGAACGCGGAATAGTTGCTCTGGATGAGTGACACGATATTGCCCGCGCGATCGATGACGCTCAGGTAGATCGTCTCACTCCCCGCCGGTGGCGGCGCACCCGCGAGCGTCGATGGGCGGACATCACACTGCGCATGCTGCGGATCGATGAGCGCCGCCCGATCGACCGCGCGGGTCTTGCTCAACATCTCCTCGACCGGGATGTGGCTGAATCGCGGGTCGCCCACGTACCGCAACACGTCGGCGTAGGCGAGCTTCTTGGCTTCGATCATCACGTGCAGCGCGCGCGCGCTGTGGAACCCGTACTCGTGCAGCGGGAACCGTTCCATGATGTTCAGCATCATGAGCGCGCCCACGCCCTGCGTGTTGGGCGGGAGCCCGCTCACCGTCCAGCCCCGATACGTCGTCTGGATCGGCGTCACCCACTCGGGCTGGAATTCCGAGAGATCGCTCGCCGTGAGGGTGCCGCCCTGGGCGTGCGAGAACGCCACGAGCGCGTCCGCAGTCGGTCCCCGGTAGAAGCCGTCACGCCCATGCGCCGCGATCGCGCGGAGCGACGCCGCGAGGTCGGGGTTCCGGAAGATGGTACCGGCGACGGGCGCGTGGCCGCCCGGCAGGTACGTCGCGCGGGCCCCGGGATCGGCCAACAGCCCCGCCTCTTTCTCGGCCCACATGCGTGCGTCCACCTCGCTCACCGGAAATCCCGCGTCGGCGTAGTGGATCGCGGGCGCGAGAATTGTGGCGAGCGGGAGCCGCCCGAACCGCTGACGCAGCGCGTCCCACCCAGCCACGGCTCCCGGCACCGTCACCGTGTAGATCCCCCGGTCGGGCATCCGCGTGGCGCTCTGCGCGGCACCGCGCGCCACGATGAACTCCGGCGTCAGCCCGGTCGGTGCCCACCCGCTGGAGTTGAGACCGTACAAGTGCCCCGTGTTGGCATCGTAGACGATGGCGAAGAGATCGCCGCCCATGCCGTTCATCATGGGCTCCATGAGCCCGATCGCCGCGTTGGCGGCGATCGCGGCGTCGATCGCGTTCCCTCCGCGCTCCAGGATCTGCACCCCGGCCATCGATGCCAGGGGCTGACTCGTCGCCACGATGCCGTACTTCGTCGCGACGACCGAGCGCCCCACCACCGGGCGCGCCGGGTCCCCAGCCGTGCCCTGAGCTCCCGCGACCAGACTCGCCGCCGATCCCGCGGCAGTCACGATCCCGACGACCGCATGTCTCTGGAACCAACCGCGCGCAACACTCTGCCGTGATTTCGACACGCGACCTCGATCTGGTTGACGGTCATGAAATAAACCAGTGGATAGTGGATAGTGGATAGTGGATAGTGGTGGTGGATGGTGGTTGCCGCGAGCGGCGTCGATGCCGGTCACATCACGCGTGGCAGGCCGTTGATGTTCTCAACCACTAACCACTATCGAGCGTACTCGCGAGGAACTCCGCCACCCGCCACTCGGCGTAATAGAACGGGCGCCACGGTGGCCCCATCACGAAACCGACGTGACCGCCGCGCAGAACGAATTCCAGCTGGAGCGCGGGGGTCGTCGCCGCGACCGCGCGCACGTCGTCGAGGACCGCGGCCGGAAGAAATGGATCGTCCACGGCGCTCAGCAGCAGCGTCGGCAGCCGGATCGCCGTCAGGTAGCGCAGGGCGCTCGAGCGCGCGTAGTAGTCGTCCGCGCTCTGGAAGCCGTGGATCGGCGCGGTCACCACGTTGTCGAACTCGTAGATCGAGCGCGTCCGAGCCACACGCCCCGGATCGGCGAGATCCGGATACTGTTCGAGCTTCGCCAAGGTCTTCCGTTTGAGTGAGCGGAGAAAGCTCGCCTCGTACACCCGAGCGAATCCCTGGCCGATGCATCGCGCGCCGCGCGCCAGGTCGAACGGGACGGACACGGCGGCCGCACCCCTCACCTGGGAGGGGAGATCCGCGCCTCGCTCGCCGAGCCATTTGAGCAAGACGTTGCCCCCGAGCGAATATCCCGCGAACAGGAGCGGCGCCCGTGGATGTTCCCGCACGAGGTGATCGACGACGCACGCGAGGTCGCCCGTGTCGCCCGAGTGGTACATCCGCCGTGCGCGGTTGAGCACGCCTCCGCACGACCGGAAGTACAGGAGGTCGGCGCCCCAGCCGCGGCGCGACGCTTCGCCCAACGTGCCACGGGCATACCGTGATCGCGGGGTGCCCTCCAACCCGTGCAGGATCACGAGGCGTGGCGCGCCCGCGGAGACACCGTCGAGGCGGTCGATCTCCAGGAAGTCGCCATCACCCGTATCCAGCCGCTCGCGGCGCGTGACGACCATCGGCATGCGCCGTCCCAAACGTCCCCAAAGGGTCCGCGCGTGCCGCCCCGGCAACCACCAGGCCGGCCGGTATCGACGTGTGGGCTCGGCGGGGCCGGGCGGCGACGGGGACAACTGAGGCTCCAGAGCGTTGTACGGTGTGTGCACGGACAAACCGAGCTCGGCAATGCTACATTTGCGACGCCCGGAGTGCCACTGGCAGTCGGTCAGGCTTCAACGACTCCAACGCGCTCCAGTCCGTCATCCACTGCGCGCGCTCCCCTCCGCGCTTCCGCTCAACCTGTCACCCCATTCGCCGCGCCCGAGATCATCACCCACGTCCGGAGCTTCCGTGCCCTCAGTCGCGCTACGCCCGCGCTCTACGACAGAGCTAATCGACGCCGCCGTACAGCTCCTGCGCCAGCACTACATCGAGTTCGTCACCGTGTCGGCCATCTTCGTCATCCCGGGGCTTCTGGTGGGCGTGCTGTTCGCACCGCACATGCAAGCCGGGGCAATGCCCGATTTCTTCCAGCTGTTCGTCTTCGTCGTGTTGGCGCTCGCCGCCGGCTCCTTCAGCTTGATGTCCACCGCCGCGATCGTGCTCGTCGTGTCGGACAGCTATCTCGGGCGCGAGGTCTCGATCGCAAGCGCTGTCCAACGCGTCATTCATCGCGTGGGCTCGGTGTTCGCCGCCTCCTTCCTGCAGTCCCTCGTGATTGGATTCGGATTCCTCTTGTTCATCATCCCCGCCTTCATCTTCTTGGCGTGGTTCTTCGCCGCGACAGCCGTGGTGGTGATCGAAGGCAAGACAGCCGGCGCCGCCATGTCGCGGTCAAAGGCACTCGCCGCAGGGTCGGTCGGTCGCATCCTCGGCACGCTCCTGCTGTCATTGGTCATTGTCATCGTCATCCAACTGGTCGTTGGTGTCTGTGTATCCCTCCTCGGGACACTATTGCACCTGGGCAATTCACTCACGTCGCTCGTCACCGGCATCGCGAATCTCATGATCTACCCCTTCGTCACGGTGGTCATCACGCTGCTGTACTACGATCTCCGTATTCGCAAGGAAGGATTCGACCTCGAGATCATGGCCACCGAGTTGGGACACCCCACTCCGTCAGCGGCTCCCGCTTCGGCATGATCCAAGGCGCCACAGGGCATTGCCGCCTGCGCGACGCGGTTGCCAGCCCAAACCAATCGCCAATCGCCAATCGCCAATCGCCAATCACTAGCCACTAACCACCCTCCAGTCGTTTGGAACTCCAAATCTTCGGCACAAAAAAAGACTCCGACACACGCAAGGCGCTCCGTTTCTTCTCGGAGCGCCGGGTCCGCGTGCATTTCGTTGACCTCCAAGAGCGCGCGGCGTCGCTCGGCGAGCTCAAACGGTTCGCGCAGAAATTCGGGGCCCAAGCGCTGATCGATCGTACGGGTAAGCGATTCGCCGAGCGCGGGCTCGGTACCGCGTTGTATTCGGATGCGCGCTGGCTCGACATCCTCGCCGAGGATCCGCTGCTGCTCCGCGTCCCCCTCGCCCGCTGGCAGCACCGCCTCACGATCGGCCTCGCGGAAGTCGAATGGAAAGACTGGACAATCGCCGCGGCCAGCGGCGCCGCGGTCCCGGGGCGCCCGCCGGCCACTGCGTGACCGCCTGCGTCGGCCGTCATCGGCCGGCGAGTCGGCCCACTACGTTTGAGTGGTCCGCACGAGGCGCTAGACCAGTACCGGCCACCGACTTTCGACGAGTGGGTGCCGGCGCGATTGGCCTCTGACTTCCGGCCACCACCGCTCAATGACGCAGCTCTCATTCGCGAATGTCGATGTCGCGTTCGGGGCCACCGAGTTGCTCCACGACGTCACGGCGACCATCGCCGTCGGCGATAAGTGGGGGATCGTCGGTCGCAACGGCACCGGCAAGACCACGCTCTTTCGACTGATTACCGGCGCCCTCGCGCCCACGCGTGGACAAGTGTCCCGCGTGGGCGGCGTCCGGGTGTCGCTGCTGGAACAACACCGGGATTTCGGCGACGCCACGACCGTGTGGGAAGCCGCCGCGGGAGAGTTCGCCGAGCTCCTCGCGCTCGAACAGTCGCTAGCCGAGCAGGCGATCGCGCTGGGCGCTGACGCCAGCGACAGCGCGATGGCGCGCTACGGTCACGACCTCGAGCGCTTCGAACGAGACGGCGGGTACACCATCGCCCCGCGGGTAGACGCCGTGCTGCACGGACTCGGCTTCGAGCCCGTGGACGCGCGCACCCGGCCGCTCGCCGCGCTGTCAGGGGGCGAGCGTGGCCGACTCGGTCTCGCTCGCCAACTCGTCGTCACCGGCGACGTGCTGCTGCTCGATGAGCCGACCAACCATCTGGATCTCGAGACGACGCAGTGGCTCGAGCAATACCTCCGTGACACGCCGGCCACAGTCGTGCTGATCAGTCATGATCGGGCGTTCCTGGCCGCGGTGGTCGATCACGTGTTGCACGTCGAAAATGGCACGGCGACGCCCTACACGGGTGACTACGCGTCGTTCGTGGCCCAGTATGCCGAACGCCGGCTCACGCAGCAGCGTGCCTCCGATCGACAGCGCCGGGTCGTAGACAAGGAGCAGGACTACATCCGCCGCAACATCGCGGGACAGAACAGCCGCCAGGCCAAGGGGCGTCGGAAGCGGCTCGACCGATTACCGCGCCTCAGTCCGCCGCCCGGGTCAGATGACACGATGGCGGTCGCCTTCGATGTTCGTGAACGCGGCGGGGACCAGGTTCTCGAGGCGCGCGACGCGCGCATCGGGATCGGGGATCGCACATTGGTGCGCGACTTCGACAGTCGGATCATGCGCGGCGACCGGGTGGGGCTCATCGGGCCGAATGGCGCGGGTAAATCCACACTGTTGGAAACGATCGTCGGGCGCCGGACCGCGATCGCCGGCGAGCTGCGACTCGGCGGATCCATCTCGGTCGGCTACTACCGACAAGATCTCGCCCAAGTCCCGCTCGACCACACGCTGTACGAGGTCATCAACGACCTCCGTCCACTGTGGACGCGGGGGCAGATCCAAGGCCACCTGGGCCGGTTCGGGTTTTCGGGCGATGAAGTGCTACGACGGGCGGATACGCTGTCGGGCGGCGAGCGGGCGCGGGTCGCGCTCGCGATGATCATGCTCTCGGGTGCCAATCTGCTCATCTTCGATGAGCCGACGAACCACTTGGATGTCGAATCGATCGAAGCGCTGGAGGACGCGGTCGAGCGGTACCCGGGGACCGTGCTGTTGGTGAGTCACGACCGCGCGCTGCTCCGCGCGCTCGCGACGCGGGTATGGGTCCTCCACGAGGAGCGGATCACGACGTTCGACGGCAGCTTCGCCGAGTGGGAGGTCGTGAGTAAGGAACGGGCACACGCCGCTTCGGTGGCCGCCGCGAAGGAAGAATCACTGCGCCGGGTCCGTGAGCACCGGCGCACCGAGCGTACCGCGTCGGACGGCGACCGCGAACGGACCGTGCTTCGGACCGCGCGCCGCGCGGCGGCGGTGGCCGAGGGCGACGTGACCGCCGCCGAAAACGCGGTCGCGACGCTCACCGCCGCACTGGGCGACCCCGCGCTGTACACGACCGCGGATGGCGTTGCGCGGAGCGCCGAGCTCGGTGTAACACTCGAGCGGGCTCGCCGGACCCTCGATGCCGCCCTGGAGGCCTGGACGGCCGCCACGGAACAGGTCGAGCGACTCGTGGGAGCGCGGTAGCCCCAGCCCACGACCCATTCCCGACCATCTACCGACCGTCGGCACGCGACCCTACCTTGAGCGTCATGCGACTCACGATTCCGTGCTGCCTGATCGTCGCGATCTGTGTCGGGGCATCGGTGCAGGCGCAGCAAACCGCCGCGTCCCCGCCCAGCGCTCGGGATAGCACGCACCGCTCCGCGGCTCCGGTCACGCTCCCGCCCGAGCCCACCGCTCATGTCGCCTCTGGCGATAGCGCGGCGCGGGCGGCCCGCGCGATGCTCTACGTCGCTCGCGGCGAAGCCGCGCTCCGCGCCGGGATGCGGGACTCGGCCAAAGTCGCGTGGGAAAAGGCGCTCGACGAGAACGCCGCGTGCACCGACGCCTCGGTGGACCTCGCCCGGATGCTGACTGAGGATGGTCAAGGCGGGCATGCCCGCGCGCTGCTCATGGCCGCCCTCCAGTACGACCCGACGAATCCCAAGCTGTTGCACTTCAGCGCCCGCCGCATCGGCGCGCCGCCGGATTCGAGCCAGTAGGGCAGCGATCGGCGATTGGCTACAGGCGTCAGGTGATTGGGCGCCGCCCCGCATTGAGGTGGCGCTGGGGCACTCGCGAAGGCGCCCTTATCGTCCGAATGCCGCCGCCGGCCGCGGCGATTCGCGGAGTTGTTCCACGGAGCCTATGACGCGGACCAGTAAGTCAGGCGATCTCCGGCGCACCTCAGCGCCAGCTAGAACTACGACGAAGGCTCCGTCAAACGCTCCGTCAAAGGCTCCAGCCAAGACTCTGTCCCAGGCTTCAGCCAAGACTCCATCCAAGGCTCCAGCAAACGATCCGCTTAAGGCTCCAACCAACGCTCAGCCTAAAGCTCCAGCCAACGCCTTACCGATCCGCTCGTTCGCTACGGTGCGCGTTTGGGCTGCGTGGCTCGCGGCGCACCACGCGTCGTCGCCGGGTGTCTGGTTGAAATTCGCGACGAAGGGCTCGAGCGCGGCGTCGGTTACGTATGCGGAGGCGCTCGAGGTCGCGCTCGCCTGGGGGTGGATCGACGGCCAGCGAGGGAAGCACGACGACGGATGGTGGGTCCAGAAGTTCACGGCGCGCAGGGCGCGCAGCATCTGGTCGAAGATCAATCGTGATAAGGCCTTGGCTCTCATCGCCACGGGCCGAATGCATCCCTCGGGCTTGGCGGCGGTCGAGCGAGCCAAACGAGAGGGGCGGTGGGAGACTGCCTACGACTCGCATAGTCAGGCCCGAGTGCCACCCGATCTGGCGGTCGCGCTCAAGGCCGACTCGCGAGCGGCGCAATTCTTCGACACGCTCGACTCGAACAACCGCTATGCGGTCCTATTCCGCATCCAGACCGCGAAGAAGCCGGAGACGCGAGCGATGCGCATCGAGAGATTCGTCGCGATGCTGTCGAGGCACGAGAAGCTGCATCCGTAAGCTTCGGTGCGCCGTCGGGATCCCGCGGTCACCGATCGGCAATTGAACGTGCGAGTACGCTGTCGTGGCATCCCGACGCGGCGGGACTGCACGCTACCGGTCTGTCCCTGCCGGTCACGCGGTCACCGATCGGCAATTGAAACGTGCGCGTTCGTCGTCCGTAGTATCCCGAAGTGGCGGGACTGCACGCTACCGATGCGTCCGTGCCGTTTGCGTTCGCCGGGCGTTCGCCGGGCGTACGCCGTGTGCCACAATTCCGCCGCTGCGCGCCACGCGTCTTCTCCCAATTCAGTCGAGCCATCCTCCACATGTCTGTGCTTCCTCTTGTACTGGCAGTGATCCTCGCGGGTCCGTCCGCGGCGCTGGCGGCCCAGCAGCCTACGGGCGCGACGCATTCGCCGTCCGACTCCACGCCCATTGTCCACGGGATCGATCGGGCCGATTTCGACACCACCTGCACCGCCTGCACGGATTTCTACCAGTACGCGACCGGCGGATGGCGCACGCGGAATCCGGTGCCCGCCGCGTATGCGGAGTGGGGGACCCTCAACGTGCTCCAAGAGCGAAACCGTGCGACCGTCCGTCAGGTACTGGAGGATGCGGCGCGCGAAGCCGACGGCTCGCCCACGGCCAATGCGCCGCCGACCTCCGGCGCCCGCCACTCGGGCTCCGTGGGCGACCGGGCCGCGCACAGCGCGACCGAGAAAGTGGGGACGTTCTACGCGACGTGCATGGACTCGGCGGCCGCGGAATCGCAGGGGCTCTCACCACTCGAGCCCGAGTTGGCGCGGATCGCGGCGGTCACGACACCTGCGGCGCTCCGACGCGAGGCGGCCCGGTTGCAGACGATGCGCACCGGTGTCGTGTTCGACATCGGCTCGCGGCAGGATGCCAAGGATAGCCGCGAGGTCATCCTCTCGGTGTCGCAGGGCGGGCTGGGACTCCCTGACCGCGATTACTACCTCAAGACGGACTCGGAATCGGTCGCGATCCGATCCGCATACGTCTCGCACATCGGCAGGGTGCTCGTGTTGGCGGGCGACGACCGCGCGACCGCGAGTGCCGAAGCTGATCGCGTGATGGTGCTCGAGACGTCGTTGGCCCGCATCGCCCGCCCCCTAACCGATCGCGAGGATCCGTACATGGTGTACCACCGGATGCCGTTGGCCGAAGCTGAGACGCTCGCGCCGCATATCGAGTGGGCCGCGTGGCTCACCGACGCCGGCGTCCCGCACGTGGCGTCGATCAATATCGCGGACCCGGACTTCTTCCGGTCGCTCGATACCGTCCTCACAACCGTACCGATTGCCGATTGGCGAACGTATCTCCGATGGCATCTTCTTGCGAGCACTGCGCGGTGGCTCGACTCGCGCTTCGTCGCCGAGGACTTCCATATGGAAGGGGTCCTGACGGGCGCCAAGGAGATGCTGCCGCGGTGGACGCGATGCGTGGGGGCGTCGGACCTGGCACTGGGTGAGGCGCTCGGCGAAGCGTACGTCGCGCGCACCTTCTCGCCCGAAGCTAAGGCGCGGGCGCTGACCATGGTCCGCAACATGGAAGCCGTCCTGCGCGAGGACCTCGGGACGCTGTCCTGGATGAGCGCGGCCACCCGCACGCAAGCCATCACGAAGCTCGATGCCTTCGCGAATAAGATCGGGTATCCCGATAAATGGCGCGACTATTCCAAGCTCGACGTTGCGCGGCGTCCGTTCGTCGAGAACGTCCTGGCGGCAAATGCGTTCGACTACGCGCGCCGCATCAGCCAGATCGGCCACCCGGTCGATCGGACGGAATGGACAATGTCGCCCCCGACGGTCAACGCCTACTACAACGACGGCATCAACGAGATCGTCTTCCCGGCGGGGCTCCTGCAGCCGCCACTCTTCGATCCGGCCGCGTCCGACGCCGTCAACTACGGCGGCATCGGCGCGGCGATCGGGCACGAGATGACGCACGGCTTCGACGACGCGGGGCGGAAGTTCGATGCGCAGGGGAATCTCCGCGATTGGTGGACGGCGGCCGATGCGAAGGGGTTTCAGGAACGGGCCCAGCGGATCGTGGACCAGTTCAACGGCTACACGGTCAACGACTCGCTGCACCTGAACGGCAAGCTCACACAGGACGAGAACATTGCGGACCTCGGCGGCGTCAAAGTGGCGTATGCCGCCCTCGAACGATCACTGGCCAACAAACCCAGGCAATCGGTCGACGGGTTCACGCCTGAACAACAGTTCTTCCTCTCGTGGGCCCGCCTCTGGGCCACGACGGCTCGCCCCGAGCTCGCGCGGCAACTAGCCCTCACCAACTCGCATTCACCGGGCCGGTGGCGCGTCAATGGCCCGCTGGCGAACATGCCGGAGTTCGCGGCCGCGTTTCACTGCCAGTCAAGCGATCCAATGGTCCGTCCCGCGGACAAGCGGGTGGCGATCTGGTGATTTCGCTAATCGCCACCCCAGCCAACGGTTCACAATTGATACGCGTACCCGTACGCTGGCCATGGCGTCGCGCGGTGCGGGCGTTCACGCTAGAGGTCGGTCGCCGCCCGTCGCGGGCACGGGGGGTACGTTTTGTGCCACAATTTGGCCCCTGCGTGCCACGCGGTCCGTTCGCTCTCCATTCAGTCGAGGCCCTTCTCATCATGTCTGCGCTTCCTCTCGTGCTGGCTGTGCTCATCGCGGGCCCGTCCGCGGCACTGACCGCGCAGCAGGCGACGCCTGCGGACTCCACGCCCATCGTGCACGGGATCAATCGGGCCGATTTCGACACGACGTGCGCCGCCTGCAAGGATTTCTACCAGTACGCGACCGGCGGCTGGCGCGACCGGAATCCGATTCCGGCGGCGTATCCGCGGTGGGGCAGCTTCGACGTGCTCCAGGAGCAGAACCGCGCGATCGTCCGTCAGGTCCTCGACGATGCCGCGCGCGAAGCGAGCGGCGCACCATCTGCGAGCGCGTCGACGGCCTCGGCTACCGGGCACTCGGGCTCCGCGGGCGACAAGGCCGCGCGCAGCGCGACCGAGAAAGTGGGGACGTTTTACGCGTCGTGCATGGACTCCGCGGCCGCGGAATCGCAGGGGCTCGCACCACTCAAGCCCGAGCTGGCGCGGATTGCGGCGGTCACGTCGCCCGGGGCGCTTCGCCGCGAAGCGGCCCGGCTGCAGACGATGCGCACCGGTGTCGTGTTCGGCATGAATGCCCAGCCGGACGCCAAGGACAGCCGCGAGATGATCCTCTCCGTGTCCCAGGGCGGGCTGGGACTCCCCGACCGCGACTACTACCTCAAGACCGACTCGGCGTCCGCCGCGATCCGGTCCGCCTACATCGCGCATATCGGCAGGGTGTTTGTGTTGGCGGGCGACGACAGTGCCACCGCGAGCGCCGAAGCGGATCGCGTGATGGCGCTCGAGATGTCGCTGGCCCGCATCGCGCGCGCGCGGACCGAACGCCGGGATCCGTACGCCGTGTACCATCGGATGCCGCTGACCGACGCCGAGAAGCTCGCGCCGCATGTCGAGTGGGCCGAGTGGCTGAGCGACGCCGGCGTGCCGCACGTGACGTCGGTCAATGTCGCGGACCCGGGTTTCTTTGGGTCGCTCGATACGCTCCTGGCATCCGTACCGCTTGGGGAGTGGCGCACGTATCTCCGGTGGCATCTCCTCGCCAGCGCCGAACCGTGGCTCGATTCGCGGTTCGTGGCCGAGGATTTCCGCATGGAAGGGGTCCTGACCGGGACCAAAGAGATGCTGCCGCGGTGGAAGCGATGCGTGCGCGTATCGGACCAATCGATGGGTGAGGCGCTCGGGGAAGCGTATGTCGCGCGCACGTTCCCGCCCGAGGCCAAGGCGCGCGCGCTGGCGATGGTCCGGAACATGGAGGCTGTGCTTCGCGAAGACCTCGGGACGCTGGCGTGGATGAGCCCCGAGACACGGAAGCAAGCCATCACGAAGCTCGATGCCTTCGTGAACAAGATCGGGTATCCCGACAAGTGGCGTGACTACTCCAAGCTCGAGATCACGCGGCGTCCGTTCATCGAGAACCTCGAGGCGGCCAGTGAATTCGACTACCAGCGCCGCATCACCATGATCGGCCGCCCGGTCGATCGGACGCAATGGAACATGTCGCCGCCGACGGTGAACGCCTCGTACAACGCCGGCTTCAACGAGGTCTCCTTCCCGGCGGGCATTCTCCAGCCCCCGTTCTTCGATCCAGCCGCGTCTGACGCGGTCAACTACGGTGGCATCGGCGCCGGGATCGGACACGAGATGACGCACGGCTTCGATGACGAGGGCCGGAAATTCGACGCGCAGGGCAACCTGCGCGATTGGTGGACGGCAGACGACGCGAAGAGCTTCCAGGAGCGCGCCCAGGGGATCGTGGATCAATTCGACGGCTACACGGTCAACGACTCGCTGCACGTCAACGGGAAGCTCACGCAGGGCGAGAACATCGCGGACCTCGGCGGTCTCAAGATCGCCTATGCCGCCCTCGAGCGATCACTCGCCAACAAGCCGCACCCATCGGTCGATGGGTTCACCCCCGAACAGCAGTTCTTCCTGTCGTGGGCCCGTATCTGGGCCACGAGCACCCGTCCACAATTCGCGCGCCAACTCATACTCACCGACCCGCATTCGCCGGGCCGCTGGCGCGTCGATGGCCCATTGTCGAACATGCCGGAATTCGCGGCCGCGTTCCACTGCCAGCCAAGCGATCCCATGGTCCGCGCGGCCGACAAGCGAGTAGCGATCTGGTAGAAGAGACCAGCGGCTAGCGGATGGCGGTTCGCAACAGCACTGAGGGCCGGTCACGATGCGTTGTGGCCGGCCCTCGCTGCAGGTGCCAATCGCCGATCGCTCTCCGCTGTCCCTCACGCCACCAACACCAGCAAATCATACAAGGCGTGCGTCCACGCCGTGATGCCGAAGCCGCGGCTGACGTAGAGGACACTGAAGGCGACGCCACCGATGAGTCGAAAGACGAACGAGTCCAGGCGGAGCGGGTCGCCGTAGGGGCCGATGTAGTGGAAGGCGGCGAAGGTGAGCGCCGACAAGCTCACCGCCACGAGCCCCGCCACCCACGGTCTCCAGCCGAAGAGCCGCCGCCCGATCCAGGCGATCCCCGACACGAGAATCACGCGAAACAGGAGCTCCTCGTAGAGCCCCGCGCCAAGCGACAACATGACCCGGGTCGCAGTCGGCGCGCTCGCCAATGCCCCTCCGACCGATGCCGGTGGCGCAATCATCGCCATCGTGGCCGCCGCCGCCGCGGGCTGCGCCGCGGCCTGCACCAGATGTGCGGTGAGCGTCCCGACCACCGAGCCAAAACACAGCGCGAGGACGAACGACTCGCCGAGCATCCCCGCAAACACGCCACCCCGCAGCGACGCGGGCGTCTTATGGAGGTCGCGACCGACGAACCATACGCTGAACCCGATCAGCGTCAGGCCGAATGCCAGCGGCGCGTATTGCCGCCCCGCCACCGTGAGAAAGAAATCCCACAGCAGCACATCGGCACCGTTGCGGAGCTCGGGACCTCGTCCCGTGGGGAGAAACGCCGCCATTGCCTCGTACACCAGCAGCAGCGGCAGCGCGAAGATCACGCTGTATCGTGGTGCTCGGCTCGCTTGCCAATACGACACGACGACGGGTGGCAACGGCGATCGTCTGGCGCGAGCGGGCATATCTTTAAAGATGACCTCGCTGCGCCAGATCTGACCAGCCGCGAACGACTGAGGACCGCCGTGCCTGTCCCGCCTCAACAAGCGTTGACCCCAGGCAAACGCCTGTCTCGCTGAGTGCTGGCCCTACTTGTGGCCCTGCTTGTGGCGCTCACGGGGGCCGCCGGGCCCCCCGTCGCCCACGTTCCGTACTGGCTGCCCGCCCCGGACTCGACCCCGGATTCCGTCTACGCGACCCCGGCGCTGCGCGCGTTGGTCGCGCGCGCGGCCACCCGGAACGGTGCCGTGCCCTTGGGTCTCGACTCGTATCAGGTCGCGGTCGAGAGCGAGCTCTCGGTGCTGCTGCGCAGCCCCAGCGGCACGGAAGGCGCCACCCAGATCGAGCAGGTGGAGACGATGGCGCGGTGGCGTCGCTCAGGTGCCTTCACGCAACGCGTGATCGGATACCGCTCGCGACTGACGGGCATCAATTTCTCCGCGCTCACTGTCCTCAAGCAGGCGTGGGTCGTCCCCGTGCTGTACGGCAACCGGGTCGGTCTCTTCCTCGGACGTGATACGACCCGCCGGACGAGGCGGCCCGTCGCCCGGGACGCCGGGGTGCGCGTCGTCCACCCGTTCGCCCGCGATCGAGAGACCGTCTACCGGTATAGCGGCGGCGATACCGCGGTCACGATTCGGGTGAACGGTCGCGCGATTCCCGTCGCGCGCATTCATGTCGGGCCGCGCCCGCATCTGCCGCGCCGCGTGGTGGTCTTCGAGGGAGACATCTATCTCGATGTGCGGCACGCGGAGATCGTGCGGATGCGCGGTGCGTTCGAGACCGTGGGTGGCCACGCGAAGCTCAGCGCGCGCCTCGAGGCGCTCGCCGTGCAAGGGGTCGCGTTCATCGACCTCACGAACCGCGAGGTTGACGGCCGCTACTGGCTTCCGTCAACTCAACGCATCGAAGCGGAGATTGGGTCACCGGTCACCGGCGAGTCGCAGTCCCTGCTACGCATCGTCTCCCGCTTCGGCGATTACACACTCAACGACACGAGCGGGGTGCGGAGCGGATCGGAGGCGGGCGATTCCACGGGCCGTGACACCGCGATGGCGACCGACACGATGCGCGCGGTACCGCATACGCTCACCTTCGCGCCGGCCGACAGTGTGTCCGGCTTTGCTGGATGGCATACGCCGATCGGTGAGGCAACGACCAGCGTTCGCGTGGACGACTTCGCCGCCGTCGCACCCGATCGGTGGCGCGCCACCGGGGCCCCGCGGCTCGACTTCGGCACCCAGCGTCTCGCGGATTTCATCCACTTCGATCGGGTCGAAGGACTCTTCACCGGACTGGGCGCGTCGCTTCGACTGCGCGACGCGGCGCCAGGAGTCGTGATCCGGGCCAATGCGGGATGGGCATGGACGGAGCGTACGGCCAGGGGAGGAACCGGAATCGAGTGGACCCATGGTCCCTGGATGCTGGGCGCGGCCGCCGCGCGGACGCTCGACAACACGAATGATTTCCGGACCGTGTTCACGGGTGGTCCCTTGCTCGAGGCGCTCATCGTGCAGGACGACTATGACTATGTGGACCGACGAACGGCGAACCTGTACGCGGTGCGTCGATGGCTGGGCCCGAGTGACGGCCCGGGTATCGTGGCGCGATTCGACGGCGGCGTCGGCGAAGATGCGGGCGATCGCGCGCGACTGACCCGAGGCTTATTCCCCCCGGGCTTCCTGATGGAGGACTCGCTGTTCCGGCCCAACCGAAACGTGCTCGCGGGCAGCTACGTCCGCGGCGCGTTCACGATCGACATCCACCCGGGCGTAGACGCGGATTTCGTCCAGCAGGGCGTGGGTGCGCGGATCCACTACGAAGTGGCGGACGGCACGATCGCCTGGCAGCGCGCCGACGTCCGTGTGGCCGCCGACCGCGCGTGGGGGCCGTTCACCCTCCTCGCCCGCGTGGACGCGGGTATCGTCACCGGCACCGTCATCCCGCCGCAGCAGCTATTCGAGATCGGCCCGACGGAAGGGCTGCTCTCCTACGATTACAAACAATTCGGTGGCAATCGGGCGGCCGTCTGGCAGGGCGAGGGACTCTTCGCGCTCCCGCTCTGGGATGCGCCGCTTCGCCTGGGCGCGCTGGTGCTCCCCAGTCCATCTCCCGCACTCGCGGTCGGATTTCAGAGCGGGTGGGCAGACGCCTCCACCGCGGCTGCCCGCCGCGCGCTCATCGCGCTCGGCTCGCGCGTCAACCCGGCGACCGATGCCATCCTCCGTGATTCAGCCGGTACCCCGATCCCCGCCTCGAGCCCCACGAACGGCGTCCGCACGTCGATCGATGCGATCATCCGCTTCTTCGGCGGCGCCGCCGGCGTCGGTGTCGCCCGCTCCCTCGACCCCGGCGCAAGAATCGAAGCCATCGTCCGCATCGGGGGGGCGTTGTGAACGCCGCCCTAGAACTCCCCCACAAACCCAATCTCCGGTTCGAGCTGTTGCTCGCACTTCTTCCACACGGCGTCCTGCGCGATCGCGATCAGCTCGCGCACGTCGGCGGCGGTCGCGTGGCCGAGATTGACGACGATGTTGGCGTGCACATGGGAGATCTGCGCGTCGCCGTGACGAAATCCCTTGAGGCCGGCCTGGTCGATCAGCCGGCCCGCGCCGACGCCTTCGATCTTCTTGAAGATCGAGCCCGCGCTCGGATAGATCGCGAGCCAGGGGTGCTTCGCGCCGCGCCAGCTCAGGTTCTCCTGCATCACCCGGTGCATCGCCGCCGGGTCGCCGCGCGTCAGCTGAAACGTCACCGTCAGTACGACGTCTGTCGTGTGATGCAACGCGCTCGTATCGTAGCCGAAGGCCATGGCGGCGCGATCTGCCGTCGTGCGGAACCCCGCGTCTGTCAGCAGCTCGCACGACGTGAAGATCTCTTCGATGAACATCGTGCGTTCACGGGCTGGTGCGGGCGAGAGGAAATGGAGATTCTGCCAGATCGCGCCGCCAATCGTGGTCGGGATGCCCACGTAGTGTTCGAGTCCGGACCACCCGCGGACGACCGCCTCGGGGATGAGCCGTGCCAGTACGGCGCCACTCTCCACGGACAGCCGACCGTCATGATGGAACGCGAACTGTCGAGCGGTGTTCCGAATCACGAGCCCACGTACTCCCCGATCCCCAATCAGAATGTTGGCACCCAATCCCAACACGAAGTACGGCACGCCGAGCTCGCGAGCGGCCAACACCGCATTTGCGAGATCGTCCGCCGAGGTGGCATCGTACAGGAGATCCGCCGGGCCACCAATCTTGAACGTCGTGTGAGGGGCCAGCGGCTCGTCGCGGCGGAGCCGAGTCCGGTCCAGCCGTGCCGCCAGCGCGTCGAGCGCGTTATCCGAGAGAGTCGTCGCCATGCTGTCTAGTGGAATGTGCGGCCGCGCCCGGCGCACCACAACGCGTGCCGTGTCGCGAGCCAGTCTGTGGTGTGCCTTGGCGGACGCGTGCCGGGCCGTTGCCGTCACGGCACGCGCTGCCGCTCGTGTGCGCGCGATGGGCGGTGCGCTCGTGATGCTTGCGGTGGTCTCGGTCGAGCGCGCCGACGGACAGCAGACGACCCACCCACCCGACTCACGGCCGCCAATGGCCGTGCCCGGTGCGCGTGGCAGCGCCGCCGCTGGGGGACCCGGGCCGGCCCCCACGTCCGAACGGGCATTGCTCGAGCGGGCCACACGACGACGCGTGTTGGACAATGGCCTCGAGGTCGTCGTGGTCGAGAACCATGGCGTGCCGTTGGCCACCGTCGAGATCGACGTGCGCAACGGCTCGTTCACGCAGAGCCCGGAGTACGCGGGGCTGGCGCATATGTACGAGCACATGTTCTTCAAGGCCAACGAGACGTACCCAGAGCCCGACGCCTTCGTCGATCGTGCTGGCGACCTGGGCGCGGTGTTCAATGGGACCACCAAAGAAGAGAGCGTCAGCTACTATCTGACGCTCCCATCCGACAGCCTGGCGGCCGCACTCCACTTCATGGCTGCCGCGCTTCGCGCTCCGCTCTTTCTCCCGTCGGAGCTCGCACGTGAGAAAGAAGTCGTCCTGGGCGAGTACGACCGGCAGGAAGCGAGTCCATTCTTCCAGCTCACGCAGACCTTGGATCAGAAGCTCTATCCCGGCAACTGGAGCCGAAAGAACGTGATCGGCGACCGAGAGGTCATCCGGCACGTGACGCCGGAGCAGATGCGGGAGATCCAGCACCGGTATTACGTGCCCAACAATTCCGCGCTCATCGTCACCGGGGACGTCGATACCGCGACCGTCTTCTCGCTCGCGCAACGCATCTTCGGCGATTGGGCTCGGCAAGCCGATCCGTTCGTCGCGTATCCGATCCCGCCCATCCCACCGCTGACTGCGAGCCAGGCCCTGATCGCCGAAGCGCCGGTTGGCACCGTGACCCTCCTGGTCCAGTGGCAAGGACCGAGTGTGCGGTCTGATGCGGCATCGACGTACGCGGCGGACGTCTTCTCCGACGCGCTCAACCAGCCCGGCTCGACCTTTCAGCAACGGTTGGTGGACAGCGGACTCTTTCAGGATGTGGGCGTCAACTACTACACGCTCGACCACACGGGACCGATCAGCATCAGCGGCCAGACGACGCCCGACAAGCTGCGGGCCGCCGTGGTCGCGCTCGACCGCGAGATCTCGCGCTTCGACAGCGTGGGCTACGTGTCACCCGAGCAGCTCACAGAGGTCAAAGCACAGCGCGCCGTGAACTCGGCGTTCGGCCGCGAGCGGGCGTCCGGATACGCGCACACCGTCGGCTTCTGGTGGAGCGTCGCCAGCATCGAGTACTACCTCGGGTACGTCGATAACATGGCGGGTCAGACCAGCAGCGACCTCGCGGCGTACGCGCACAAGTACATCGTCGGCAGGCCGCGGATCACCGGTGTCGTGATCGCGCCCGCGGATCGCAAGGCGATCGGCCTCACCGAGGCGGATCTCACCGGAGGGGTGCAATGAACACCGCGCTGCTCCTGGCCGCCGCGATCGCGTGGTCCGGAGCGCTCCACGCCGGTCGCCCCGATGTCGGATCACCGGCTGCCCGCCGTGCACGGCACGCGGCAGTCCCCGCCGTGACGCCCGCCGTGACGCCCGCCGTGACGCCCGCCGTGCGCAGACGGGACCCGCCGTCGGCACCGACCGCCGCCCGCGCACGGACCACTGCCCGCGCACGGACCGCTGCCGATACTGCCACGACACGCATCGTCGTGAACGGGATCCCGGTGATCATTCGACGCGTATCGGCCAATGATGTCGTGACCGCCAACGTGTACCTGCTCGGCGGCCTGCGACAGGTCAGCAACGACAACGCCGGCATCGAGTCGTTCCTGCTCGACGTGTCGGAGCGCGGAACGCGGCACTTCACGCGCGACCGGCTGCGGCAAACCATGGCGCGGCTCGGCACGGCGATCGTCGTCGATCCCGCGGTCGATTGGACCGCGCTCGGCGTGCGAGCGACGGCCGCCACCTTTGACTCCACGTGGGCGGTGATGGCCGATCGGCTGATGTACCCGACACTCGACTCGGCCGATGTGGAGCTGATCCGCGAGCAGTACCGGTCCGCGGTGCGACAGCGCGGTGACAGTCCGGATGCCCTCGTCGAATATCTGGCCGACAGCGCGACATACGCGGGCACCGCGTACGGACGGCCGTTGGCGGGAACGGAGCGGTCGATCGCGAGCATCAACCGCGCGCAGCTCCGCGCCTACGAACAGACGCAGATCGTCCGGTCACGGCTACTCGTGGTCGTCGTCGGGAACGTGGTCCCCGCGCGCGTCGAACAGCTGGTGCGCCGGACGCTCGGTCAGCTCCCGGCCGGTGCGTACCATTGGACGATCCCTCAGGCGTCGCCGCTCGTCCAGAGCCTGCTCGTCGCCCGCCAGCGAGAACTGCCCACGAACTACATCCTCGGCTACTACCAGGGTCCGCCAGCGTCCAGCGCGGACTACCAAGCGCTGCGTGTCGCCGCGGCGGCGCTCTCCGGTCAGTTTTTCGAAGAGATCCGATCGAAACGCAACCTGTCGTACGCGGTCAACGCGCCATTCGTCGATCGCGCGCTCTCCGCCGGCGGCTTCTATGTCACGACCGTCGCTCCCGATTCCGTCCTCGAGATCATGCACCACGAATTGGGCGTCATGCAGAGCAACCTGGTCGATCCGTCGGCGCTCGATCGGCTCGTCCAACAGTTCATCACCGAGTACTTCCTCGACAACGAAACCAACGCCGACCAGGCGAACCTGCTCGTCCGGGCGGAACTCTACCGCGGGGACTTCCGCGAAGCCGACCGCTTCGTGGATGAACTACGCAAAGTGACCCCCCGCGACATTCAACGCGTCGCACGGACCTACATGAAACACGTCGCATTCGCCTACGTCGGCGACACGACCCGTGTGTCGCGTGCAGTGGTGGAGGAGTTCTAGGAGCAAAGGTTAGCGATTCGCGCCTTCATGCCGGCGACGGTACCCCGCAGCCAATTGCCACACGCCGATCGCCATTCGCCGCCCTACTTCGTATCCGCCGTCGGCCCATACATCATCGGTAGCGGCACGTCATTGAGTCGCAGGTAGACGCTGAGCTGGCCGCGATGGTGCACCAGGTGGTTGAGGACGAACGACCGGAGCACGGCGGCGCGGGGCATGGTGAGGGTGACGTGACCGCCGTCTTTGAGCGACCAGGGCACAAACAACTCGGCGTCCGACGCGCCCACGATCGCGGACCGAGCGGCCTTGACATTCGCGTCGAACTCAGCCAGCAAGGCGCGCGTGGATTCGAAGGGCGTCGGCGCGAATCCCGGGCCGCCGGGCGGGTTGATGTCGAGCTCGGTCGTCGTGAGTGTGAGTACGGTCCACTTCGGGAGGTCCGCCAGGTGCATGGCGAGACGGCCCATGGTCATCGACTTCTTGTGCGGTTGCCACGACGCCTTGCCTTCAGGGACCCGCTCCAACAGTGACCGCGTGGTGGCCATCTCGTGGTCGAACTCAGGCAGCAGTGACTGCGCGATGGACATTGCGTTCTCCGGACGAAGTGATGATGACGGGGCAGACTCGGTAGCGGGCACCGGACAGCGGACAGGAGAAAACGCGAGGGCCGGCTGTGAGATAGTGCCCCGGGCCTCGGCGCTATCCGCCAATCGCCAATTGCCACTCGCTACCGGCTACCCCCTACCGCCGGCTCGCACGTCTCCGATCCCCCGCCCGCTTGACCGCCCCGGCTCGCCGTTCTATACTAAACCATATGGTTTACCAACCACGCCTGCTCGATCAGACCTTTGCCGCGCTTGCCGACCCCACGCGTCGCGCCATCCTGGCTCGATTGGCGACGGGTGACTACACGATCAGCGAGTTGGCACAGCCGCTCCCGATGTCGTTGCCCGCGGTCTCGAAACACCTCCGGGTGCTCCAGCGCGCCGGGCTGGCGACGGTGCGACGCGACGGACGCGTACGGCACTGCCGTCTGACGGCAGAACCGCTCCGCCATGCCGTCGCGTGGATTGGACGCTACCGCGAGTACTGGGAGACACATCTCGAGCGGCTCGCTCACCATCTGGGTGAGACCACCATTCACGAAGAGAGTATCGCATGGCCGCCCGCAGCGATTCGACGTCGCCGTCCGCGGACCCGTTCACGGTCCGGCGCACCTTCACCTCGCCGCCCGCGCGGGTCTTCCGGGCGTGGACGTCGCCCGAAGAGCTGAAGCGCTGGCATTCGCCGGGTGACGTGACACTCGCCGAAGTGGACCTGCGTGTCGGCGGCCGCTACCGCATACACATGCGGACCCCAGACGGCAAAGAACACCGGGTCGGGGGCGTCTACCGCGCCGTAGACGCGCCGCGCACGCTCTCGTATACCTGGCAATGGGACGGTGACCCAAACGAATCGCTCGTCACCGTCGAGTTCGTCCCCAAGGGCACCGGCACCGAACTCGTACTCACCCACTCCGGCTTCCCAAACGCCGAAGCCCGTATGCATCACGAGCAAGGTTGGGTCGCGCTGGTGGACAAGCTCGCGAAGGCGGTAGTGTAACCGCGAACCGCTATCGCCCCAAATACCCCTTCTCACCCGCGTGTAGCAGCGCGCGAACTTTCGATCCGAGTGCCGCGTTCGTCGCCACGCTGCTGCCGCCGAAGGCGGTCGGGACTCCCTCCCAGTCCGTGAACCGTCCGCCCGCCTCCGTGATCACTGGATGCAGTGCCGCCGTGTCCCACGGCGCCATGACGGCATCGACCATCACCTCGGCGCGGCCCGTCGCGACCAGCACATATCCGTAGCAATCGCCCCACGTACGTGCGATCGCCGCACGGTCGGATACCCGGCGCCACCCAGCGAGCTTCCGCTCTCGCTCGGCACGCACGTGCTGCGCGCTCGCGCCGGCGTCGGCGGTCACGTGCGGGAACCGATCGTCGGTCGTGAGGACCGTGGCTCGCGCCAACTGATCCTCGGACGATACCCGACACCGCGCACCGTTCCACCAGCATCCCTGGCCCACCGCCGCGGCCACCATCTCGCCGACCGCCGCACAGTAGATCGCGCCCGCGAGCACCGCTTCCCCTTCAGCCACGGCGACCAACGTGCCCCACATCGGCACGCCACGTACGAAGCTCTTGGTCCCGTCGATCGGATCCAGGACCCACCGGCGACGGGCGCCGGGTCGGATCGAGCCCAGCTCCTCGCCGATGATCCCGTCCAAGCGAAAGTGGCGCTCGATCCACTCGCGTGCCGCGGCCTCCGCGCCACGATCCGCGGCCGTCACCGGCGTCCCGTCGGCCTTGTAATCGACCGGCAGCTCGGACCGACGGGCGCGGTCGAAATACCCGAGCGCGACGTCGCCCGCGAGCCGCGCCAGCTCGGCCACCCCGTGCAGCAGTGACGGCGTCGCCTTGACGGCCGCGTCGTCCGCTGCGCCACCCGTCAGCTCAGCCGCGAGATCCCCCTTCGAATCGCGCGCCGCGCGTGACGACCCCGACCCGCGGCTCACTCGCCGGCTGGTCATTCCTCGAACTCCTCGGCCGCCGCCCGCGGATCGATTGCCCCGGAGTAGAGCGCCAACCCGACGACTGCCGCCGAGACTCCCCGGTCCGACAGCGCGCGCAGGTCGTGCAACGACGCGATCCCGCCGGCCGCATACACGGGAATGGACGCCACGCCGACCACGTCTTCCATCAACGCGAGATCCGTCCCGCGTTGGAGTCCTTGACGATGGACTGCGGTCACCAGCACGCCCGCCAACGGCAGCTCACTGAGCTCTTGCACCGTATCGAGTATGTCCGCGGGCAGCGTGCGTAACCACCCCCGTGTCACGACCCGCCGATCGCGCACGTCCGCCGCGACGATCAGCTCGTGCGGGAATCGCGTCGCCATCTCGTCGAGCCAGTCCTCGTCCTCGAGCGCCTGCGTACCAACGACGACCCGACGCGCGCCCCGCTCGAGGAGCCGCTCGACGTGATCCTCCGTGCGCACACCGCCCCCTACCTGGACGTCCATCCGGCTGGTCGCCAGGACGTCGTCGATGACCTGGTCGTTCGCGCCGACACCGAATGCCGCGTCCAGGTCCACGATGTGCAACTGCCGGAAGCCCAGTCGCTCCCACATGCGCGCCACCCCCAACGGGTCGCCGATGCGAAGCTGTTCGCGACCGTATTCACCGCCCGCGAGCCGCACTGCAGCGCCGCCGCGCAGATCGAGCGCCGGAATCGCGATCACTCGACTGGGTCCCGCTTCACTCGATCCATGGGCCCTCCCCCCTGCTCCAGGTGCACACGGAGCGCTTGCCGTGGCGCGATCTCCAGCGGCGCCCGGCGCACGTCACTCCACGACACGATGCGGTGGACTCGCCTGGTGCCGGCTTCCCGCGCCCCCGGTTCGGGACGCTACGCAACCGACTGCCCCTGAATCTCTTATGCTCGACAGCGGGACGCGATCCCCCGCCCGTCACCGGTGGACAGTCCGAAATGGCTGAGCGGGGCGTGGCGACGCGATTGGCCGGGCGTCACCCGGTGAACGTGCGTCGCGCGGTGCTCGCTGCGCGCCTCCGACCGTCCTGATGCTCGAGGCGCCCGTGCGCTCCCCCCTGCGGGCGCGCGATTGAACTCCCGTCCTCCCATGAATAGTTTGACTGGTCTGCGCAGCCTTGCGCGGCAGATCATTCACCGACAGGTCATTTCACCGACCGATCGATTCTGATACGAGATTCGGGGAGGCTCGAACGCATGCGGTTCCATGGAGTAGTACTCGCTGCCGGCGCCATCGCGCTCGGCGCGTGTGGTGGGGGCGGCGACAAGAACGCGAGTACCAGCACACCCGATACGACCGCCGCGGCCGCTGCCGCGACCACCCCGCCGGCCGGTGGTGCTGCGCCGACCGCCGCGGCCGCAACAGCCGGGCCGCCCGCTCCAATCACGGGCAAGACGTATGACGTCAAGATGATCGGCGATGAGAAGGGCTACCGCTTCGAGCCCGCGGCCCTCACCCTCAAGGTCGGCGATGGCGTCAGGTTCACCAACGTGACCGGTGGCCCGCACAACGTGGCGTTCAACACACTGCCGTCGGAAGGCGCGGATTCCGCCAACGCCAAGCAGCTCGCGAAGAACATGCCGGGGCAGACCGGCGCGGGCCCGAGCGCGAAGATCGGTGACTTGAGCAGTCCGCTGCTCACCGCACCGAACGACACGTACACGGTGTCCTTCGCGGGCGTCAAGCCGGGCAAGTACGATTTCAACTGCACGCCACATCTGGCCCTGGGGATGAAGGGCGAGATCACCGTCCAGTAACCGCGGCCCGGACAACCGGATGCCCGAGTGGACGCCGGTCAAGGTGCGGCGCCGTGGCGCTGCATGCTGAGCACTGAGCGCCGTTCGCGGGGCTGAACCGGAACACCCGCCGCCGACACGATCGGCGGCGACCATCACGCAATGGTTGGCGGCGAGGGCGCGCAACGCGCTCCGCCGCCCGTTGCGCATTATCGGGGTCAGCGCTGCGGTGTGCATCGCCGCCTCGCTCGTGCTGGTCCTGATCCCACGGCACGCGACGCGCACGGCGACTCGACTGCTCGCGGGCACCAGCAACCGACCCGACACGATCACCCTCGCTCGACATGCCGATGACGCCCGGTCCGCAGTCATGTCGGCGGAGTCCACCCTCGTCCGCGCACGCAGTCGCGCCCCGGCGCGTCCGCCGCGCACGAGCCACCCCGATTCGACCGTTGCGGCCGCGCTCGATACGTCGGGTCCCGGCCGTGCGCACCGCGACTCCGTGGCAGCGGAGATCGAGGAGCTCGATCAGCTCCTGACCCGCGTCGAACGGTCGCCGCTCCCCTCGTCCTACCGTGCCCTCGGGGGCGCCGCTGCCCTGACGGGACAAGCCCGCGTGCAGGTGCTCCTCGATTCGCTCAGCGATGTCGCGCGGGCGCGCGATGCCTTCGACGCGGCCGGCGGGGTCGATCCGATCTTCGTGGCGCTCACTGGACGCGTCAACGCCCTCGGACACGCGATCCAGTCCGTCGCCGAGGCGCGCCGCGCCGCGCTGCGCGCGGCACTCGCACCGTACGGCCCGGTCGCGCCGGTGATCGCGGTGCGACCGACGGCCGCGGATACGCTGCGTCTCCTCGCCTCAGTGGATTCCGCGCGGGACGCCCTCTCCGCGCTGGCCGTCGCGCTCGATCGGGATCGCGCGCTCGACGCGGATCTGGATGCCCGCGCCGCGCTGGCGCGCACGATCACCGACGCGAGCGCGTCACCGATCGCGCTCGCTGGCGCGGCCCTCGTGCTTGGGATGGCGCTCGGCTTTGCGATGACATTCGGGGTCGAGCTCCGCCGTCCGCGGGTGGCTGACGCCGCGGAAGCCGCGCGCGTCGCCGGGGTTCCCACACTCGCGACCATCATGCCTCGCCCCATTGACCCATTCCGCGCGCGGCGCGCCGCGGACCGCGGACTGTCGCCGCTCATCGATCCGTCATCCGAGACTTACCGCGCCGTCTACCTCGACGTGAGTGACCCGCGCGGCACGAACCCGCTCGCCTTCCCCTTCGTTGCGGTGACCGGTGACGAAGCCGCGATCGTGGCGACCGTGGCCACGAACGTCGCCATCGCGGCGATCAACGATTCCCAGACCGCGTTACTCATCGATGCCGACCCGGACGCCGGCCTGGTCGCCGCGATCGTGGGTGTAGCGCGCGAGCCGGGTGTTGCCGATGTGCTCGCCGGGCGAATCGACTGGGCATCGGCCACGCAGTCCGCGCCCGCGGGCCGTGCCCGGACGCTCGATGTCATCCCGGCTGGCCGTCCGGCTGGGGCCCGGCCATCCAGCCCCGACCCGGCCGACGTCCCCGACTACGCACCAGAGTCCGCGAACCCATTGGACGAGTGGGGCCACGCGCGCGTGGATGCGACCACGATGCCTCGGGCGGATGCGCTCGACGACATCGGTCGCGGAGAGTTGCGTGCGGAGCTCCTCCGGCTCGGTCGTCGCTACGAGCTCATCGTCGTGGCCGCGCCAGCGGGCGCCCCGCGCGTCGGCAGCGGCAGCATCCTGCCAGTCTCCGACGCCATCGTCTGCGCCCGTGTGGCATTCACAACACTGACCCGCCTCGCCTCTTCGGTCGCCGTCCTGCAGGATTCAGGACTCCGCGTCCACGGCATCGTCCTGTGGGACGCGGATAGACCGCCAATCGCCAATCGCTAATCTCTATCCGCCCTTGTTCTCCGATACTCTCCTCCAGCTCGAACGCAACCACGTGCTCCGGCTCGCCATCTGGGCCCACGTCAGTGTGCTCGCGGGTACGCTGTTGCTCGTCTGGCTCGCGCGTCGTGGCGAGCGGTCGCCGCTGCTCTGGCACTTCGCGGTCCAGACTGCCGTGTGGGGTGCGGTCGGCGTGGCGATAGCCGTGGTGCGGTGGCACGGTCTCGCCCTCCGCGATCTGGCGGGGGCCACACGCATGGACCATTTGCTCTGGCTCGCGCTGGGCCTCGATCTCGGCGGCATGGCAGTGGGCGCCACACTGGCGCTCACTGGCTGGCGGTTGGACCGCCGAGTGGGTCCAATCGGCGCGGGACTCGCTATCATCGTGCAGGCTGCTGCGTTCTTCGTGCTGGATGCCCGATTCCTTGCCCAGCTGCAAGGGCTCGTGTAGCGGCGCACCGACCCACGGTCCTCGTCCCACGCTTCCATGCCACCCGACGACCTTGCGGGACGACGGTTCTTCATCACTGGTGCCACCAGTGGGATCGGCCGCGCCACGGCGCAGGCCCTCGCGGCGCGCGACGCGACCGTGATCATCGGTGCGCGCTCCGAGGAGAAAGCTCGGCCGTTCGTTGAAGAGCTGCGTGGGTTGCACCCGCGGGCCGAGCTGTCGTTCGTTCCGATCGATCTGGCCAGCCTCGCGTCGGTTCGTCGCGCAGCCGACACGATGCTGGCATCGGGACGGCCGCTCGATGTGCTGATCAACAACGCCGGCCGCGCGGGGCGTGGCGGCACGACCGCGGACGGATTCGAGATCACGATCGGCACGAACCACGTGGGCCCGTTCCTGTTGACCGAGCTGCTGTTGCCGATGCTGGAGGCGGCCACCCAGGGCCGCATCGTCAACGTCGCGAGCCGGGCCCACGTCGGCGTGAGGCGGCTCGATTGGGGTGCCTTGGCGAGGCCGCCGGGGATCAGGGGCGGCATGAGCGCCTACGGTGTCTCCAAGCTGATGAACGTGCTCCACGCCAAGGAACTGGCGCGCCGGCTCACCGAAACGCGGATCACCACGTACTCGCTGCATCCCGGCGTCGTGGCATCCGAGATCTGGCGTGAGCTTCCCCGGCCCGTCCAGTGGGTGATGATGCGGTTTATGATCTCTAACGAGGAGGGCGCGCGGACGTCGCTGTATTGCGCGACCGCGCCTGAGTTGAGTACGAGCTCCGGACGCTATTACGACAAATGCCAGGAAGCCCGTCCCAGTCGTTTGGCCTTGGACGACGGCCTCGCCCGCGAACTGTACGTCCGAAGCGACGCCGCGATCCGGTCCGCGACCCCTGACCGCTGACGCCGCGCCCCTTTATCCTTCTCGTATGGCTGCTGTCGTGGGCTATTCCGATCGCGTCAACCACGCGTTTGCGTTTGCCGCCAAGCACCACGACAAGCAGGTGCGGAAGGGCACTGCCCTGCCGTACATGACGCGTCCCGCAAACGTGGCGATCATTCTCACCCGCTATGGACGCGATGAGGCCACCGTGATTGCGGCGATCCTGCGCGATGTCGTCGCGGACGGCGTCCGCGACGGCGCTACACGCGAGGACCTCGAGGAACGGGTCGGCGCGAAGTTCGGCCAGCAGGTGTTGGCGACCGTGCTGGCGATGACTGTGCGCAGGGTGGATGACGCGGGCATCGAGCTCGCCTCGGACGAGCGCAAGGACGACCTCATCGTTCGGCTCGCCGCCGCCACCGACTCGGCCCGCTGGGTGTGCGCGGCGCACACGCTGCACAACACGAGCGCGATCCTGGCGGATCTGAAACGCACGTCGTTCGCCGAGTCGGTATGGGCGCGCTATAGCCGGGGCGCCGAGCCGACCGCCCACTGGTATCGGCGCGTGCATGATCGTTTGATCGATGTCGGCTTCCACGAACCGATCATGGCCGAATTGCGCGTCGCGGTCGAGACACTCGAACAGGCCGCGACCGACGCGCCGGTCTCCGCGCGCCTCTGATCCCGGCGCGAAGACGTATTCGTCGAGGCCGTACCCCCAGCACCCGCAACCCATGACCCACACCGCCCTGCGCCCCGCCCGACGTCCCGCGACGCGCCCACCGCTGTGGCATCCAACGCCGCGCCTCACCACACGCCTCGCCATGGTCGGCATCTGTGCGTGCACGGTCATCGCCACGGGCACCGTTGGAGCGCAGAAAGCAACAAGCGCGGATTTCTCCGGCGTGTGGGTACTCAATCTCACGAAGAGTGATTTCAGTGGTCAGCCGGTGCCGAGGGGAGATACATCGAGAATCGTTCGGACCGGCAACGTGTATCAGGTTGACCAGGTCGGCGACTTCGGGCCACAGCGCGGCGGGATTCAGAAGACGTCGTACAAATGGCCCGCGAGCGATGGTGAGACCACGACCCAACTTCAGCAAGGCGCGATCCTGCACGTGAAGGTGAAGACCAAAGCGGACACCTCCATCTTCGCCAACGAATTCTCAGTGCAAGGTCAGACGATGCTCGTGCAGACCGGCCGCGACTACCTCTCCGCCGGCGGCAAGGTGCTCACCCGTGAAACCGATCTACGAGAAATGCAGGGTGACAACCAAGAGCCGATACATATGACGTTGGTGTACGATAGGAGGTAGCGATCGGCAACCAGCGACTCGCCGCGCGCCACGAAACGACGGCCCCGGATATCTGAAGCCAGCGGCGGCCGGCTGTCGCGCACAAGATCCCCGGTATCGACTCGCATTGCACGATGAAGGGCCAGCTACGACGCCTCGTAGCCGGCCCTTTGATTGTTGTCACTCGCCACTCGCCGTTCGTCACCCCCAGCGCAGCCTATCCAGACAATCATGCAGTCGCGGGAGTGTGTCGCCGATCGAGGGCACGGCGAACAGCGCCTGACCGTCGGGCCATTCCATTAGCATCGCGTATTCGGGGGCCGCGTGGCCGTCCGGCGACCGACCGCGGTGTGCGATCTCGATGGCCGTCGCGGTCACCGTTCGGACCGGACCGATTTCGAACGACTCGGCGGTCGTCTCCCCGGTCGTCCCCGCGGTCGTCCCCGCGGTCGTCCCCGCAGTCGATGTGCTGGGGGCCGACAATTCCACCGGGCTCGACGTCCGCCCCGCACTCGGGCGGAAACAGATGCCGTCCGGACCGGCGTAGAGTATCCCGGACACCACCGGGCCCCCTCCAGCGTCCACAGGCGACAGGAGCTGGCTAGAGTCGATCGGACCGCGCCCAAGCAGCGCGCAGGGCAGATAGTGGGTGAACCCTGCCGCAGGCGGCGGATCGGCGGTCACCAACGTCCGGTAGTATCGATCCAGCGACCTCGGACGGGCCCGTCGGAGCGGGGTCGTGCGGCGACTCATGAGGTACCCAGGCAGCGCACCGGCGCAGATCGCGATCTCGGCCTGGAGAAGGGGATGCCGCCCCATCACGTCCAACAGCGCCCGCCAGTCGATCAAGGCCGCACCGCCCACCGCCGCGCCGAGCGCGACCGCGATGAGGCTCCAGGTGAACTTCGACACGACGAGCCCCTGGGTGATCGGCTCGCGGGAGTTGATAGGTGTGAGGCATTCCATCGTGTGATGGACTGGATCTGATCGAACGAGGTAACCAGCGGCGGCACCGGGCGTTGTGAGGACATGTTGGCCGACGACTAGGTCATGTTGTCTCCGCGTTCCGCGGTCGTCAGGATCAGAGAATCATGCGCACCATCGAACAGGCCGCTGACCGGCTCATCATGCGCGAGAGTCCGTGGGGAGTGCGCGCCATCGGCGCGCTCCTCGCCGTCCTCGGCCTCGGTGTGCTCGGACTCGTCTCGACCGGCGGCCGGAGCGCCGAACACGGCGTCTGGGTGGCGTTTGTGGTCGGAGGCGCCTTCGCCGTCGTGGGAGCAGCCGCGGCTCTGAGCGCGACGGACTGTCGCCTGATCTTCGACGGCCCCGCGATGCTCGTGCGGATAGTTCGCCGCGGCATCTTTGGTACCACGACCGCGATCTACCCGTACTCAGCTATCCGCGACATCGCGCTCGAGGTGTCCATTACCGGTCGAGGCGCCCGGTCCAGTGGATTCTATCGCTCCGTATTCGTGTTACGCGATGGCACCCGTGTACCGTGGACGAGCGCCGCGACCGGCGATTTCGGCAGCCAAGCTTGCTGCGTCGCCACGGCCCGCTCGTTCGGCGGATGGGACACGGTTGGATCCGACACCTCGGGGGATCGCGCAACGAGCACGAACGGACCGCCGCGAGCGACTCCGTTGCCCGCCATACCGGCGACCTCGTTTCCCGGTGATCCGCCCCGCGTCGGGAAGCCAACACGACTGCAGAACGTGCGGCTCGTCGGGTTCGTGCTCGGCGCCTTTGCGCTCATCGGTGTCGCGATGACGGCAACCGAAGCAGAGCGCTTGATGGTCTGGCGTCCCGTACCGGCCATCGTGCAGACGAGCGCCGTGCAGGCCGTGCGCAGCGACAAGGGAGGCCCGAGCTACCGACCGGTGGTCACCTATCAGTATGCGGTGAATGGGCGCCGCTATGCGTCCAGCGCGGTGAATGTGATCCCCGTCTCTCGGAGCTACGGCTGGGCCCAGTCAATGAGCACCCGCTTCGTGCCCGGAGCGACGACCACGGCGTACGTCAATCCCGCAGACCCGACGCGCTCGTATCTGGTTCACGAAATCAGCCTGCTGCCCCTGTGCATCACGCTCATACCGGCGGTCTTCGGCGCGGTCTTCCTGTACGGCACGCGTTGGAACGATCGTCAGGTCGCGCTCGCGGATGGTGTCACCGTACCCATCCTGACAGCCGCGAGCGGTACCGGGCCGCCACACGCGGTGTGACCGGTCTGGCCCTCGCTCCCTCTGGTGGCGCGTCACTCCTCGCACTTCCCTGCTTTCGGCTCGCTTCGCTCTCGCCGTTCCTGCCTCTCTCCTCCGGGACCGCTCGGCTCTCGCAGCTCCTCCCTCGCTCCTCGCTGCCCGGTTCGCTCTCGAAGTTCCCCCTTCTCGCCCCACCGCGCTCGCGCGCGCCCCTCTCGTACGGCCTCTCCCCTCTCTCCTTTCTCCTCTCTAGCTTGAGTAGGGTAGCGGCAATACGAGCCCAACGGTTTGATTGATGTGCCGGTATACCGGGTACCATCACCCATGCGAGGGCAATGGGTGGATCGACCCGCCTTCGCGCGCGTGCGAGCCATCACGGTGAGTCAGATGTGGATTGGGAGAGTGATGCCCGACTGTCGTACGATCCCGTTTCGCGTACGCGCGATGGCCGGCGCGACGATCGCGCTGGCAGCCGTCCTGGCTGTCGTTACCGCCTGCAATGCCGTCCATGCCACGTCGCCAAACCCCGGCGACACCATGCCGGGCAAGCAGGACATGTTCGTTGTCGTGACGAATGGGACGTGGAACCTCGTCGGTTTCGTGGCGACGCTCACGGGCATATCGGCCTCGGGGACCACGGTGCATGTGACTCCGTCCGCGTCCGTGATGCACAGCCGCGCCGCGACCGGCAGGTCAGCTGGCACGGACTCGATCTCCGCGACGTTCGTCATCACGGGACCCCCGACCGGTACGGATCTGCTGACGCCGACGTACGAGGCGTTCGATCGGACCGGGAATGTGTGGATGTCCGTGCACGGCACGGCGTTCAACGGATCGATCATCGAGTACACGCCCACGCAACAGAAGACCGGCGATTCGGTCCCCCCTGCAGTGGGGATCGGCGGCCTGCAATATCCCCAAGGGATATCGTTCGACCAATCCGGCAACTTGTGGGTGTTGGATTCGCAGACCAACCGGCTCGTCGAGTACGGGCCCGACAAGCTCGCGCACAGCGGATCTCCCGTGCCGACGGCGACGGTCTCGCTCGACGCGCTCAACGTCGTCGGATCCACGTACGCGCCACTCATCCTGGCCATCGATGCGCACGGCAACTTCTGGATCTCGGCCAACATTCAAAACCGTCCCGCATCGTCGTCCGGCGATAGCCTCCCCGCGTTCGTCGTGTCGGAGTTTACGAGCAGTCAGATCGCGGCGGGTGGCACGCCGACTCCGGTGCTCAAGATCGCCATGCCTGGCCTCTTCCCGGGCGGATATGGACCGGGCATCGCGTTCGATTCGGTCGGAAATCTCTGGACCGCGAACGCCGATTCGGCGACGCTGACCAAGTTTCCTGCGTCGAGGCTCACGGCTGGCGCGAATCCCCTCCCGACGATCCGCATCGGGCACCTCCTCTTCGGCGGCGCCCTGCTTGACGGCATCAGCGATGTCGGGATCGACCCTGCGGGCATCATGTTCGTGGCCACCGGCTACGCCGCCGTGCCCGGCGCGGCGATATACGGCTTCGTCCCCAGTCAGTTGGCGGTCAGCGGGAGCCCCGCCCCGGTCATCGTCTTCATCCCCACAGACGGCATCACGCACCTGGCCACTCGGCCATAGCATCCGCTGATCCCGCCCCATCAGCCCATGTGGGCGGTACAACGACGATCCGGGACGCTTGTCACACCCGGCTAGCCTCCGCGGATCCCGCCCACCGGCCCAAGTGGCCTGCACACGATGTTCCGGTGGACGCTCGTCACTCCCGGATACCCTCCGCGGATCCCGCTCGCCTGCCTGTTTGGGGGGCGCAACGATGTCCCGGGATGCTCGTCACTCCCGGAGAGAGATCCCGGTGGTTGTCGCGCGGCTCGGGCCGCCCCTGATCTGGACATCGCGTGCTTCTTGATGACGGCGTTGTGGATGACTTGCCGGTACAGCAGTCGGCTGTGATTGCGACGGACGCCGGCTGCGATACCACGCTCCCCGAAGGGGAATGCGTGGTGACGGGCGCGCCACGGCCGATACCCGGCTTCACGCTCATCGAGATCATGATCGTGATCATCGTGATCGGCATCCTCGCCGCGATCGCGATCCTGCATCTCTCACCGCTCAAGGACAAAGGCTATACCACGTCGCTGGTCGAAGACCTCCGGAATCTCGAGACCGCCGAAGAGGCCTATTTCATCGAGTTCGCGACGTACACCCCAGCGTTGCCATCAGCGAGCTACATGCCGACGACGGGCAATTCGTACAGCATTACGGCGGCTACGATCACCGGCTGGTCCGCCACCGCCTCGACCAGCCACGCGATGGCGACGGCCCCCTCGTCATGCCACATCGCCAGCGGCTCCGCCGCAACAACCGAAGGCGAATATCCGGGGACGGTGTATTGTCCGTAGGAGCAGCCGACAGCTTATAGCGATTGGCAGTCAAACAGCGAGGGCCGGCCACTGTGACGTGAGCCGGCCCTCGATCGCTAACCGCTATCCGTTAAACCGCCTTCCGCCCCGCGATCAGATTCCACAAAATCGAGATCACCGCGAGCACGAGCAAGATGTGGATCAACCCGCCGGCGACGTGAAACACGCCGAATCCGAGAATCCACAGGACGAACAGCACGAGCGCGATAGTCCACAGCATGATGAGAGCCCTCCGCCACTGCGAGATCGAATACTGAGTGATCGTTTCAGCCATCGAATAGCGCACATGCCGTGCCGCGATCCATCTACCCGGACACAAAACAGCCACCCCCGAAACACAGAAGGGGGCGGCCGTACACAGCTGGACTGCTGGCGACTTCGACGACCTACCGAGCGGGACCGCCGTTCGGTCGGAGGGTCTTCGCGTACGCGATCCGGAAGTCGACACCCGACGACTTGAGCGGCGGCACCCCGACGCGGGCAGCGATGTCGTTCGCTTTCGCGACCCATGCATCGTGTTGCTCTCTGGCTTTACGCTCACGCTCGGCTTGTACCGAGGTCGCGGCTTGGACCGATGTCTTCGGCTTCACCGCAGCGGTCGGGGACGGCTTCGGCGCGGATGGCTTCGTCACGCTTCCTCTCAGGTGGAGTGTCTGCTCAGCGGTCCGACGGTCGGCGGCGGATCCTGCGATGCGTTGCGACCGGACCTGCGGAGCGCGGATCGCGCTCCGGGGTCCCGCAATCTACCGGGTTGCTCAGGGTTTTTGGGTCCGACCCTCGATGCCACGGTTGTCGCGGGCCCGAAGATACACCAATCGCACGGCTACTACCCCGCGCCGATACGCCCCACCGATGCATCGCCCGACGGGAGAGTCCGCGCCACAGCGGCTACTTCGCAACGCAGCGCATAGACCTCGTTGCGCAGCGCCATGAGTTGAGCCGACGCCGACGCGTCGAGCGTGTCTGGGCTGGCTTTGCGATGCATCCACGCTGCTATCGCTTCTCGCGTGGATGGGAATAGGAGCGCTCCCATGAATGCCATCAGCCCGCAGCCGATTGGGATCGCCACGAGCGGAACCAATATCTCAACCCCCATTGCCGGACGCTCCTTGAGCCGCTGTGGTCCGCCGGCCCCCTCAGACGCGGATCTTACCAATCATAAGCCTATTATGCGGTCGGGATTGGCGCGTGGCGCGGTGACCCCGGCCTCCCCGGCCGACCCCGACTCGACTCAACGGGCCCTTCCATAATTCTACGTTGAGCGAGGCACCGGTGTTTCCAGACGTCCGTTGGGCCGGTCCGATGGGTGCCGATCGGTATGATTGGTGCGGACTTGTGCGCGTCGGGTGCCCCGTAGAGATGGCCGATCACCGGGCGGCGCCCCCGCTCATCCGTGGCCCGCCCGCTTGCAGGGTGCGCCCGCAGCTTCGTGGCCACTGACTACCGCCCGTCGGCATCCTCAATGCCGGCGTCCAGCGCTGGCAGCAGCGCCCGTCGTGCCAGTCCCCCAACACCGGGGGTAGACTATGCGCCATGGCCAACCGATGGGTTCACGCCGTCGTCGCACGGCAACGGATGCACGACGCGTGAATCTTCTGACCGCACCGCGACGCTCGGCCGGACGATTGTTGCCGGTGCGGGCGCTCGAGGCGACCGTGTGGGTGGTGGCCGCATCTCTCGCGACCGCTCACCCGCGGTCCGCCCGCGCGCAGGCCGCGTCTCCCGATCGCGCGCCATACCGTATCGACTTCGAGGGGCTGTTTTACGCATCGCCAGCCGCCGAGGTCGCCGATCGGGTGACGCTCGGTACGCTGGCGGATTCGCTCGCGCTCACCGAGCCGACCATGTCGCGCTCCGCGGCCGCACTCGAGCGCGGACTCCGCCTCGCCGACCGCGTCGCCGCGGAGTTACGCCGACACGAGGTGTACCTCCATCTGCGCGCCGCGACCAATACGCTGGATGTGGCGAGCGGCCGCGCCGAGGATTCCCTGGTCGCGGCGCTCGATGCCCGCACGCGCGGCGTCGACGCGGCGCTCACGAGCGTAGACTCCGTCACCTTCGAGCGCGACGTGCTCGAGCGGCCATCGCTCGCGGCGTACCGGTTTGCGGTGGCCGCCGCGCATCGGGCCGGGCCCCGCACGCTGAGCAGATCCGCGGATTCCGCGGTCCGCACGCTCGATCCTCTGGTCACGGGATGGCAGCGGTCACTGTATCAGCGCTTGCTGGATCGGACGACGTGGCCAACGATCAATGGCGCTGGCGGACCCATCGATGTGTACCGGCGACGCGGTGCCGTGAACAACGACCCTGACCCCGCCGTCCGAGCGGCCGGTCGCCGCGCGCTCGACAGTGCCTTGGCGACGCAGCGGGATCTCTACGCCTTCGCACTGGTGGAGACGGTGCGCGCGCGGAACGCCCTCGCTCGGCAGCGTGGATACGCCAACGCGCCGGCTCAGATGTATGCCTCGCGCTACCTCACCACGGATTCCGTACGCGCGCTCATCGCCCGCATCCGCGACCGAGCCGCGGTCGTCAAGCGCTTCCAGCTGATGCGCGCCGCGACCGCACCCAGTTTCGCGCCGCGCATCTCGATCGATAGTGCGACGAGTCTCATGCGGATGGCCCTGCGGCCATTGGGCGATGACTACGGGCGTGAGTTGGCGTGGCTGCTCGACCCGGCGAATGGACGCCTCGACCTGGGTCCGGGCCTGCATCGTCGACCCGGCGGATTCTCGTGGGACAATCCCGGTGTCACGACCGGCGTCTATCTCACGGGGTTCGAAGGCTATCTATCGGATCTCAGCCGATTGACGCACGAGACTGGACACGCCATGCATCGACGCCTCATGCAGATCGCCGACGTCCCACAGGTATACGCCAACGGTCCGCTCCTGGCCGAGCCGCCAGCGGAATTCAACGAGCTCCTGGTCGCCGATTACGTGGCGCGCACCGCGACCGACCCCCGACTCAAAGCTGCCGCCCTCGCGTTGTTCATCGCCAAAGCGCTCGATCCGATCGTCGGCGCCCAGGATGCGGACCTCGAGCAGCAGGTCTACGATTCGGTCGGCGCGGGGTCGGTCACGACCGCGGATGATTTCGACCGACTCACGCGCCGCCTCGACGCGGCGTATTCCGCGAGTGCGCCGCCCGATTCCGGCGGGGGCCGATGGATGTTGGTGTCGCTGCTCTTCGAGGATCCGCTGTACCTGTCGAACTATCTCTATTCGGGGCTGTTGTCGGTCACGTATTTCGTGCGCTACCAGCGCGACTCGACTCGCTTCATCCCCGGCTACCTCGCGCTGCTCCGCGCGGGCTACTCCGCGCCGCCGGCCGCGCTACTCCACCGGTACCTCGACATCGATCTCGGTGATCCCACTCTCGTGGCCGACGATTTCGCCCTGATCGAGCAGAAGATGGCCGAGCTGCAGAAGCTCCAGTCGGCGCTGCGGTAGAGGGCAGCGGATGGCGAGTCGCTAACCGCGAGTCGCTAAACGCGAGTCGCTAATCGCTCACTACGACCCTCACCACCGCCTCGGCGATCTTCTCGCTTCCTCGCGATGACGGCTCGATCTCGTGGGCGTAGTCCTCCGGTTCGTCGCATACGGCGCGGAGATCGATGATCGGGACGCGAGCCGCCCATGCCGTGCGGATGATCGCGTCGTTGAACACCGCGAGTGCGGTCGTCGTCACGACCTGCAGATGCGGGTCGCCGAAATTGCCGTTGTAGATGGTGCAGACGGTGGTCGGAAGCTGCCGCGCGCGAACGCTCCGCAACATCTGGCGATAGCGGCGCTCGAAGCGGTCGCCGACTTGCGCGAGTTTCCACAGCGCTTCCGCGACCGTTACCACACCCTCCGTCAGGACCCCGACGTCGCTCAGCGCGTCGTTGCCACCCGTGCTGATCACCAGGTGCGAGGCATCGCTCGGCAACTGCATGGCCTGACGCGTGACTTCATCGATCGTGCTGCCGTCCTGGGCTAGGAGGATCGCGGACCAACCCGCTGGAAGTCGGGCCGCGAGCGCGTCGATCGTCGCGCCGCCGCGCGCGACATACGACTGGTTGTCGAAGATCGAATCACCCAGCAGGACGATGCGCCCAGATGACATGTCGGCCGGCGGTGTGGGAGAGAGTGGAACTGCACGAGACAGAACGACGGATCCACGCAGCGACCACCGGAGGCCGTACAGGTTGTTGACACCCCGAGCCCGCGCCACATCGCACGCGCGGTGACCGCCGGATCGGGCCCCGTGGAACCATCGGCGTGACGGTCCGGGCATCGTAGGGGTCACAGTTCTGAGGTTAAGGCACCCAGCCCCGTTCCGCGTTGTGGACGAGGGTGGCAGACCGTGACAGTGTGACCGCAAAGCGTGATAGGCGCCAGAAGTCCGATCTATAGATTCGAACGCGTACCCCCGAGTCCCCGGTGCGACGCCAGGGACTTGGCACTCGGATGGAGCATGATGCAGGCATTTCGTAGGTCACATCGTACTGGGACGCCGCACGGCGTCACGCTGATCGAGATGATCCTGGTCTTCGTGTTGGTCGGGATCATGTGCAGCCTCGCCGTGCCGTACATCAATGCCCCGGGCTTCCGCGCGGACGCGGAAGCGAGGAACACGCGCACCATCCTGGAGATGGCGCAGCGCCTCGCCATCACGCACCAGTACGATGTCGTCGTCAGCTTCGATACGATCAAGATGCAGATCCGGGTCCTCGAAGACACGAACAACAACAACATCGCGGATGCCGGCGAACGGGTCCACTATCACGGGTTCGAGTACGGGATGAAGTTCGCCGTGCCGCCCGCGAACTCCGGCCTGAATGGCACCGTCGCCACGTCCTCGGTCACCGGCACCAACATCATCAGCCTCAGTGGGATGCCGAGTATCGTCTTTCTCCGCAGTGGCTCGGCAAGCACCGATGCGCAGATCTACCTCACGTCCCCGCGCAGCACGTACATCTCCGATTACCGTGGCATCACCGTCACGCAGTCCACGGGGCGCACGACGTACTCTCGATTCCTCAATAAAGTGTGGACACTGGCCAACATATGAGATACTCCATGCGTTCGACTCGCTCGACGGTCCGTCCGGCCGTCACGCCTTCAGCCCGTCGCGGTATGACGTTGATCGAGGTCATGATCGCGCTGTCGATCATCACGACCTCGATGCTCGGGCTCGGTGCGTTCCTGCCGAACTTCATGCACGTCTCCGCGCAGGGCACGATCCTGTCCGCGGCGAGTGATCTCGCCGTCTCGCGGGTCGAGACGATCAAGACGTGGCCCACCTATTCCTCGCTCGCGGCGACCTTCAACGCGACCGAGACGAGCTTCTCGTCGTGTCTGGGATGCAAGCGCGTCACGTTGATCACGCACACCTCCACCACGACCGCGGACTACGAGACGGTCTCCGTAACCGTGTCCGGACCGAACATCACGACGCCGGTCGAGAAGACCACGGTCATCGCGTCGTTCTGACCGGAGACATCGATGTCGATCGGAGGTGCGGCCCGGGTACCCCGGCTGTCGAATCGTCGGGCGTTCACTCTGCCCGAAATGCTCATCGCGACGGTGCTGATGCTGCTCGTCTTCGGGATGGCGGTGCCGTTCATGCGTGTCCAGACCCGGCAGATGGGCACCAGCGCCGGACGGCTCGACGCGCTGCAGAACGCGCGCTTTAGCCAGAACGCGATCGACCGCGAGCTCCGGATCGCCGGCGTCGGTGCGACGCCCAACCAGCCGATGCTCGTCCAGGCCGATCCGATGGCCGTCACGTTCAACGCCGACCTTTCGACGCGCGACTCGACGGATCCCGACGCGATCTACTACGACCCGTACGTCGATACGCTGGCCACCGGGGCGCTCCCCATCACGCGGATCATCACGCTCCCGCGTTCCTCGACGACCTATCCCCTCGCGAACTATCAGTCGGCGCCCGGCATCATGGGCGCAGCGGAAACGGTGTCCTACTGGCTCTCGCTCGACTCCACCAGCGCGCTGGCCAACGTGTACGTCCTCTGGCGGCGCGTCAACGATCAGACGGCCACCGCCGTCAGCACCGGGATCTACGTCGCCCCCAAGACGGCGTTCTTCCAGTACTTCAAGATCGATCAGACCACGGGCGCGCTGGACTCGATCCCCAACGCCAAGCTGCCCCTCTTCCACTCCGTCGCCCAGCACGCGACGGTGGCGGATACGGGCGCCGCATCGCTGATCGACAGCTTGCGCGCGGTGAACATGAACGTGGTCGGCGTCTACCACGACCCCACGTTGGGCGCGATCTACCGCACCGTCAGCACCACGACCAAGCTGCTCAACGTCGGGCTCCTCAACAACGCCCGCGTCTGCGGTCCGGCGCCGCTCCCCATCCCCGCGGCGCCCGTGGCCGTGATGTATGGGACGAACCCCGACTCGGTGACGCTCAAGTGGTCGGCCTCTCCCGACCAGAACGGCGGCCTGGAGAGCGTCCAACGGTATTTGATCTATCGGCAACAGGTTGGCGCTGCATCGTGGGGCGACCCGGCAGCCGATGTACCGGCCGGACTCACGACCTACGAATGGGTCGAGTCCGCCTACGCCTCGATGCACGGTGCGTGGCACTACGCCGTCATCGCGCAGGACTGCACACCGACCAACTCGACGCTCACCACGAGCAATTCGCTCACGCTACCCTGAGGTGTTGACCATGTCGTCGTCGTGTACCCGGCCCACCCGGCCGCTGCCCGATCGCGTCGGGTCAGCGCTCATTCTCGTCCTCGTCATGACCGCGGGCCTCGCCGCGCTCGCGATGTCCGCGATCTTCATGGCGTCGAGCTCGGGGCTCATGACCAAGTACTACGACCGCGAGCGCAACTATCGCTACGCGGCCGAGCAGGCGCTCCAGATCGGGGTCAGCCGGCTGGCCAAGGACACCTCGATCCATCTGGCGGACACCGGCTATATCCAGCTCCTGACCAATGGCACGCTCACCGATGCCAACGGCAACAAGATCACGAACACCACGGTCAACCTCTACGTCGGGATGACCGGCAATACGACCGGCCAGTTCGGTCAGTTCGCGAGCCTCGTCGCCGAAGTGCACGACACGACGGGCAATACCCGCTATGTGCGCCGGCTCGAGCTCATGGCGCAGAACTTCGCCCGCTACGCGATGTTCACGAACCAGTTCTCGTCTGGGCTCTGCTACGGTGCCGGTGAGTTCATCCGCGGCCTGGGATTCAGTAACCAAGGCTGGTACTCGTGCAATAACCCCACGTACTACGACACCATCTCGGCCGTGGGCTCCGTCAGCGGCGGGAGCCCGGACTATGTGCTGGGCAGTAAATCGGGCGCCGCGCCGATCGCGTTTCCGACCGTGTCGCGCCTCGCGGCGCTCCCCGGCTACGCGTCCGCGGCCAACTATAGCTTCACGCCCAACGTCAAGGGCGCGATGCGCATCGAGTTCATGTCGCTCAATCTGAATCCGCTCGTCGATACCGACTCGAGCGAGGCCAACGAAGGCTTCTTCCGCGTGTTTCAGGACACGATATCCACGAAGACGGCAGCCGCATACTACGATCTGGGGACGACGTCCACCGATTCCATCGTCTTCAACCAGCAGTGCGGCGACTGGCATACGGTGCAAAACGGCATGATCGAGTTTTTCCCGTACGCCGTGCACAGCAAGACTTGGTTTACAACGCTGATGCTTCTCGCCACGGCCAGCGGCGGAGGCGGCCTGAGCGCCGCCAAGCTCAAGCTCGATACTACAAACTCAGCTGGGACGGTACACGGTCGTTCGATCGTCATGTCCAACACCCTGCCGCGCCAAGCGCGCTGCTACCCCTCGGGTGACCCGCACCTGGTCGCCGTCGAGCGCAGCACGAAGTCCGGGCTGTACGTTGCAGCCGACACCACCAAGGGCGGCTCCGACACGACCTTCACGCCGGTGACGCGACGCGGGTATTGGATGACGTGGCCAGGGGCCGTACCGGCGCCGCTGACGGCCATCACCACCCGCCTGAGCACTGAAAAGCCGTACTGGTACCCACTCTACCGTGCCTACAACGCCAACACCAAAGGCGTGATCTACGTCAATGGCAGCGTCTACACGAGTGGCCTGCTCAACGGCTTCGTGACGCTCTACGCGTCGAAGGACGTCTACTTCACCGACGATCTCACATACGTGACCGACCCTGCGTCCGTGATCTGTGGCAACCTGCTCGGCGTCGTCGCCGGGGACAGTGTGATGATTGCCGACAACGCGATGAACTCGCCGCAGAACCCGACGACACCCACGAGTCCGGGCAACTCGCCGGGCACCATGTGGATGAGCGACAATCAGAGTTTCTATCTCGACGGCGTGACCATGAGCCTCACGGGCACGGTGGGCGTGGAGCACCCCACCACCGGCGCGGCCAACATCACCAGCTGCAACGGCACCACCATCGGCCGCGGATGCATCGCGCAGATCGGTGGAGTCATCGAGCAAACCATCAGCGCGACCTGGAACAGCGGGGGTACGGGCAACACGGGCTTCATCGAGAATCGCGGCGTGGACCAGTGCCTCTATCAGGAATCGCCACCGTATTTCCCGCTCACCGGGAAGTACACCTCGAACCGCTACTTCGAGATCGACCCGAGCCACTATACCGTCTCGACGCTCTTTCACCGACTGCAGGCGTTGTAAGAGCAGCAGGGAGCGGTGAGCGGATCGCGCTCAATGTGTGAAGGCCGGCTGCAGTTGACTGCAGCCGGCCTTCTGGCGTTGGGTCGTCATTCCGACACAACTGCTAACCGCTAGCCGCTACTGATTCCCCAGATACTCCACGTGCACATACGTGCCCAGCCTCGGGTTATACGCGAGGTACCAGCCGGCGTGATCGGGGTCCTCGTAGATCACGATCTGGTCGGAATCCCAGAGCCAGCCGTCGCAGTAGCCGACGTCGTACGGGGCCACGTCGAAATAGAAGCCACCGAACCAGAACCGACCCGGGCCGCCACCACCGAGGCGAAACACATGCGATGGGCCGAAGCCGCCGCTGAAATGGCCATGTGCCCACGGGTGGTCGAGATGATAGTGGACATCGTTCGGGCCCGTGTCGTGCCCGACCCACTCACCGTTGGCATGTACGTGCGGGGCGTTCGGGTGGCCGGGTTGATCCACGAACTGATGATCGTTCGCCGCAGGTGGCGCGTGCGTCCCACCGTGAGAGGCAGGCGGTCCGTGCGCCGGAATATTGTGCCCCCCTCCAACGTCGTGTCCGTGGTCTTGTGCGACCGCCGGAAGAGCAATCACCAACACCATCGCTGCCACAACTCCCATCGTGCCTTTCATGTAGCCTCCGAGTGCGTTTTTCGATACCACGGGCCACCATCTACCTGAGCAAATACCTGACCCCAAACTGAAACGGAAGGAACGGCGAATCGCTGAGGACGCCTGGTCCCGTCAGTGGAAGGTGGTACCGGGCCTCGAAATAGGCTTGAGCCGCGCGACCGAGCTGGTAGCGGAGGCCGCCTCCGAGGTTGATCCCGAAGCCGGTGCTGCTGTGGCTCTGAGCGGTACAAAATATGGGGTTGCCAAAGTTGTCCGTACCGCAGACTACCGCCAGGTTGGTCGAAACGTTGTAGATCCCGACCCCAGCAAGCGCGTAGGGCTGCAGTAGGCTGTGCGGAATCGAGAAGTCGTACAGGCCGTCAACCGCGAAGCGCGTAATGTTCGAGTTCGCGGTTTCGTCGGTCACGCCAAAGTGGCTCCACCCCAGCTCGGCCCGAAAATACACCGACCCGGTCTGCCGGGGGTGAAACTCCAGTGCGCCCATCAGGTCGAGGCCCGTGTTCAAACCCGTCCCGTAGTCTCCCACCGGGACCGCGAATCCGATCGCTCCATCGATCGCAAACTGATTGGGTGCAATGGCTTGCGCTTGCAGAGCTCCGCCGAGCGCGACCGACACCGTGCCGACCGCGACCACCATCGCCATCACTCGTCTCATTACTCTCACTCCCTCGTTCAGCGTGATGTCCACGCCCCGGTGGACCGCGCACGATGCGCCCGAGTGACGGTGTCCAGGTACGCGAGTAGCGACCCGGCAACCCCGAGCTCACGCATCGATATGCACGAATGATGCGCGTCCGATCGTAGCTCTCCGCACCGTCGGTCGCTGCCGCGCAAACTTGAATGCCGAGCCCGCCTGACGTACCCTTGCCATCCCGTACCGTTCCGGAGTTCCATTTCGCCCTGCTCCCACGTAGCTCTGCTCTCCGTTCTCGCCTTTTTTGCCGCTCTCTCTCTCGCCTCGCTCGCCGCTCTCCCCCTCGTTCCCTCCTCCCTCTCATTCCCCATTTCGAGATGCACCCTCGTCTAGCCGAGGTCTCGGCTTTCCTCGACGCCTGTCGCGCCGACGTCTACGCGGCGATCGCCGGCGCCTCGGATCCGCGGATGGAACAGCGACCCGCGGACGGCGGCTGGAGTGCCGCGCAGGTCGTGCAACACCTCGCGCTCGCCGAGTCGAAGACGAGCCAGTATCTCGTCGCCTGCCTCGACAAAGCCATCGCGGCCGGACTCCCACGCGAACAGGATGGGACCTCAGTGCTCGCCACCGTGGACCCGCGGGTCGTGTCGTCGGAGCGGCTGACCGCGCCGGAGATCGTGACACCTGCGCCAGCGGTGGCGGCCGCCACGGCCGTCACCGCCCTCCACGCGTCGCACGACGCGATACGCGCGACGCTCCACACCGCCGACGGCTGGGCGCTCACCGAGGTCCCGACCCGTCATCCACTGCTCGGTCGCATGAACATGTACCAATCCCTCGTGTTCATCGGCTACCACGACCGGCGGCACGTCCCCCAGATCCAGCGAGCATTGGCCACCGTCGGATAGCGATTGGCGACTGCCGATCGATGGATGGCGATCGCCGATCGGTAGCGGGCGACGACCGAGTCATAATGTGGCGATTCGCGCGCAGTGTATCGCGGCGTGCCACAAAATGATCCCCGAACACACGCAAGCAACCCACGACACCGTCCCACGGTCAAAGCTCGGCCCCCACGTGATCGCCAATCGCTCGCCGGTCTTCGCAATTCGCTATCCGCCAGATATGGCACTCAGTCCCATTTCGCGTTACCATAGCGCGTGCTCTTGATCCTCGGTGCCGCGATGGCCCTCGAATCGCTGGCCATGGCCCATCGTGATCCACCGACACCACCGCCTCGCGAGCACAGCGCGCGAGCCGTGTCGTCGGCACAGGGCGAGCCCGCCATCTACAACGGCCGCGCGGGGCAGCTCACGGTGAAGATCCCACACGTGGATGCGGAGATCGATGTGGACGGCACGCTCACGGCGCCCGCGTGGCAGCAGGCGGCCATCCTCACCGGGTTCTCCCAATACCTGCCGGTTGACGGGCAGCCCGCCGATGATTCGACCGAGGTGCTGGTCTGGTACTCGCGCTCCGCGATCTACTTCGGCATCCGAGCGTACGAACCGCACGGTCCCGTCCATGCCGCACTCGCCAACCGCGATGCGATCGACGCCGACGACAACGTCCAACTCATCCTGAGCCCGTTCCTCCATTCGCGGCAAGCGCTCGTGTTCGCGGTCAATCCATTCGGCGTCCAGGAAGATGGGACGATCACCGAGGGCACCAGCTCGCAGAGTGGATTCGGCGTCACGAATCTCACCGGGCCGCCGCCGACCGATCTGAGTCCCGACTTCGTGTACGAGTCGAAAGGCCACCTCACGCCGTTCGGGTACGAAGTCGTCGTCCGAATCCCCTTTCGTAGCATCAAATTTCAATCGGCGGCGACCCAGGATTGGGGGCTCAACATCGTCCGAAAAGTGCAGCACTCCGGCATTACGGATACCTGGTTTCCGACCAAGCTCGCGGCCGCATCGTATCTCGCCCAGGCCGGCACGCTCGCGGGTCTCACAGGTCTCGAGCGCGGTCTCGTCCTCGATCTCAATCCGTTCGTGACGGAGAACGTGCTGGGTGACAGCGTCCCGGCGCCCAACCGGGGGTGGCACTACGGCGTCCAGCGTCCGGAGTTCGGCGCGAATGTTCGGTGGGGGATCACGAACACCCTCACGCTCAACGGGACGTACCGGCCGGATTTCGCCGAGGTCGAGTCGGACGCGACGCAGCTCGTCCTCGACCCACGCAATGCGGTGCAATATCCCGAGAAACGTCCCTTCTTCCTCGAGGGATTGGAGCAGTTCAACACCCCCAACACGCTGATCTACACGCGCCAGATCGAGGCGCCGATCGACGCCGTCAAACTCGTGGGCAAAGTCGGCAACATGAGCGTCGCCTACCTGGGAGCGCAGGACGACGAGGGCTCGCCTGCCGCGGGAGGCCTCGGCCACCCGGCGTTCGACATCCTACGGATGCAGCAACCCCTCGGCGAGGCCTCACAAGTCGGCGTGGCGTTGACCGACAAGGAGGACGGCGGATCGTACAATCGGCTGGCCAGCGCCGATGCGCGATTCACCTTCGCGAAATTGTATTCCATCGCCGTACAGGCGGCGGGCAGCAGCACGCGCGGCGATACCGCGCAGGCGATCTACGGGCCGTCCGTGGCGCCATCGCTGCAGGCGACCGCGGGTCCGCTCTGGGAGACGCACTTCGTCCGCGCCGGCCGAACGATAGGACTGAACTACGACATCCTGGGAATCGATCCGGAGTTCGTCGCGGCCAGTGGCTTCATCAGCCGAGCGGGCGTCGCCAACGCGACATTCGACCATCGCCTGACACTGTACGGACCACCCGGCAGTCTGCTCCAGACGATCGGCGGGGACATCTCGCTGAACGATACGTGGGTCTACCGGGCGTTCACCTCGGCCCAGGCGCCGGAGGACCGGCGCTACCACTTCACCGGGATCGCCACGTTGCACGGCGGATGGAGCATCCAAGCGGGCATCTTTTTCGAGGACTACGGCTACGACCCGACGCTGTACGGGAACTACTTTCTGGGTCATATCGGGCCCCACGACACGACCTATACCCATTTCGTCGGCACGCCCACGATCCCCAATACCGACTACGTCTTCCAGCTCGCGACGCCGGAGTTCTCGAAGTTCGACCTGTCGTTGTTGTATCTCGCCGGCCGCGATGAAAATTTCTTCGAATGGGCCTCGGCGGACATCGGCGTCACGGAGCTGACCGTGGATTGGCGCCCGACCGACAAGCTCCGTGCGCAGCTGATGTACAACGCGCAGATCTATCATCGGCACACCGACGGCTCGACCGTCGGCCGTACGCTCATCCCGCGGCTCGACGTCGAGTATCAACTCTCGCGTCCGATCTTCTTCCGGATCGTTGGTCAGTACGACGCGGCGTATCAGGACAGTCTCCGCGACGATGCCCGAACCGAGCTACCGATCTTCACGTTCAACCCCGCCACCGGCACGTACACCCGCGCCGGGCAGTCCTCCAGCAACCAGTTCCAACTCTCGGGCCTCTTCTCCTACCAGCCCGTGCCCGGTACCGTCGCGTTCATCGGCTATGGCAACAACCTCGCCGAGCCCGACGCCTTTCATTTTACGACCCTGCGCCGCACCGCTGACAGCTTCTTCGTGAAGTTCAGTTATCTGTTTCGGTTGTGAGGGGCAGCGGATAACGATTGGCTACTGGCTACTGGCTACTGGCTACTGGCTACTGGCTACTGGCTATTGGCCAGTGGGCTACGGCTATTCGGGTCGGCGGGGGCGGTTCGCGAACGGGTCGGGGGCGACCCGATGCCGCCCGTCGTGGGCCCTGGAGGGGCCTCGGCGATCGTCCGGTTCAGCCCTCGCCAGGCTAGGGCGGATCGCCCGCCGCCGCCGCCCCCTACCACGGAGGCCGGCGGCACCTAACCCCCTGATTGGGAAGCACTAACCCCGTCTCGGGCGTGTGACCCCACCCCTGCACTGTCAGTCTCCCTATTGGCCCGGCGCCGGCTCGCGGCGTGAGCCGGCAATGTGTCATTTACCCCTTGGAGGTTACATGCGCGGGCAGTTAGTGGCAGTGAGCAGCGGGACCGTCTCCGTCGCTAGGGCTCGCCGTTCCAGAGGCGGAATCACGGTGACACTGGTGGCGTCGGTCATGCTGGGCGGGCTCGCCGGGATTGCCCACGCGCAGCAGCCGACGATGATGCAGACGACTGCACAGACGACCACACAGACGACCGCGCAAACGATCACGCCGACAACTGGCCAAGCAACCCCACAGACGACCACTGCCGCGCAGGTGGGGGTGCCGGTGCCCGGGCATCTTGATGCCTCGATCGGCGTTCGGGGCGGCACGCTGGGTTTTGGTGTCGAGGCGGGCAAGCTCATTTTCAGCCACCTCGGCGTGCGTGCGGGCATCAACCTCTTCAACTACGGCGTCAACGGCACGATCAGCGACCTGGCGTACAACGCCCGGCTCCGCTATCAGAACGTTCCGGTCATGCTCGACTTCTTCCCGTGGGCACGCGGCAACTTCCACCTGACGGGTGGTGTCGTGTTCGATCAGAACCGAATCACCGGCACGGGTCAGCCCGACGAATCCGGCAACATCTCGATCAATCACACGAACTACTCGCAATCACAGGTCGGTGTCCTGTCGGCGGCCGTTCGGTACCCCTCGACGGCCGGCTACGCCGGCCTTGGGTTCGGGACCCCGGCGCGGAACTCACTGATGGCGTTCGTGGTCGATCTGGGCGCGATGATTTCCACGCCCCAGGTCGCGGTGAGCGCGACCGGCGCGGGTAGCAACCCGCAGCTCGCCAGCGATGTGCAGGCGCAGCAGACCATGACGCAACAGAAGGTCAATCAGTACGCGCACGTCTACCCCGTCATCTCCATGGGGCTCGTCGTCAAGCTCTAGTCCGACTCGACCACGCATGACCCGGCGGCTTCGGGCCGCCGGGCGGCCGACGCTTACCCGCCGACCGCTCCATCCGCGCCTGTCGCGGCGGGGGCGGTCGGCGTCTATGTAGTGGCGCCCCGATGGGGGCCGCTGGCATCGCGCTCGGCGCCTCCCCGCTCCGAATCTCGGTTCGCGCCGAGTGCCCCTACGGTGACTCCCTCGTCATCTAATGAGTGCCAACCCGGCGGGCCGTGGCGACGACTGCGGCAGCCGCAATTGTCCATCATCGATACCAAGATCTGACCTCGTTAGCACGTGAACGAGAGTGCATCGACAACTCCATAGGCGAATCCTGATACTGATGGCCTGCGCCTGTGCTGCCCTTCCCGCGGCCGCACACGCGCAGCGCGCATCCGGGACTTTCTCTCCGTCCACCGCTCCGTCCGCCGAGCAGGCCACCCCCGCCCGCGCCCTCGCGCTGCCGGACCATCCGCGCTTTTCCACGCAGCACTTCGGCGACGAGTTCGGCTTGAGCGTCGTGACGGTCAACGCGCTGGCCCAGGATCCCGATGGATTCCTGTGGATCGCCACGCAGACCGGTCTGTTCCGATACGATGGATCCCGCGTGGTGAACATGAAGGCGGTCGAGCAGATCGTCGGACACTACATCGACGAACTGGAGATCGCCCCCGACAGCACGCTGTGGGTGAAGGGCTCATACGGACTCGCGCATTTCGTCCATGGCCAGTTCGTGCGATTGCCGTTGCCGTCGGTGACGACGCAGATCCGCGGGGCCGGACAGACGTTTGCGGTCAACCGCGCGGGCAACGTGTTCGTGATCCTCGCCGGCGGTATCCTGCGCGAATCGAGCCTGCATCCGGCAGAGTCCAAGATGTTCACCGCCGCCGACGGCTTGCCCGGCGAAGCGAGCGCTATCACCATCGGTCCGGGCGATTCCGCGTGGTTTACGGCCGGCCGCCGGCTCGGACACTTTCGCCCCGACGCCGGCTCAGTGGTCATCGACTCCACGATCACCCTGCCGGATGAGGACGTGTCCGGCCTCTTGTTCGATGCCGCCGGCACGCTGTGGCTGCGCACCGCGACCCACGTGGCCCGCATCGACCTCGCGCATCACACACTGACCTATGACGACGCGGGCGTCGCGGCCTCCGATCCGGACATCGGCCGCCCATCCCTCGATCACTCCGGAAACGTGTTGATCCCCTCCGTTGCCGGATTGTTCATGCGCGACCACGGCCGGTGGCGAGCGATCACCGACCAACAAGGGCTCACCGGTAACGATGTGCTGACGGCGCTCGAGGACCGCGAGGGCGTGATCTGGGTGGCGGGATCAGGCACGGGCCTTGATCGCGTGGTGGGCATCCGGGACTGGGCGGCGTGGACCACGGCCGAAGGGTTGCCCGACAACGCGATCTGGTCCACCGTGCGGGATCTCGGTGGCCGCCTCTGGGTCGCGACCGCGCACGGCGTCGGCATCTGGGACCACGAGCGACACGAATGGCGAATTCCGGCCGACAATCATGGCCTCGCAAGCCGTGAAGTCCGCCAGCTCGAGCGCGCCGGCGACGGGGCGATCTGGGCGATGTCGCCGGTCGATGGCATCGTGCGCATCGATCCGCAATCGTTGGCGATGCAATACTCGACATCGTTCAAGGGGCAGCGGTACATCTTCGAAGCCGCCGCCCCCGACGGGAGCATCTGGGCCACGACCCCGGACAGGCTGGTCCGCTTCGACCCGCACTCGAAGATCCTCCGCCCCGTCGAGATCCCGCTGCCGCACACCGTCGGGGGCCAGGTCTACCGTCTCGCCTTCGCGCCAAATGGGGTGTTGTGGGTGACCGGTCGCTCACGGGTGATGCGCTTCGATGGTGCGAACTGGCGCGTCTTCACCCGAGCCGACGGGGTGGCCGGCACATCGGTCACGAGCATCGTCGCCCTCGACGCCAACGATGTCTGGATCGGGTACGACGACGTGGTGATGATCACCCACCTGCGGTTGGACGATCGCGGGGCGCCACACGCCGAGCAGCACGATTGGGACTATTTCGTCGTGGCCCGCGACGCCAAACGGCGTGTCTGGCTGAGCGGCACCGGCGGACTGACCGTGGTGTCGCCCGACGGCACCGTGCGGGATCTCAATCATGCCGACGGATTGGTGTGGGATGACATCAGCCCCACTGGCGTGCGCGAAGAAGCCGACGGCAGCTACATCATCGCTACCTCCCGCGGCCTCGCACGGTTCGCGCCCACCGCGGACTTCTCCGACGCCGCACCACCAGAGGTCAAGCTCACCGGTGTGTCGCTGGGCGGACACGAGCAGACAGCCCGGGGCGGGATAGAGGTCCAGCACGACGAAGGCACCCTCTCGGCGTTCTTCACGCCCCTCACCCTGATCAACCCCAGCGCGGTGCTCTGTCGATACCGCCTCGCCGGGTTCGAGGACGCGTTCACCACGGCGACGAACCGTGAAGTCCACTACACGGCGCTGCCCCCGGGGCCCTACACGCTCATGGTGCAATGCCGCCGCGGAGCGTCGGACTGGACGCCGCGTGCCGCAACATTTGCGTTCACGGTGCTCCCCGCGTGGTGGGAGACGTGGTGGGCGCGACTTCTCGAAGCCCTGCTGATCTGGGCCGTCGTGTGGGGCGTCGTCCGGCTCCGGACGCGCGCGCTCGTCGCCCGCCGTCGCGTGCTCCGTCAAGCGGTCGCCAGCCGCAACGCGGAGCTCGTCGAGAAAAATCGCCAGCTGCGGGAGATGTCGCTCACCGATCCGCTCACCAAGGTGCGCAATCGGCGCTATCTGCAGGAGACGATCGATGCCGAGATCGCGCAGGTCCTCCGCATGCGCGGCGGGTCCTACACGAACGGCGAAAAGGTGGAGCACCCGGGTGAGATCATCTTCGGCATGGTGGACATCGACACGTTCAAGCCCGTGAACGATGTCTACGGTCACGCCGTCGGCGACCGGCTGCTGCAGGCGTTCGCGCAGCGACTGCAGCGACTCATGCGATCATCCGATGTCCTGATCCGATGGGGTGGTGAAGAGTTCCTGATGATCTGCCGGGCCACGGACCGTGCGGGCGCGGAGGTACTGGGCCGACGCGTCATTGCCGATGTCAGCAGCGAGCCGTTCGACGTGGGCGGCGGGATCGAGATCCGGAAGACCTGCTCCGTGGGCTGGGCGCCATTTCCATGGACGGGCGACGGCTACAGTGGGCTGACCGTCGAAAACGTGATCGAGCTCGCGGACCACGCGCTCTACCTCGCGAAACACGGCGGTCGAAACCAGAGCGTCGGAATCCTCCCCTCGCCCCTCGCCCTACACGCGCCGGAACAGCTTCGGATCGAGGTGCTCCGGACCTACCCGCCGGATCTCGTCCACATCGTCCGCGCGCTGGGCGAGCCGCAAGAGAGTGAGACGATGGCATCGGCCGTCGCGAGCGAGCCCGCCGCCTCGCTGGCTGGAGTCGGACCGGACAAGCCGTAGTCGGCGCGCCCTCTCGCGGCGGGCTGACTAACCGGACCGTTTGGCGGGCGGCGTAGCCAGGATGTTGTCGAGCCGCGACGCGTCCGCCGACACCGCAATCAGCGTCGTCAGCCGCCGCACCCGAGTGGGCGCCAGCTTCGCGGACATGATCCACCACGTCGCGGCGCGTTGATACGACGGGGCCTGATCCTGAAAGAAGCGCCACGCCGCCCGATTCGCGCGAAACGTCGTCACGTATTGTCCCGCCAACGCACGTGGCCGATTCTCGTACGAGTAGAGCCTCGACCGCTTCGTATCGCGCGCGCGAAACGCCGTCATGCCCGGCGGCTGCATCCGCCCCCGCGCGGTGAGCTCATCGACCCGCGTGATGTTGACGGCGCTCCAGATGCTGCGCGCGGTGCGCGGACTGAATCGGATCGTGTAGCTTGCGTCATCGATCCGTTTCTTGAGGCCGTCGATCCAGCCGAAGCAGAGCCCTTCGTCCAGCGCCTCCTGGTAGGTGAGGCCGCCTCGCTGGGTGTGTTTCTTATGGAATCGCACCCAGCATTCGCGCTTCGTCGCGTGATGGGCGTCGAGCCATTTCCGAAATGCGGATGGTGAGGCGAACAGCACGGTGTCTGGGATCACGAACGACCGTCCGACGTCAGGGTCTTGGCGAACGAGATCTGGGATTTCACGATCGCGTAGCCTCGCCGCTCGTAGAAGCGGTGGGTATCGGTGCGGATGACATTCGACCGCACGCGCACCGTGAGGTAGCCGTGCTCCGCCGCCCACCGCTCCGCCGCGGCCACGAGCTCGCCACCGACCCCGGCCCCGCGGTGCCCCTCGTCCACCACGAGCCCGCAGATCTCGGCGAAGGGATCGGATTCGAGCACGCGGCGAGACTGCACATGTACCCAGCCCACGAGACGGCCCTCACCGGTCTCCGCTCCAAACAGCCCCTGGTCGGCGCAGTCGGTGCGGTCGGCGAGGAGCACGAGCCGCCGTTCGACCTGCTGCCGCGTCGCGGGGTATCCGAGCTGCCCACAGAGCGGAACGAGCGCCTCGGCATCCGCCGCACGGATGGGTCGGATGCGCATGGCGGCGTCCTATTGCGGCGTGAGCTGCTGCCACCCCGCGCCGGGCGACAGTGTGGAATTCGCCGTCTTACCGGTCGCACCATTGATCCAATAATTGGCGCCCGGTCCGGTGTTGACGTTGACCGCGTTCCCCTCCGGATCCGTCGTCGGCGTGATGCCGGTCAGGGTGTTGCCCATGCTCGAGACCTGTGCCGCTTGCTTGGCCTGGCCCCGCTCGAACGAATTCACCTGACGTTGCATCCCTTGCATGTTCGCCTCGAATTGCGCGACCTGATGCTGGAGCATGATCAGCCGCCCCTGCTGGCGCTGCCGCTGATACACGACTGCGTCCTGGTCGTATTGCTTCTGCTGCGCCAGCCAGGTCGGCTCCTGCCTAGACGTCTCGACCGCGTGGAGCATGATGCTGCGGGCCAGCGCCACCTGATCGGAAGGCGCAACGAAGCTGACGAGTCGAGGGATCAGCCAGAAGGCGCCGAACAACATGGTCTCGCTATACGCGTACGCGACACGTGGGCCGGCGTTCCCCGCGCAATCGTAGCTGGCCTCGCCGGCCGACGATTGCGTCGGTCGCACTTCGCTCGGATCCAATGCATATCGGGGCACCGGGACCGCCGCATCGGTCTGACGGGGCACGAGACTCGTGCACACCGCCTTGAAGCGCGCCGGGCCGTAGAGTGCGGCGAAGGCTTGCCCACCCTTGTACGTGGCCACGGTCGCACGAGCCTGCGCGCCCAGATCATAGATGTCGCCGGCGCGATGACTGTTGTCGGGGAGAAAATAGATGGGTATCGCCACGTCGCCGATGCGGACATTGGTCCTGCCGTCCGGCGACGTGATATCCATCATCTGCCGGTGATCGGAATACCCCAGCCGATACAACCCGCCCCGCGCGGTCCACCCCTGTGGGACCTCGACCGTGAACGCGTGCTCGGTGGGGTCTTCGAACGTCACCCACGTGGTGACCGCGGTCGCGGCTCCGGACGCGGCTCCGGACGCGGCTCCGGCAGCGCCTTCGGCCGCGGCGTGCGATCGCAGGATCGTCCCCGGGTGGGGACCCACCGCGGCCAATCCGACTGCCGCCGACAGATACAGATACCGGCGATCGAATGGCATATCGGACCTCTGTCGTGAGGAGGGACTCGGAGTCTTCCCGCGGGAATATTCACGTGGAACCGTCGGGTGCCAGCATCGGGGTTCTGATCCGGGTTCCCCCCCGCCTCCTCGCCCCAATCGACGCCAGCGGGGGCCGTTCGCGGACCGCCTCCGCCCGACCCGCGTCATTCGGCGCCTCCCGCCGCGCCGAATCAACGAGTCTCATATTCTGGCTATGCTTGCCAAATCCTGCGAGGTCTCATACATCTGTCGCCCGATCCTCAGAGGAGCCAGGTCGCCATGCGTACGAGTCGCCGGTTCGTGATCGTCGCCGAATCCCTGCTGCTCGCCGGCGCGAGCCTCGCCGGCATCCCGCTGTTCGTCCACGCGCAAGGCCTCCAGAGCGCCGACCTCACCCGGTTCCGATCGGTGCGGGAGGTCGCCTTGGCACCGGACGGGCGGAGCGTCGCGTACACGGTTGCGATGCGCGACCAACCCGGCCGGCCGTATACCCAGTTGTGGGTGCTGGATGTCGCCACCCAGAAATCCGCGCGCGTCGGCGGGGAGCACGCGTCCGGGTCGTCACCACGCTGGTCGCCGGATGGGAAGTGGATCGCGTTCGAGGGCAGCGATGGCGACACCGACGGCCTCTGGGTCGCCCGTCCCGATGGGTCGGGCGCGACCGTCGTCGCGCCGGTCGCCAGTTCCAATGCGCCACTCCCCGATCGGGGCGAGGATATCACGTGGTCGCCCGACGGCAAGCAGATCGCCTTCATCTCGTCGATCCCGGGCCCCGAGACCGAGGCCGCGAACGGCGACCCCAAGGTCTTCACCCGTTATCTGTATCACGCGACCGCCGAAGAGGGGCTCACGCATTTCAACGACAACCGGCACCTCCACATCTTCATCGTCGATGTCGGGTCGAAGCAGGTGCGGCAACTCACCGCCGGCATCCGCGACGAACATTCCATCGATTGGTCGCCGGACGGGAAGCGCGTCGTGTTCATCTCGAACGACGAGCCCAACTCGGACGAGTTCTTCAACTACGATGTGTTCACCGTGCAGGTCGCGGACGGTGCGATCCAGCGTCTCACGACGACGGAGAACGCCGAGTATGCGCCGCAATGGTCACCCGACGGCAAACGGATCGTGTACTCGGCAACCACTCGAGGATTGACCGATCGCGAGACGACGATGGAGGACACGCATGCGTGGCTCATGGATGCGGACGGAAGCCACCGGCGTGAGATCGGTACCATCGATGCGCGCCAGGGCCACCCGACATGGTCGGCGGACGGCGGGGCGGTCTATGTCGCCGCGGAGCAACGCGGCAGCGTGCACCTCGTGCGGATCCCGATCTCCCTCACTGGCGCGGCCGGCGCGCCCCAGGTGGTGGTCAATGACCTCGGCACCATCTATGAATTCTCCGCCGGCAAGGGAGGCCAGATCGCGTACGCCCTCTCGACCCCGCGGGATATGGCGGAGCTGTACGTCCGCACCGGCGCCGGCGCCCCTCGCAAATTGACCGACCTCAACGCCGAGGTCCTCAACGGCAAGCCGATCGCCAGCGTGGACTCAGTCGTCGCGATCAGCAACGACAACAAGTACGAGATCGAATCGTTTCTGGTGTTGCCGGTCGGCCTCACGGTCAACCCGCATGACACCTCACCCGCCGCCAAGCACCCAATGATCGTGGAGATTCACGGAGGCCCGCACGGCCAGAACGGTCCCGCGTTCGACTTCCAGGATCAGGTCTACGCCGCGCGTGGCTGGGCCACGTTGCACGTCAATTACCGTGGATCCAGCGGATATGGCCAGAAATTCGCCGACGCGATCCTCGGCGATCAGGACGGCAACGAAGGACAGGACGTGCTCTACGCGGTCAGCGCCACGCTACGGCGAAACCTCTGGATCGATCGCGAGCGCCTCGGCATCGAGGGCGTGAGCTACGGCGGGCAGCTCACGGATTGGCTCATCACGCAGACCAACGAGTTCAAAGCCGCCGTGCCGACCGCCGGAATCAGTAATCTGGTCGATTTCAACTACATGACATACTACAACCAGTACCTGGAGATGGAGTATGGCCAGTTCCTGCATCAGGGCACGACGATGGATCTCGTCTGGAACCATTCGGCGATCAAGTACGTGGCCCAGGTGCACACGCCGACGATGTTCGTGCACGGCGAGAACGACCCGGATGTTCCGATCGCCCAGGCCGAGCAGTATTTCGTCGCCCTCAAGGATGTCGGCGTCGAGACCATCTTCGTCCGCTATCCGCGCGAAGGGCACGGCTTGGCCGAAACGAAGCACGTGATCGATGGCATCGATCGCCGGATCAAGTGGTACGAGAAGCACTTCCCGCAGCCAGGCGCGGAGGCTGTGACCAACACCCAGCCATAGCCAGGCGACGGGCGGACGCCGCGGCCATTGCCGCGCGGGGCGGGACGACGATCGCACGCGGGGGGGCGGGGCACCAATCCACCGGTGCCCCGCTCGTCGTCAGCGCGGTGGCCTGCTCCGCGGGCGCGGCGGGGCCGGCGACACCACCTTCGGCTGGCCGATCGCACCGCGACGTGGGGTACCGGGCGCGCGTTTCGAGCCCAGGCTCCGCCGGCCCGCGGCGCCGTCCGGTGTTCCATCCGCCGTGGAGTGCGCGCCGTAGCCAAGCGTGGCAGACACCGACGCGGCTGCCGCCATGGCTGCCGCCGCCATCATCTCGAGCTTCCCCGTGGCGCGGTGCCGCGGACCGGCCACCGTCAACGCCGCCGGCACACCACCTTGATGATCGTGGATCGGGACGCCGACGCCGACCACGTTCTCCACGTGCTCGCCGTTCACGATCGTGTACCCGCGTTTGCGCGATTTCTCCAACTCCCGCATCAGCTCTACGGGGTCCGTGATCGTCGTCTGCGTGAACCGCTCGAACGGCGGCCGCAGCAGCGTGTCCTGGCGCGATGGGTGCGCCCACGCGAGGAGCGCCTTCCCTCCGGCCGTCGCGTGCAGCGGCATCCGTCCCCCGAGCAGCCCCGGGAGCATCAGCGGCTGGAAGCTCTCGACGACATCCACGGTCACGCCCTCGTGGCCGTTGAGCAGCATGAGCGTCGCCGTCTCGCTCGTGGCCGCGCTCAACCGATGGAGCACCGGTGCGACGATGCGCTGGAGCGACGTCGAGTGACGCGCCAGCTCACCGTAGATCGCCAGCCGGATGCCCAATCGGTACAAGCCCGTCCGTTCATCCCGATCGAGAAAGCCGATCTCTTGGATCCGACTCAGGATCCGATAGGCGGTGCTCTTCGGCCACTTGAATGGCTTGGCGATGTCGCGCACCGACAGCTCGGCGCGGTCGGGCGAAAACAGATTGAGGACTTTGGCCAATTTTTGCAGCATGCGTATCTCCCTACCGCGTGATCGACGGCCGATCTGCACCCGACCCATTGGTCACGGCGATGCATCCGGCCTCATGAATTCCATGGACAGCCTACGCACAACCTTGCATACCACCTGCATACACCGGTGTACGAACGACGGACGACCGGCGGACGTCGCCGTGCTAATGCGTGCCCGCCGAAGCCCGTTCGGACACCGAGCGATCCTTCTCGAACCGGTCGAGCGCAAACGCCTCGATCAGCGCAGGCACCTTGCTGGTCGCAACTAATTCCGCCATCGCCAGTCCGGACGCCGGGATCGCCTTGAACCCCCACGTCCCCCATCCCGACGAGAGATAGAACGATTCCACCGGCGTCACGCCCATGAGCGGCGAATAGTCGGGGGTCATGTCACACACGCCGGTCCACTGCCGCAGAATCTTCAGCTTGGCGAGAAACGGAAAGAGGTCCAATGCCCGCGCCGCAGCCGACGACAGGAACGGGAACGTGGACCGCGTGGAATAGCTGGTGTAGGGATCGATCTCGGCACCGATCAGGAACTCGCCGCGCGCGCTCTGTGACACGTAGATGTGCAGATCCGCCGACGCCACGATCGGGTCGAGCGCGGGGCGGTACGATTCGGTGACGAACGCCTGCAGCGGATGCGTGATGATCGGCAGCTCCAGCCCGACCATATCCGCGACCAAGGTGACGTACCCCCCGACCGCGCTCACGACCACGCCCGCGCCGATGTGTCCGGCCGTCGTATCGACCCCCACGCAGCGGCCGTGTTCCACGCGCACGCCGATCACGGAGACACCCTGGTGGATATGGACGCCCCGGCGCTGCGCCTGGCTTGCATAGCCCCAGGCCACTGCGTCGTGGCGGATGGTGGATCCCGGCGGATGATACGCCGCCCCCATGATCGGGCGCGTCCCACCGCCCGACATGTCGAGCTGCGGACAGATCCGTTGAATCTCGCTCGGCGACAGGTAGACCGTATCGACGCCAAAGGTCTGGTTCTGCAGCGCACGCTCGATCTGGTTCTGCAGCTGGAGCTCCGAATGCGCGAGCCAGAACAGCCCGCGCTCGGATCGCAGCATGTTGAAGTCCAACTCTTGCGCCAACCCCGCGTACATGTCGAAGCTGGCCTTGAAGAACTTGATCGTGGATGGCGTCTTGTAGTTGGCGCGCAGGATCGTCGTGTTGCGTCCCGTCCCACCGGACCCGATGTACGAGCGCTCGAGCACCGCGATGTTGGTGATGCCGAAGCGACTCGCGAGGTAGTACGCGGTCGCCAACCCGTGGCCGCCGCCGCCGATGATCACGACGTCGTAATGCGGCTTGCGGTCGTTGGTCCGCAGATACGTCCGCCGCCGCAGCCAGCCACTCACGAGACCATGCCCACACCCGCGGTGGGCGTCCCCGCCGTCGCGGGCCGCGGAGCCGTCGGCGCAACGCCGCGCAGGGCGAATTGCCGTGGCGCGCTCATGTTGGGGGCGAGGTCGCGGCACGCTTCGAGGATCCGGTGCGGGACATGATGTCCGAGATTGGACGGCGTGAGCACGTGAATCTGGTCATCGCCGACGATTGCCTTGGCCGGGATCGACGCGACAGCGCCCTGGACGAACGCCGGCCGATCGTCGGGGAGCCGGTTCTCCGACAGCCGGGCCCAGACCTGGGGGACCTCCTCTCCCACCACCGTGCAGACGCTCCACGCATCCGTCACGTCGATCGCCAATCCGGATGATCCCGCGCGCTCGAGATGCGTCACGGCGTGCGCCAGCAGGTCGCCGGCCGCCGTCGCCGGGCCGACCAACAACAACTCTTCAGGAGCGACGCGCGCGCGAAAGGCGGCCGTGTGGTCGGGGAGGCAGTCGAGCACCTCTGCCCGATCCAGGCAGGCGATGATCGAGACCCGCGCTTCCGCGACGTCAAGCACGGAGCTTCTCCGATCGTGGGTCATAGAACGGGCCCGACACGATTTCCCCCGGATCGCGCCGCTGACCGCGGCTGACCGCGACGACACGCGTGGGCTCCGCACCGCCGTTCGTGGCGACCCATCCGAGCGCGACCCCGCACTCCAGCGCGGGCGAGTACCGACTGGACGTCAGGTACCCGACATGCCGGTCGCCATCCATCAACTGCGCGCCTTCGTCCGGCGCATCGGCGCCGGCGAATGTCATCGGCACCAGCCGCCGCTGCGCGGGCCGCGTGGCGAGCCGTTCGAGCGCGGACCGGCCCACGAAATACGGTTTGCGCATTCGGACCAGCGACTGCAGCCCGATCTTGGCGGGCGTCGTATCGAAGTCGGTGTCCTGTCCGACGAGGATATGTCCCTTCTCGAGCCGGAGGAGCTTCAACGTGTCGAGTCCGTGCGGCCGGATCCCGAGGTCGGTTCCGGCATGGAGGAGTGCATCCCACAGCTCCACGCCACGCGACCGCGGATGGTGCAGCTCGAAGCTCAACTCGCCCGTAAATCCGACCCGGATCGCGATGCACGGCACGCCCGCGACCGTGATGCGACGCAATCCCCCGTAGGGCAGTGTCTCGCCGTCGATCGCGTCGGTGGTCAGTCGGGCGAGCAACACGCGCGACGACGGGCCCGCGAGGTTGATCGCGCCCAACGCCGTGGTCTGGTTGACGACGTGCACACGCAGCCGCCACGACTCGACCCAATCCCGCATCCAGGCCTCGGCCGCATCCGCGCCGCTCGAGGTCGCGGAGACGAAGTAGTCGTTCGCGTCGAGCGCGGCGACCAGACCGTCATCGAAGATGTGCCCCGCCTCGTTGAGGAGCAGCCCGTACCGACTCCGGCCCGGCCGAATGGTGCGGACTTCGATCGGATACAATCGATCGAGAAACTCCGTCGCATCCGGACCACAGACGCGGTACTTGCCGAGCGTCCCGACGTCCATGATGCTGACGCCGCGTCGCACCGCCCAGTACTCGGCGAGCGGATCGCCATAGATGGCGGGCCGTTTCCATGGGCCAGCCCAATCCATCCGTGCGCCCCGGTCCACGTGGCGGTCGTGCAGCACCGTGCGCTGCTCGATCGCGTGGTCCACACCTGCGGCGGCCTCCTCCATCGTCAGCCCGCGGGCCGGCGGACGCGCCGTCGTTGGTGCGCCAGCCGGCCCGGTGGGCGACTGGCTCACGACGAACGCCCGAAGATGCTGATGGCAGAGCAATCCTTGGCACGGTCCCATCGTGGCCGTCGTGTACCGCTTGAGCAGCTCCGTCCACCGGTATCCTTCGTCCCACGCGGCCGCCAACTCCTTCGCCGTCACGTCCTCGCAGGTGCACACGATGCCGCCGGTCGGGGGCGCGCCCACCCCCGGCACGGCGGACACCGGTGCAGACTGCAGCCGGTCGGCCGCAGCCTCTCCACTCGCCACCGCTCGATCCACCGAGCAGCCCGGCTCGACGACATCTCCCGCGCCATTCATGATCGCCACCGAGGCCTGGCGAAGCAGACTATCTCGCGGTACGAAACCCAGCGACACGACGAGCGCGTCACACGGCACGACGGTCCGACCGGCCCGGCTCTGGATGACCACGGCGCTGAGCCGCCGACCACCCCGCGCCTCGACCACGACCCCGTCCACGATCGGCGACGGGCTTGCTGCCCCGCTCGGTGACCCGCTGGCCGACCCGCTGGCCCGCAATTGCGCGGCGATCGCGGCCGGTGCGACCACGTGGCGGATGACCGTGCCGGCCCGACGCAGCGTCTCGATGTGCGCGAGCGCCTCCGTCGTTCCGGCTACCACGACCGCGATCGCCCCGGGCGTGAGCCCGTGCACACCGGCCATCCGCGCCGCGCCGCGCCCGAGCCACACCCCGGGGAGATCGTTGCCCGGAAAGACCGCGTGTTGCTCGACCGCGCCCGTCGCGATCACGATGCGCCGCGGATGAATCCAATGCACGACGTCGTCGGCCGCGGCGATCACGAGCGGTCCGTCGTAGACGCCGACGACCCGCGTCCGCTCGAGGAGCGTCACCCGTCGGTCGGCGCGCGCCGCCGCCAGCAACCGATCGATCGCCGATCGGGTCGGACCCGGGGCGACCTGCTCGCCGATCGCGCCCTCATCGGCGAGCAGCACCGACTCGCCACGACTGGCGGCCCGCAGCGCGGCGGACAGCCCGGCGACGCCGCCCCCCGCGATCACTACATCGGGGTGATGGTTGAGGCGTTCGAGCCGCGTCGGGCGCGACGTCTGATCCACCGGTCCGATCCCCGCGACGCGGCGGATGTACCGCTCCGCGAGCGGCCACATCCACCGCGGCTTCGCGAAGAGCTTGTAGTAAAACCCGACTGGCAGCAGCGCGCGCATCCACCAGATCGCGCCGAGCACGTCGTGGTCCGGCGACGGCCACGCACTCGCGCGCGCGACGCGCTGGCCGTCCTCGGCCGGCGTGACGCACGACCGAACGGCCGGCTTGCCATCCACGGTGACCATGCAATGGGCGCAGTCGCCGCTCACGCAGTACAGCCCGCGCGGGCGATGATACTTGAAGGAGCGCGACAGGATCCGCACACCACCCCGATAGAGCGCGGAGGCGACCGAATCGCCGGGGAGGATGGGCAGCGGGCGCCCCTCGAAATCAATCGCCGGCATGGACCACATTCGTGCGGGTGTCACGCTGCACCGTGAGCCACCGCCGGCATCCCGCGTAGTGAAACCAGCGCTCGGCCTGCACGCCGGCGACGTTGCGCCGATACCACACGCGGCCGAACTCCGCGCTCGGGTCGATGGGCGTACCCGGCAGGGGCGGCGCGGCGGGCAGCTCTCCACCGAACCAATACTCGGTGTAGGCGCGGCTGCCACAATTCGGACAGGTGATCAGGAGAGCCATGGCACCGATTCCACCTCGGCCGCATCGCTTGCGCGACGCGGCGGTTCCTTGCCTCCGCCCGACCGGCCATTCGCCGCATCCCCTCTCCCCGTCCGCGCCCGGTCGGGGAGGTTGCCGCAGTGTGTGCGCCGTGCCGGACGGCGGCCGCGGTGAGAGGCGAAGCGTTCCTGACTTGACACGTGCGGCCGGCGGAGGGAGTATCGTTTTACGGTACTGTGTCTCATTTGTGTGACCGGCGGGATAATAGGGGACCTCGCCGGAACTCGCAAGATGGCCCATCGGGGTCGGCCCGGAGCGCACGCGCGGAGCGGCAGGGATCGGCGCACGTCACGGCGTATGTCACGGCGAACGAGGAGCGAGCATGACAGCAGTGCGAGATCCGAACGGGCATCGAGCGGAGGACATGACCGGCCACACCCCGTCGGGGCGAGTCGGATTCGTCAAGGCCCTGTCGCGGTTCGACGCCACGATGCTCGTGGCCGGGTCGATGATCGGGTCGGCGATCTTCATCGTGCCTGCCGGCATCCTGCGGGAAGTCGGCTCGCCCGGGCTACTCCTGCTCGTGTGGCTCATCACCGGCGTCGTGATCGTGTTCGGCGCGCTGAGCTACGGCGAGCTCGCCGCCATGTATCCCGAGACCGGTGGACTCTACGTCTACCTGCGCGAAGGGATCTCGCCGCTCTTCGGATACCTGTACGGCTGGACGCTGTTCGCGGTCATCCAGACGGGCGCGATCGCCGCGGTCGGGGTCGCGTTCGCGCGGTTCGCCGCCGTGCTCTGGCCGGCGCTCACGCCAGATGTCTTCCTGGGCGCCACCGTGCATCTCCCGAGCGGGCCGATCGAGATCGGACTGTCCTGGCAGCGGCTACTGGCCATTGCCTCGATTCTGTTCCTCACCGTCGTCAACATCCGCGGCGTCAAGACCGCCGCCGTGCTGCAGACGACCCTCACGGTCATCAAGACGACCGCGTTGTTCGCGCTCATCGTGCTCGGGCTGAGCGTCGGCCGACAGGCCGCCGCGGTCGCGGCGAACTTCGGTCCCGCGTTCTGGCCCATGGGTGGCCTGCGGTGGTCGATGCTCCCACGACTGGGCGCAGCGATGGTGGGCTCGATCGCCGCCGCGGATCTGTGGTACCAGATCGGCTTCTCGGCCGGCGAGATGCGCGACCCGAAGCGCGACATCCCGGTCGCCATGCTGGTGGGCGCGCTTCTGGTCACGATCCTCTACTTCCTCACCAACGTCGCCTACCTCGGCCTCCTGCCGGCGGCCGCCATTGCCAACGCGCCCCAGGATCGCGTCGCGACCTCCGCGCTCGAGGCCGTCTTCGGCGCCCCCGGCCTCTACGTCATGGCCGCCGCGGTGATGCTGTCGTGCTTCGGCTGCAACGCGGCGCTCATCCTGTCCGGTCCCCGCGTCTACTACGCGATGGCGCGCGACAAGCTGTTCTTCCGGGCCGCCGGCGTGCTGCACCCCCGCTACAAGACGCCCGCCGTCGCACTCGCCGTTCAGGCAGTCTGGGCGTGTACACTCTGCCTGTCCGGCACCTATGGGCAACTCCTCGAGTACATGGTTTTCGCGTCCTTGCTGTTCTATATTCTGACTGTATCTTGCCTGTTCGCCTTGCGGATCAAGCGTCCAGATCTCGATCGGCCCGTCAAAGCCGTGGGGTATCCGGTGCTCCCGGCCCTGTATCTCGGTGCCACCGTGCTACTCTGCGGGGATCTGCTGGTCGAGAAGCCGCAATACACATGGCCTGGCCTCGTGATCGTCGCGCTCGGTATCCCGGTGTACTACGCATGGCGCGGTAAAGCCCAGCGGGCGGCCGAGGTGCCGGGCGCCTAGCGCTGGCGGGCGGCGCCGCCCACGAACGGCCAGCCGCCACCACAGTGTGAGCAAGTTGGATGAGCGATTCTTACGACGCGATCGTCCTCGGCCTCGGCGCCATGGGGAGTTCGACAGCCTACGAGCTGGCGCGCCGCGGGCTACGCGTCCTCGGCTTGGATCAGTATCCCCCCGGCCACACCCACGGCTCGTCACACGGCGACAGCCGCATCATTCGCGAGCTCTACTACGAGGGCAGCCTTTATGTGCCGCTGCTCCAGCGCGCCTACGCGCGCTGGGCGGAGCTCGAGCGCGCATCGGGGGCCAACGTCCTGCGCATCACCGGAGGGGTGATGCTCGGGTTGCCCACCGGACACGTCGTCAACGGCTCGCGCCAGACCGCGAAGCAGCTCGGCCTGGCCTACGAGGACTTGTCGGCCGACGAAATCCGGAAACGGTTCCCCGCTTTGGACCCGCCTGACTGTTTCGAAGGAGTCTGGGACGCGAGGGCCGGGTACCTCCGTCCGGAAGCCGCGATCGCGGCCTATCTCGCGCTCGCGACGCAGCACGGCGCCCGGTTCGAGATCGGCGAGCTCGTGGTGACGTGGGCCGCGGACGGCGACGGCGTCACGGTGACCACCGCGACGCGTCGCTACCGCGCGGATCGACTGGTGCTCGCCGTCGGTTCGTGGATCACGCGGCAGGTCCCGGAGTTGAAGCTGCCCATCGTCCCCGAACGACAGGTCCTCGTGTGGTTCGACCCGGTCACCACACCGGATGCCTTCGCCGTGGATGTCTGCCCGGTCTTCATCTGCGAGCACCAAGTCGGTCGCGCGGTCTACGGATTCCCGCGGCTGACCACGGGAGTCAAGGCATCGATCTTCCACGACGGCGAGCCGATCACGGATCCCGACGCCTACCGGCGGGCCGTCGATCCGGCCGAGATCCGTCAATTGCAGGACTATCTCGCGACGTTCATGCCGGCGCTCGCGGATGCGCCGGTACGTGCGAGCATCACCTGCATTTTCACCAACACTTCGGATGGGCGGTTCATCATCGACCGGCATCCCGCGTTCCCGCAGGTGGTGATCTCCAGTCCGTGCTCGGGCCACGGCTTTAAGTTCGCGAGCGCAGTCGGTGAAGCGAATGCGGACCTCGTGACCGGTACGCCCTCGCGCACCGATCTCTCGCCGTTCGCGCTCGCCCGATTCGCGGCGGCGGCGGCCGCACCTCCGCGCGACGACGTCCGCGTCGCGGGCTCGCCGGCGTAGCTCACCGCGTCGCACCCCGGCGCGCGCGGCCTCGCGCGCTTCCGGCTCCAACCCCACCCGTCAGCGGGCGTGCGCGCCGCAGGCGCGCGGTCGCGGTATCTCGCGCGTGTGCCGACGGCGTGCGCCGCGCGCGCGGACCGACCGACCCGGGCATTTGACATTCTCTTGACGCGCCGTATTATGGCGTAATCGAGACTCGGGGCCGCGAAATGGGACAGGTTCTATTTTGTCGGAATCACGATCCACTCTTAGGGGGAGCCATGCGTGATGGCCGGTCCGCGGTGACGGCACTCCGGCGCGCGTTGCGCCACGCACTGTCCCGCGCCGTGCCGGACGTCGTGCACGACGTCGTGCCGGACGTCGTGCACGCCATCGTGCGGCCATGCGGGATCGGCATCGCTCTCTTCATCGTCGGGCAGATCGCGGGCCCGCGTCGCGTTGCGGCGCAGACGATCGCCGAGCGGCACGCGGCGGCCCTCGAGTACATCGCCCAGCATGCGGACAGCGAAGACATGATGATGATGCCGATGCGGGACGGCGTGCGCCTCTACTCGCTCATCTTGTTTCCCCGGGGTCAGCCGCGAGAGCACATGCCCGCGGTGTTGATCCGGAATCCGTACCTGACGCGGGGCATGGTCAACGGCTTCGCGGAATACGTCGCCAGCTTGCTGCAGCACGGCTACGCGGTGGTGTTTCAGAACGAGCGGGGCCGCTATTACTCAGAGGGGACGTACACGTATCTGGTCGGCTCCGGCAACGACGGCTACGACACCGTCGAGTGGCTGGCGAAGCAGCCGTGGTCCAATGGCAAAGTCGGGACCCTTGGCTGTTCGTCGAGCGCCGAAGAGCAGCACAAGCTGAATGGGACCCATCCACCGGCGCTCGCGGCCGCCGTCCCGATGGGCTCGGGCGCGGGCATCGGCAAAGTCGGTCCGTACAACGAGATGGGCAACTTCTACCGCGGCGGCGCGGTGCAGATGCTCTGGTTCGCGTGGTACTACGACGACGGCTATACGTATCGGCCGCTCTTCCCGCCCAACCTCACGCGGGATCAACTGCGGAAGATGTCACGCTTCTGGGATCTCCAGCCGGAGCTCATGCCGCCCTCCGGCATCGACACGGCGATCTGGACCCTGCCCGTCAACACGATCCTCGCCAAGATGGGCGCCATGCCGGGCGATCTCGATGACTTCATCGAGCGCCAGCCCAACGACCCCCGGTGGAAGGAGGTGGACTTCGGCGGCGAGGGGGACCGGAACAGCGCCCCGTCGCTCTACATCAATTCGTGGTACGACGTCTCGATCGGCCCTAATCTCGCGATGTACGATTACCAGTCGAAAAACGCGGCGACCGAGCAAGCGAAGGCCAACGTGTTCACCGTCGTCGCGCCCACGACACACTGCCAGGAAGGGCGGGTCGAGACCGAGCACACGGTGGTCGGCGAGCGGGACATGGGCGACGCCCGCTTCGACTACGTCGGACTGATCCAGCAGTGGTTCGACCACTTCCTGAAGGGCGTCGATAACGGCGTCACCAACCAGCCGAAAGTCCGCGCCTACATGATGGGCGCCAACAAGTGGCGGACGTACGACGGCTGGCCGGGCAAGCAGACTCTTTTTGTCCCGTATTACCTGAACAGCGACGGCGGCGCGAATTCCGCCCAGGGGAATGGTCGGCTCTCACCCGAGAAATCGGCGAAGCAGGGCTCCGATGCGTTCACGTACGATCCGCGCCACCCCGTGCCCTCGCTGGGCGGCAGTGTCTGTTGTTTCAGCGCGAACTTCGTGGGCGGGTCGTTCGACCAGTCGGCGATCGAGATGCGGACGGACGTGCTGGTGTACACCACGGCTCCGCTGGCGAAGACGATCGAGCTGGCGGGTCCGGTGACGGTGTCGCTCTATCTCTCCTCCGACCGCAAGGACACGGATCTCACCATCAAGCTGCTCGACATCTATCCCGACGGGCGGGCCTTCAACCTGGATGAGAACATCGAGCGGGTGCGGTGGCGCGATGGGTGGGACAAGCCGGTGTTCATGGAGGCCGGGCATGTGTACAAGGTCGATATCGGGCCGCTGCAGACGAGCAACGCGTTTCTGCCGGGGCACCGGATCCGGGTGGAGGTGTCGAGCAGCAACTTCCCGCGGTTCGACCGGAACCTGAATACGGGTGGGAACAACTACGACGAGAAGGACCCGCTCGTCGCGCACAACGTGATCCACCACGGGCCGCAGTACCCGTCGGTCATCGTGCTCCCAGTCGTCAACGCCGGCGCCGCGCCCGCGGGCGCCGGCAACGAGGACTGATGACCGTGGCGCGGCCGCGCCACGGCGCGGGACGACTGTTACCACCTGTTGACATTGTGCCGGTGGGTTGTAATATCGGAACGACAAAGGGGGACGCGATGCCACATTATGGGACTCCGCAATCCCCTGGTACCCCGTCGGCGTTTCGACCGCGCGGTCGCGAGGAGAACAGGATGACGTCGTGCGTGGCACCGATCGACGCCGCCCGGGCGGCCGCGGTCCCGCGGTTCGACCGAACCCTGCATACGGGTGAGAACAACTACGAGAAGGACCCGCTCGTCGCGCACAACGTGATCCACCACGGGCCGCAGTACCCGTCGGTCATCGTGCTCCCGGTCGTCAACGCCACTACCGCGTCGACCGCCGCCGGCACCAGCGCCAGCGGGCAGTGACCGGTCCGGTCGGGATCGCGATAGTCGGACACCACCGGTCGCGGACCGTTTCCGGCCCGCGACCGGCGCATGCTTTTGATGTTTCGTTGGATTCACCACTGAGAGGAGGGCTCGTGATCTCACTCGTCGTCAGGCTCCGAAGTGCCGTGTGGATCGGAGCCACCCTGATCACCGCGCTGGGGCTCGCGGCACCCGTCGGCGCCCAGCAGCAGTCAGGCACCAAGATCACCGGACGGGTTGTCGATGCCGCCGAACACTCGCCGCTCCCGGCAGCCGCGGTCCTCGTCACGGGCACCACGATCGGCATCAATACCACCGACAGCGGTTCGTTCACGCTGCGTCTGCCGTCCGACGCGCGCAGCCTCACCGTCCGCCGTATCGGATACACCGCCGTCGTCGTCCCCGTCGTTGCGGGCAAGACCGATTATACGATCGCGCTGCAGAAGGATGTGCTGCGTCTCGAGCAGCAGGTCGTGACCGGCGTGGCCACGACGGTATCGACCCAAAACGCCGCCAACGCGGTCGCCGTCGTCGCCGCGCAGGAAGTGACTGAGGTGCCGGCCCCGACGGTCGAGAACGCGCTGCAGGGCCAGGTGCCGGGCGCGGTCATCAGTCAGAACAACGGTGGTGCGCCGGGTGGTGGCATGCAGATCCAGGTCCGTGGAATCACCTCGATCAACGCCAACGCGTCGCCCCTCTACGTGATCGACGGCGTCCTGGTCAATAACGAGACGATCAACGCGGGCACCAACGCCCTCACGCTCGCGAACGGCCAGGTCTCTCCGAACACGGAGGACAACTCGCCGAACCGGATCGCCGACATCAATCCCGACGACATCGAGAGCATCCAGGTGCTCAAGGGCGCATCCGCCTCGGCGATCTATGGATCGAAGGCGTCATCCGGCGTCGTGATCATCACCACCAAGAAAGGCAGCGCGGGCAAGCCGCAGTGGAACCTCTCGCAAAAGGTCGGACACTTCACCCCCGCGAACTCCTACGATCTCAAGACGTTCCCGACCCTCGCCAGCGCCCAAGCGTGGGGTACCGAGCTGAGTATCCCCATCTCGAAGATCAACTCGACGTACCAGGGACCGCAGGACTACCAGGGGACGTTGTTCGGCAACGGCCAGGCGTCGTACCAAACCGATCTCAGCGTCGGCGGGACGCTGAACCAGACGCAGTATTTCCTCTCCGTGCTCGGGAAATACGACAATGGCACGCTGCTCAACACCGGCTATAGCAAGCAGTCCGCCCGGGCGAACGTGACGCAGCAGTTCAACAACGCGGTCTCCATGACGCTCAACATGACGTATGCGCACTCGAACGACCGGCGCGGCGTCACATCGAACGAAAACAACGGGATCGCGCCGACGGACGTGCTCAGCACGACCCCGCAGTTCGTCAACTTGAACTCCCAGAACTCGAGCGGGGCGTGGGCCGTGAACCCCTACGGCCTGGCGAACCCCTACGCCGACGCGGCCCAAGTGCAGACCCCCGAAGAGGTCGAGCGCTTCATCGGCGGTGGGAACATCGACTGGTCGCCCTTCACGTCGGAGCACCAGAGCCTCAAGATCCGCTTCATCGGGGGCGCCGACCTGACCGCACAGCGCGACCAGCTCTACGCGCCCCCCACGCTGCAGGTCGAACAGCTCATCACCACCGGCCTGCCGGGCGTGGCCACGATCCAAAACGACCTGACCTCGTACTTGAACTATTCGATCAACGCCATCTATCACTACACACCCTCGTCGGCATTCGACGCCACCACGTCGCTCGGATGGGGCCGCGACCGCCGGAGCGACAACGCGCCGGACATCGTCGCCCAGGATCTGATCGCCGGCGTGAACGCGCCGACGGCGGGTACCGTCACGTCGGTCTTCTACAACCGTGATGCGACGTTGGACCAGTCGTTCTATGGCCAGGAGCAACTGCTGTTGCTCAACCAGCGCCTCGCGCTCACCGGCGGCATCACGGCCGAGCGTACGACCAACGACGGCGACATCAACAAGTTCTACATGTACCCCCGGCTCTCGGCCTCCTACCGGGTGCCGCAGTTCGCCGGCTTCCTCGACGACCTGAAGTTGCGGGGCGCCTATGGCCAGTCGGGCACGGAGCCGAACTATGGGGTGAAGTACACACCATTCACGAACCAGTTGATCAGCGGGACCGAGGGTGTCTACCCCGACACCTTGCACGGGAACCCGACCATTCGGCCCGAAGCCGAGACCGAGATCGAGACCGGGTTCGACGCCACGATGTTCCATTCGCGCGCGCAGTTCTCGTTCACGCTGTACCAGAAGCAGATCTCGGACCTGCTCCTGCAAGCGCAGCTCGCGCCATCGCAGTACTTCAACTCCCAGTGGTTCAACGGCGGCAAATTCACGAACCAGGGGATCGAGATGTCGTTCAACGCGACACCGATCCAGCTCCACAACGGCTTTACCTGGAACACCATGGTGTCGTACTACCGAAACTACAGCGTCGTGAACTCCCTGCCGGTCCCCGCGTTCGCGGTCGGGAACACCTTCGAAGGGATCCTGGGGAGCGAAGGCTACCTGCAGACGGGGCGCTCGGTCTCGGAGCTCGTCGCGCCGGGGACGCTCAACTCGGTTGGGACACCCGTACAAGTCGGCGACTTCCAGCCCGCGTACGTCATGAGCTTTTCGGAAGAATTCAACTTCAAGGGATTCCGCCTGTTCGGGCTTCTCGACTGGCACCGCGGCGGGACGGTCATCAACATCACGAACTTCATCTACGACTTCACGAGCAAACTGCTCGCCGACACGACTGCCACGAACACCCGGATCGCCGCGTTCGACAAGGGAAGCCCGTACCCGTACCTCGAGTCGGCGTCGTTCGTCAAGCTGCGCGAAGTGACATTGAGCAAGACCCTGCCCGAGAACTGGGCCCTGTGGATGGCGGCGCGGTCGGGGTTGCATATTGCGACGGTCCGGTTGTCGGTGACCGGCCGCAACCTGCTGGCCTGGTTCCCATACTCGGGACTGGATCCGGAGGTCAGCGTGTTCGGCAACCAGAACGTCACGACCGGACAGGACGTGTTCGAATACCCGCCGTCCCGCAGCTTCTTCTTCTCACTCGACCTGGGCCTCTGACATGACCGCAACCGAGAAGTCATCCGCGGCGGTCGCTGGCGCCCGATCCACTTCGCGCCACGTACGCCACCGCTTGGGATATCGCTCCGGCATCGCGCTCGGCGCGCTCGTGCTGGCCGGCGCCGCCGGATGTAAGGATTCCAACGTGCCGTTCTATACTGCGCCGACGAGCATCTCGAACACGCCTGACGGCGTCCAGAACGCCATCACGGGATTGTTCGAATCGACGCGGCAGGATGTGGGCAACGACATCTACTACCTGACCATGTTCGCCCGCGATGAGGCCAACATTCAGGAGGACAACCCGGAGAACGTCATCGACGGCACGGGGATCGCCGCGATCCCCTCCAGCTCCGATAACGTGTGGGACAACGAGTACCTGAGTGTGGGCGCCGCCATCAACATCATCAGCGTCCTCCCCACCATCGCGCCGGCCTACACCGCCCAGCAGGCGGCCGCGATCAGCGGGGTCGCGCAGACGATGGAGGCGCTCAACCTGATGATCGTCGCCGAGTCGCGCGACACGCTCGGCATCCCGGTCCATGCCGCTGCGGGCGGCGGACCTGGGCCGGTGTACTGCAACAAGGATGTGTGGCAGCAGATCGTCACGGAGCTGGATTCCGCGAACAGGAGTCTCACCACCGCGGGTCCGATCGCATTGCCCGTCAAGCTGCCGACGGGGTTCAGCTCGGTGAGCGTCACCGCCGGCCCGAGTACGACGGCGGGGTCGTTCGCCTCGTTCAACCGCGCACTGGCGGCGAAGGCCGGCCTCGAGTACGCGTACGCCATCGCCCGGAACTCGCCCGCCACCCACCCGACGCCAACCACGCCGGGATCCCCCGACGTGGGCGCTCTCACCCGGGCGGATAGTGCGGCGACCGCCTCCGCGCTCTACAATGTCGCCAGCCTCGCCCCACCAGTCCCCGGCGGATGGACGGACAATTCGTCCGGCGTGTACTGGGATTGGAGCGCGCAAGCCGGAGACGTGGTCAACCCGCTGAATCAGGGAGAGGGGGTGTGGGTTACCCTCAAGACGTTGGCCGCCGACATCGACACCGTAAATGACGCCCGGTGGAAAGCGAAGTTCGACTCCAATACCTTCAAGCTGCAGCTGACGCAGTACGACTCGGTCACCACCCGCGATCTGTACGACTACTATCCCGCGACGTCCACCCCGATCCCGCTGATCCGCACCGAGGGATTGGTGCTGATCCGGGCGCAGATCCAGCTCGGGCTCGGCAATTTCGCGACTGCCACGACGCTCATCAACGACGTGCACATGAACGTCGGTGGGTTTACGTCACCACTGACGATCGCCCCGACCTACACCGCCGTCCGAGACTCGCTGATGAAGGAACAGCGCATCTCGACGGTGTTCGAAGGCAGCAACGACCGGGTGATCGCGATCCGGATGTACCACCTCGAGGCCGTCGCCGACACGACGTGGGGTGCGGCCGATCTGCACACGACGGTGATTCCGGTCGTGGCCGCGGAAATCGAGGGACGGGGCGGCTCATATACCATTACCTGCCCGTAACGACGCGCGCTGCATCACGACCGTGAGTGTCCGGCGGCCACGCGGCGAGCATCGGCTCGTTGCGACCGGCCGCCGGGCGCCCGATAGACCGACACGACCGCGTTTACGTTTGACTACCGCCTCCGTTCGCGATCCGTTCGGTATCGCGTACGGGGGCCTCGTGTCTCTACAACGATCGATCGAGGAGAGTTGACGGTGAACATCACGCACCGCATTGCGGCCGCCGTCCTGATGGTCGGCCTCGCCCCGTGGATCGCTGCCGCACAGGGCGCACCCGCGGACCACCCGACGATCGAGCAGGCCATCGATCAGCTGGCGATCACCCGACGCTACGGCGAGGCCGTGATCTCGCCGGACGGGAAATGGGTTGCCTGGGTCGAGTCGCTGCCCGCGACCAAAGACGCACCGTCCGAAGGATCGGCCATCTACGTGGCGGCCACCGGCGCAGCCCCGGGCGGGGCCATGGCCGCGCCGCGGCGCGTCACCGCCGTCGCTGACAACACGCCACACGACGAACATGGCGTCTCCTGGTCGCCCGATGGGAAGTCGATCGTGTTCCTCTCGGATGCCGCCGACGCGGGCCAGCTCCAGCTCTACGTGGCGCCTGCCGCGGGTGGCGCCGCGCGCCAGCTCACGAAGCTCAAAGGCTATGTCGCAACCCCGCTCTGGTCACCCGACGGCCAAACGGTTGCGATCCTCTTCACCGAGAACGCCCCGCGCGCCTCTGGCCCGCTGCAGCCGCGAACCCCGGACGTCGGCGTGGTCGAGGACCACTTCTTCGAGCAGCGGCTCACGACCGTCACCGTGGCCAGCGGCCAGGTCCACCAACTCTCGCCCGCGGATCTCTACGTCTTCGAGTACGACTGGTCGCCCGATGGAAAACGTTTCATCACGACCGCGGCCCACGGCGAGGGTGATGACAACTGGTACCTGGCGGAGCTCTACACCGTCGATGCGACCTCGGGTGATACCCGGTCCATACTCAAGCCCACGACCCAGATCGCGGTGCCGCGCTGGTCGCCTGATGGCAAGCAGGTGGCGTTCATCGGCGGTATCATGAGCGATGAAGGCATCGCCAGCGGTGACATCTTCGTCGTCGATGCCGCCGGTGGCACGCCGCGCAACATCACGCCGGGCATGAAAGGCTCGGCCTATTGGCTGACCTGGCTCCCTACGGGCCGCGTGTACTTCGTCGCGGCGATGGATGGCGAGAGCGGCGTGGGCAGCGTGCCCGCCGCCGGTGGACCGGTCCAGGTGCTGTGGACCGGTCCTGAATCGATCCACGGCGCCGCCGATTTCGCGCTCGGTCTCACGATCGCCCGCGATGGCAAGACCACGGCGCTCTCGCGCGAATCGTTCTCGCACCCGCCGGAGGTGTGGGCCGGACCGGTCGGTGCCTGGCGCCAAGTCAGCACGGACAATCGGGACGCGCATCCGACGTGGGGTGACGCCAAAAACTTGCGCTGGAAGAGCGATCAGTTCACGGTACAGGGATGGTTGGTCTATCCGAAGGACTTCGATCCGTCCCGGAAGTACCCGATGGTGGTCTACGTGCACGGTGGACCCGAAGGCGTCGTCACCCCGGGCTATCCGGACACGTTTGGCAGCGCGACCGTGTTGGGCAGCCAGGGGTACTTCGTCTTCTACCCGAACTTCCGTGGGAGCGCCGGGCAGGCCGAGAGCTTCACCAGCGCGAACGTCAAGGATTACGGCTACGGCGACCTGCGCGACATCCTGACCGGCCTGACCGAGGTTCTTCGCACGGTCCCCGTGGACAGCAATCGCGTGGGGATCACGGGCTGGAGCTACGGCGGGTACATGACGATGTGGGCCGTCACCCAGACCCACCGTTTTCGGGCCGCGGTGTCCGGCGCGGGGCTCGCCGACTGGCTCTCGTACTACGGCGAGAACGGCATCGACAAATGGATGGACGCCTATTTCGGTGGCAACGTGTACGACGATCCCGCGGTCTACGCCAAGAGCTCGCCGATCACCTTCATCAAGAACGTCAAGACACCCACCCTCGTCGTGGTCGGCGACCGCGACATCGAATGCCCGCCGCCGCAATCGTACGAGTTCTGGCACGCGCTGCGGATATTGGGAGTCAAGACGCAGTTCGTGATCTATCCCAACGAAGGGCATGAGATCGGTCAGCCCGAACACCGTCGCGATATCATGCGACGCATGGCGGCCTGGTTCGACGAGAACATGCCCTGATCCTCGCCGCGCCGCGCTCGTTGCGGAGACGGACACGACGACGCGCCGACCGACTGCCGCTTCCGTTCGCGATCATCCGGGCGTCGCGGACGGAGGACTCGTGTCTCTCCATACGATCGAGGAGTGTTGACGGTGCACCACCGCGCACACCGCTTCGTTGCCGGCATCCTGATGGTCGGCTTCGCCCCCTGGGCCGCCGCTGCGCAGCGCACGGCCGCCGATCGCCCGACGATCGAGCAGGCCATTGACCAGTTAGCGGTCACCCGGCGCTACGGCGAGGCAGTGATCTCGCCGGATGGGAAATCGGTCGCGTGGGTCGAATCGCTCCCGGCGACCAAGGACGCACCATCCGAAGGCTCGGCCATCTATGTCGCTCACGTCGGGGCGGGCGGAACCGCCGCGCCCCGACGCGTGACCGCCGCCACCGACGACACGCCACACGACGAGCATGCCGTATCCTGGTCGCCCGATGGGCAGTCGCTCGCATTCCTCTCCGACGCCGCTGCCGCCGGCCAGCTCCAGCTCTATGTGGCACCCGCCGCTGGCGGCGCCGCGCGCCAGATCACGACGCTCGCAGGCTTTCTCGCCACGCCGCTCTGGTCACCCGACGGACAAACGGTGGCGATCCTCTTCACCGAGAATGCGCCCCGCGCCTCCGGCCCGCATCAACCACGCACGCCGGACATCGGAGTCGTCGAGGACCACTTCTTCGAGCAGCGACTCACGACCGTCAACGTGGCGAGCGGCCAGGTGCACCTGCTGTCGCCGGCCGACCTCTATGTGTTCGAATACGACTGGTCGCCCGATGGCACCCGCTTCATCACGACCGCGGCCCATGGCGAGGGCGATGACAACTGGTACCTGGCTGAGCTCTATACCGTGGATGCGACATCGGGCGACACACGATCCATTCTCAAGACCACGATGCAGATCGCGGTGCCACGGTGGTCGCCCGATGGCAAGCAGGTGGCATTCGTCGGCGGGATCATGAGCGATGAGGGCCACGCCTGCGGCGACATCTTCATTGTGGATGCCGCCGGCGGCGCCCCGCGCAATATCACGACGGGCATGTCAGCGTCCGCGTACTGGCTCGCGTGGCTCCCGACGGGCCGCGTGTACTTCGTGGCGGCGGTGGATGGTGAGAGTGGCGTGGGCAGCGTGCCGGCGGCCGGCGGACCGGTCCAGCTCCTCTGGACGGGCGCCGAGTCGATCCACGGCGCCGCCGATTTCGCCCTCGGTCTCACGATCGCGCACGATGGCAAGACGACGGCCCTCTCGCGCGAATCGTTCTCCGAGCCCCCGGAGGTATGGGCCGGACCGGTCGGCGCGTGGCGCCAGATCACCAATGACAATCGCGACGCCCACTCGACGTGGGGCGACGCCAAGAGCTTGCGGTGGCACAGCGATCAGTTCACCGTCCAGGGGTGGCTGGTCTACCCGAAGGATTTCGATCCATCGCGCCAGTATCCAATGGTCGTGTGGGTTCATGGCGGGCCCGAGGAGACGGTCACTCCCAGTTGGCCGGACACCTTCGGCGACGGGACGGCACTCGCCAGCCGCGGGTATTTCGTGTTCTATCCGAACTTTCGCGGGAGCTCCGGACGGGCCGAGAGCTTCACCAGCGCCAACGTCAAGGACTTCGGCGGAGGCGACCTCCGCGACATCCTGGCCGGCGTGGCGACGGTCATTCAGACCGTCCCTGTCGATAGCAACCGGGTCGGGGTCACCGGTTGGAGCTACGGCGGCTACATGACGATGTGGGCGGTCACCCAAACGCACCGCTTTCGGGCGGCGGTCGCCGGCGCGGGGCTCGCCAACTGGCTCTCCTATTACGGCGAGAACGGCATCGACAAATGGATGGACGCCTATTTCGGTGGCAACGTGTACGACAATCCCGCGGTCTATGCCAAGAGCGCGCCGATCACCTTCATCAAGAACGTGAGAACACCGACGCTCATCGTAGTCGGCGACCGCGATATCGAATGCCCGCCCCCACAGTCGTATGAGTTCTGGCACGCGCTCCGGACGATCGGGGTCAAGACGCAATTCGTGATATATCCCAATGAAGGCCACCAGATCGGTCAGCCCGAACACCGGCGCGACATCATGCGCCGCATGGCAGCGTGGTTCGACGAGAACATGCCCTGATCGCTGCCGCCCTGGCTGCCGAGTGCGTGTGGGCGCCGGTCCGGTGGTGAGCCTCGCCGACCTCGCCGGCCGCTGGGCCGCTACGCGCCCCATCCGGAACGGCGCCCTCCGGGGGTCCCTGCTCGGGACACTCGGTGGCACGCTCGTCATCGCCGCGTGCGGCGCCCACCACGATCGCGCCGCCGCCGGTGGCGCCGCGACCACCAAGGTCATTGGCGTCACGCTGCTCACGCGCGAGCAGCGATTCTATCAGGACCTCGACGCCGGCCTCGAGGCCGCGGCCGCACGTCGCGGTTATCGACTCATCGTCACCTCCGGCGATTTCGACCTCGCCAAGCAACAGGCACAGATCGATAACTTCGTGGTGCAACGCGTCGATGCGATCGTCGTCTGCCCCGTGAACTCCCAAGGGGTCGGGCCGGCGATCGATCGGGCCACCGCCGCGCATATTCCCGTCGTGAGCGCCGACACCAAAGCCGTCGGGACCCAGGTGGTCGCGGCCGTCGCGTCGGACAACCGCGCCGGTGGACAGCTCGCCGCCGCCTACATGGTCACAGCACTCGGCGACTCCGGCGCGGTCGCCGTCATCGGCCAGCCGGAGACGCAAACGGGCCTCGACCGACAGCAAGCGTTCGTCGATGAGATCGGACACCACCCCCGCATGGCGGTGGTCGCCATCCTCAACGGCGGCGGCGTTCGCGATCGCGCGCTCAAAGCGGCCGACGACATCCTGCAAGGCCACCCCGAGCTCCGTGGCATCTTCGCCATCAACGACGAATCGGCACTCGGCGCACTCGCGGCCGCGCGCGCTCGTGGCCGCGCGGCCGCGACATTCACGATCGTCGGCTACGACGCCACGCCAGAAGCCGTCCAGGCGATCAAGAGCCACTCATCGCTCAAAGCTGACATCGCGCAGCAGCCGCGTGCCATCGGCGAGAAGGCGATCGACGCCATCGCCGCGCGCTTCGACCACCGGCCGGTTGACTCGGTCATCACGGTACCGGTCCGGATCATCGACGCGGAGACCCCGTGACTGGCGGCGCGGCGGCTTGCGCCGCATGCGCCGCAACACGCGGGTCATGACGACGGCCCCACTCTCCGCAACCGGGATCACCGTCCGCTACGCGGGCGTCCCCGTGCTGCGTGACGTCGCGATCGAGCTCCAACCGGGCGCGATCCACGCGCTCGTCGGCGAGAACGGAGCCGGCAAGTCTACGCTCATGAAAGTGCTCGCCGGCGCCCGTCCGCCAGACACCGGCACGATCGCCATGCATGGCGAGGTGGTGCAGTTCCGGAGCCCGCGCGATGCGCATCGCGCGGGCATTCGGATGATCCAACAGGAGCTGAGCCTCGTCCCCGGTCTTACCGTGGCCGAGAACATCGTACTCGGCGCCGAACCCTCGCGGTGGGGGATGATCGACCGGCGTGCGCTGCGCGCGCGCGCCGCGCGAGCGATTGATGGGCTGGGCGCGTCGATCGACTCGGACAGACCCGTGGAGCGACTGGCACTGGCACAGCGTCAGATGGTCGAAATCGCGAAAGCGCTCGCCGCCGATGCGCCCGGTGGACTCCGGGTCCTCATCCTCGATGAGCCCACCGCCATCCTCTCGGCCCACGAGACGGACGCGCTGCACACCCGGCTCATCGCCCTGCGGTCGCGCGGACTGGCCATTCTCTACTGCACGCACCGACTCGACGAGATCGACCGACTCGCCGATCATGTGACCGTGTTGCGCGACGGCGTGCGCGTGGGCGGCGGCCCGATCCGTGCGCTGCCACCGGCCGCGCTCATTCCACTGATGGTCGGCCGCGCCATTGAGCGTCGGCGATGGCGCGCCCCCGCCGGGATGGCCGCCGGTCCAGTCGTGCTGGCCGTGGAGCACCTCACGACGGTGCCCGGCACGACATCGCGCGCCGCGTCGCGCGCGTCACGCACACGATCCGGGTCGCGGTCGGGCGACCCGCCGGTCATCGCGTCGACCGATGTGCGCGACGCGACATTCGACTTGCGCGCCGGCGAGATCGTGGGACTCGTAGGGCTCGTGGGCGCGGGGCGGAGCGAGGTCGCACTCGCGTTGATCGGCGCCTTGCCTCGCACCGCGGGGACCGTGAGGTTGCGGGGCTCGCCGATCCAACCGCGGTGGCCACGGGACGCCGTCCGGGCCGGGATCGGGTTCGTGCCGGAAGACCGCGCCGCGAGCGCCCTCATCTCACACGACTCCGTCCGAGTCAACACTACACTCGTCGCGCTGCGGGGGCTGGCGCGGTGGGGGGTTGTGGACCGGGCGCGGGAGCGGAGCACCACCCGCCACTGGGTCGAGTCACTCCGCATCAAGACCCCGTCGATCGAGACGCCCGTCCGTCGCCTGTCCGGCGGGAACCAGCAGAAAGTCGTGTTGGCCCGCTGGCTCGCGGCCGGCGAATCCCGGCTCTCCGTCCTCATCGTGGATGAACCCACCCGCGGCGTCGATGTCGGGGCTCGGGCAGAGATCTACGACGCGCTGCGTGCGCTGGCCACGAACCACACCGCCGTGCTCGTCATCACGTCCGACCTCGTCGAAGCGATCGCGCTCTGCGACCGGCTCCTCGTGATGCGCGACGGGCGAATCGTCGGCGAGCTCACGGGAGCCGACCAGACCGCGGAAGATGTGGCATCGCTGATGGTGCCGTCATGATGCGACCGGCGGTCCGCGAATGAGCGCGTTCATCGGCGCCTTCCTCTCGCTGGGCAACTTGCTCAACGTCGCGCTGTCCATCGCCGTGATCGGCATCTTGGGCGTGGGGATGACCGCCGTCATCCTCACGGGCGGTATCGACCTCTCCGTCGGATCCGGCGTCGCGCTCGCCGGCATCGTGGGCGCCCTCGCCGCCCACGCGGTGGACGCTGATGCCGCGACTGGCCACGGCGCATCGGTGCTCGCGGTGGTGGCCGCGATCAGCGCAGCGCTCGCGGTGGGCGCCGTTGGTGGAGTCGTCACCGGCGTGACCGTCGCTCGGCTTCGGGCACCGGCGTTTCTCGTCACACTGGCGCTCCTCTCCATCGAACGCGGTCTGGCATTTCTCTTCGCGTCCGGACAGGCCGTGAGCGACCTCCCCAGTGGCTTCGACTGGCTAGGTCAGGGGATCCTGCTCGGCGTGCCAGTCCCCGTGTGGCTGACGGCCGCGTGTTTCGGTGTCGGATGGTTTGTCCTCGCGCGCACGACATGGGGGCGATGGATCTATGCCGTGGGTGGGAACGAGGCCGCTGCCTGGCTCGCCGGGATCGATACCCGCGCCGTCACCCTCGGCACCTATGTCGCCAACGGCCTGCTCGTGGGGCTTGCGGCCATCGTCCTCACGGCACGGCTCGGCGCCGCCGTCCCGAACGCCGGCGTTGGCTACGAGCTCGACGTGATCGCCGCCGTGGTCGTCGGCGGCACCGCGCTGACGGGCGGCCGCGGCACCGTACTCGGCACACTCGCCGGCGCCGTCTGCATCGGTATTCTCGACAACGCCCTCAACCTCGCCAACGTCGACCCTTACCTGCAGCGGGTCGTCGTCGGCGTCGTCATTCTGCTCGCCGTGCTCGGTGAGCGGATCCGCCACCGTGGTCACGCGTAGCGGTCGGCCCGTGGACACCGCGACGATCATCGGTCTCGACATCGGTGGGACGAAGACGGCCGTCGTCGAAGGGGACCCCGAGACGGGCGCCACGCTGCAGCGCGCGGAACTGCTCACCGACGCGCGGTCGCCGTTCGTAGATCGCTTTCCCGCGATCGCGTCCGAGATCGACCGCGTTCGGGACGCCGCCGAGCGCGCGGGACGGCGCGTTCGCGCGATCAGCGTCGCGGTCGGCGGCCCCCTCCGCATCAGCGATGGCGTCCTGCTCGACCCGCCGCACCTCCCGGGGTGGCACGGCACGGCGCTGCGTGCGACGCTCGCCGATCGCTATCCAGCGCTCGCCGTCCATGTGGAACACGATGGAAACGCGGGGGCGCTGGCCGAATATCGCTTCGGCATCGGTCGGCATCTCCCGTCGCTCCGCCATCTGGTCTTTCTCACCGCGGGCACCGGGCTGGGTGGTGGGATCATCGCCAACGGCGCACTCGTCCGCGGCGCGAGCGACACCGCGGGGGAATTCGGATTCTTTCCGATGTCCGGCCGCGTGGTAGACGGGCAGCGGGCCGACGGGAGTTGGGACTCCCTCGCCTCCGGCTCCGGGCTGCTACGGCATGCTCGGTCGATGTTCCCAGATCGGTGGGATGCGCGCGCCACGATCCGCGATGTCGTGGATGCCGCGCTGGCCGACGATCCGCAGGCGCTGGCCGCCGTCACGCGTACCGGCGAATGGCTCGGTCACGGCCTCACGCTGGTGGTCACCGCGCTCAATCCGGAGGTGGTTGTGGTCGGGACCCTGGGCGTCGTACTCGGCGAGCGCCTCCTCGCGCCGGCGCGTGCGGTCGTGGCCGCGACCGTGCTCCCCGCCGCGGCGCGCGCGTGTACGATCGCACCGGCCGCGCTCGGGGCCCGGGTCGGGGATGTCGCCGCGATCATGGCCGCCATCGTCGCCGGCCCATGACCCCGCGACGCCGGTCAGCTTTGCGCGCGCACCGCGGCGGACAATACCTCCCGCAGCCGCCGGCCCACGATCGCATCCTCGCCGGGCTGCATCATCCAGGGGCCGACGACGATCGTGTTCGCATCCGAATGCAGCCCCGACGCGCCCGACGGCTGGCCGGTTCCCGGATTGAGCTCGATCGAGGGCGTCCCCTGACGGAGCGCGACGGCGACATCGGTCGGCGTTATACCGATGTGTTGCTGGTCGTACCGAATCATCAGGTGCGGAACGTGGTTCGCCACCGCCGGTACGAAGATCTCCGTGGTCAGCGTCGGGAGATCATGCACCGCCGCCGCGATCCGCTCCGCCCGGTGACGCGCCTCGGTCTCGATCTCGTCGTCCGTCTGATCGAGCAACCAGTCGAGTGCGGCCACCATGCCGATGATCTGCTCCTTCGCCACCTTCATGCCGCGGCCGACCGACCGGTCGTTCGGATTGTCGTTCGCCGCGGCCGCGTCGATGAGATCTTTCCTGCCCAGCAGCAACCCCGCGTTCTGCGGCCCGCGGATCCCCTTCCCGCCGGAGAACGTCACCAGGTCGAACCCCATCTGCGTGAAGTTCCACAGATTCGCGATCGGCGGCACATCGGCCGCCGCATCGATGAAACAGGGGACGCTGTGCGCATGCGCCTCGCGAATCCAATCTTCACGCGAGATCTGCCCGGTCTCGGCCGCGTTGAAGAAGAACGCCATCCCTGTGCGCGGCGTGAATGCCTGCTGATACTCTGCGAGCGTCTCGACTTCGATCAACTTCGTGCCGCACATCTCGATCGCGTGATCGTGCGGGAAGCGGTGACCGTGCTGGAGGATGACCTCGTTCTTGAGCGTGCCCGCGCGCGCGGGGACGTCCTTCGATGCATCGGGGTTCCCGACGGTCAGACATCCGGCCGTCCCGAGCGACAGCGCGGCGGCGGCCCCCGACGAGACCAGGGCGCTCTCGCAGCGCACGCGCTTCGCGATGTACGCCCCGGCCGCGCTCTGGAGATCGCGCAATCGCACGGGGTGGTTGGCCGCGATCGCGACCGCCGCCTGCACCTGCGGCGGCATGACCGAGGCCGTCAGGTACGTATACGTGCCCGCGGCGTTGATGATCTTCGGCACTCCGAGCTTCGCGTAGTAGTCTACCGCTCCCCCGGCGGCCGTCGCCCGGTCGGCTCGCGCTGGGTCGGCCAGGGCCTCCAGCGCCGACGGGCGCAGGCCGAGCAGCGCGCCGCCCGCTACGGTATTCCGGACGAACGCCCGGCGCGTCGTCATCGCGGTTTCCCGGAGTGATTGTGGATCGCGACCGACACGATCTCGATCCGCGCGTTGTTCACGAGATGGGCGACCTGCACGGTGGCCCGGGTCGGCTTCGGATCCGGAAAGAACGTGCGGTACACCCCGTTCATCTTGTCGAAGTCGTTGACATCCGCGAGGTACACGGTGACCTGCACGACTTCACTCGGTGTGTAGCCGGCGGCATCGAGAACCTTCTTGATGTTTTCGAGGGCGGATCGCGTCTCGGATTCGATGTCGCCGGTGATCGTCCCTTCCGTGCCAGCGACCCACAACATGTCACCCACCTGGATGCCGTTGCTGAATGGCAGATTGGTTGGCGAGCCGGGAGGGTTGAACACCCGGCGTTCCTGTGCGTCGAGACACACGGGACCGACGACGAGGGCCAGCGCGATCAACAGCTGCCAGGGGGGCGAGATACGGTGACGCATGGTCTTCTCCCATGTGGGGCGGACGTCGCGGCACCGGCGCGACGAGACCGGCCACCGCAGGGACAGGCGTCCAAAGTGTCATGCGCCCTGGTGCGGGTCAATCGCGTCTCGGACTGTGGGACACAGGCGAGACGTCGCGTGTGCGCGTGCGGCGGCATAGCGACCCAGGAGTGGCGATGAGACGTGGGGGAAGCGTGCGCTGGACGCTGGTCGCGTGGCTGTTCGTACTGAGTACGATCGCCTATCTCGACCGCGTCAACATCGCGGTCGCGGGCCAGGCGATCGCGCGCGAATACCGGTTGTCCAACGCGCAGCTCGGATGGCTCTCCAGCGCGCTGCTCCTCGGCTACGCCGCATTCCAGGCGCCCGGCGGTCGTGCTGCCGACCGGCTCGGTGCACGCCGGACCCTTACCGTCGCGGTCGTCTGGTGGGGCGTGTTCAGCGCGGCCATGGTCTTCGTGCCCGCGGTGGCATACGCGATCGCCGCGATGGCGATGCTCCGCTTCGCCCTCGGGTCGGGCGAGGCCGTCATGTATCCCGCGGCGAATCGCGTCGTGGCGACGTGGATTCCGGTGCGCGAGCGGGGGTTGGCCAACGGACTGATCTTCATGGGACCGGGCATCGGCGCGGGCATCACCCCGCCACTCGTCACCGCGCTCATGCTGCGTTACGGATGGCGCGCATCGTTCATCGCGTGTGCCGCGATTGGCTTGTGTGCCGGCGCGGTCTGGTGGAAGATCGCCCGCGACACGCCGGCCGCGCATCCGCGCGTCTCGGACGATGAGCGCGCCTATATCGAGGCCGGCATCCCCGCCCGCGTCGCCGCGCCGCCACTCGCGTGGCGGACAATCTGGGCCGACCACAACGTGCGCCTCCTCACGCTCAGCTATTTCTGCTATGGGTACCTGGCGTGGATCTTCCTCGCGTGGTTCTACATCTACCTGAGCACGGTCCGCGGCATGGACCTGCACACGACCGCGCGGTACGCCATGCTCCCCGGGCTCGCGATGGCATGCGGTTCCGCCGTCGGTGGTATTCTCAACGACTCCCTGTCGCACCGGTACGGGCGCCGCGCGGGACGGTGTGGGATCGCGGCGCTCGGGATCGGCCTCGCCGCCGTGTTCATCGCGCTCGGTACGCAGGTCGAAGGGGCGCGGCTCGCGAGCATCACGCTCGCCGCGGGCGCGGGCTCGCTCTACCTCGCGCAGAGCTCCTTCTGGTCGGTGAGCGCGGATATCGCCGGGTCGTCGGCGGGTGCCGTGTCCGGCGTGATGAACATGGGCGCGCAGCTCGGGGGCGTCGTGACGGCGTCGCTCACACCGTGGATCGCCGATCGCTTTGGCTGGACGGCATCATTTCTCGTGGCGGCCGCACTCTGCGTGGTGGGCGCTGCGGCGTGGGGTTTGGTCCGTCCCACCACGGAGATCATTCCCGAGATGCCCGCGTAGCCGAGTGACGCGTGCGACTACAGCTCGACCGCTCCGCGAGGGCCAGCGATCGTGGCGCGTAGCCTCGGGCGGTCCGCGTGCTCGATCGGGAGGTCGACCTCCATGATCCTGGCCGTGCGCGTCCATTGATCGACGTCTGGAGACACCGCATCGAATCGCGCCAATGCACAGCCGGTCGGCGCATCGAGCGACGGGTGGATGGAGTTGACGCTCCACTCGATGAAAAACGGCAAGAGGCCGCCCGCGTCATCGCCCAGCACCACGGTGCGCCATTCCAGCACGGTGCCATCCGGCCGCGTGCGTGAGCCCGGGGTCGGCCCCACGCAGGTGATCTGCGCCTTGCGCAGCCGCCCCGCGATGGCGTCGATGCTGCCCGCGCCTGCCGCCCAGCCAATGAGTCGCGGCTCCGCCAACTCCCGGATCACGCCGAACGGCTCGATCGTGGACTGCGCAGGGTCCGGCGCCACGATCTCGAGATAGCGACGCGCGCCCAGCGACAACAGCGCGTTGCGCGTCCCCCGTCCGGGGTGAACGCCCCCCATCGCCGCTCGGACACCGGTGCCTGCCGCGATCGCGGCGATGCCGGCGTCGAGGTCACGACAGCCAACGATCAGATGGTCGATGACCGCGTGCACGACGCGCGTCCGCGTTCAGCTCTCACGTTGGGGAGGAGCGGCGCCGTGGCGCTCGGCTCGCGGGCGAGACATCGATGCCCAACGCGACGACGAGGCCGACAATCGGCCAGAGCGTCCACTGGCCACCGAACCAGTGCTGCACAGCCGTATACCATAAGAGCGTCGTGGGGAGGAAGATGAACCCCACGACCGGCCACAGCACCGTGGGGAAGATCCCTCGGAACCAGTGGGTCAAGAACCACAGCAGCGCGACGACGAGCCGTGGCGCGGCGAGAGCGAGCAGGACGAACAGACATGGCATGGCGCGTGCTCCAAATAGCGGGACACGACGGCGCCGCGACCATGGATCGCGCCCCGCCGAGCCCGCACGGAAGCGCAACGCGGTCATGCATGACGCCGCCATTCATCCATCATTCATTCATATAGTATCGGCTCGGAGCCCGACGAGCCAAGGCCCGGTTCGGTCCCGTCACCGACGGCGATATGTCGCGGCCGTCCTCAACTATTCGCCGCCCTTCTCCACACGGACGTCTCCGACGGCGTCCCCGATGCACAACGGGCCTCCGGGCCGCAAGGCGACGTCGCAGAATTCGTGGCACGATTCGCACATCTCGACGTGTGCTTCAGCCATGGGGCCGAGCGACAATGGCAGGAAACTCGCCGTTCGATCGTTGATATAACTTGATCATGCGTGCTAGTAACCGCACACCCGGGCATGCAAAAACATTGGCCGTTGCGGTGACCGAGGAGCGACTCTACGTTAACGCAGCCTCTCAGGGAGCCCCTTGATGTTGCAGAAACTCGGTAAGGTGCTCGCGCTGTTCTCACCGGAGCAGCCAGAGCTCTCGGTGCGCGAGATCGCCCGGGTTTTCCGCTGGCCCAAGAGCACTGCGTATCGCATCCTGAGCCGGATCGAGGCGAGCGGATTTCTCGATCGCGATGAGACCAGCGGGGCCTATCGTCTGGGGATCCGGCTCGCCGCCTACGGCGAATTAGCGCGGCATTCGACGTCGCTGCAACGCGTGGTAAGCCCGTGGCTGCGCCGGCTGAGCGACGCGACCAGCGAGACCGCGACACTCATGTTGTTCAATGGCATCGAGGGCGTCACGGTGGACGTCGTCGAGAGCTTTCAGCCGCTGATGCTACCCGGATTGCTTGGCGGCAGCATGCCGCTCCACGCGACGGCCGGCGGCAAAGCGCTGCTCGCGTGGGCACCGCCAGGCCGCCAATCCACGTTCATGCAGCGACCGCTCCCGCGGTATACGCCGACGACGATCACGGACGTGACCGAGCTCATGCGGGAGCTCGAAAAATCCCGGAAACGCGGCTACACCACCGTCAACGGCGAACGCGTCGAAGACGTGTACGGTGTCGCGGCCCCCATCTTCGATCATCGCGGCGATGTGTCGGCCGCGCTCACGGTGGGCGGGCCACGCCGCCGCGTGACGGCGAAGTGGGAGCTGATGGCGGCTGCCGTCTTGGAGGCATCGGCCGCCGTGTCCGCGGCGCTCGGGTACCACGCGCGCGCACCAGTGGCCGCCGCCCGCCCGGCACGGATCGCACGGCAGACGCCATCCGGGGTCAAGCGCGCTGCGGTCGCCACCCATCACACCAATGGACGGAGCACGGCGACCGGCCCGGGTCATGCCAACGACAGCGCGCATTCGAACGGCCACGTGAGCGCGGCCGCGGCCCGCCGCGCGAAGCGCGAGATCACCGGGCCGCCGCGGCCCGTTGCGGCTCGAGCCCGAGCCGACACCGCCGACGCACTCGGCAGCGTGCGTCGTCGGCGCGGACGCGCCTAGCCAGCCGCGACGCGCGTGACGGCCACGGCATCGCGGCGGGGGCGACTCGCCGCGAGCGCCGCGAGATCGATGGCGCCGACTACGGCGCCCAGTGGGGTGCCGTCGTCCACTTCGTCACATCGAACAATTCGGGACTGATCGCGACGTTCGTCTTGATGTCGGCGTACTCCTCGAGCCGCTGACGCGTGGGGCCGACGAAGAACTCGACGTTTGGCGCAATCCACCCGCCGCCGATCGGACGCCATTGATTGAACCGGACGTCGCGGAGCACGGCGGATCCTGGCTTGGTGGGCGTGAAGATGCGGACCAGCAGCAGCCGCTTGGTGTCCACCCAGAACTGCGGCGTCGTGAGATTCCCCGAGTCCGCGCCTACCACGTAGACCGGCATCCCCTGCCACCGGTCCCGATGCACCGTGGACAGGTCGTAGCCAGCGGTGCGGACGGCGGCGACCGTTTGGTCCACCGGACCGAGGTACACATCGAAGGCGAGGGTCAACAAGATGTTGCCGCCGGGCCGCACGGCGGAGACTGCGCCGTGCTGCACGATGAACGTCGAATCGTGCGTTGCCATCACGCCGTTGCCGTCGGCTCGCGGCGCGAAATCGATGCGGATCGTTCCCGGCAGCGTGATGCTCTCGTACCAGGTCGCCACCGTCTTCGTGCCCGCGCTGTCCCACGCCGACGTCGTTTGGACGAACGTCATCGTGTGGTACCACTTATTGGCGTACCGATCGTGCATCTGCTGGAGGAGCTGCTCGCCGGTCGGGTCGGCGGGCGTCGTGGCCACTCGCGCGGCGAGCGGCGGGTGGGCCGGCGGCGGCGTGAGCCGCGGCGTGAGCGGCGGCGTGAGGGCGACAGCGGTGAGTACCGCCCACGCGAGTGACGACACGATCGGCATTCCTCCCCTCCCCGGTATCCGGGAACGTGGCTCTGAAAGTGGTACGCGTGAGTGTGCGCGCCGGCAACGATGGATGGGGTGCCTACGCCGCGCAAGCACGAGCCGAGCAAGCGCCGAGCGACTGTGGCGCGATCGCTCGGCCGCGGATGCGACCTACTTCGTCGCGGTCGCCGTTGCGGCGGCGTACAGCACGGGTGTCTCGCTGTACAGCGTCGGGAGCGCCACCTTCAGCCGCTCGACCTTGGGCTTGTCGTTGATCACGATGTACGGCGCGTCGGGATTGTGCACGAAATAATCCTGGTGGTAGCCCTCCGCGACGTAGAATCCGTGCAGCGGCGCCACCTGCGTCACGATCGGCCGGGAGAACGTCTTGGCCGCCGAGAGCTGCCGGATGGCCGCTTCCGCGGCGAGTCGCTGGGCGTCGGAGCTATACCAGACCACGGACCGATATTGGGTCCCCTCGTCCGGCCCTTGCCGGTCGAGCTCCGTGGGATCGTGCACGGTGAAAAACACCTTGAGCAGGTCGGCGTACGACACGCGCTTCGGGTCGAACGTCACGCGCACCGATTCCGCGTGGCCAGTCGTGCTGGTGCTCACTTCGTCGTACGTCGCCGTCGTCGCGTTGCCGCCGGTGTAGCCCGACGTCGCGCTGGTAACCCCGCGGACGTGCTCGAACACTGCCTGAATCCCCCAGAAGCAGCCGCCGGAAAACACCGCCACCTCATCACTCGGCGACGGCAACTGCGCGACCCCATCGGCGCCGTCGGCGCGGACGGGTGCCACGGGCACCGTCGGTCCACGTCGCCACGCGTCCAGCGACGCCGCGAGCACGACCGCGCACCCGATGACGGCGATCCATCCCTGTCGCCGCGGACGGACCGGCGATATCGCGTCGATTGCTCCAGTGATGCGGCTCCCGTGCGTCATGGTATGCGACTCCTCGCAATTGCAGTGTCTGTACGTCGCCATCCGCCTATCCACTATCCACTATCCACTACCAAATACGCCCCGCCAGCCACCCTGGTTCCCGCCAGCTCGACGGCGTCTCATGTAACATATCCATACTGTACGTAACTGGTTTCGGTCATATCGTCGCCCCTCTCCTGCTGACGATGCGAACATCCGTGCGAGATGATCGGCCATCGGGCCATCGGCTCTGGCGTAGCAAACTCGACCACGCCACATTTGGTCGCCGCCAACACAGAGCAAGACATGTCGGGATTTCGCTGTCCTGTGCGCCGGATCCGCCCGTTGTCGTGTGGGATCCCCGTGCTCTGCGCTGCGACGCTGTCGCTCGGCGCACAGCAACAGCGACCCGCGCCGCCAGCCACGCCGCCGTCTGCCGCGGTCCCCGCTGCACCGAGCACCGGGACCGTCGCGTCCTCGGCGGCCGCTGGCGCCGTCACGGCCATGCTCGCGCGCGTCATCCACGATACGACGCTTGCCAACGGCCTCCAGGTGATCGCCATCGAAAACCACCAGGCGCCGCTGGCCACCGTCGAAGTCGTCGTGCACACGGGAGCTTTCACGCAGGAGAACGGGGAAGAGGGCGTGCCGCACCTCTACGAGCACATGCTCTTCAAGGCCTATAGCGGTCCCCGTGGCAACAGCTGGGGCGCAATGATGGGCGAGCTGGATGCGAGCTACAATGGCGAGACGTCCGACGAAGAGGTTCGCTACTACGTGACCCTGCCATCGGAGAAAATCGAGGGTGGGATGCGCGCGCTGGCGGAGCTCGTCCGTGATCCGGACTTCACCCAAGACGACCTGAATGAAGAGCGCCGCGTCGTACTCGACGAGTTGAACCGTGACGCGTCGGATCCCATTCGGGGATTGTACGATCGCATCGGCCGCCACCTGTGGACGGCAGCCTGGGGCCGGAAGGATCCCGGCGGAGACCCGACGGCGCTGGCCGCCGTGACCCCAAAGCGGCTCAAGGAGATCTTCCAACAGTACTACGTCCCCAACAATTCCGTCGTCATCGTGAGCGGCGATGTGACAGCGGCCCGCGTGTTCCAACTCGCGGACGAGCGATTCAGCCACTGGAAGCGGCAACCCGATCCCTTCGCAAACGTCCAGCCGTACGCGATACCGCCCATGGCCCGGTCAGAGGGTGTGATCGTCCAGGGCGAGGCGGCCGACGTGGTGATGGTCGTCCAGTGGCAAGGCCCCAGCGTCGTCAACGATCCCGCCGGGACCTACGCGGCGGACATGCTCTCCGCCATTCTCGACCAGGCCGGCTCGACCTTTCAGCAACATCTGATCGATAGCGGGCTGTTCGCATCGTGCGCAGTCTCCTACGACACGCGCGCCCACGTGGGCCCGATCACACTGACCGCGCATACGAGCGTGGATAGCGCGCAGCGGGCACTCATCGTGCTGGCCACGGAGCTCCACAATCTCGATGCGCCGGACGCGTTCACCGATGAGGAACTCCTCGATGCGCGTCAGGGCAAGCGCGTGCAGCTCGCCCTGGAGATGCAAGACCACGCCTCGATGGCGGATGACGTCGCCGACTTCTGGGGGAGCGCCGGGCTGCCCTATTACCGGACGTACGCCGACCAAATGGGCGCCGTGACGCGCGCCGACCTGCAACGCTTCGCGACGCGGTACATCGTCGGCGCCCCCAGGGCCGTCGGCCTGCTCGTGCCACCCGGCACCGGCGAGCGACTGCGACCGGCCGTCCTTGGGTTCATCACCGTCCCGTGAGGGAGACGCCGATGCGGGACTCGATGCCGTCGGCGAGGCGTCTCGTGACGCGCCTGCTCCAGATCGCGGTCGTCGGACTGAGCCTGCTCGTCGCCGCCGGCACACGCGCTGGCACACGCGCGCGGCCCGTGCGGGCTCCAGACCCCGACAGTCTGACGGTGGCATATACGGTCGCCGGCGTCCACGTCATTCAGCGGCTGACGCCGGCCAATGACGTCGTCGCCGTGGACCTCTACCTCGATGGTGGCGTCCAGCAGCTCACCGCATCGACGGCGGGCATCGAGGAGCTGGCGCTTCGGACATCGGTGTACGGATCCGCGCACTACCCCGGCACGACATCACGCCAGGCCCTCGGTCGAACGGGGAGCGAATGGACCCTCGATCCGGAAACGGATTGGACGATGGTCGGATTTCGCGGGGTGACCGACCAGTTCGATTCGAGCTGGGCGGTGTTCGCGGACCGCATCGTCCACCCAACACTGGATTCGGCCAGCCTCGCACTCGTCCGCGACCGCATGGTACGGGAAGCGCGGCTCCGTATGCTCGACCCCGAAGGCGTGGCGCACTACATCGCCGACAGCCTGGCGTTCGAAGGCCACCCCTATGCACTCAATCCCGCCGGGACCGAGAGCTCGTTGACCTCCCTGTCCTCCGAGATCGTGCGCCGCTACGTCAGCGACGAATTCGTGACCTCGCGGCTGCTGCTCGTGGTCGTCGGGAACATCCCGCGCCCGCGGCTCGAGCCGCTCGTCGCGGCGACGCTCGGCACACTACCCGCTGGCGCGTATCATTGGTCGATCCCGCCCGACGTTCCGCGCCGCCCGTCGTCGTTGACGTTCGTCCCACGCGTCACACACACCAACTACATCGTCGGGTATTTCGCCGGTCCATCGATCGCGAGCCGCGACTATCCCGCGTTCCGCATCGCGACCGCCATCCTGAGTTCCCGCCTGTCGTCCGCCATTCGCTACGATGCCGATCTCTCGTACTCGGCGGGCGCGCCCTATCAGGGCCGCGCGATCGCCAGCGGCGGGTTGTATGCGAGCACGACGACACCGATGCTGGTGATGGCGCTCATGCGGCAGCAGCTCGATTCGATGAAGAAAGCGGAGTACGGCGCCTACGCGTTGAGTGAATTCGCCAGGGGGTACCGGTCCGACTATCTCCTGTTGAACGAGTCCAATCAATCGCAGGCCGCACTCCTCGCCCATGCGCAACTCCTGCAAGGCGACTACCATCGAGCCAGCGCGGAGCTCGATGTCCTCGAGCACGTCTCGCCGGTCGAGGTCACCCGGGTGACCAAGACGTACATGCGAGACATCCAATTCGTCTACGTCGGTGACACGACGCGCGTGCGCCGGACGTGGGTCAAGTCGATGTGAACGCCGCGCCGGCTGCCCGCCGGCGTCACGGGCCTGTCAGGTACCTCACCAGCGCATCGACCGTCAACGGCCGTCCGGTGGCCCGCATGACCTTGGTCGCCCACGGAACGCGACCGCCGTCCGCGTAGACGTTGGTCGTCAGCCAGCTCGCGACGCGCGGCTCCTGCGACAAATCCTCGACGTGGAACTGCTCGCGCATGGACGCGCGAAACTGCGTCGCGATCATGTTGGCGTAGAGATAGGACTGGAAGTACAACGGGCCGGTCGCGAACATGTCGCGCTCGCCGAAGTACTCACCCGGCGGGAGCTCCACGCCGACGAACCGCTGGTAGGACTCCCGCAGCAGGCCGTCGAGATCCCCGTGCAGGTTGGCGTATGCGTTGATTTCGACCCACGCGTTGAGGCAGATGGAACGGCGCAGCCAGAGCAGCAGTTGCTCCTTCCCGACCGCCTCGAGCGCCACCGCCTGGGCGGGCGTCACCCCCGCCGCCCGCGCCAGCCAATGCCGGTCGTACGCGAAATGCCCCACCGTTTCCGCCGTGCCCTCGCCCATTGGTGTCTCGTCGCCGCCCAGGAAGATCGGCGAGAGGTCCGGCCGCAACAACACCGCGTTGACCGCGTGGCCATACTCGTGAAACAGGGTCTCGTAGAAATCCGAGCCCGTGAACGGATTGGTGAGGAGCCGCGCCTCGAACGGCGGACGGATCGGGAACGTGATCCCACCCGTCGGGACATCCCAGACACGTACGTCGATCGGCAAACTGTCCGCGTGGAAGCCGAGCGCACGAAACAGGTCGCGGAGCCGCGTCAGCCCCTGCGCCTGCGGATAGGCATCCGCGACGCCACGCTCTTGCAGGTTCAGCCAGTAGTCGATGTCCCACGCCTCGACACGATCGACGTGCAGGTCGTGGCGGACGCGATCGAGCATTGCCAGGTACGCCGGTCGAGTGGCGCGCTCGAACGCATCCAGGTCGTGGAGGACCTGCGTGCGCGTCAGCGTGGAGAAGACGAGTCCCGCGTCCGCGCCGTTCGCGAACCCCTCCTGCCGTCCGATGCTGTCGTTGAGCACCATCGCGCGACGCACGCTCGCGCCGATCACGGCCGACCGTTGGGGAGCGGTCACGAACGCACCGCGTCGGCGCTCACGGTCGCTCGACGTATCCACGATCTCCCCGATGGCGGTCCCGGTGTACCGCTGCCCATCGAAGGCATAGCGGAACGCTTCGATCGAGTCCTGTACCGCTGACTGCAGATCGGACAACGCGAGCACGAGCCGCGGATCGGCCTGGGCCTGGAGAAATGCGCGCTCGTGGAGCTCGAGGCGCCGCGCAAGTGTGCTATCCATGACCTTGCCACGCCACGCCGTCACGATCGCGGCGTAGTCCGGACGGTTCAGCAGGTCGTTCGCCAATCGCGTCGTGGCTGCGACCCGGTGCGTGGTCGCGCCGCGCCATTGGTAGTAGGTCTCGATGCCGAGTGCCGTGTTGATCGCGAACTCCTGCGTCTCGAGCTCGTCGAGAAAAGCCCGCAGGTCCGCCTCCGTCTTGACCGCTGGCGGCCGTCCGCCGAGCGTCATGCGTTTAGCGGTCGCACCCTGCGCCTGCAGCCCAGTGGCGGCCACACTGGCGGCCACACCGATGACGATCGCGACGATGGCGTGCCCCCGTCCCGGCCGCCGCCGCGCGCCACGCGACCCGACCACCTCGCGCCGGCGCGTTCGACCCGCTGCTCTCTGAACCGTGTGCGTCATGCCCTCGCTCTCGAATGAGTCGTGTCGCGTCGATGTGTGGGGTGGCGTGTGCGGTGGCGCGTACGGTGGCACCGTGTCTATCCGTCGCGCAGCGTCGCGCGCCAGACCCACGCGATGAGCAGCACCTGCACGGGGAGTCGAAGCCATAACGCGGCTTCGAACCACCACGGTGCATTGGCCGCACGTGCCTGCACCAGCATCTGGACGTTGGCCGGGAACACCGCGATCAGCAGCAGGATTAGCCCGCGTCCGGCGAGCACGCGGGTCCGCGGAAAGAGCACGCCGATCCCGCCCGCCAGCTCCGCCAATCCGCTGAGGTAGACCAGCGCGAGTGGATGGGGGAGCGCCGGCGGTACGATCCCCGCATACGGCGAGGGGCGAAGAAAGTGGAGCGTCCCCGCGACGATGAACACGATCGCCACGATTGCCGGCGACATCGACCCTCGCGCCCATATGGCGATCCGCATCGCAAACAATGTAGGCCCGTCGCGTCGCGCCGCTATCCCTGGCGCCAATGATCCCATACCATGACCATCGCCGCTGTATCCAGCTGACAGTACTGCCGCAACGGGTCCCGGCACGACTGGCGAACGGCCGGGTCGTCGCGCGCCGCGCCGTAGAGCATCGCCTGATAGCAGAGCGGCGTCGCGCAGGTGTGAGCGACTTTGCCGTCGGACTTCGACAGCGTATGGGCCACGGGCTCGCTCGGCGATCGAGGCGCGACGTCGTCGCGTCCCGCTGACGGCGCGTCCTGCTTGGATTTGTAACGCGGCGATGACGACGACGTCCGGCGAGGGTATCTTTCGGATTGCCGCGTGAGCCGCGGCATGACGGTAATCGACCTGACATGACCTTGGCGGCTTCAGACAGGTATCTGAGGTGACGATCACCCCGACGTCCGCGCGGCGAGTCCGACGGGAACCCCGCATCGCGGGGGCGACCGCGGCCGTGTACGCGCTCTGTGAATACGCGCGTGACAGCCGAGCGCGCGTCCGAGAAGAAGCGTTTCGTGTGCTCGGGCGCGTCCCGCCCGACCGATACGCGATTCCCACGCTCATCGGCGGGATGCGCGACGCGGAGGTCGTGGTCAGACTCGCGGCGATCCGCGCCGTCCGACATTACGCCGGCGAGTCCGCGGCCGGCGTCGTCCTCCCACTGTTGCTCGATGTCTTGAGCACGTCACGCGGTGCCGAGCGCGAAGCGGCCTCGCTCGCCGTCGTGGCCCTCACGGGCAACCCCAGCCGGCGGTGGACGCGGACCGCGCGGGACCGCGTGGAGCAGGCGTTGACGCACGAGCTGGCCCGGCGAGAGCTTCCGATCTTGCCGACGGAATCCGATCGAGAGGTCGATCCCTCACCGCCGATCCGCGACCGCTAGCGATTTTTTGGGGCGAGAGCACACGGGATCGATACGGTGGGCGTGGCGAGGGGCGCGCGCCGCGCCCACCGTACCGACGCCTACGATCCGCCGCCGCTGCCCTGCACTCTCGCCACCAGCACGGTGGCCACGAGGTCGCCCGTGGCGTTGAGGACGGTCGCGAAGATATCGGGGATCGCGTCCACGGCGATCAGAATGCCGATGCCTTCGACCGGCAGGCCAATCGCGATGAAGAGCGGCGCGAGGACGAGGAATCCCCCTCGAGGAACGCCCGGCGAGATGAAGGTCAGGAACACACTGGCGAAGCCCACCATCGCGAGCTCCGGGAGGTGAAGCTGGATACCATAGAACCGCGCGACGAAGAGCGCGCCGATCGTCCACGTGACCGGCGCCGCCGGTTTCAACGTCGCCACGGCGAGCGGCAGCACGAATCCCGACACTCGGCTGTCGAGTTTGAGGTCCCGGTCGGCTCCCTCGACCAGGCCCGGGAGCGCGGCGATCGAGGAGCTCGAGCTGAACGCGATCAGTTGACCGGGGAGCGCGGCCCGCGCGAACTGTCGGACTGGCACCCCCCCCAAGATCGCCGCCACGGGATAGAGGAGCAGTATCACGGCGATACACCCGATCGAGTAGATCGCGATGTACAGTCCCACTCCCCCCGCCAGCGCCGACGCGCCACGAGCCGCGAGCGGGAGGATCAACGCGAACACGCCGATCGGGGCGAGCGCCACGATCCAACGCACGAGTTGCAGCATGGCGTCGCACAACGCCTGAAAGAAGCCCACGAGCCGCTCCCGCGACGCGGGTGGGCTCCGCATGATCGCGAGTGCCAGCAAGATCGTGAAGATGACGAGCGGGAGCATCGCACCATTCGCCGCGGCGGCAATGGGATTCTGCGGGATCAAGGACGTGACCCAACTCCCGAACCCCGTCGTCGCGTCGGAGGCGCTGATCTGTCCTGCCGCGGCGGCTGCCCCCTCGGGGAGCGGCGGCCGCACCGCGGACGTGGCCGGCAGGATGGCGAATACGGCGACTGCCGCGGGCATGAACACAAGGGCGGTGCCCGCGAGCTGCGCCGCGAAGACCATCAATGTTCGGCCGCCGATACGGCCGATCGATGTCAGATTGCTCGTCGAAGCGATCCCCGTGATCAGCAACGAGACCACCAGCGGGATCACCGTCATCCGAATCGCGTTCACCCAGAGGATGCCGATCGGCGTGACACGATCGGCGGCCTGCAGGAGAACGCCGCTGCCCGAGGCGGCGATCGCGGCTCCGCCGACGAGGGCCACGGCGAGCGCGACGAGGACGGCGAGACTGCTCTTCATGGCCAGCTCTCCTACATCATGAGGTCGCCGCCATTGATATCGAGCGACGTGCCGGTGATGTAGCCGGCCCCCTCCGAGGCCGCGAAGCAGATGAGATCGGCCACTTCGAGCGCGGTGCCCAGTCGCGGCACGGGGTAGGCCGCAGCTACCTCGGCGAGCCGCTCGGGCGTGGCGCTCTCCCGGGTGAGCTCCGTGTCGATGACCCCCGGGCAGACCGCGTTGACCGTGATGCCGAACGGCCCCAGCTCCTTGGCCGCGGCGCGCGTCAGGCCGAGGAGTCCCGCTTTGGAGGCCGTGTAGTGAGCGCCGCCGAAGGTGCTCACCATCCGACCGGCGGACGACGAGATGTTGACGATGCGACCGTAGTGCTGCGCCTTCATGGCGTCCAGTGCGGCTCTCATCAGGAGAAAGGGCGCGGTCATGTTGACCTCGAGCGCGTGGCGCCACTCCGCGACCGAGATGTTGCCGAATCGCGTGGTTGGCGCCAGCGCCGCGTTGTTGATCACGATGTCGATCCGCCCAAACCGGTCGAGGGTGCGCCGCACGATGTCGTCGGGCACGCCGTCGGCCGACATGTCACCCGGCACCGCGAGCGCGCGCTCGCCCAACACGTCCACCACGGCTTGGGCGCGCCCGCGATCGCGCACGTTGACCGCGACCGCCGCCCCGCGTTGGTGCAGTCGCACCGCCGCCGCGCGACCCAGCCCACGCGCAGCGCCGGTCACCAGCGCGACGCGCCCCGCGAAATCCTGAAGCCTGGTGTCCGATGTCAGGTGGCGGCCGCGTCTGGGGAGCTGAGCGTTCCGGGAGGTGCGGGAGGTGCGGTGGAGAGCCGAGAATATGCGGCCGGTTGGGAGCGCTCGCAAATCGACCGGCGCCGCCTGACGGCGCCGTCAGTCACGGCGGCACTGATACCGCCGAGCATGGAGTCGGAATGACGGACCTCGCCGGAAACCGACCGCGGGACCGGCGTCGTTCATGCGGACGCTGCGCTCGCCGCGGTCTCCTGGGCATATGCGCTCGCGTGGTCCAGCCGATCGACCGCCCCGCCGTCCAGTCGGAGTGCAGTCGCGGCGACGAGGTCGTCGAGTTGATGCACGGTCGTCGCGCTAGCGATCGCGGCGGTCACGCTGGGACGGCCGATCAGCCACGCCACCGCGACGGTCGCGAGGGTGGTGTGATGGTCGCGCGCGACCTGGTCCAGTGCGGCGATGATTCGGAGACCTCGGTCGTTCAGGTACTTCTTGCCGACGTTCTGCCCGCGCGTGCTCGCCGACAGATCGCGCTCCGACCGATACTTGCCGGTCAGAAAGCCGCTCGCCAACGAGGAGTACGGAATCACGCCCAACCCAGCCGGGGCGCACACCGGCTCGAGCGTCGTCTCGAAGTCGGCCCGGTCATATAGGTTGTACAGTGGTTGCAGGCTCTCGTATCTGGGATAGCCGCGCTCGCGACTCACCTCGAGAGACGCCGCGAGTCGATCGGCGCCGAAGTTCGACGCCCCGATCACCCTCACCTTGCCGGCGCGTACCAATTCACTGTAGGCCTCGAGCGTTTCCTCGGGCGTCGTCGCGGGATCATCGCGGTGCGACTGGTACAGGTCGATGTAGTCGGTCTGCAACCGCGTCAGCGAGCCCTCGACAGCCTGTAGGATGTACGAGCGCGAGAGCCCCTTCTTGGTCGGGCTCAACTCCCACCCGACCTTCGTGGCGACGACGATCCGATCTCGGTTGCCGCGGCTCTTCATCCATGCGCCTATGATGGTTTCCGATTCACCACCCTGATTTCCCGGGACCCAGATGGAGTAGCCGTCCGCGGTATCGAGACAATTGCCCCCCGCCGCGACATACGCGTCCAGCACCGCGAACGCCGCGGGTTGATCGATCGTCCAGCCGAAGACATTCCCGCCCAGGACGAGCGTGGATACGTGCAATCCGGAGCGGCCGAGCTGTCGTTTCTGCATTGGTGATGCGCTCCAGGAGAATGACGCGCCGACCGCCCTGCGGCCGGATCCGGCGGGGAGTGGGTGCCGGCGTGATCGAAAGATACCGCCGCTCCCGAACGCGACGAATTGCTGAGCGATGGGATCGGTCGTAACATTGACGGTGTCGGAGTCGCCCGCGGACGTGCGGCGGGCGTCGGCGACTCCGGGGTCATCGTCCGTTCAGTCAGGAGTGGGGCCATGCCGATCGCCGCGTTGTCACCGCCTGATGCCGCCACGTCGCGTTGGACCATCGTCCGGACGATCGCGATCGCGGGCCTCATCGCGGGCACGCTCGACATCTCGGATGCGTTCCTCTTCCTGACCGGTCCCGGGTTTGGCCCGTTCAAGCTCTTGCAATTCATCGCTAGCGGTGCATTTGGGCCTGCATCGTTTCAAGGCGGATGGCCGACGGCAGTGCTCGGCCTCGTGTTCCACTTTTTGATCGCGACGTCGGCCGCCGCAGTGTATGTGGGTGCGGCCGTGAGATGGCGGTCGCTTGCTCGTCGGCCCGTCCTGTGGGGGCCGCCGTTCGGCCTGGTCGTCTTCGGGACCATGCACTATGGTGTGGTGCCACTATCTGCCGCGCCGAAGGGCACGAGTTCTGTGGCGACGCTGGCCAATCTGGTCTTCGCACACATCTTCTGTATCGGTCTACCGATTGCCTTCGTGACGAATCGGTCATTTTGTTCACGGTCAGCCGCGTAGCCCTCACCCATGTCCATCCCGGTCGCGGTCGAGGGTGTGCTCGAGGCGTGCCTGTACGGAGGCGATCTCGGCGCGGCCGAGCGATTCTACGGGGGTATCATCGGGCTCCCGGTCTACGCGCGAGTGGCTGGACGGCACGTGTTCTTTCGGTGCGGTGAGGGGATGTTCCTGATGTTCGATCCGGCGGCGACACGGATGGGGATGGCGGTCGAGGGAGGCGAGACCCGGCTGCAGCATGGTCCGCGAGGACCGGGTCACGTCGCGTTCCGGGTGGCCGAGTCCGAGATCAGTGAGTGGCGAGCGAAGCTGGTCGCGGCCGGCGTGCGGATCGAAGCCGAGGTGGCATGGCCGGGCGGAGGTCGCTCGATCTACGTCAGGGACCCGTCTGGCAACAGCGTGGAGCTGGCCACGGCCGCCGTTTGGGGGTTGGCGAGTGAGTCGGCCTCGCGTCGATGATTGCGGTCCATCGCATGCGCATCCCGTGGGAGGCGGCACTCGCTACATTGATGATCTGCCTCTGCTGGCTCGACGGTGTAGCGGCGATGATAACGCGCGGCGAAGTGGATCGTCTCATGCAAAGCATGTGGCCGGAGTCGGGCCAGTATCGCCGAGAGTGGGAGCACCTAGGGGTCCGCGTGACGCCGTGCGTGCCGATCCCGGCCTGCAGCCTCGCTCGGGACGGCGATGGCTTCCGCGTGAGTCCGTCGGGCAGCGCCCAGAGACCGATCGACGATGAGGCCCCGTAGCATGTCCACGAGCCAACCGACCTGGACAGACAAGAGCACTGGTGTAGTCCGCCGGGTCAAGGGCGTGATCCTCCGTATACCGTGGATCAACTCTGTCGCGCGGTACGTGGCGCAGAAGGTACGGGACGCTCAGGTGACGGGGACGGCGTCCTATTGGGAGTCGCGGTATCGCGACGGCGACACCTCAGGCGTTGGCTCCTACGGCGTCCTCGGGCAGTTCAAAGCCGAGGTGATCAACGGCTTCGTCGAGCGGCACCACGTCGCCACCATCATTGAGCTTGGGTCTGGCGACGCCGCCCAGCTCGGCCTCGCGCAGTACCCGGACTATGTGGGCGTGGACGTGTCACCGACGGCGGTCGCCCGGTGCCGACGGCAGTTCGCGGGGGATGCCACGAAGCGGTTTTTCACGCTGAACGAAGTGGACCGCTATCGGGGCACGTATGACCTCGCGTTGTCACTCGACGTGGTCTATCACCTGCTCGAGGACGAGGTGTTCACGGACCACATGCAGGCGTTGTTCTCGCTCGCGAGCAAGTACGTCATCATCTATGGCACCAACTACGACGGCCCTGGCCACGCGGGCCATATCCGGCACCATGCGGTGACCGACTGGGTCGCTGCGCACGCGCCCGAGTGGACGCAGATCGATTTCATCAAGAACCGATATCCGTACGACCGCAAGCGACCGGCCGAGACCTCCTTCGCGGATTTCTATCACTTCGCTCGGCGGTAGCTCGGTCAGCGTCGCGCGCTGCGTCCCTCCGCGGCGAAATGCGGATAAACCTTTGTGGGGCGGTCGGTTAGACGAGTAGCCAGGTCCTGTCGCACGCGTGGCCGGCGGCACCAGCGCCCGAGGAAGCGACGGCCGACCCGACATCGTTTCCGATCAACCGTCTGTCTGGCGGGGCTGTGGCGGGGCGTTGACCCCGGGGTTGCGGACCGTCCAAATCCGGCAATGTTAGGAGCCGCTCGGGCCGGCCCATTCGGGCCGAAGCCGGGTGTCTGCCACCGATGTGCCGTCCGGAGGTCGTTCAATGATGTCATTCTCGCATCTCTGGCTCCCGATCATCGCGTCCGCGGTTGCGGTGTTCGTGGTGAGCGCGTTGCTCCACATGCTGTTCACGTATCACAACTCCGACTACAAGGCGTTCTCCAACGAGGACGAGGTCCGAGCCGCGATCAACAAGGGCGGCGCGAAGGCGGGGCAGTACCTCCTCCCGTATTGCTCCGGGATGAAAGCGATGCAGGAGCCCGCGATGGTGCAGAAGATGAAGGAGGGCCCGGACGGCTTCGTCTTGCTCCGGACGCCGGGCGCCCCGACGATGGGTCCCGCGCTCGGTCAGTGGTTCGTGCTGACACTCGTGATCTCGTACATCGTGGCGTACGTCGCGGGCCGGACGGTCGCGCCCGGCACGGACCACATGGCAGTATTCCGCATCGTCGGCACGGTCGCATTCCTGGGCTACGCGGGGTCGCAGGCCCAGGAGGCGATCTGGCGGTGCGTGCCCTGGCCCTCGGTGGTGAAGACCATCATGGACGGGCTCGTGTACGCGCTGGTGACGGGCGCCATCTTCGCGTGGACGTGGCCGACGATGTAGTCGCCTGAGGCACTCGCCCGGACATACGTCCCAGGAGAAGAACGCCCCCCCGAGAACGGTTCGTACGGGCGGGGCTCACCGGCGAGCGGCGGCAATCCAGCATCTCGGGCGGGATTGCCGTCACCTGTGTGACGACTCGCGTCGATGCGCCCTCACTGTGTCTGTCTCGGCCGCGGTGTTACTCGACGCTGTAGATCTCGCCGCTAAACCCACTACCGGTCGGTCGCGTCCTGGTGCCGAAGACGGATGGCACGAACAGATACGCGAGGAGCACGAGCCAGAACTCGCGGAGGAGCGTCACGTCCAAACTCGTGATCCCCGTGGCGCCGGAGACCAAGTGCGCAGTGACGCCGACGATCGCTGCCAGGCCGGCGATGGCGATGAGCGCGGTGTTGCCCAGTCGGCGGTGACTGTGGCCGATCAGGGCCGAGAGCGGGATCAAACCCGCTGCCGCAAAGACACCAGGTGGATAGAGATGGTACTGACCTGAGGCGAATCCGAGCGCTGCGAACGCCCCGATGATGGCTGCGACGTCCACGATGTCGGACACGAATCGGCGGACAGAATAGGCGAATTTCTGCGTGGGATCTTCGTGTTCGCCGACCAGGTGGACGTACCAGACGCCGTGGTAGATCAGAAACCAGACCCCGAACCACAGCGTCCATGCGACCGGGGCGTCCTCGCCGAGTGCTGGCCGCCAGGTGGCGGCCTGCACCCACCAGGCGATGCCTGCGCCGAGTGCCGCGGGGTAGAAGAGTCCCGCGACGATGCGGTACCGGATCCTCGCGTCGGTCTTGGTCATATCCCTCGACCCATGTCCTCGGTCATGCTTCGCGCCTCGCGCGGGTGGCGCGAATCCCTCGGCCCGCCGGGCGAGTCTCGAATCGTGGGAATTTCCCGGCAGTTCACGATCGTTTCTGGGCCGCGAATCGCGCCGCATCCAGCAATTGGCTCACATCGGATTGGGCGTCGGTCATGTCGATCCCAGTAGCGATCTCAGAATGTCGCCACGTTGCCCAGAGACCATCCCCTCACGGCCGCGTCCACACCGTCGCGCCCAATGGGCCGACCCATGAGAGCGTGTGTGGATCCGTCAGCTGGTACGTCCCCTCGAGAATCCGGCCGGTATTCGACGCGGTCCGCCACCGGTTCTTCGACGCGCGGATGGTCCCGGCATCCTCAGTCGTCGAGGTCAGGCGATAGGTACTGTCCGGTCGGCTCTCGATCTCCTGATGCAGCAGCGCGCCATTCACGATCGGGGACGCGTCCCAGATGCCATACAGGTCGGATGTCCGGTTCGGATTGATCGACGACGGTTGCCGCGTCCATCGCACCGTCCCCGCGGTCGTTGTCGTCTCGAGCGTCATCGGATCCACGAGAATGTACGTCCCCTCCGTGACGGTCTGGGTCGATGACACCGTCCGGAAATGCCCCGGTGATCCCGTCATCCTCCCGGATTCCAGCAATGAGATCTGCAGGCGATAGCCGCCGTCGGCAGTGAACGCGAGACTGGACCGCCAATGACCGGACTGGTCATCCTTCGTAAACCCCCATTGCCCGACGATCGCCCGGTCCACGCTCCTCGCGCGCCCAAACATGGCGTAGCCACCAATCGCCACCACGAGGACGACCACCCCGATGGCCGCCATCACGCCGCGCGAGAGCTGCGGCTTGACCGTGACGACCGCGGGGGTCGGGACCGGCGTCGGGGCGGAGGCCGGTGGCGGCGGCATCACTGAGACGAACGGTGCCTCGTGCAGCGGCGGGGCGGCCGCCGCCGGCGTACTCATTTCCGGCGTGTCGTCCGTGGTCTCGGAACTCGGCCCCGGCCGCGACAACAACAACGTCACGGTCCGGGCCAGATAGTCGAGGTGTTGCTCGAGCGGCGGCGTCAACGCGTCCAACCAGTGCTGCGCGCTGATGAAATATTCGAGCGACTTCGACATCGGGACATCCTCGATCCGGAACGGCACGATCGGAATGCCCTTGTGGACGCCGCGCTCGACCTCTCGTCTGATCTGACCCGACTCGTTGGCGCTCGCGGAGTACACGAGCACCATCACCCGGGCCCCATTGATCGCGTCGATGATCTCCGAGCCCCAGTCCATTCCCGGCGTGACATCGCGTGGCGCGATCCAGCACCGAATGCCGCGCGACTCGAGCAGCGCGCACGCGGCGTCCGCTACCGTCTTATCGTGCGACGAATAGCTGATGAACGCGTCGTGTGCCAAGCAGGACCCCGGATGCGGATCCCCCGAGGCGCGCTAGTCCTTGTCCTTCGCCGTCGGCGGCAGCACGCCGTTGAGCCGCAGGTAGATCGCCACCTGGCTGTAGTGATCCGCCCAGTCACCGGTCGTGATCGTCATCACCGCGGCCCGCGACTTCATCTTGCCGCCGAAGAATGGCAACTGCTCACCCAGCTTCGAGTCGTCCACGCTCGCCAGCGCCTTATCGCAGAACGCAAACGTCTCCTTGAGCCGTGCGACCAGCACGTCCTTACTGTCGGTGGCCGCGACTTTGGTACGGGTCGGCGCTTTCATTCCGCCGATCGCGCCACACAGGTAGTCGTTGCCCCCGGCCAGGTGGACCATGACGGCGCCAAAGGTCATCTGCGCCGGCGTCGGCGCGAATCCGAACTTGTCGGCCGGCATGAGATCAGCCGCAGCCATGAGATGCTTCGCTTCGCTGCCGGCGTTGTCACGGAACGCCTCCGAGACGGGCGCCGACTGGGACGCGGCGATACAGGGCAAGAGGGCAAGGGCGACGGTGATGACGGGGACGCGCATGATATGGCACTCGGGTTGGGGAGACGTTGATGTTGTGTCGATTGACGCCTAATGTCCAGTGACCGCGACGTCACACTCGTGTTCACGACTGCTTGCTGTACACGTGCCGGTGGTGGGTTGCGGCGCCGGTTCCGCTCGTCGCGTCGTACTCGTCGCGCAGGGTCTTGCCTCCGCCGGACACCACCAGCCGGCCATGCTCCGTCGCCACGATCTGACCGCCCTTGATCACGTCGATCGCGTACACGACGCTGTCCGCGTACGGATGCGGCATGCAGTGGGTCAAGACGCCGTTGCCGGCGTCAGTCGTCCCACCACCCGCCGCAGTCACGCAGGAGAACGCCGAGCTGCCGGGACCGGACCCGTCATCGGTCGTCGCCGCGATCCGCAACGACGTGCCCACATGCGAGAACACGAGCGTCTCGCTCTTCGGTAGGCCGTGGTCGTCCACGCCGTTGGTCGAGTCCATGACCCACGTCCCGACCAGCTTGGCGTACACACTCGACTGCGCGGTCAGCCGACCGCTCGCCAGCGCCAGCGGCAGCAGGCCTACGACGCATAGGATCGCCAGACGACGGGCCATTTGGGTCTCCCAAAAGGTGGCACTTCTCGCTCTCCGCGCCGCGCAGGTAGTGCGGCGGTCCCGGTATTCTAGCGGGCGCGGCCAGAGATGTTAATGGAACCGACGAATCCAGGCGACAACGCCTCCGGGACCCAGCCCCGTCGCCGGCGCAGCGCGGTCCAGCATCCAATGGCGGTCGCAAGCGACGACGGCTGGCGCCACCGTTTTTGGGGCCGACCCCGAGCGTGTGGGCCGCACGATCACGCACCGAGTCGTCGCGAGTCGCGCGGATTCGCGCCGAGCGGGCTCGCCAACTACGTTCGTGGCACGACGATCGACGCCAGGCATGCGCGTGCGCCGATCGATTGTGCGGCGAACTCGCCACGAGCGTACCATGCGGTCTCAACTCGCCGCGGCGATCGCCGCGGTCTCAGCGCTCACCACCGCCGGCGCCACGCCGATGGGCTCCACGCCTGGCGGTGCCACGACCGTCATCTGCGCGTCCGCCTCGGTCGCCAATTGCGTGCGGCGCTCGGGGCCGCGCGACGGCCACGCATCGATCGACCGTCTGGGCCAGCCGACGCCGATCCTTCCCGATTCCGCGATGACGCCGGGCGCGGTGCTCGATGTCACCGATGGAGACGTGTGCACACCCGGCTACGCTTCCCGGATCCGCCACGTGACGGCCGAGATGAAGCGCGCGATCTACGCCGCATACGGCATCACGGCGCACCAACCCGGCGACTACGAGATCGACCACCTCATCAGCCTGGAACTTGGCGGCTCGAACGCCCGTCAGAACCTCTGGCCCCAGTCGTACCACACGCAACCGTGGAACGCCCGGGTGAAGGACGGACTGGAGAACCGGCTGCATCGCATGGTCTGCGCGCACATGATATCACTCAAGGCTGCGCAGGATGCGATCGCCAGCGACTGGATCGTCGCCTACCAGACGTACATGCCCCGCCGGCGCCACGAGACTGGCAACTGAACAGGGGCGCGAACAGCAAAGACGCCGAGGCGCACCCATGGCACTGAATCAGAAACTCACGCGCGTGATCGCCGGACGGACGGTCGTCGGCGTCGATACGAGTGCCGCGCAATGCCTCGTGCATTTCGACGATGGGTCGCACATGGTCGTGAAAGTGTCCGCCCCACCGGTGTCACCGGACCAGCGCGGCAAGGTGACGCGCGTGCGTCAGTCCGGGACGGCGCTCGACATCGATCTCGACGACAACGCGACCATCGCCTTCACGACCGCCGATCTCATGGGCTGCGTCATGGTCCGTGCCGCCACCAATGCGCTGGAATACGCCGACTAGCGCAGCGAGTCCTGTTCGCACACCGGCGAATCGCCAATCGCTACCTACTCGCCACCACGGTCGCCCCACCCACATCCACGACGAGCGGCGCCGTCAACACCTGCCCATTCCGCTTGACCTCCACCCACACGTGGTACCGACCGGGCTGTGGAAAGGCGTACGGAAGCGACACCGTGTCGCTGGCCGGCGCCGGCATCAGCATCCCCGGCATGCTCGCGGCCGCGAGTCGGTTTGCGACGGCGCCAATTACGGTGTCGGCCGCGGTGCGGACGGCATACGCCATCTGCGAGGCGGCCGAAATCGTCCCCATCGGGTGCAGATGGATGAAGACCGCGCCGTCCTCCCGCTCGACCACCGCGTGAGCGGCCATGCCCATGTAGGGCTCCAAGACGGCTGGTCGTCCATCCGGCCCATCGACCACGAATCGAAGCCCGGCGTCCCCTCCGGCGACGCGGGGGCCACCGCTCGACACCGAGCGCAATGTCGATCCATCGGCCAGCGCGACGCGCTGTCCAAACGGCACCGCGGCCGCGGCCGACCAGGCATCATCGGAATCCCCCGCCGCGCGGCCCGGCAGTGACCCCGTCGGCCCGGGCAGATCCACCGTCGTCACGAGTGTCTGGTCGAACCCGCTCTCGTGCACGATGTCGGCGAACACGCGATAGCGACCCGCCGGCAACGTCGGCAGCACCGCGGTGAACGTGTTCGAGTCCACGGTCGTCGGGTGCAGATGCGCGAACGACCGTGGGTCCGACTCGCCGACCAGGAACAGGTGCATGACCTTCCCGTGGTCCGGGATCAGTGGGCTCCACTCCACGTCCTCGTGCTCGCGCAGCCACGCGCTGTCGCCGCGGTGGGTCCAGACACTATCGACGATGGTGAACGCCAGCGCGAGGCCGCCGTCGCGGACGTCGGCACGCGCGGCCATCGGCCGATACAGCTCACGCTGAAAGTTGCGATCCTCGCTGTCCCACCAGCTCTTCCCGCCGTACAGGATGGCCGCCACGAACACGGCGGTCGCCGCCATCGCCAGACGCGCCCCCCGCCGGCGCCCGGCATCGGGCACGGCGCCCGGCGGCAGCGTGCTCTCGCGAACTGCGGCGCCCACGATCGACACCGCACCCAGAAACAGTGCCAGACCGATGACCGCCAAGACCGCGCCCAGCCAGGGGTAGAGCGTCAAGCGGCGCGTCGCGACGGCGACCACGGGTACCACGGCCGTCCCGGTCCCCGCGCGACCCACGACCTGAACGGTGACCGCGTTCGAGCCCGACGCCATGACCCACAGCTTCCCCAGATATGAGCTCGGATCCGCGGCATCCCGGGTCGCATCCTCGAGCGGCGGCGCGGTCTGGGTATCGAAATGGTTGACCCCGACGGCCACGCGATCGGGCGCCACGCCGCCACCGGACACCCGTACCGCGATCTGCGCCACGCCAGGCACGACACCCGGCATCCGCACCACGACGAGCACATGATACGGGCCGGCGCCGCCCTCGTAGTACACATCGGGGCTTCCCACGTGGGCGGAACACAGCGCCACGATGGCCGCCAACCCGGTGATCCGTCCCGCCACCTGCGGGACGAAACGCCGCCGTCGGCGGCCCGACGCTGCATTGGTTGTCGTGATCGCCGCCGACCGACTCGGGCCGCCGATCGACGGCCGGCCGCCAGCGACGGGCATCATCGCGCGACGCGTGACATGCCGTTGCCCCACCACAGCCCCACGCGAGCCGATGCGGCCGCGAGGAGCGCCGCGACGCCGATGCCCTGCGCAAATGGTGCGAGCGCAAAGGTGTCGTTCGGTCCGTCGAGCCCCCAGTACTGATAGCGCCAGGGACCGAGGCGCGAATTGTAGTCCCACTGGTCCGACGCGAACGCGAAATTGCGCGCCCACGGCGTGAGCAGGAACTCCGACCAGAACCAATGCACCGCGACCATGATCACGACGAAGGTGACGCCGAGGAGTACGGCGAGCAGCCAGTCGTTGCCGCTCCGTGAAGCCGCAGCGCCGGACGCGCCCTCGTGGTGGCCGGTCGTGCCCCGCCGTCGGAGCTCGAGATCGAGCGCGGCGGCTGGAATGACGAGGAGCAGCGGAAAGAACGGCGGCACCATGTGCGTGACCGGATTGTAGATCGGCGCCAGTTTCGGCGTCGCCGGAACGAGTTGCAACGTCCACATCATCACCAGGACGATGGCCATGTAGACAGCGGCCGTCTTGGTCGCCGGCCACCGGAGCTTCGACGCGCGGGCGAACGCCACCAGAAACAGAGGGAAGACGGCCCCCGCGACCTGGTAGAAGAGCGCCGTGTGCATCCGGTTCGCGGTGGCCGCGTATTGCATGATCAGCGTCGCGATCATGGTGATGAGTATCCCACCCGCGAGGGAATAGCTCAGGTCCAGCCGGCCGTCGTCGGACTCGCCGGCCTGGTGCTGCGCGGCCAGCACCATGAGGAGCGCGCCGACTTCGATCGCGACCATGCCGAGTGCGAGCACCATGTGTGGTGGGCTCACGATCTTGACGTCGAGGCCGTAGGCGTTGTGCCACCAGTCGTCGAAGGGCGCGGACGCGATCATGAGGATGGTGCCCCAGATGCACACCCACGCGCCGAGTGGGCCGCGGAAGCCCCAGAATCGCACCGTCGTCGCGCGCGAGGCGTCATCGCCGGCAAACGTCGTCCGGAGCACCAGCCACCCGCAGCTCAATCCAGACAGCGTCGCCGCGAACTGTTCCAGCACGTGGGGGTAGGTCCAGAATGTGTCGCGGCCCACCGTGCGGTGCCACGAGATGTCCCAGATGAGTCCCACGACGATGCAGGCGGACGCGGTCAGCACGGCATAGAGCGTCCATGTGCTGTCGATCGCGTGGGCCCGGAATCGGACACCGGCGGCGACCGGTCGGTCGGCCAGCGTTGCGGCCATGCCATCCTCCGAGTAGTGCGAGTCCGTGCGCAGTGGCGAGGATCGGATCCGCATCCCGCAGTCCGCGCGACGACGTGTGACGCCCGTACGATAACGTGCCGTCCCCCAGTGGCGATATTCCCCGATCATCGACCACCCCATTGCATCGCGTATCACGTGTCGCGTGTCGCGTGTCGCGTGTCGCGTGTCGGCGTCAGCGCACGGATTCCGCGGGCTGGCCGGTACCCTGCACGAGCGACGCAAACATCTGCAGGTCGGGCTCCGCGACATCGGAGACGGCCCAAAACGTCATGCCGTCGCGCACCCAATGCTGTACGTGGTATCCGCGCACCGTGGTGGGCGGTGCGTCCCGTGACTCGGCCGCCGACGTCGGCCAGACGAAGAGGTTGACGACGTGTTTCGCCCGGCCGTAGACCAGCGCGGCGACCGGATGACCGTCGAGATAGTCCAGACGCCCGCCGAGGAGCGGGAAGCCTTGCGCCGCGAGGTCGGTGACCGGCGGAGAGAAGTCGAGTTTCCCGTCGAACCATGGCTTGACCGTGTGTCGGTCCGAGGAGGGCACATCGACGAGGTGGCTTGCTTGCAACGACCGGAGGTGGCTGGCCACGACGGCGTCACGCAGGCCCGGCTGACCCGCATCGTGTGCCACGGACCGTCCGTGCCCGACGCCCAGGAGCCAACCCGCCCCACCCACGACGACGTACAGCGCGGCCGCGGCCAGCCATGGCCGGCGGGAGAAGCGCGGCGCGGAGAACTCCCGCGGCCGCGCGAGCGCCGGCGTGCGGATCGCGTCCACGACGCGCGACCGCAACGCGTCCGGTGCGGCGAGCGCCGGCAAGTCTTTGCGGATGGCGCGACTCAGCGCACGCGCCTCGGTGATCTGGTGCGTACATGCACTACACCCGTCGGCGTGGGCCGTCAACAACTGCACGACGGCCGGCTCCAGCTCGCCGTCGATGTATGGGTCGATCAGCGCGCGGGCCTCATCGCATGTCATATCGACGTCCCCCGGCGAGCGTCCGGGGCGAGCGCATCGCGCAGCCGCTGGCGGGCGCGCGCGAGGCGGGACATGACCGTTCCCACGGGCACGGCGACCACCTGAGCGATCTCCTTGTACGAGTAGCCGTGCACTTCGCGCAGGATCACCACCTCCCGAAATTCCAATGGCAGTCGCTCCACCGCCTTGCGCACCGATTCGACCGGGATCCGCTCCGCCTCGGCCGAGACCATGCTGTCTCCCTCATCCTCCGGGGTGTGGATCTCCTCGTCGAACGGCGCGGTACGGGGCGCCGTGCGCGATTGCTGGTGCCGCGTATGGCACGTGTTGCGGACGATCGCCAGGAGCCACGCGCGGCCGTCGGCGCCTCGAAACCCCCCGAAATACTTGAGCGCACGAAGGTAGGCATCCTGAACGGCGTCACGCGCGTCATCCTCGTCACGCAGGAGATAGCGCGCCAGCGTATACGCCGCGTCCAGGTGTGGAAGCACGGTTTGCTCGAACGCCGTACGCGCGTCGCTCGGCACTCCCCTCCTCGCTCGCGGACGCGGCCGCGCCAGTAGGTGACTACAAGACTTCAGGACACCGAAAGGTATTCCCGCGCGCCCGCCCGAGCCGACAGGCGTTCAGCGGCGGGGCGTCCGGCGGCTGGATGCTGGCGGCCGTGCGGGAATATAAAGACCACGCCGGCGGTCACTACTCGACGAGGACCATCGTAAGCCAGGCGGCCCAGATCTCTGGCCGTCCGACAGATCAGACAATCAGCGAGGGGGACGTCGTGGCCGAGCAGGAGCGCGGGAAAGGTGCGCAATACATCACGGAAGACCTGGCGGACGATGGCGTCGATCGTCGTGGTTTTCTGACGTGCATGGCGTGGGCGGGAAGCGCAGTGTTGTGGACGATGGCGGGCGGCGTGCCCACGTCGGTCGCACTGGGACAGGCCGGCCGGCTGCTCAAGGGCGGCGCGTCGAAGTCCGGACTCTTCTTCGCCCAGATCAGCGATAGCCACATGGGGTTTAACAAAGCGGCGAACACCAACGTGGCAGCGACGTTCCAGGAAGCGATCTCACGTCTCAACGCGCTCCCGAAGCAACCGGAGTTCCTGCTGCACACGGGCGACATCAGTCACCTCTCCAAGGCCGACGAGTTCGACGCCGTCGATCAGATGATCCGCGGCGCGAAGACCAAGACCGGCCGTGTGTTCTACGTCCCCGGCGAGCACGACGTGCTCGATGACAACGGGGCGCAGTACCTCCAACGCTACGGCAAGGAGACCAAAGGGCACGGATGGTACAGCTTCGACCACAGCGGCGTCCACTTCATCGGACTCGTGAACGTGCTGGATCTCAAGCCGGGCGGATTGGGCAATCTGGGCGCCGAGCAGCTCGAGTGGTTGGAGCGCGACGTCAAGGGACTGCCGACGAGCACGCCGATCGTGGTGTTCGCCCACGTCCCGTTGTGGGCCGTGTACCCGCAATGGGGGTGGGGAACCGACGACGGCGCACAGGCGCTGTCGTATCTCAAACGGTTCGGGTCAGTGACCGTGCTGAACGGTCACATTCACCAGACCATCCAAAAGGTCGAGGGCAATATGACATTCCACACCGCGCTCTCGACGGCGTTTCCGCAACCCGCACCGTGCACGGCGCAAGCGCCGGGCCCCGTGGACGTGGGCGCAGACCGTCTGCGAAGCTTTCTAGGGATCACGAGCGTGCAGTTCGCCGGGTCGCCGAGCACCTTGGCGATCGTCGATGCCTCGCTCGCTGGCACGCCGGTCGCCGTCGCCGGCCTGGGCTCCGAAAACCCACGGACCAAAGCGCGCCAGTCGAAACCCATCGCCGACAACGAAGTCGCGATCGACAACTTCAGCTTCAACCCGCCGAATCGCACGGTGCCCGTTGGCACGACGGTGACGTGGATCAACCGGGACGACATCCCGCACCGCATTGGGAGCGCGGACCAGAAATTCCCGCTCGGCCCGACGCTCGATACCGACGGCCGGTATGCCTACACGTTCACCGCCCCCGGCAGCTATAAGTATTTCTGCACGGTGCACCCGACGATGACGGGCGTGATTACCGTCAGCCCCGCCTAAGCCCTCGCCTATTCATCCCGTATGCCGACTGCGACGGAACGACGCGCAGTCGGCGAAGCACAGCCATGGCCGGCGCCCGCGCCTCCGTCATTAACTTGACCGCGTGCACGGCCTCCCGAGAGCGATCATCGAATGGCGTGGCACCGAGCCCTGGGCGGCGGCGCTGCTGGCGTCCCTGGTCGTTGCCGCGCCGATCCGCGGCCAGCAGTACGTCCATGCCGGGGACATCGACGCGCTGCCATCTCGGCCCGCTCGCCCTCAAGGGCGTCGTGGCCCTTGCCGGCCACCGGACCTCGCCGCGTACCATGCACCGGACACCTCTGCTACCGCGGCGTATCAACAGGTCCGCGCGGCGGTGCTTGCGATCTTGGGCCCGGGGGGCGGTCCCGCGTAGCGGGTGAAGGTCGCCGTCGTGTTCTTGCGCATAGCGGATGTAGGCCCTCGGAGGCTCTCGCTACCGGGGGGCGGTCCCAGGCAGCGCACCCGGTGGCACCCGACCTCAATGCCCCCTTACGGAGGCACCATACCCCGCTGACGCGGCCTGTCGCGACGCGCGTCGATCACCCACCCACCAGAACCCGCGGGTCGAGGGCCGATGTAACGGCTCCTCCTCGAACAGTCACCCCCGTATCTCGTCATTGACCAACCGCAAAGAGTTGCTCACCATCGTGGTACTTGCCGGCAGTCGGTGGCGTCCCCATGTTCGCGCGCGCGATAAGGCAGTGGCCGCTATGGGCCCGGTTTCCCGTTCCCTTTGGTCCGTCTTCGCAGTCTCCTCACTATTCGGAGTGTCGCCTATGAAGTCCCTGATCCGTGCAGGCTCACTGTGCCTCGTCACCGTCCTATGCGCGGCGTGTTTTCACGCGGTGATCGTCACGGGAAGGCCTGAGTCACAGACGGTGGTCGAGAAGGAATGGGCGTCGTCGTTCATCGACGGGCTGGTGCCACCTGACGTGGTCGATGTGTCGAAGGACTGCCCAGACGGTGTCGCCAAGGTCGAAACACAGCGCACCTTCCTCAATTCGCTCGTCGGCGGTCTCACCATCGGCATCTACACGCCGATGGACATCAGGGTGACCTGCGCCGGAACCGGTGGACACGCGTCCGCAGACTTCACGGTACCGGAATCGGCCACTCCCGCCGAGCGCCAGGCTGTGATCAATGAGGCAGCCAACGCCGCGCTCACGAGTGGGAAACCCGTAACGGTGAAGTTCTAGGGGTACCCTTTCCCGCTCACGCGCACCGGGGCGCGTTGAGCGGGTGTCGATGCGGCAGGGTGGGCGCGCTCCCAGATCCGGGGGCATGCCGGCCCTGCCGTGTATCGTCTCGCCCCGATGGTACGCCGGGGCCGAGAGACCGTCCGTCCGATCAGGAGTGCATGTCCAGCGCGTCCAGCCATGCCGGGCGGCTCTCTCGCGGCCCCGCCCAACCCAGCCGAGCCAGCATCGCGATGAATAGCCGCCGGTCGTAGCGCGCGGGATACACGAAGGCGTTGTAGTCCACGATCTCGTACCCCCACTCCAGCGCGAACCGGCCCAGATCGTCCGGGTCGTCGCTCGTACAGACGAGCGCCCCGCGTGGCGAGCCGAAGTCGCGGAGCCACGCGAGCGCGCTGATCGACTCACCGCGCGGCCCGATCGCGGCGAAAGGCGACACGAGCCCGATCCCGAGGTCACGGGCCGCCTCACGCCACAATGTCGTGATGTGTTCATCGACAGCGTTTGTCGCCATACCGTCAGCTCGCTCGGTGAACGGACCGATGCCCACACCCGCGGAACATCGGAAGCCTGCAAGAACCTGCAAAGGCACGGCCACAACCCGCCGCCTCACGCTCTACGCCAACGCCCAGCACCCCCGTGCGCACTCGATCATCATCCGACACGCTCGCTACATGCTCGGTACATGCTCGCTGGATGGCGGCTACATCCTCGGTCGATGCCCGCTACATGCATCGCTACATGCTCGGCACCGGCGTCGCCCGGCGCCAGCCCCCACCCGTGGCCGGCGTCGCGCGCCGTCGTGCGCCGCACCAGATTTGCAACGGATTGCGCGTCCCGAACGCTTCGCCAACCAATCACTGGACGGCGCTGTCGAGCTGCCGCCCGGTAACCGCTCGCACCTGCACCCACCCCACCCGCCTATGACTCGCCCAGCCGCCGCGATGGCACTCACTCGGACCGGTCTCGCACTCGCGGCGATCGGTTCGATCGTCACGATCGTCACGATCGTCGCCACCACGGGCGCCGCGCGCGCTGCCGCCCAAGGCGAGCCGCAAACCCGCTCCGCCCATACCGCGCGCTCGGCACCCATCGCCGACGTCCGCTACGACGTCACCCTCGACTCCGCGACGACTCGCAAGCGGTCGCTGGCCGTGGCCATGCATTTCAAGGTCGGCGGGCCTGGACCCGTCGTCCTCGCGCTCCCGGCGTGGAGCCCCGGACACTACGTGCTCCTCTGGTTCGCGCGCCGCGTCTCGAGTTTTACCCCGACGATGAACGGCACGCCGCTGTCCTGGCGCCAACTCGACTTCGAGACCTGGGAACTCGACGGCACGACGCCGGGCGCCACCGTCTCGATCGACTTCAACTACCAGGCCGATACCATCGATCGCGCGGCCGCATGGACGCGGCCGGACTTCGGATTCTTCAACGGCACAAACGTGTTCATGTACCCGGTCGGCCGCGGCTTCGATTGGCCCGCTCAGGTCACGATTCACACAGATTCGGGGTGGAACATCGCGACCGGGATGACCGAATCGCGGGTCCGCGCGACAGGCGCGGCGCATGCCGACGCGGGCGTCGAGCGCACGTTTACGGCCTCGAACTATCACGATCTCGTGGACATGCCGTTCTTCATCGGCCATTTCGACTTCGACAGCACCCAGGTGAGTGGCACGGTCGGCGGTCCGAAGGACCATTGGGTCCGCGCCGTGAACTATCCCGCGGGACTCGTGACCGGTCAGCGCATGACTCGCATGCTGGGCTGGCTCGCCAAGCTCGCGGTCACCCACGCCGCTGTCTTCCATGACATGCCGTGGACGACATACACCGTGTTGCAGATCGCCGATGCCCATCCCAATGGCGGTGGGCTCGAGCACCAGGATTCCCAGGTGGATGAGATCACGCCCACCGCGCTCGACCTGCCGCGGCTCTCGGGTCTGTACTCGCACGAGATGTTTCATGCGTGGAACGTGAAGCGACTGCGCCCCGCGGACATGGTCCCGTATCGGTACGATGATGCCCAGCCCACGGGCTGGCTCTGGGTGAGTGAGGGGATCACGGACTACTACTCGGACCTCGACGTCCTGCGGTCCGGCATCAGCGATTCACTTGCGTTCTTCGACGCAACGGCGGAGAAAATCTCGATCGTCACCGGCGCGCCACCACACGCCCTCGCCGACGCCTCGCTGCGGGCGTGGATCAGCCCGCTCGACGGCTCGAACGGTCTGTACTATCCCAAAGGTTCGCTCGCCGGTTTCATGCTCGACATCCTGATCCGCGACGCGAGCGACGACCATCACTCGCTCGACGACGTCATGCGCACCTTGTACGCGACGACCTACAAGCAAGGGCGCGGCTTCACCGCCGATGAGTGGTGGGGTGCCGTCGCGGCCGCCGCGCGGCCTGGGATGCCCGCCGTCGCGTTTGCGGACGTCCGGCGCCGGTACATCGAAGGGCGGGATCCCTATCCCTGGGCTGCGATCTTGCCACTCGCTGGCCTCCGCGTGACGGCCGACTCGACGAAGATCGTGCAGATCGGCATCGGCGGCGCCGCCGATTCGTCGGGCGCGGTGCGTGTGTCGTTCGTTGCGCCTATGAGCTCGGCCGCGACCGCCGGCATCCTGCCCGGCGATCGTGTGGACCAACTCGCCGACATCCCGATGCACGGCGACTCCTCGTTGGCATCATTTCGGCGCCGGTACGCGAATGCGACCGGCACGGTCCCGGTGATCCTCACGCGAGCGGGTCAGCAGATGACGGTACAGCTCCCGATCCAGAGTAGAGTCGATGTTACTCATCGGATCGAAGCCACGACCGACCCTTCCCCCAAAGCCGTCCGCGTCCGCCACGGACTGCTCACCGGCACGACGGAGAGTGGAAGCCGGTAGTCGGTTGCCCTGGGGCACGTCGAACTCACCGCCCGCCCGACAGGGCAGGTCGAACTCAGGGCCTGCTCGCGCGGTACTACCTTCCGCCATCTGACTTCCTGGCCTCTGACCTCTGCTTTCATGCCCTTCCGTTCTCGTACCGCGGCTCTGAGCGCAGTGCTCTCGGTCGCCGTGTTCGCGCCGGCCCGGATCCACGCGCAGCAGTTCTCCGCCGTGATGGTGGACTCGCACGGCGCCGAGAATGCGCGCACACCCTTCAACGTCGGCGTCGATAAGATCCGATGGACGACGACACGCGGTGACTCGGTCACTGGTGCCGTCATTCTCGACTTTCGACGCCGGTCGCTGATCGCGCTGGACGATCAAACGGAGCAGTACTACACGCCGTCCGGCGAAGACCCGGCGTCAGAGCTGGCCGACTTGTTCTTCATCATGCGGCCGAGCGACCTGCGTGACCCGTGTAAGGGGTGGAACGCCGCGGCCACGACGGACAGGTCGGAGCCTCCACATTTCGCCTGTCAGAGCCTGGGCGCCGATACCGTGAACGGGCGCCCCGCGGACAAGTGGCAGCTCACCTACAAGCGAACCGGGAAGATCGGCTACGCGTGGGTCGATCCGCATCTTCACTACCTGGTCAAGATGCAAGACCCCGCGGCGCAAACGACGATGCAGGTTCGCGATGTGAAAGAAGGCCCGCAGTCCGCGAGCCTCTTCACCATCCCGACCGGCTACACCAAGATGGACCCCCCGGCCCCGCCCCGCCCCGACCATCCGTAGACAGAGCCGCAGGACACAGTGGGGCTGCCAATCGCGAATCGTCAACCACTAACGACTCGCCACCAACCACCGTAGTTTCACCCCCGATTCGCGGGTCCCGCAGCATCCCACCACATCACCCTTCCCATGCGCAACTACGTGACTGAGGCGATCGGGACGTTCTTCTTGGTGCTGACGGTTGGCCTGACGGTGAGCCAGAGCGTCCCGATGGCGCCGCTCGCGATCGGCTCCTCGCTCATGATCATGGTCTACATGGGTGGCCACATCTCCGGCGGTCACTACAACCCCGCCGTGAGCCTCGCCGTGTTCCTCCGCGGCAAGCTGCAGAGGCGAGACCTCCTGGGCTACTGGGTCTCGCAGTTCGTCGGAGGGTTGCTCGCCGCCGGCATCGTCTACGTCACCCTCGGCGCGACCTTCGCGGCCAGCCCTGGCGACGGCGTGACCTTCTGGACCGCGGTGCTCATCGAGCTCATATACACCTTTGCGCTCTGCATCGTCGTCCTCCACACCGCCACCACCGCCGACACCGAGGGCAACTCGTACTACGGGCTCGCGATCGGATTCACCATCACGGTGGCCGCCTTCGCGGGTGGGCCGATCAGCGGTGGCGCATTCAATCCCGCGGTCGGCGTGGCCCCGGCCATCTATGCCGCGCTCCTCGGCAAGGCGGGCGCCCTCTCGCACGCGTGGATCTATCTCATCGGACCGCTCATGGGCGGCGCGCTCGCGGCGGCCGTGTTCCGTTTCCAGGTGCCGCACGCCATCGAGACCAAACGGCCGCCGATCCCGGAGCCGTAGCGCGCTGCACGCGGTTCCGCGTCTCGCCGCGTCGCGCGGCGGGTGATCCGGCTGGCGCTACAGTGGTGGTTCGGTCCCTTCGACCAACGGCGACATCGTCACCGTGTGGCCGGACCACCAACAGCGGGCGTGCGCCGCGATCGCGAGCGTGTTCAGCACGTGGGAGATCGGCATCCCGCGAAACGTCCGGGTCACGCGCCGCTGCGCCAGCGCGGGGTCGGAGATTACGATGTCGATGTCGTACCACCGCTCCAGCTCCCGGGCCACGTCCGCGAGCGAGCTCTTGTCGAATACGAGCTCGCCGCTCGTCCATCCCTTCCAGCTCGCGACGTCGGCGTGCGGGATGATCGTCGTCTGGCCGCGCGCATCCACGCGTGCGACCTCGCCAGCCGTCACGATGGTCGCGCCGCCGTCGCCCACCGCGGTCACGCCCGCGCGGGCGGTCGCGGCCGACGGCGGGGATTCGATTCGCACCGCGCCGCTCGAGACCGCGACCTGCATGCGGGGCTGATTCCGCGTGCTTGCGCCGGGGTCCCCGTCGCGGGTGTAGGCATCCACGACGAACTGCGTCCCGAGATCCCGGATGCGCTCCCCCGCGGCGATCACCGTGAAGGGGTGCAGCGTATCGTGCGCCACGTCGAAATACGCTTTGCCGTCGAGCGTGACTTCGCGCGTCGTGCGGCCGAACGCGGCGGGCGCGGTCAGCCGACTATCGGGCGCCAGCGTCACGCGCGAGCCATCGCGGAGCGTGACCGTCATCCGCTGGCCGCGCCCCGTGATGTCGACGTGCGACGACTCCTCGACCGCGGCGGTTCGTGCCGTCTCGGTGACCGGTCGCACCGTGCGCCACGCCACGGTGACCGCGATCGCGCACACCCCGGCGGCGGCGAGGATGCCGGCCGTGTTGGCGATCCATCGCCGAGTATGGGAGCGGTCGACCGCAGGGTCGGCGTACGACCCGGCGTGTGCGGTCGCCGGCGCATGCGGCGCGCCACGCATCTGGCGCTGGAGGGCGGCCCATCCTTGGTCGGCATCGTAGCGCGAGCGGCGCATGCCGTTCGCGGCGGTGACCAATCGCGCGACCATCGCGCGCCGACGCTTGTCGGTCCCGATCCAGCGGTCGAGTGCGGCGCGTTCCCCCGCGGAGGCGTCGCCAGCTAGGACCCGCTCTATGTCGTGCCAGTCCACCGGCTCGTCACCGGCGGGACGGCCTTGCGCCTGGTCGTGCAGTCGCGTGCCTCAGATCCTGTGGTGACCAAAGATACAACCGAAACGCGTCCGTCCCTTCGTTTCGTTGGCGATCGTGGCAATCCGGAGATCGACCGGCGCCGTGGCATTTTGCACGGTTGGCACCACACCGGATGAGCCAGCTACGTCCGGAGTGCCTCGAGCGCTGGGCGGAACATCCGCAGGGCGCCGGCGCGCCGAGGGTGTCCAGGACGTCCGCCGGTGTGAGGCGGTTGCGTCGCAGGCATTGCCGGCAACGATGTCGGAGCTCGCCGTGACTCCCGGCCCCCACCTGTCCGACAAGGCACGATGGGCCGGCTGCCGGGGCGGAGTGTACGAGATGGCCAATCGGCGTTGACCAGACGCCATTGGGAGTGTACGCGAGAGCTCCGTGCTGTGTCTAACGGCACGACATTGCCGCCACCCGGCTCGACCCGTACATCAGCTCCACCGAAGATCGTGACCCCCTCTCGATTCCCCAAGGCACATCAGCCGTGGTCCACCACACCGTCTCGCTGAGCGAGGACACCGTGAATCGAAGCTCGCAGGCTCCCTTGGTATTCTTTGCCATCGGGATCATTGGCCTCGGCATCCTTGCCCTCGTGTTCGGCGATTTCGCGGAGGTGGGGCAGACCGTTGCCGCGTGGGTCCCTGGCCGAACGGGTCTCGCCTACGCTTCGGGTGTCGTCATGCTGTTGGGCGGTCTCGGCCTGCTGCCGAGACGCACGACCGCGTTGTCCGTTCGGATCTTGCTGCCATTTCTTATCGTCGGGTTTCTGTTGCAAGTCCCGACCTTGGTGATGACGCCGCTGGTCGAGGTCAATTGGGAGAGCGCCGGCGAGGTTGCCGTGCTCGTGAGCGGGATGTGGGTTCTCTTCGCCACGCGGTCCGGGCTTGAAGAGGGATCGCGGGTGGCCTTCGCCACCGGCGACAAAGGGATCCGCATCGCCCGGATCATTTTTGCCGTTGCGCTTCTCCCAATCGGGCTTTCACACTTCGCCTATCTCGAGCACACGGTTAGTCTGGTCCCAGCATGGCTTCCCTTCCGAACCGGCTGGGCCTGTCTGACAGGCGCCGGACACATCGCCGCGGGCCTTGGTGTGCTGTTCTCCGTCGTTCCCCGTTTGGCCGCGGCGATGGAAGCGGGAATGTTGGGCGTCTTCACGTTGGTGGTCTGGGCCCCGAGGATCGTGGCCACACCAATGGGGGACCGGGGCCTGTGGACGGAGTTCGTCGTTTCCTGGGCGATCACGGCGGCGGCGTGGCTAGTGGCCGACAGCTTTGCAACGAAAGACTCTACCCCAAATCGTCACTAGAATGCGCAAACTCCTGATACTCGCGCTGTTCGCGACCAAGGCCTTGGGCGCCCAGGCAACGACGGCTGATATCACGACCGCGGACCTCCAATACCGCCTGAAGATCATTGCCGACGACTCGATGATGGGTCGCGAGTCGGGGAGCAAAGGCGATTTCATGGCCGCTGAGTACATCGCCTCGGAGTTCAGGCGATTGGGACTCGAGCCCGCTGGCGAAGGGGGCACGTACTTCCAAACAGTGCCTTTCTGGAAAGCGGCAATCGACTCGACGTCGCGGTTCGCGTTTCAGGGCGCGGTGCTCCAAGTGGGACGCGACTTCATCCCAGCAAGCGTACGAGCGCCTGGTCGCACACTCGACGGCGTCCAGGTCGTGTATGGCGGCAACGCCACGGACACCGCCGGATGGATCTCGTCTTCGCAGGCGGCGGGAAAGATCGTGCTGCTGGATGTCCCACCCGGCACCGTGTTGCGGGGAGTGGCGCGTCTACTGCCCCACTGGCGAGCGTCCCTCGCCGTCGCCGTGGTCACACTGGACCAACTGGGCAGCGAGACAGTCGCCCGGTTGCGCGAAGGCGTACCGATTGCTGATTCGGCGCGCGACACGTCGACGACGCCGGTGCTCGTGGTCTCGCGACGCGCCGCCACGCTCTTGCTCGGCGGGGCGCCGTCGACGCTCACACCAGGAGCGGTCGGAGTTGCGGTCAGCGGCCACTTTGATATCGCCCGGTCGCCGGTGCCGTTCCCCGCGCGCAACGTCATCGCGGTGCTGCGCGGGAGCGACTCGCGGCTCCGCGGTGAATACGTCTCGCTCACGGCGCACAACGACCATGTCGGGTTCGACCACAGTCCGGTGGATCACGATTCGCTGCGCGCCTTCAATCGCGTCATCCGCCCGATGGGCGCCGACTCGCCCGTTCGCGATCCGACGGCGGAGGAGTGGACGCGCATTCGCGCCATCCTCGACAGCGCCCGTCGCCAGCGTCCGCCGCGACAGGACTCGATCCGCAACGGTGCGGACGATGACGGCTCCGGGACGGTCGCGATTCTCGAGATCGCCGAGAAGATGGCGCGCGGCGGTGCTCGGCCCAAACGCTCCATTCTGTTCGTCAGCCACACCGGCGAGGAAGCGGGATTGCTCGGCTCGCGCTGGTATACCGATCACGCGACGGTTCCCTTGGACTCGATCGTCGGGGAGATCGATGAGGACATGGTCGGGCGCGGCAAGCCGACGGATTTTCCGCGCGGTGGCACGGGCGCCGGCGATCCCACGTATTTGGAAGTGGTCGGTGCCAAGCGGCTCTCGAAGCAGTTCGGCGCGGTGCTCGAGGCGGCGAACGCCAGGCAACCAGTCCCATTCGTATTCGATTACGAATACGACGTTCCCGGACACCCGCTGCAGTACTACTGCCGCGCGGACCACTACAGCTACGCGAGGTACGGCATTCCGTCGGTGTCGCTGTCTCGCGGCGAGCACCTGGACTACCACCAGGTCACCGACGAGGTGCAGTACATCGATTATCCGGATCTCGCGCGCGTGACCCGTATGGTGTACGACGCGGCAATCGCATTGGCGAACCTGCCAGTGCGCCCCGCGCTCGATGCGCCCAAGCAGCAAGACCCGCATGCGGCGTGCGAGCAATGACGCGCGAAACCGCGGTCATCCGTGTTCGCACCAACGGCGACCAAAACGATGCGCGCGCAAATTATGTGCGAAGCGCCTCGAGCGCTGGGCGCAACATCCGCAGGGCGCGTCCCACCCGGGTTTCGACGGTCTTGACCGGCAGATCCAGGATGCGGGCGATCTCCGCGTAGGTCATGCCGTGCTCCCACCGGAGCTGCAGCGCGGGCGCGTACCGGAGCGGGAGCGCCGCGATCGCGCGGCGGACACTCGCCTCCACCTCCTCCGACACGAGCCGGGTGTCGGCGTTCGTCGTGACTCGGATCTCCGCCGCGCGGTCGCGCCGCGCCCACGTGCGCGCCACGTACCCGTCGAACAATCGTTCGCGCTTCCAGTGGTTGAGCGCGTGGTTGCGGGCGGTCGTGTAGAGATACGTGCGCAGCGTGTCCCGAATCGCCCAACTGTCCCGCCGAATCCACAGAGTCAGGAACAGCGACTGCACCAACTCTTCGGCGACGGCCCTTCTGCGTACGAACCCCTCAACGAATCGGCAGAGCGGATCGTAGAACGTACGAAACAGGTCCTGAAACGCCTCCTCGTCCCCCTGGCGGATCCGTTCGACGCACCCCCGGTCCCCGTCGAGGAGCGACAGATGCGTGTCCGCGGCCCGCGGCCGTCCGGCCCGTGGACGCCTGTCCGGGTTGCGCTCTGCCTGTGGTGCCTGACCGATCCGAGGCATGACCGATGCTTCCGCGCGGTGTGACACACGGTGGCCCGTGAGCGCGTCTGCGCCGGGCCCGATCCCGTGTGGCGCGCGCGTGTCGCGCGCGCCACGTGGACCGCCGTCTGCGTCCGTGTATGCGCCATATTGCGAGTCGCCACGCACTCCCACAAGTCCCGATGAGAGTCCCATTTCGTGGGATGCCTCTGCGAACCGTGGGAATCGGGGGTCTGACCCACCGCCGCGACGACCGCTGAAATCGAGGGCTCGCCGGAGCCGCCATGGGTCCCGCGTCTCCGACCCACGACGACCCTCCCCTGCGACCGACGCCGGCTACGGACGTCCGGCTACGGACGCCCGGCCACGGCCGTCTCGGCTCGCCTCACCCGCGCCCCCACCGTCTCCGCCAAGCCGATCGCGATCAGCCCCACGGCGAGGTGGAGCACGCGGATCACCCAATGCAGGTCGCCGACCAGCAGGTGGCTCTGCGCCATGCCGAACCACCCGATGACGATCCCCCACACGATCAACCGCACCGGCAGCACGTACTCGATCCGTGCCCGCAGCCCAACCGCCGCCACCCCCCACAGCGACAGGACGAACAGCACGCCGAGCAGCATGTGCGCGGGCACCAGCCCCGCGCCGTGCCCCGTCCAGATCACGATCCCCAAGACCAGCAGAATCGTCCCAGTCGCCCGCACACAGTTCTGCGCGATGCCGATCGCCCGATGCAATTCCCCTCCGCGCCGTTTGCCATTCGCCAGTCGCCAACCATTAACCACTAACCGCTAACCACTAAATTCTCCATGGTGACGATTGACGAGGCGTTCACCGTAGACGTGCTCCGCGACCTTGTGCGGATCAATTCCGTCAACCCGTCGCTCTCGGCGACCGGTGTGGGCGAGGCCGAGATCGCGCGGTACACCGCCGCCACGCTCGCGGGGCTTGGGCTCGACGTCCATACGCACGAGCCGCAGCCCGGACGGGTGTCCGTCGTCGGTCGACTGTGCGGCGCGGGCGGCGGCCGCGCGCTCATGCTCAATGCCCACTACGATACGGTCGCCGTGGATGAGATGCCGCACCCGTTTGCCGCGACTATCGCCGACGGCCGGTGCTACGGCCGCGGCGCGTACGACATGAAAGGCAGTCTCGCCGCCTGCGTGGGCGCGGTCAAAGCGCTCCGCGACGCGGGGGTCGGACTGCGCGGCGACGTGCTGGTCGCCGCGGTCGCCGACGAAGAGCACGCGAGCCTGGGGACGAGCGATCTGATTGGCCGCTACCGGGTGGACGGTGCCATCGTCACCGAGCCCACGAGCCTGCAGATCTGCCTCGCGCACAAAGGGTTTATCTGGCTGTCCGTGACCGTCGAGGGGCGCGCCGCGCACGGCAGCCAATTCGCGCAGGGCATTGATGCCAACGTGCGGCTCGGCGCATTCCTCGTGCGGCTCGGCCGACTCGCGACCGAGCTCGCGGGCCGTCCGCCCCATCCGCTGGTCGGGCCTCCCTCGCTCCATGCCGCGCTCGTCGCGGGGGGCACGGGCATGAGCACGTATGCCGCGTCCGCGACGGTCCAGATCGAGCGCCGCACCGTTCCCGGCGAGACGACGGACCAGGTGGTCGCCGAGGTCCGCGCGCTCATCGACGCCGCCACGCGTGAGGACCCGACGTTTCGGGCGTCGCTCGCGGTGCAGCTCGTCCGCAACGCCTTCGAAGTCGCCCCGGACCGGCCCATCGTGCGCACGCTGGCCGACGCCGCGACCAGCGTCCTCGGCGAGCCGCCGCGGTACGTGGGCGAGAACCCGTGGATGGACTCCGCGCTCCTGGCGACGGCGGGGATCGAGACCGTGGTGATGGGCCCGCACGGGGCGGGCGCGCACGCCAAGGAAGAATGGGTCGATATCAACTCGGTCGTGCGGCTCGCGCGCGTGCTGGCGGTCACGGCCGGCCAATACTGTGGCTGACGCGTCGCGCAGCGGACGCGACGCGCGCGGCGGCGGCGATGACCCTCCAGGGCCGGTACCACATTCCGGGAGTCGGCCCCACCGGTCCCACCAGCCCCCCGGCTCGCCCCTCGGCAGCGGCCTGCGCACGCGCCAGATTATTCCCACCATGAAAACCCCCGGCATCATCCCGGTCGCGGTGTGCGCGCTCCTCGTCGCCTCCGCGGCCCACGCCCAGAACACCGTGCCTCAACCGTCCGCCGCCGACCGCGCGCTCGCCATGCGGGTGCTTCGTGAGACGCCCCTGATCGATGGCCACAACGATCTGCCGTGGCGCATCCGCGAAGACAGCGTGCGACCCATGGATGTTCCGGCGTATGCGCTCGACAAGCACACGCCGGGCATGACAGACCTCGACCGGATGCGGCGCGGAATGGTCGGCGCGCAGTTCTGGTCGGTCTACATCCCGGGGGAGGCGTCGGCGCACGACTACGCCTCGAACGGCGCGGTCTCGAGCGTCCCCGGGTACGCCCGCGTGCAACTCGAGCAGATCGACATCGCGCGGCGCACGATCGCCAGTTATCCGGATCGGTTGGAGTGGGCGACGAGCGCGGCCGACATTCGGCGCGCGTTCAAGGACGGCAAGGTCGGCTCGCTCCTCGGGATGGAGGGAGGCCACGCGATCGAGAACTCGCTGGGCGTACTCCGCGCGTACTACGACCTCGGCGTGCGCTACATGACCCTCACCCACAACGTCACCCTGGACTGGGCCGATGCGGCGCTCGACACCGCGCGGCACGGCGGGCTCACGCCCTTCGGCAAGGAAGTCGTGCGTGAGATGAACCGACTCGGCATGCTGGTCGATCTCGCCCACGTCTCGCCCGGCACGATGAGCGACGCGCTGACGGTGAGCGAAGCGCCGGTCATCTTCTCGCACTCCGGCGCCCGTGCGCTCGTCGATCACCGACGCAACGTGCCGGACTCGATCCTGCGACGCGTGCCGAAGAACGGGGGCATCGTCATGGTGCCGTTCGTCACCGATTTCGTCTCCAAGGCGGCGTTCGAGCACGACAATGCGGTGACCCAGGAGCGGACGGCCCTGCGGCAGCAGTTCCCCGATGACAGCGCGGCGCGAAAGCATGCGCTGGCCGACTGGACGGTCGCACACCCGGCCCCCGCCGTGATGCTCAGTGATGTGGCCGACCACATCGACCACATCCGACAGGTGGCCGGTGTGGACCATGTGGGAATCGGCAGCGACTTCGACGGGATCACCGAGACCGTCGTGGGGCTCGAGGATGTGTCCAAGTACCCGGACCTCTTCGCCGAGCTCGCGCGGCGCGGGTGGACAGAGGCGGACCTCCGGAAACTGGCCGGCGAGAACCTGCTCCGAGTCCTGACCCAGGCGGAAGCGGTCTCCGAGCGCCTGCGCCGTGAGCGCCCCGCCTCGACGGCCACCATCGAAGAACTCGACCACACTCCGCCCCACACCTGAGCGCGGCCCCACGCCGGCGCGACCCACGTATGACTCCAGCAGCACGACACACCCAAGGGATCGAGCGGCACGCCGCCGCGGCGTCGGTGTCCACAGCGGCCGACGCGGACCGGCGACCGGCGTCCGTCGCCGAGATCGAGACACCGGCACCGATCGTCGACCTGGACCGACTCGCCGCCAACCTCGATCGCGCCGCCTCGTACGCGGCGGCCCACGGCATTGCGCTGCGTCCGCACGTCAAGACGCACAAATCGCCGATGATCGCCCGCGAACAGATCGACCGCGGTGCGGTCGGTCTGACGTGCGCCACGGTGCGGGAGATCGAGGTCATGGCGGCGGTGACCGACGATCTGTTGTTCGCCTACCCACCAGTCGGTGCCCCGCGAATCCGCCGCCTCCTGTCCGCGCCGAACCATGTCCGGCTCACCGTCTCACTCGATTCCGAGGCCGCGATCGACGCCCTGGCCGATGCCGCGGGGCAGGCCCATCGATCGGTCCGCGTGTACGTGGAGGTCGATGTAGGGATGCACCGTGTGGGCGTCACGTCGGCCGAGCACGCGGTGGCATTGGCCCGGCGCGTCAGTCGGCGCAAGGAGCTGGAGTACGCGGGCCTTGCCTTCTATGCCGGCCACATTCGCCAGCAGGTCGCCGACCAGGACACGCGACTCGCACAGTTGAACACCGACCTCGGGCTGATCCTCGATGCGCTGTCCGCCGCGGGCGTCGCGCCCGCCGCCGTGAGCGGAGGCTCCACCCCCACGCTGTGGCGCACGCACGAGCTGTCGGGCGTCACCGAGATCCGCCCCGGTACGTACGTGTACAACGATCGCGCGACCGCCGCACTCGGCGCCTGCGCGCCGACCGACTGCGCGCTGACAGTCCTGGCCACGGTGGTGAGCACCGCGGTCCCGGGTCAGGCGGTCGTAGATGCCGGCACGAAAGCGCTCGGCCGCGAGCCCGTTGATGGCGACGGCAAAGGATTCGGCGTCCTCGCGGATCAGTCCGACGTCGTGGTCGCGCGGATGTCCGAAGAGCACGGGATCCTCGACCTGAGCGAGACATCGTGGCGTCCCGCAGTCGGTGACCTCGTCCGGATCATCCCCAATCACGTCTGCGTCGTGGTGCACCTCAACGACATCATCCACGGCGTCCGCGGCGATCGCGTCGAGACGACGTGGCCGGTGACGGCCCGCGGCCGAGTCTGACCGCGGCGGCTCGCTGAGCGGCCCGCGAATTCTCACTGGCGGACAGTTCGGGCCGGAGGCCTCCATCGCTGCCGTGTTGGTGTCGCTGGTCGCCGCCGTGTACTTCATCCGGCGCATCGTCGTGCTCCATCGGAGCGCGCCGCCGGTGCGGAGCCAGGCGCCACAGATCGCGCCCGTGTCGCCGGCGCGTGTCGGTTTCACCGCATCCGAATCGACGCTCAGCTCATGACACGAGCATTCGCTCAGACCGGCGCGGCCCTTCGCGCCTTCGGCACGCCGCTCCTAGGCCACCGGCGCGCCGTGTCCGCGTTGCGCGAGTTGTCCCGCCACCGGTAGCTGCCGGATCCTCCGGCCCGTCGCCGCGAAGATCGCGTTGCACAACGCCGGCGCAGTCGGCGGCACACCCGGCTCGCCCACGCCGCCCGGTTTGCCATCGCTCGGCACGATGTGCACGTGGATCTCCCGGGGCGACGTGTCCATCCGCATCACCCGGTAGCCGTCGAAATTCGACTGCATCACGCGTCCACGGTTGAACGTGATCTCGCACGACAGCGCGTTGCCGAGCCCCATGATCGTCGCGCCTTCCAACTGCGATCGCACCCGTTCCGGGTGCGCGATGAATCCGGCGTCGATCGCGATATCCACGCGCGGGATCACGACCGCGCCATCGGGCATCACCTGGACCTGCACCACGCTCGCCACGTAGCTGAGAAAGCTTCGATGGGCCGCGATGCCGCGGCCCTGGCCCGCGGGCAGCCGAGTGCCCCACGCGGACTGTTGCGCCGCCAGCTCGACGACGCCGCGCAGCCGCGCGGTCTCGATCGGATACTCGGCGAACGTCGCCCCGTAGTTGAACTCCTTACCCGTCACCCCCGCCTGTGCCATGTCGATCGTCCGATCGGGACCCAGGAGCTCCAGGATGAAATCCTTGGAATCCTTCCCGGCCGCGTGCGCGAGCTCGTCGATGAACGACCCGATCGCGAACGCATGCGGGATGTTGATCACCGAGCGGTACCACCCGATCCGCGTGTGCGCAGTTGCGGGACTCGCTTCAACCTGGAGATTGGGGATGGCGTATGGCAGGTCCGTCATCCCCTGTCCGATCTCGCCCTCGTCCTGGTACAGCACATCCGGCGCGAAGGTCGAGCCGATCGATGGCAACGCCGACCGGTGGAGCCACGCGGTCACCGCGCCGCGTGCGTCCAGTCCGCCCTCGAGGCGCTCGACGGCGACCGTGTGGAAGAAGTCCTGCTGGAGATCGTCCTCGCGCGTCCACACGACCTTGACCGGGGCGGACACCGCGCGCGACAGCAATGCGGCCTCGAGGATGAAATCCGGAAACGACTTCCGTCCGAAGCCGCCGCCCAACAGCGTGACATTGACGCGGACGTTCTCCGTTGGGATGCCGAGCAGCTTCGCCAGCTCGTCGCGCGCCTCCTGCGGGTTCTGCGTCGGGGCCCACACCTCGCAGCGGCCGTCCCGCACGAGCGCCAGCGCGGACACCGGTTCCATCGGCGCGTGCGCCAGATGGGGGAGATAGTAATCGGCGGCCACCTGTCGCGCGGCCCGTGTGAACTCGCGCGTCGTGCTGCCCTGCGTGCGGCCCACCCGACCGGCGGCCCGTACCGATTGCTCGAGTTGGGCGCGATACGCGGTCGATTCGTACGACTGGTTGGGCCCGTCGTTCCACGTGACCTTCAGCGCGTTGCGGCCCTGGATCGCCGCCCATGTGCTGTTGGCGATCACCGCGACGCCGCCCGCGGGCAACATGCCGGAGGGCGGCGGCGTGTGGTCGAGGCGCACGATGCGCTCTACCCCGCTCACATGCTCCGCGGCCGTCGAATCGACCGTCGCGACCGTCCCTCCGTACACCGGTGGTCGCGCGATCACGGCGAACTTCATCCCATCCATCCGCTGGTCGATCCCGTACCGTGCGCGACCCGTCGTCATGTCCACGAGGTCAACGATCGGGATCTCCTTCCCGAGGAAATGAAACTCTGATGCGGGCTTGAGTCGCAGCGTCTCCTTGGCCGGAACGGGCAACGTCTTGGCGATCGACACGAGTGCCCCGTAGTCGAGCGCGCGACCCGTCGGCGTATGCACCACGCGGTGCTCTTGCGCCTTCACCTCGGTGATCGGTACCTGCCACTGCTGGGCGGCCGCCGCTTCGAGCATCGCACGCCCAGTGGCGCCCGCTTGCCGCATCGGGACGAGGAAATCCTTGATGCTGTGTGACCCGTCGGTGTCCTGGCCGCCGTACGTCTTCTCGTCACCCGGCGCCTGTTCCACGTGTACGCGGCTCCAGTCGGCCTCGAGGTCGTCCGCGACCGCCATCGCCAAGCTCGTGCGAATCCCCTGTCCCATCTCCGACCGGTGCACGATGACCGTGACATCGCCGTTGTCGGCGATGCGGAGATAGGCCGCGGGCGTGAAGGGCGCGTCGCTGGCACCCGGTACGCTCTGCCCACGGGCGAACCGGCGCAGGTCGTCCTGCACGCGTCGGCACCCAGTCGCCGAGACGACGAGCAGCAGCCCACCCGCGGCCAACCCGTGGAGAAACTCGCGGCGATCCACCGTTGCGTCGGCCATCGTCAGCTCCTCCCGACCAACGGGAGTGGCGCGCTGACGCTCGCCCCGGTCGGGGACGCCGGGGTGGCGGGCGCGTCCGCCGCTGGCGTCGGGGTCGCGGTCCCGTGTCCGGCAGCGGAGTGGATCGCGGCGCGGATCCGGAGATACGTCCCGCATCGACAGATGTTGCCGCGCATCGTCTTGTCGATCTCGGCGTCCGACGGCGCCGCGGTCCTCGCCAACAGCGCGGCCGCCTGCATGATCTGCCCGCTCTGGCAGTAGCCGCACTGCGGCACGTTGTGCGCGCGCCAGGCCAGTTGCACCGGGTGCGCCCCGTTCGCGCTCAGGCCTTCGATCGTGGTGACCGCTTTGCCCTGCGCCGCAGACACCGGCGTCCTGCAGCCGCGCACCGCCTGCCCGTCCACGTGCACCGTGCAAGCACCGCAGGCGCCGATGCCGCAGCCGAATTTGGTGCCCGTGAGCCCGAGCTCGTCGCGCACGTACCAGAGCAGCGGCGTCGCCGCATCGCCCGTGAACTCCCGATCGACCCCGTTGACGCGTACTCGCATGGTGTCACGCCTCCCAACCCGCATGTCCGATGAGCCCGTGTCGCGAGCCCACGCCACGACGCCCCGGCCGCCGTCGCTCTCGACAGCAACGGTATGAGACTAGATCATTCCCACGTCAGAGGCGAGCCCTGAAGGAGCAGCCGAGAGCGGAGACCGGGGAGCGGATAGCGGGTACCGGACACCGGAGAGGGATCCGGGGTCCGGGGATTCGTGGATTCGTCGATTGGGGCTAGCTGGGGGACGGCACCGAAATTCAGAATTGCCCGGTTGGCGTCGCCGGCCACGAGCGCTAGAACCAACCCCAACCACAACACCAACCCCTCGCACCAACCACCGCCGCCCGCCAACCACCAACCGCTGACAACCTGCCCGGGACCCCCAACGAAACTCCGCCGGTGCGCGAATCCTCTTATGGCTCATCGCGCTATGCCCGTCGCTGCCGCCTCCGGCGTCCGTCGTACGCTTCGCCCCGACATCCGTCCAGATATCTGCTCACTCGCTATAGGAGCCCGACCAATGCCGCGTCATACGCCGAGCACCCTGACTCGCCGATTCCGTACCGCCGTCTCGCTGACCGCCTGCATCATCGTGGTAGCGGCAGTGGCTCCCATCGCGTCCGCTCAAGGAGCACCTGGGTCGGCGAGCGGCAATGCCGGGAGCGACTCCGCCAGTCCGGGCGGCCGCGGCGGCAATCCCGGCGAGCGGATGATGGCGGCGCTCTTCAGAGGCATCACCATGACCGATGTCCAGAAGAAATCAGCCGATTCCATCCACGCGGCCTACCAATGGCAGATCGCCAAGGTCATCGGAACAACTCCCTGGATCACGAGACGGGATCTCCGCCAGAAAGAAATGGCCGATCTCCGCGCGATCCTCGCTCCAACCCAGCAGCCCGCATTCGATAAGAACCTCGATGCGATGCGTGCACGGATGATGTCGGGCGGCGGTCAGCGTGGCGGAGGGCAGCAGCCACAGTAGCGGCTAGCGGTTAGCAACGACACGTGGGGCCGGCTGCAGTGCTTCGTAGCCGGCCCCACGTGCATGCGCCAATCGCCAATCGCCAATCGCTAACCATTAACGCCTAACCGCCACCCCTATTCCTCGATCGCCACGCCTCGAACTTCCGTCGCTGGTCCGGAGTCAGCACCCGCTCGATGTCGCTGCGCGTTGAATCCAGCATGCCGTGCATCCGTGGTCGGATCGAGTCCTCGAAAGCGCGACGCTCGGCCATGCTGCGGGCCATGATGGAGTCCACCTGCGCCATCTGCGTCGGTGAGAGGCCCAACTCCGTGGCGAAGCGCTGTCGGATTCGGTCGGGCGGGCCAGGTCGCCCGCCCTCGCCGCCGCCACCCCACGGGCCTCGTGGGCCACGGCCCACCTGCTGAAAGTGGCCACCGAACTGACCGCGCCAGTGCATGCCCAGACGACGATCGGCTGCGACGCCGACCAAGATCCCGGTGAGCAGTGCGATCACCACTACGAGCGTCGCCAGGAGCCGTGGGCGCCGCGCAGGCGACCCTGCACCCGACGCGTCAATCGGCATGCTGGCCCCCGGTCCGGTCATTGCTCGACGACCTCGTGGAACAATGAATCACGATTCGCGGTGCTGAGCGCCGGATCGATGACCGAGCCCGCCGGGCGATCGGCGAACGCGGCGCTCCCATTGCCCGAGAGGCTCTGGAGCCACGCCGCGGCGCCGGAGTCGCTCGATTCCGCGACCGAGACTGCGGGAGTGCCCAGCACCACAGCGGTGGAGACCGCGCACACGACCAGCGCCGCGGCGATCGCGGGTCGTGCCCACCCGGCCGTCACCTCCCACCACCGCCGCCCCGCCGGCCGCCAGGTCGTCTCGGCGCCGCTCGATGCGCGAGCGATACCGTGCGAGGATCCGAACCGCCGACCGGGTTGCACGAGGGATGGCGCGGCGACTGCCAGGGCGGACTGCTGACGCGTGGCCAGCTCGTCGCGGCCGCTCGCGATGATTCGCTGCTCGAGCAGCGCCCAGTCAACCGCACCATATGGCGCAGGACGACGGTGCTCGCGGACCAGCGCGAGCACCGCGGCGCCCGACAGGTCGCCTGTGGTCGCGCTCTCTGGCGGCCCGTTCTCACGTCCGCTATTTGCCCCTGACATCTCGTGCCTCCCTGGGTTCCGTACGTGCGCCCTCCGCTCGCCCCGCAACCTCTGGCTCGAGCGATGACGTCGCGTCATCTCCACCGGATACTCGCGCGTGCGCCAACGGTGCCAACAGCCGCCGGAGCGTCCGTCGTGCCGCCATCAAGTGCCACCGCATCGTGACCGGCGCGAGGTCCAGCATGGTCGCGACTTCGGCCGGCGTATATCCGTCGATCTCGATCAGTTGGATCGCCAGTCGCTGGCGCTCCGGCAGCACACTCATCGCGGCGTGCACCCGTGAGCGGATCTCGGAGTCCTCGGCCAGCCGGTCCGCCGCCAATGCGGGCGGCGTCTCGAGCAACTCCGCCGGCTCGGCCGATCGTCGCCAGAGACGGTCGCGGCTTCGTCGCGCACTCCGGGCATGGTTTAGCACCACCCGCCCGAACCACGGCGCGAATGGCCGCGCGACATCAAACGTGTCGAGCCTGGTCAACGCCGCCATGAATGCCTGCTGCACCACGTCCTCGGCGTCCTCACGGTGCTGCAGCACATGGTACGCGATCCCGAATGCCGCGCGCATGTGTCGGTGCACGACGGTGGCGTACGCGGCCACATCCCCATCGCGGACGCGCGTGATCAACGCGGCGTCGGTCGTGGCCTGCGAGTCGATCACGGGGTTCGCTCCAGCGCCGGCGGCCGCGACGGCATTCGCGCCACCGCCCGCGCTCAGCGGACGACGGGCCTGGCCGGCGGCGCTACGCGATTCCGACAGCGATTCACTCGGAGAACGAGCGGCCCCGATGCTCCGCACCGTGTCACTCCCCGCCCGGGAGCGGGGCGGGACTTGACGCTGGCTGCCTTCGGCTCGATGGCCCGCAACCCGTTCAGCCTGATCCACCGGAATGCCCGCTCCCATGCCGTCCGCTGGAATGACTGCCATCCGGATCGTCGGGCGGAATCCCCGTATTGAGCATCGCGCGTACGCGACGCTCCAGGTCCGTCGCGTCGTTCCGTTGATCGGGTGTCAGGATCGAGAACGCCTCCTGTCGCGCCTTGAGGTCGTTGTCGTGGATCGCGCCGAGCGTGTGGGCGATCGCCACGCGCGTCTTCACCAGGGAATCCCGCCCCAGCGAGTCGAGGTGCGCATAATCGGGCTTGATCGTCACCCCCGGCGGCCGCAGGGAGTCGAGCACGTTGTGTAACGGCGTGTTATCGATCTTGAGCCGTGACTCGAGCATGGACAACGCGACCGTCTGGCTGTCCGCGAGCTTGATGTCGCTGCGGTCGGCGAGAATCATCGGAATCGGATCTTCGGGGTCCGCGGCGATGATCTTCGCCATGGCGACGACATGCGGATCAGGCGTCGCCGCCGTCGGGCTGCTGCTCCCGCGCCCGCCGTGCCCACCGCCCATGCCGCCACCACCGCCGCCCTGCGCAGCCGCCGACGCCGCCGCCGCCGCGCTGGCCACGACGATGGTCCAGACGACAGTCGCGCTCACCAACTGCATTGGAGCGCGCATCACGGGAACAGTGTCCCGAGCAGGTCGGCTGCGAGATACCAGACCCCGACGATCAGCGGCAGCACGATCAACGCGACCCCGGTGAGCTGGAGCACGTCGAGCAGCTCCGTGCTCCGGAGATATGCAGCCCACACCCGTGAGGTTGTAAGGCGAGCCATGGAAAACGCGGACAAGGTCGTTCAGCCAGAGCCGCGCCATCGCGCGCCGCCGAAGTACTGCATCCTGTGCTACATCCATGGATACCCCCGAACTACGTCAAATGTTGGGAAGCGGACCGCGCGAGCCGCGTTGAGGCTTCCCTGCCAACGCCGTCCCGACAAATCGCCAATCGCCAGTCGCCAGTCGCTAATCGCCAGTCGCTAATCGCCAGTCGCTAATCGCCAGTCGCTAATCGCTAGCCACTAACTCACGGCCGTACCGCCGCGCTACGTATTCCTCGAGCATCCCGAGGAACTCTGGCACGATGTCATCACCGCGCAACGTGAGCACGAGCTTGCCGTCCACGTACACCGGCGCCTTCGGATCTTCGAATGTGCCGGGCAGTGAGATCCCGATGTTCGCGTGCTTCGATTCGCCCGGGCCATTCACCACGCATCCCATCACCGCGACGCGCATCTCTTCCACACCCGGATACTTCGCCCGCCAGGCCGGCATCTGCTCGCGCAGGTAGCCCTGGATATCCTCAGCCATGTGCTGGAAGAAGGTCGACGTCGTGCGACCGCACCCTGGACACGCGGTCACCTGTGGCGCAAAACTCCGGAGCCCGAGTGATTGCAGCACCTGCTGCGAGACGAACACCTCTTCCGTACGGTCGCCGCCAGGTTTCGGCGTCAGCGACACGCCAATGGTGTCCCCGATCCCCTGGGCCAACAGGATCGACAGTCCGGCCGTGCTCGCCACGATGCCCTTGGTGCCAAGCCCCGCTTCGGTGAGCCCGAGGTGCAGCGGATAGTCGCAGCGCGACGCGAGGCGACGGTACACCTCCACCAGGTCCGGGACCAGGGAGACCTTGGCGGAGATGACGATGCGATCGTGGCCGAGACCCGTCTCCTCGGCCAGCGCGGCCGACCGGAGCGCACTCTCGAGCATGGCTTCCATGTACACGTCCCGCGCATCAGCGGGCGCCGAGCGGCGGGCGTTCTCGTCCATCATGTCGGTGAGCAGGTCCTGGTCGAGCGAGCCCCAGTTGACCCCGATGCGGACCGGCTTGTCGTTCGCGATCGCGATGTCGATGATCGCGCGGAAATGCTCATCCCGCCGCTTGCTGCCTACGTTGCCCGGGTTGATCCGGTATTTCGCGAGGGCGCGGGCGCACGCGGGATACTTGGCCAGGAGCAGATGGCCGTTGTAGTGGAAGTCACCGACCACCGGTACCGGGGTGCCGAGGTCCGCGATCCGGTCCACGATCTCGGGCACCGCGGCCGCGGCCTCATTGTTGTTCACCGTGACGCGTACGAGCTGTGAACCGGCGCGCGCGAGCGCCGACACCTGCGCCGCCGTGCCCGCGGCGTCGGCGGTGTCGGTGTTGGTCATGGACTGCACGACGACCGGATGCGACGACCCGATGTGGACGCCGCCGACATCGGCGGTCACGGTCGTACGACGGACAGGCACGGGCGACCTACGGCGAGGGTTCGAGAGGCAGGATCAGGCGTCAATACTGGCCAGCGGCCAGCCGCCCGTCACGTCTGAATCTATCCTCCGGCCAGTCCGCCGCGCATTGACGGAAATCGCGTGGCGTGTGCATATCCCGAGGCCGCCGACGTCTCTTAGGAACAGGGACCTGCGACCGCGTCCGTCCGGGCCCCGAGGGCCCGCGTGGAGCGGCGCACACATTCTCGACCGGAGACTTCGGTGTTCTACCTCGCGCACCGTTCGATCAGTGTCTCAGCCGCGCTGCTCGCGGGCGGCGTGCTGGCGCTCCCGCCTCACGACGGCCGAGCGCGCATCAGCACCCCGGGACCGGTACTACCTGGACAGCGCTCGCTCCAGGGCGCTCCGGAGAAGACCAGTCCCCCTCCCCGGCGCGACGCGGCGGCGTCGGCGCCCGACTCCGCGACCCGTCCCGTCTATGAATCCTTCGGGTTTGCGCTCTTCCGGGACGCTGCGCAACACGGCGCTGGCAATCTCTTTCTCTCCCCCGTCAGTGCCGGGCTCGCGCTGGGCATGGCGTACAGCGGCGCACGCGGCCCGACGCGCGGCGACATGGCGCGGACCTTGGGCGTAGAGGGGATCGCGCCAGAGGATGTCGCGGCCGCGAATGCCCGAATGTTGGAGTCGTTACGCGGGCAACACGACGTGGAGCTGCTCATCGCAAATGCGTTGTGGGCCCAACAGGGCGTATCGTTGGCGCCCGAATTCATCGTGGGCACTCGCCGCGATTTTGGTGCGGACGTGCAGACACTCGATTTCCGATCGCCGGCCGCGCTTGCCGTGATCAACGGCTGGGTCGCCCGGAGTACGAATGGCAAGATCCCGACGATTCTCACCAGTCAGCCCGATCCGCTGCCGGTGTTGATGCTCGCCAATGCCGTCTACTTCAAAGGGAAATGGGCATCCAAGTTCGACTCCGCGAACACCCAGAATCGTGCATTCTCGCGGCTCGATGGCAGCCAGGTGCAGCGGCGGATGATGACGCGCACCGGCACATACGCGATTGGGTCGGCGAAACACCTCGCCGTGCTGCGCATGCCGTACGTGGGTGACCGATTCGGCCTCTACGTGCTACTGCCCGATTCCGGTGTGGGGCTCGGCGCGGCGTATCAGGCGCTCGATGCGGCGAGTTGGGATGCACTCGTGAGCACGGGCTTTGGCAGCCGCGCCGTCCACGTCGTATTGCCGCGCTTCACCATTCGCACGGGGGCGACCCTGAACGCGGCGCTCAAACGTCTCGGCATGGCCTCGGCGTTCTCCGCCGCCGCGGATTTCGGGGGGATGATGCCGGCGGCGGCCGCTGGCCGCCGGATCGCGATCAGCGATGTGCGGCAGCAGACGTTCATCGAGGTCACGGAGGAGGGGACCGAAGCCGCAGCCGCGACGTCCGTCGGCGTGACGGCCACGGCTGTACACCGGGAGCCGCCGGTCGTCCAGTTCGTCGCCGATCGTCCCTTTGTCGCGGTGCTGCGCGACGATCGCACCGGCGCGATCCTCTTCATTGGACAGGTCACCGACCCCTGAAACATTTCGATGGCCAATCCCGTGAGGGAATGCGGTCGGTCGGCTAGCCAGGCGCCTGGCATCCGCCGACGGACGACGTATCGTTCAGCGATGCGGAAAAGTACCGGCCCCCATCATGCGCCGGCACCACGCTGCCGCGTCACGCCCGTTCGCTCCCTCTTCTCGACCACCTGCTCATGACCCCTACCTCCGACATTCCCCCGCGCGCGATCAACACCGCAGACGTAGCGGCGCAGTCCGGTCCCAAGAAGCGCCGCCATTGGGGACTCATCGCCATCCTGGTGCTCGTTGTCCTTCCGGGGACGCTCTTCGGACTCTACACCTGGTCCACGCTCAGCTTCGTCTATTCGCACGGCGAGCGATCCGGGTTCGTTCAGAAGATTGCCAAGAAGGGCTGGGTCTGCCAAACGTGGGAAGGCCAACTGGCGCTTGCGAGCTACCCTGGCACGACGTCGCAAATGTTCGACTTCACGGTCCGCAACGACTCCGTGGCCCACTTCATCGAAGCGAATTCTGCCAAGCGGATGTCGCTGGGTTACGACCAGCACCGCGGTCTGCCGAGCTCCTGCTTCGGCGACACCGAATACTTCGTGGTCAACGCGCGGGTGGTGCAGTAATAGCGCTAACCCACTACCTCCAAACACCTTAAGGTGCGAGAGCGCCGGCCAAGCTGACTCTTGCGTGGATCGTTGAGCGTTATTATTTTCGCCGCCACGAGCCGGGATCTGGTCCACCACGGCTTGTGGGTTTAGCGCGAGAGACCCCGAGTTCCCGCGAGTCAGAGTTTGTCAGGGCAACGGCGCGTTCCGCTCCCTGGACAAAGTCTACAAGTCAGGAGTTTGGAATGCGCACGACCGGCAAGGTGAAATGGTTCAATGACGCGAAAGGGTTCGGATTCATCACCCCGGACAATGGCCAGAAAGACTGTTTCGTGCACTACAGTGCGATCCAGGGAACGGGCTTCAAGTCGCTGGCCGAGGGTGACGCCGTAGAGTTCGACATCGTGCAAGGCCAGAAGGGACCGGCCGCCGAGAACGTCACGAAAGCCGGGGCCGCCCAGTAAGTACCGCTTGGCACCGCTAGAGATCACGAACCAGACCACCCGTACGACAGCGCGGTCGTACGACTGAACGGGGCGACCTTTCACGAGGCGCCCCGTTCGCAGTCAGCGGATGGCGATTGGCGATTGGTGCTCAGTGTTGATAGCTAACTGTTGCCCTCTGGCAATAAACGATCATCCATTTACTGTTCATGCATGAGCCCGCGGCCACGGTCTGCTAGCAACGACGCGATCCTCGACGGGGTGATCCGCGCGGTGTCGCGGCTTGGGCCCGCGCGCCTCGCCCTTACCGACGTGGCTCAGGAGGTCGGGCTCGCTCCAGCCACGCTCATCCAACGGTTCGGATCGAAACGCGGGCTTCTTCTTGCCGCGGTGGAGCGTGGCGTCGCGACCGTCGATCGGCGATTTGCCGAGGCCCGGATGGCGCACCGATCGCCTCTCGTCGCCTTGACGGCCGCCGCCACGCAGATGTCGCGACAGGTCGAATCCGCGGACGCCCTCGCCAATCGGGTCGCGTTCCTCCACGCAAACCTGGGCGATCCCGATTTTCACCGGCTCGCGCTCGAGAGCTCGCGCCGTACCCTTGCCGGCTATCGCGCGCTCATCGATGACGCGATCGCCGCTGGGGAGCTCGCGCCCACCGATGCCGACCGGCTCGCCCGAAGCGTCCACGCGGTAGTCGATGGGTCACTCGTCAATTGGGCGGTCCACCGCGATGGGGCGCTCGGCGCGTGGATGCGTGACGACCTCGATGCCCTGCTCGCTCCCCACCGCAGACGCGACGACCCGGCTCCCGCGCCCGAGTCCGCTGGACCACGCCCGGCCGCCGGTCCGCGCGCGCGCCACAAGCTCTGAGCGCACCGCGCGCGGCGCGCGCGCCGGACGCGTCCCTCGCTCCTGCAACGCGCCTCCCCAGGCCGCCGACTCGGCGCTATGTTGGCAGCACACCCCGTGTGGCGCCTCAGTCAACGCCGCCAGCGGTCATACGATCGAGTGTACGCTCGGATTCGGAGATCTCCCATGTTCCCTCCGCGCCGCATTATTGCATGCTGCACTGCGTGCTGCAGCGCGTTGACCGTCGGAGTGGTGCTCGGCGCGTGTATCGACACCACGTCGACGACCACCGTGACGAACACGCCGTACGCCGTGCTGTTCGGGCACGTGACGACCGCGAACAACAGCACTGATGTGCTGGTGTCCGGGCAGGCATATCTCGACAGCGCGAACGCGCGCAACCGCGATTCCGTGTTCGGCGGCTTCACGCCCATCGAAGTCGATGCCAATGGCAACTACGCCACCCGGGTGAGTGATCAGGCCGTGCAGAAAGTGTATTTCGACATCAGCGCGATGAGCACGCGTCCCGTCGGGGCGGACACGATCTACGCGGTTCCGGTCCAACTGGATAGCCTCGGCGGCGCCATCCCCCACGACAGCCTCGAGATCGATTTCACGTTACCGTGATCGGTGACGGCGTGCGGCCGGGAGCCGAGCGCGATGCGCGGTCGCCAGTCGCGTGGCTCGGGCATCGCGTGGCCCAGGCGATCGATGCAATCAGAGAGGCCGTCGCCGCCGGTCGTCCGGGCTTCTACGTCGTCCACGGCCTTCGCGTCGTCGTGGTCAACACCCGCCCCGACATCGCCACGGCCTTCGTCCTGTCGCGGTTCGCCGCCGCGCTATCACTCATCGAGCAGTACCAGCCGTGGCGGCTGCGCCACCTGCGCCGCGACATCGCGCAGATTCGTATCGCCGCCTACCCGTCGCGTGGCGTGTACTTCCCCGGTGACCGCACCGTGTTGACGGAGCTCAGCTTCCTCGCCCGCGAGGCGGAGTTCACCCCGGCACAGCTCGCGTCCTCGATCCTCCACGAGGGCGTACACGCGCGCATCCACGAGATGGGAATCCATCTGGGGTTCGATCTGTCGCAGAGAGACATGGCGCGGGAGGAACGGCTGTGCCGGCGTGCGGAGGTAGCGTTCGGTCTCGCGCTTCCCGAGGCGCTTGGCCTTCCCGTCGTGGCCCGTGCCACGGACGCCCTCGCGCTTACCGACGCCGACGTGGCGCCCGACGTGGATTGGCGCGAGGCGTACGCCGCCAAGGATCGCGCGGACAGAGCAGCGGTCGATGCGTGGCGGCGGGGGATCAGCGGCTAGCGATTGGCGATTGTCAACCACCGACCGGTGGCGGTCGATCCAGGCGGCCCAGGGGATGAAGATCCAGAGGAGGAGCGCGGAGAGGCCGATCGTGCGCACGTCGGGCGGTGGGGGAGTCGGGTCCCCAGCGACGTGCGTGGCGCGATCCGTTTGCTGGCGAAGGCCAGCCCATAGTGGCCGAGAAGCACAGTGACCCCGCGGTCATCGAGTGTCGCCGGTCGGCCATCCGGGAACGAGAGGCCAGCGGCCGCCGGTCGTCGCGCACTATCTCAATATCGTCGCCGCCTTGCCAACTCCCGATCAACACCTGACCTTCGGGCGCGATCCAGTGTCATGGCTAGGTCATGGCTAGGGTCATTGCCCATGTCATTGCCCATGTCGTGCCTATGCGATGCACGAGTCATGCACGTGACATGCTCGCCGTACCCACCTCAAGTCCGGAGCCCCTCATGCGACGTCTTGCATTCTGTTTGCTACTGAGCACCCTCGCGCCGGCCGCGCACGCGCAGCAGGCGAAGGGGCCCGATGCCGCGACCAACCCGCTCAGTGCGGCCATCTACGCGCAGTACGTGCCGCTCAAGGGGTTCATCGTCAAGTCCGCCGATGAGATGTCGGAGGCCAACTACAGCTTCAAGCCCGCGCCCACGGTCCGCTCGTACGGACAGATCATCGGCCACCTCGCCGACTCCCAGTTCGCGTTCTGCGCCGCCGCCAAGGGCGAGAAGAGCCCTCGTGAAAACATCGAGAAGACGGTGACCACGAAGGCCGACCTGGTCAAAGCGCTCAACGATGCGTTCACCTACTGTGATGGGCTCTACGCCACGCTCCAGGACAGCAAGCTGGCGGACAAAGTCGCGTTCTTCGGTGGCCAGCAGGCGCGCCTCTACATCGTCACGCTCAACGTCGCGCACAACGATGAGCACTACGGCAACATCGTGACCTACCTCCGCATCAAGGGCCTCGTGCCGCCGTCGTCGATGCAGATGTAGTCCCGCCGGGTCCCGGCGCGGCCGCCAGGCCAGGAGGCGGCGCGCCCGGGGCTCCCGGCCGGTTCCGGGGCGCTCATGGGGGCGCTACTGGCCACTTCACCGACCGGCCGGCGGCGCGATCGACGAGTGCAGCTGGTTGCCCCGTCCGGTCCCCCGCGTCGTCCCTACGCCCACGTCCGAGCCGTCGCAGCCGAGTCCCTCGCGCGGGCTCCGCGGCCGAGTGCGCACCGGTCCCCCCGTCTCTCCTCCCCGCTGTCATCTGGTCGCCCAGGAGGCGCCATGCATCCCCAGCCGTCGCGCACCCTCCGTGCCGTTCGCCCCACTTCCGGGCGCCGACTGCTCGTCGCCGGGTGCTCCGCCGCGCTCGTGGCCGCGAGCGCCATCGCGTGCGGCGGATCCGATCGACTGGCCACCGCCCCGGGTGGCGGCGGGACGACGGGCGGCTCGAGCGACACCGTGCTCGCCAAAGTCAGCGGCGACAGCCAAACCGCGACGCTCGGGACCGCCCTCGCGAACCCGCTCGTGGTGCGCGTGACCGATGGCACCGGCCACGCGCTCGCCGGCGTCACCGTCGCGTGGTCCGCGTCCGCGGGATCGGGCAGCGTGCCCGCGACGGCGACGACCGGCACCGACGGCCACGCCAGCGCGCAGTGGACGCTCGACAACACCTACATCGGCGACTCGCTCGTGGCCTCGGTCGTGGGTCACCATCTTTCGTTCGCCGCGTTTGGCAACGGCAGCGGGGACCTCGGCGCTCGCGCGATCTTCCCGACCGACAACGCCTGGAACGCGGACATCTCGGCCCAGCCCGTGGACCCCAACTCCGCCACCCTGATCGCGAGCTGCGGTGCGTCGAGCGCGCTGCATCCGGACTTCGGCACCGTGTACGGCGGCGCGCCCAACGGCATCCCCTACGTCGCGGTGCACGGGACCCAGGCCACCGTGCCGGTGAGCTTCATGTACGCGGATGAGAGCGACCCCGGCCCGTATCCCATCCCCGCGTACGTCCCGATCGAGGGGGGCGCCGCGTCGAGCGGCGATCGTCACGTGCTCATCGTCGACGCCGACCACTGGACCCTTTACGAGCTATGGCTCGCGTACCCCCCGACTGGCGGTGCGGGCTGGTCCGCGGGCTCCGGGGCGATCTTCAACCTGGCGAGCGATTCACTGCGGCCCGCGGGATGGACATCGGCGGACGCGGCCGGGCTCCCGATCCTGCCGGGACTCGTGCGATACGACGAAGTCGCGATCCATCACGCGATCACGCACGCGCTGCGGTTCACCTGCCCGAGCACGCAAGCCGGGTACATCGCGCCGGCCCGCCACGAGGCCGGCACGGCCAACACCAGCCTGCCGCCGATGGGGATGCGCGTGCGGCTCAAATCGAGCGTGAGCATCTCCAGCTATTCCGCCAACGTGCAGGTCATCCTCCGCGCGCTCCAGCGGTACGGGATGTTCGTGGCCGACAACGGCTCCGGGTTCTACGTGAGCGGCGCGCCCGATCCCCGGTGGAACGACTCCGACCTCCACACCATGACCCAGCTCCACGGCAGCGACTTCGAAGTCGTCCAGATGGGCACCATAACGCACTGACCGCCGCGACCCCCGCCCCCGGGTGGGCGGCATATCCGGGGCGGTCGGCACGTCCCGGCCTTTCCCAACACCGCCGCATCGACTAGCGTAGGCTTCGTACAGCCATCGCGCCAACCGGACCGAACCGTGGTGTCGCGGGTCGCCCCACTGGCTCCGCAAGGCCCTCGAGAGACTTGGGTCGCTCCACTTGTGCGGAACTAAGCTGGGCCCAGCTTGGTATCCGAGTGGCTAGCAGTGACCCACCCTTTTCGGGGAGCGCATCCCTGGAACATCTCGAGGGCGTGTGATGCACGGGACTAGTTCAACGACCCCGCGAGCGCTGGCGTTCGCGCTCACCTCTTGCGCGGCGGTCGTCGCCGTGGCGGTCGTCGCCGTGGCGTTTGCGCCGGGACGTCTCCAGGCGCAGGAATTCGGACAGAACAAAGTGACGTACCGGAATTTCGATTTCCGTCAGATGCACACCCGTCACTTCGACGTCTACTACTACCCGGCGGAATCGCTCGCCGTGGCCGACATGGCCCGGATGGCGGAGCGGTGGTACGAGCGTCACTCCGAGTCGCTGCGCGACACGTTCTCGCGCAAGCCGATCATCATCTACTCCGATGGCCCGGCGTTCGCGCAGAACAACATCGCCCCGCAGTTCGTCGGCGGGTCGATCGGTGGATTCACCGAGCCGTCCCGCGACCGGGCGGTGCTGCCCATGAGCGGCGACTACGCGAGCAACGACCACATCCTGGGCCACGAGCTCGTGCACGTCTTTCAGTTCGATATCGCGGGCGCGTTCCGCGGCGGATTCAGCAACATGAACCGCATGCCGCAGTGGTCCATCGAAGGCATGGCGGAATACCTGTCAATCGGGCGCGATGACCCCAACACCGTCATGTTTCTTCGAGACCAGGCGCTGCGGAACAAGCTGCCGACGTTCAAGAAGCTGGTGACGGACCCGCAGGGGTACTTCGCCTACCGGTGGGGTCAGGCGCTCTATGCCTACATCGGTGGGCGCTACGGAGATGTCGAGATCCCCGCCATCTACCGAGCGGGGCTCCGCCGGGGCATCGAGCCGGCGATTCGGGAAGTGCTGGGCATCACGCCGGACTCCCTGATGAAAGAATGGGAGGCGTCCTTCAAGGCGACGTATCTCGTCGATGCGAAGACCCGGACCCTCCCGAAGAACCTCGGGACCCGGCTCCTCGAGCCCACGTCCAAGAAGTACGGTGACATCGATCTGGCGCCTTCGCTGAGTCCGGACGGCAAGGAGGTCGCGTTCATCACGGGGCGAGGACTCTTCAGCCTCTATCTGTACATCGCCGACGCGACCACCGGGAAGATCCTCCACAAGCTCACCAGCCCGAATGGTGATCCACACTTCGAGGCGGTCAACTTCGTCAGCTCGTCCGGCGCGTGGTCGCCTGACGGAAAGAAGCTCGCCGTCGTCGCGTTCACCGGCGGGGGCGTGGACATGGTGATCTACGATGTCGCCTCCGGCCACCAGGAGAAGCGGATCCGTGTCCCCGGCATCGGGATGATCAACGGCATCGCCTGGGGCCCCGACGGCCAGCTGGCGTTCTCCGGGATGGCGGGTGGTCTCAGCAACCTGTATCTGCACCATCTGGCCACTGGTCAGACCGAGAAGCTCACCGACGGACGCTACGCGCGACTCGAGCCCACCTGGTCGCCGGATGGTCACTCGCTCGCGTACGTGACCGACAGCGCGCCGGGGACGAACTTCGATCAGCTCGTCTACAGCCCGATGCAGGTCGCGGTGATGGACATGACGTCGCCGACCCATGCCACGCAGGTGCTCCAGCTGTTCACCGGCAAGGCGAAGAACATCAATCCGCAGTATTCGCCGGATGGCCAATCGCTGTATTTCATCTCCGATCAGGATGGCTATTCCGACGTGTACAAGCTGGAACTGGCGAGTGGCCAGATCGTCCGCTCGACGCGGGTGGCCACCGGCATCACTGGCATCCTGCCCGGCCGGGCGAGTTCAGGCGCGTCTCCCGCCATGTCGGTGGCGACGGAGACCGGCCGGATGATGGTCAACGTATTCGAGCAAACTGGCTATTCGTTGCACCGGATCGAGCCCGACCAGTTGCTCGGCATCCCGACGTCGCCGCAATCGCCCGACTCCACGGGCGGCACGGCGATCGCACAAGGCATCATCCCGCCGCCCAACCCGCCGGCCGGCAATGCGGTCACGGAACGCATCGATGACCCGGAGACAGGATTGCCGAGCGAGAAGGAATTCCCGAACTCGCCGTACCACGCGACCTTGGCGCTCGACGGCATCGGTACAGCCGGCGTCGGCATCGCGTTCGGCGGACCCGAGGGGACCGGCGCGGCGGGCGGCGTCGCGTTCCAGTTCGGCGATGAGCTCGAGAACAACATCGTGGCCGCGAGCGTGCAAGCCTCGGGCTATCTGCAGGACATCGGCGGCCAGGTCGTGTATCTCAACCAGACACACCGCTGGAACTACGGCGTGGCCCTGTCGCACATCCCCTATCTGCAGCTCGGGGAATTCTCGTACGACTCGACCATCGTCAACCCGGGCGGGTCGCAGACACCCGCGCAGGTGCTCGAGGAGGAGTACCTCCGCACGTACTACGAATCGGCGCAGCTCTTCGCGCAGTATCCCTTCTCGCAGACCCGACGCATCGAGCTGGGCGGCGGCTTCACGTATCTGCACTACGGAATTACCGCCGACAAGTTTTTGATCTTGCCCGACGGCTCACTCGACCAGATCGCGTCGAACCAGGGGCTGCCCACCCCTCCGGGGCTCGACTTGTTCAATGGGACGGCCGCGTTCGTCGGCGACTACGCGACTTTCGGGTTCACCTCCCCGGTCGCGGGCTCCCGCTACCGGTTCGAGGCCGATCCGACGTTTGGCTCCCTGACGTATACGGGGATCACGGCCGACTACCGCCGGTATTTCCTGGTCAATCCGGTCACCTTCGCATTCCGACTGTTCCACTACGGCCGATACGGCCCAGGCGGCGACGATCCTCGGCTGTCGCAGATCTACGTCGGCGATCCCTACTTCGTCCGCGGCTACGATGTGAACTCGTTCACGGCGTCGGAGTGCTCCGCGCTCGTGTCCGGCACGGGATCCTGCCCGCTGCTCACGCGTCTGCTGGGCAGCAGGATCGCGGTGATCAACGCCGAGATGCGCATCCCGCTGCTCGGCGTGAGTCAGTATGGTCTCATCAATTTCCCGTATCTCCCGACCGAGATCGCGCCCTTCTTTGACGGCGGAATGGCGTGGACGAGCACCAGTCACCCGGTGCTGACCCTCAACCCCAACACCACGGGGGACGCGCCGGTGTTCAGCGCGGGCGTCAGCGCGCGCTTCAACATCCTCGGCTACATTGTCGCGGAAGTCTATTATGCGGTTCCATTCCAACGCCCTGGCGTGGGAGGCCAGTTCGGGTTCCAGATCCTTCCCGGCTGGTAACACGCAGATGGTAGGCAACACATCGATCGACCTCGGCGCGCGCCGCGTCATCGCGCTGGGGCTCGTGGCGGTCGCTTTGGCGGGAGCGAATGCGGCCCGCGCACAGGATAGTGCCGCCACGCACCGCAGCCGGTTCAGTACCGTGATCGGCACCGTGATCGATAGCCTCCATGTTGGACCGCTCGTCAACGCCGATGTGGCGGTCGACGGCACGAATCGCTCGGCTCGCACCGACTCGTCCGGCAAGTTCAGGATCGACAGCGTCGCGCCCGGCGCAATTCGGCTCGGCGTGTTTCACCCGCTCCTCGACTCGATCGGCGTGGGACTGTCCTCGCCGCCGCTGATCGCCCGATCCGGCGATTCGCTCGTCATCACGCTGGCCACGCCGTCCACCGCGGCCGTCGCCACACGAGCGTGTCAAAGCGTGCCCGCACCAGTCGAGGCGACGGGCTCACAGCAAGCCGCGGGTCGCGGTGTCGTCGTCGGCCGGATCCTCGACGCGGACAGCGACGAGCCGGTCAAGAACGTCGAGGTGACCTTTACGTGGACGGAGTACGCGGCCAGTCGTGCGACCGGTTTTCACCGATTGCGCCACGTTCGTGTCGCGACGACGGCACCTAGTGGAATTTTCTCGTTGTGCCACCTGCCCCTCGGCGTGGAGGGTGCGCTGCAAGCCGAGCGTCGCGACGGCGGCGCCGCAGCCGCGGCATCGTCCGTCGGTCGGGACCTGACGCCGCAGACGCTCCTGTCGCTCGTCACGATGCACGTGCCGCCGCTGGTCACGCCGACGATCGCGGCCCTTGCCGCGAATGCCACTGATGCGACCACAGCATCGGCTAATGCGCCCGAGCCCAGTAGTTCCGGCGCCAGTAGCTCTGGCGCTACTAGCGGCCCGCCCGCGCCGACCGCGCCCTCCTCGACCGCCGGACCGCCGGTCCCGGCGGTGACCACTGCGACAGGCACCAACGCACCGGGCACCACGGGCCACACCGTCACCGGTGCCGTGCCCGCGGCCACGAATCGCCGGTACGCGACGGGTGTCGCGGTACTCAACGGTGAGGTGCTCAATCTGCAGTCCAAGCCGGTCGTACACGCGACCGTGTACATCAAAGGCGCGGCGGATTCGGCCACAACGGACGATCGCGGCAGCTTCACGCTGCACCACCTGCCTTCCGGCACGCGCAGCGTGGTGGTCCGAGCGGTTGGATTCGAGCCGGTGATCCAGACGGTGGAGCTCACGAGCCGAGAGCCGGTCAACGTCGTGGTCCCGTTCAGCGCGCCCGCGATCGCATCCCTGGCGCCGGTGGTCGTTACGGGGCGTCTCGACGCCGGCCTCAAAAAGGTCGGTTTCGACGCCCGGCAACGCGCCGGCATGGGCACCTTCTGGACGCTGCCGGACATCGAGAAGCAGAAAGCGTACGAGTTCCACGATTTGCTCGCGAGCGCTCCGGGACTCAAAGTCGACTACAACGAACAGGGTCAGGCGTCGCTCATGGCCACTCGCGGGCAGTACGCCTGTATCGGGTACAACAACACGGGGCAGGCTACCGTCGGTGCCAACTGTGGTCCCTGTGTCGCCTATGTCATCGACGGGCATCCATACGTCGAGAGCGAAGAGGGCGAGTTGGATACCTACGTACACCCGGATGACGTAGGCGCGATCGAGGTCTACCAGGACAACGAAGTCCCACGCTCGCTGGCCGGCACTCAGGCCGATTGCATCAACATCGTAATCTGGACCAAGTCGAGATTGGGGGTCTAGAAGAGCGGCGATTGGCGATTGGCGATTCGCAACTACTCCAGGAGCCGGCGATCTGTCGTCGGGGGAGGGTTTGGTGCAGGGCTGAGTGGGGGGCCGTTCGCGAACGGCCCCCGCGGCGTTTGGCTCTTGCGCCGGTGCGACGGCACCCACACCCCTGCTAAATCGCCAACCGCTAATCGCCAACCGCTAATCGCCAACCGCTAATCGCCAACCGCTAATCGCCAACCGCTAATCGCCAACCGCTAATCGCCAACCGCTAATCGCCAACCGCTAACCCTGACATCCCGGGCACGAATACGTCGACCGCGCGGCCTGGACGAATCGCGCGATCCGGGTGCCGCATCGGCGGCAGGGCTTCCCTTCCCGGTCGTAGACGCGCCATTGGTGCGCGCCGCGCTCGCGGTCCGTGTAGCGCGCGGCTGGCGCACGGCGCAGGACATCGCGGATCGCGCGCACCAATCGCGTCCGGCGGATGGGCCCCAGTGAGGACGCGCGGGCGCGTGGGCTGATCCGCGCCAGCCAAAGGGCTTCGGCTGCGTAGATGTTGCCGAGGCCCGCGACGACACGTTGGTCCAAGAGCGCGACCTTGATCGGCCCGCGGCGGCGACGCAGCGATTCGCCGAGGCCATCAGCCGTGAAGTCGGCGGAGAGCGGCTCGGGGCCGAGTCCGGGGAGGACCGTGGTGCCGGGCTGGTGGAGGCGGGTGACGCCCAGCGCGCGCGAGTCGGCCAACGTGATCCGGGTGCCGTCGTCGAACTCGAGTATCACGCGCGCGAAGCGATCGATCGGGTCGTGGACCGCGTCGACGATCCATTCGCCGGTCATTCCAAAATGGACTTCGAGCACCGACCCATCGTCGAGTGTCGCGAGCTGATGCTTTCCGCGACGCGTCACGTCGGTGACCCTGTGGCCGACGAGGCGATCGGCGTCTCTCGTGGGCAACGCGCGCGTGAACACCGGATGCAGCACACGCACGGCCGTGATCGTGCGTCCAGCGGACGCCGCGCGCAGCGTTTGCGCGCCCAGCTCGACCTCGGGCAGTTCCGGCATCGTGAATTGTCTCGGGTATGCTGCGCGCGATGTTATGGCCGCACAAGCGGCTTGGCGCCGCCTCGCACACGCGAAGCAGCGCCGATTGAGGCGCGGAACTCAGGTCTATGCGTGTGCTGCCGTCGTCTGCGAACGCGAACCCAGCGCTCCCTTGATCTTCGCCAGGTGATGGTAGCTGTGCCGGACCGCGTGATCCTCGAGCATGAATTGGCACGTGAGCGGCGCGTCGGCGTTGAGTGAGAGCGGAGCGGCCGAGTCGAGTTGCTGATCGCTGAGCGCCCGGATGGCCGCAGCGGCTGCCGCGCTGTTTCGCTTGAGCAGCGCCAGCGCCGCCTCCTTCGTGATGCCGTCGAATTCCTTGGCGTGGCCAGCGTTCATCTTGGCAATGTCATCCCAACTCACACCCTGCACGGCCTCGCCCGCACCAAGCTTCTGGGCAAGCTGGATCTCGATCGGATACACGTTCGCCACGTGATGCACGACCACGCCGATCTTTCGGCCGTCCTTCGGAACACGCGTCTGCCACTCTGCCGCCGACAGGCCGTTGGCGAAGGTGGCGAGGGCAGCCGCACCGGCTTCGAGACGGGCGGCAAGGGCTTCGCTACGCTGGCTCATGGCTGATCTCCACTGATTCAAAGGGTCACACGCGCCACCGCGGCGAATGGAGACCTAATGTAAGCGCGCCCTGCCGGGCTCCCCATGACGGCCGTCCCAGTTTCCTGCTCGCCCGCACCGGAATGCCCCGATGAGCTCGCGCTGCGTTCCGGCCGCCCGGCTTGCGCTCCAAATCGCCGCGCACTATCCTGCTACCCTAAACGATTTATGCCAAGGCCAAAAGACAGACCGCCCGAGCTCGTCCAAGGGACGCTCGACATGCTGGTGCTCAAAGCACTCGGCCGCAGCACTCTGCACGGATACGCCGTCGCCGAATGGATCCGCGCCACATCCAACGATGTCCTGCGCGTGCAAGAGGGTGCCCTCTACCCCGCCCTCCACCGCCTCGAACTCCAGGGCATGCTCACCGGCGAATGGGCCGTCAGCGACAAAGGGCGCCGGGCCAAGTTCTACTTCCTCACCACCGCCGGCCGGAAACACCTCGCCGCGGAAGCCGAGTCCTGGCACCACCTCGCGGGCGCGATCGCGCTCGTGATGCGCACCGCGTAACCGCGCACATGCCCACCGGCATCCTGCACGACTTGCTGCTCCGCCTCCGAGCGCTCGCACACCGCCGGCGTCTCGATGCGGATGTCGACGACGAGTTGGCGTTCCACCTCGAGATGCGCGCCTCGCAGATCGAGTCGACGGGTGTCGATCCGGAAGCCGCACGCCGTGCGGCCCGCCGGCAGTTCGGCAACACCACATCCATCAGGGAGCGGATCCGGGATCTGTGGAGCTTCCCATCGGCCGAATCGGTGTGGCGCGACGTACGGTACGGCGCGCGCATGCTCCGCCACGCGCCAGCCTTTACCGCCGTCGCCGTGCTCACGATTGCGCTCGGCGTCGGCGCCAATACCGCGGTCTTCAGCGTCGCCGACGCCGTGCTCCTCCGCCCGCTGCCGTTCGCCCACGCCGATCGCCTCGTCCGCCTCTATTCGGTCGTCAACGCCAATCTCGTCGGCCCGTCCGCTGGCGATGTCCGCGACTACGCCACAGAGTCGCGTGCGTTCGAGACGCTCGTCCTCTACGATTTCTGGCCAAAGAATGTAAGCGGCAGCGCGCCGAGCGACCGCCCCGAGCAGATGCGCGTCGGGCTCGTCCCCTCCGAATACTTCGCGGCGTTCGGCATCACACCGATACTCGGCCGCGTCTTCACCGCCGATGAGAGCCACGCCGGCAACGATCACGTGGTGCTGCTATCGGACCACTACTGGCGCGCCCACGTCGCGGCCTCGCGCTCCGCCCTCGGCCAGACCGTTCGCATCAATGAAGAGCCGTACACTGTCATCGGCGTCATGCCTGACGCGATTCCGGAATGGGTGGACGTCGCGCCCGCCTGGCGGGGCCAGGTCGCGATGTGGACGCCCCTCGTCATTCCGGACGATGCCTACGGCCCGCTGCACCGCGCCGATCGCGGCGGCGAAACGATCGGATTGCTCCGTCCCGGGATATCGGTGCAGGCAGCGACAGCCGAGGTGCAGCGGATCGCGGAACGGCTGGCCGGCCAATATCCGGCCGACCGTGGCCTGAGCGCGCGGGTCGTGCCGCTGTCCGAGACGCGCACGGGCAAACTCGGCCCCACACTCGTACTGTTGCTCGCGTCCGCCGGGATGATCCTGCTCATCGCCTGCACCAATGTCGCCAGCTTGCTACTCGCTCGCCACACGGCGCGGCGGCACGAGTTCGTGATCCGCGCCTCACCCGGAGCGAGCCGGTTCGCCCTCGTACGCCAGCTCGTCGCGGAGCATCTGACCCTGGCGCTGCTCGGCGGCGCGGTTGGCCTCGCGGCCGCGTGGCTGGGCGTCGTGGCACTCTCTCATCTCCGTCCGGAGAATCTCCCGCAACTCGCCGGCGTCCACATGGACGCGCGCGTGCTGCTCTACACCCTCGGCCTATCCCTCGGCACCGGTGTGCTGTTCGGCATCATCCCGGCGCTGCCGGCGACGCGCGGCAATCTCGGGACCGCGATCCGCGAGGGCGGACGATCCGGTACGGCCGGCCGCAGGCGGCAGCTCGAGCAGCACGCATTGGTGGTCGCGCAGATCGCATGCTGCGTCGTGCTCGTGCTCTGGACCAGTCTCCTCGTGAAGAGCCTGCTCCGCCTCGAGCATCAGGACAGCGGATTCCGGAGCGATCGTCTGCTG
>Ga0182024_10000127_pt1 | contig 164873 bp, 174 predicted proteins | sample P32metaG_FD_120480 | JGI IMG/M metagenome (GOLD analysis project Ga0182024, IMG submission 120480) | Permafrost microbial communities from Stordalen Mire, Sweden - P3-2 metaG (Illumina Assembly) | ecosystem: Environmental > Terrestrial > Soil > Wetlands > Permafrost | place: Sweden: Stordalen... | reverse complement strand
GCAGGCTACTCCTCGCAGTTAGTTTGCGCGCAGAACGGGTCGCCCTTGCCGGGTTCGATCGGCTTCGCGAGTCTGATTCTCGATGGGACGGCGTTTGCAAGTACGCGGATTACGGAAGGATTTGCGAGTGCATTTTCTCCTCGAACTGCGGCCGCGAATCTGAATGCGGATACCGGGACGCGGTTTATCGCGCGGTATTCCGGGTTTCCGCAGGGGGCGCGATTGTTCGTGCCCAGCGTGGTGGCAGGGTCGGATGCGATGCAACAGACGGCGGGAGGGGATATGGGGGTGCCTGCCTCCGGCGGAGCGTACGCACCTTCGGCGAGCGGTTCCCTGCTGCTGGCGCTGGTTCCGGGCGCTGATTCTACGGGCGCTGGGGGATCGCCGGTGTTTACGCCAGGCGCAGTCGGGTCGGGGTCGGTGACGTTCGACTCGGTGACGGAGCTTCAACTTTCGGGCGGCTCGACATATGCGGTGTATGAAGTGGTCGATTCGAATGCGTTCACGCTGGAGACGGCGCAGTTCCCGACGTTTTTGGGGCTCGCTCCAAACACAGTATCGACGGCCGTCGAAACGTTCGAGAGCGTTTCGTTCGCACCGGCATCGGGAGTGACCGCGGCGTCGACGAGTGCGCCGATTCCGCGGTTTGTCGCGTCAGTGCCGCCGAACGATTGCGGAATTATCGGGGATTGCGGCGCGACTTACTTTCCGCAGCTGACCGTGAACACGCCGTCGCTGCAATACTCGCTGTCGGCGGGGGCGCTGAATCAGACGATGTATGTGCCGGTGAATAACTCCGGCGGAGGCATCCTGTACTGGACGGCTGCGGTGAGCTATACGAATGGCAGCGGATGGCTGGCGATCTCGCCCAGTTCGGGGATGAATAACGGCACGGTGCGGGTGGACGCGACGGCCGCGAATCTGGGCGTCGGCACCTACAGCGCGACCTTGACGATCGATTCAGGCCAAGCCGGGAGGAGGCTGGTGACGATCACATTGACCGTGACCGCACCTGTTCCGGCAGGACCTCAAATATCGATGGTCGAAAATGCGGCGAGCTTCGCGCAGGTGCCGGTGGTGCCGGGGTCGTTGACGACGATCATGGGGTCCGGGCTCGCGGGAAAGAACGTTGCGGTGACATTCAACGGATTGCCGGCGACGATTTCGTACAGCAGCGCGACGCAGATCAATCTGCTGGTTCCTTCCGGGTTAGGCGCGTTGACTTCGGCGCAGGTCGTGGTGACGGTGGATGGCGCGATCAGCGCTCCGGTTACAGTGCAGGTGGCGCCGTTTGAGCCGGGGATTTTCGCGGGTGCGGTGCTGAATCAGGATTCGACAGTGAACGGGATCGGCAATCCAGCGGCGGCGGGTAGCGTGATTTACTTTTATGCGACGGGATTGTCAGGGTCGGGGACGATTACGGCGCGGATCGGATCGATGGAGCTGACGAACCTTTATTATGCCGGCCCTGCGCCAGGGTATCCGGGGGTGCAGCAGATCAATCTGGTTTTGCCGGCGGGCGTGTCGGGGGTCACGACTGGGTTGTATGCGTGCGGGACCAGCGCGGGGGTGGAGGTTTGTAGTGTGGGGTATCCGCTGTCGGTGAAGTGAGCCCCATGCGTCAGCTTGGGGTTAGTGCGGGGGGATTGAGATAACCCCAAGCTGACGCATGGGGCTGGTCTGCTTCGTACCATGCTCCCCATCGAGCGTCCATCCCACGCGGGAATGAGCATTAAATTCTTAATTTAGAAAATAGGTCCGATAAAGAGTGTCGCGCTGTTTGGGGACGAAGCCGGCGTCGCGGATCAGGCGGCGCAGTTCTTCTTCCGAGGCGCGGTGATGGGCACCGGCGGCGCTGACGACGTTTTCCTCGATCATGATGCTGCCGACGTCGTTGCCACCGAAACGCAGACCTAATTGACAGGTTTTTAGCCCAGGAGTGACCCAGGATGACTGAATATTTAAAATATTATCGAGATAAATCCTCGATAATGCCAGCATTTTGAGATATTCGACGGCGGTGGCTTCCTCTTTGACAAAGCGGCCAAGAGACGTGTTTTCGCGCTGGAAGCTCCAGGGAATGAAGGCCGTGAACATGCCGCTTTCCTCCTGCATCTGGCGCACGATGTCAAAGTGGTTCATGCGTTCTTCAATGGTCTCGCCAGTGCCGAACATCATGGTAGCTGTCGAGTAGAGGCCGAGCGAGTGGCAGGTACGGTGGACGTCGATCCAGTCGTTCACGCTGGATTTTAAACGGCTTATTCGATGACGCACGCCGTCGTCGAGAATTTCGGCGCCTCCGCCGGGGAGGGAATCAAGTCCCGCGTCCCTGAGTCTGGCTAACGTATCATGAATGGTTATGTCGCTGACTTTGGCGATGTTGACGATTTCCGGCGCGGAGAAGCAGTGGCACCAGATCTTGTAATTCGCTTTAATCGAGCGGAGGAGGTCTTCGTACCACTCGATTTTGAGTTCGGGATGAAGGCCGCCTTGCATCAGGATACCTGTTCCACCCATATCGAGGGTTTCTTGAATCTTCGCGAAGATGACTTCTTTGGGGTGTAAATAACCCTCTTTATGTCCAAGCGGACGGTAAAAGGCGCAGAAGCTACAGTATTCCGTGCAGGTATTGGTGTAGTTGATATTGCGGTCGATGATGTAACTGACGATACCTTCCGGATGCAGCTTGCGGCGCACGGCGTCGGCTTCCATCCCGATTCCGATGAGGTCGTTCGAATTGTACAGATCGATGGCTTCAGCGCGAGTGATCATACGGATACTCCTACGATAACGCGGTCGAGCGCAACAGCTTGTTTGAGATAGAGATCGAGGCCTTCGTGGTCGCGGGCATTCAACTCGAACACGATGTGGCGGGTGAGATATTCGCGGGCCATTTTTTCAGTAATGCCGCGGAGTGGAGATTGTTCTTTGACGATCGCGTCCATCTCGGCGAGGCCGAGCCGGCAGGAATCGAGGAAAGCCTGCTCATAGCGCGGCAGCATGACTTCTTTTTTTCCGGACCAGACGGCGAAGACCATGGGCAAGCCGGTCAATTGTGTCCATTCGTCGCCGAGGTCGAGGGTTTCGAAGGGCAGAGTGGCGGGGTCGAGGTGCAACGCGGCATCGCCGATGACGAGCGCGGCGTCGGCTTCGCCGAGCATGGGAGCGAGCTCAGCGCGTCGCGAGATGAGCTTCGGCTGGACGCCGTATTTTTCGGCCAGGATGATACGGGCGAGCATGACCGACGTGCGCGAGCCGGCATCGGTGGCCAGTGTTCGAATTTCGCGCAGAGGGATCTTCGAAACCAGCAGGATGCTGCGCACCGCCCCACGGCTGGCGATGCCTGTGCTGCGAAAATACTCGAGTCTCTGCCGCGCCATTTCAATGACCGGAACGATGCCGATATCGGCGTCGCCAGAAGAAAGCTGGTCCGCGCATTCCGCGGGCAGGGCGTAGGTCAGATCGAAAATGTCACGTTGCACGCCGTGTTCGATGCCCCAGACCAGAGGAACAGTGTTCAGGTAGCTGACCGCGCAAACGCGCGGCTTATGGATTGAGGACAAACTTCAGTTTATCATTATGAACTCCGCTCCCTGCGGTCGCGGCTCGGTAGAGCCGCAGGCAGCGGAGTGTCGAAGGAGGAGGCTTGAAGATTCAGGGCGAAATCATCGTGGCGGGGAACCTGGTCGAGGATATTTTAGTCCGCCCGGTGGAGAAGGTCGAGTACGGGGTCACGGTATGGGTGGACGCGATCGAGGCGCATTTGGGCGGCAATGGATCGAACACCTCCTACACGCTGGCGATGCTGGGCATTCCGGTTCGATTGCGAGGCGCGGTAGGTCGCGACGATTTTGGGCGCCGGGTGCTGGAGCGGCTGAAGGGTGCGGGCGTAAATCTCGAAGAAGTTCAGCAACGTGACCTGCCGACTGCGTCGACGGTGGTGCTGGTGGCGCCGGACGGGTCGCGATCGTTTCTCCATGCTCCCGGGGTGAGCAGGGAGGTTTTTGAGGAGCCGGGAGAATTCGGGCCGGGTCCGGGGCATTTTCACCTGGCAAATATTTTTTCATTGCCGAACATGAGGCGAACCGGGGCGGAGACGCTGAGGCGGGCGATAGAGGCGGGATGGACGACGTCGCTCGATACCGGTCACGATACGCGAGGCGAATGGATGGTAGTACTGGAGCCGTGTCTTGAAAATATCGGCGTGTTGTTCGCCAATGAGGCGGAGGCGCGGAAGATTTCGGGGGGGTCCGAGGCGCGACCGGCGGCCCGGTTGTTCCTCGACCGCGGCGTGAAAACGGTGGTCATCAAACGAGGCCGCAACGGGTGCGCCGTGTTCGACGCGGAAAAGGAGATTTGGGCGCAAGGGTTTGCCGTCGAGCCGGTGGACACGACCGGCGCGGGGGACTGTTTTACGGGAGGGTTTCTGGCGGGTCTCTATCGTGGAGGGACGCTCCAGGACGCGGCCAGGCTCGGGAATGCGTGCGGAGCGCTATCGGCATCGGGGATGGGGAGCGTTGCGGGGTTGAAGGGGTACCCGGAGACGCTCGAATGGGCGGCAAGATACAGAACTAATGGCGGATAGGCAGTACATTACCACTGTGCTATCTTCGGAAGAAGGCGGTTCCCGCGCACCGTTCTCGGAGAACTATTTTCATGAAACGAATAATCGGCTATTTTATCGTCCTGACAGCGACCATGTGGGGTCAGGCGGTTTCCCCCCAAATTAATCAGACTCCCACGCGCCAGTTCGGCCAGCCATCGCTGGCGATTCCGCTGACGCAGGCATCTCCCAACCTGGTGGAAGGGCGCGAGCTCAGCTCTCCGGGTCAGATTGCGTTCGATAACAGCGTGAGTCCCTCGATTATGTACGTCGCCGATATCGGCAATAACCGGGTGCTGGCGTTCAAGAACCCGACGGCATTAAGCGCTGGCAACTACGCGAGCCTGGTGATCGGGCAGCAGGATTTTTTCAGCACTCTGGCGCAGGGACCAGGCAGCGTTTTGAGCACGGGCCTGAGTTCTCCCACCGGAGTGGCGGTTGACAGCAAAGGAAATCTGTATGTAGCTGACGCGGGAAACAACCGGATTATGCGTTTTCCGGCCCCCTTCCAGCAACCGGCGGGCAATCCGGCGCAACCCGATCTGGTCATCGGCCAGAAAGGATTCAACACCGGCATGTCGCTCAATGAGGGCGGCAATTGCGCCAGCAAGACGCTCGCGATGTCCTCCGGCGGCGCCACCCTTTTTGCAGGTCTGGCGATCGATTCCAGCGGCAACCTGTGGGTGACCGATCCAGGCAACAATCGCGTGCTGATGTATCCGGTGGCGAATCTTTCGGCGGGCGCGGTGGAGCCGGTGGCGACGGTGGTCCTGGGGCAGAACGATTTCGTGACCTGCAACGTCGCGGTGCAAAACCCGACGCAGGTCGAGAAGAATTTTCTTGTTCAGCCGTCGAGCCTGGCTTTCGATAGTTCGGGCAATTTATACATTGCCGACGGTTTTTCGCGCGTGCTGTATTTCCAGGGTCCGAATTTCGCTTCTCAGGGTCAGACGGCGAATCGCGTGCTGGGCGTATCGCCCCCGCAGCAGCAAGGCCAGCCCGCGACCGTTTTTCCAAACCAGTATTCGTTAGGCGCGCCGAATGCGAATAACAATCTCGTACCGCCAAACGGCGTGTTCACGCAGGGGAATCATCTGTTCGTTGCCGACACGCCGTCGAATCGGATCGCCGAGTACGATATTCCTGCGAATTGGTCGGCGGAATCGACCACGATCCCCTCGCCGCCGATCATGGTGGTGTTTGGCCAGATCGGGTTTTCGGTCGGGAAATCCAATCAGGGCCAACCTCAGCCGAACCAGTTCACGGTTTCGAACCCTTATATGGGAGCTTTCCTAGGCACCGAGATGTGGATCGCCGACACGGGAAACAATCGCGTACTCGCTTTTTCTCCGACCTCCACGGGATATACGGGGGCGTCGGTGGTGGTGGGGCAGCTCGATTACATTTATAACGCTCCGAATCTAATCGTCGGCCAGGAAGTGTTTTTATCGGGCGGATTGCCGTCTGGCTCGGCGTCGGGAATAGTGGTGGATAAGAACTCGTCTCCGCCGCATCTTTACATTGCCGACCCGGGAAACAACCGGATTTTGTGCTTCAAAGACGCGCGCATCGTGGGCGGACAGGCGACGCTGACGACGGCGGACATGGTGATTGGCCAGCCGGATCTCAAGACTTCGCAGATCAATTATCCGAATGGAAACTCGCTGTCGCCTTCGCAGCAAGGGCTGTTCAATCCGGTGGGCGTGGCCGTGGATAACAATGGCAATCTGTATGTTGCCGATTACGGGAATGCACGCGTGGTGCGTTTCCCCGCGCCATTCTCGCAGCCTGCCGGCGCGATGGCAACGGCGAACCTGGTGTTGGGGCAATCCAGCTTTACCACGCAGATTCAGAATGCGAGCTCGAACTCGATGCACTCGCCCTACGGCCTGGCGTTATTCGCTGGATCCGACGCAAATGCGACCCCGTTGGCGGGAGGTCTGGCTGTTTCCGACCCGGTTTACAATCGCGTGCTGTTGTTCAAAAAGGGGGCGGGAGGGGATTTCCAGAACGGCCAGAACGCTTATCTGGTGATTGGGCAGTCGACATTCTCGGGAGTCTCGGCGGGGACGGGCCCCGGCGCCTTTCACAGTCCGCTTGGAATCGCGTCCGACACGTCGGACCGCTTGTACGTGGCCGACTACGCGAACAGCCGGGTGCTAGTGTTCACCCAGGCGCCGGAGCAGATCTCCAACGGTCCGACATCGACGCTTCAGGATACGGGGATCTACCAGGTGGAGGGTGTGGCGGTGAGTTCCATCACCACCGAGTTATGGATCGCCTTCACGGGCGGGAATCAGATCCTGCGGTATCCGGAATACACGCATTGCGAGATCATCTCTTGCACGGCTACCGCGTTGTTGTACACCAACGCGGCGCCGTTGGGCTTGGCGCTCGACGCCTTCGATAACGTGATCGTCGGCGATGCGGCGAATCGCGTGACGTTCTACTTCGCGCAGGCGTTTTTCCGGAACATTTCGAATTTCAATACCCAGCCGCTGGCTCCCGGAATGCTGGCGGCGCTCGGCCGGCTGGGATTACCGATGTCCATAAAGGATGGGGCGGCTCAAACCAATCCATGGCCCACGACGCTGGCAGACCTCAACGTAACTGTGAACGGAACCCTCGCGCCGATCTATCAGACCCTGAGCGCTTACGGCGCGATCTATTTCCAGGTGCCTTATGAGACGCCGACGTCCGGGACGGCGAATTACATTGTCACGCAATACTCGACCGGCGCGGTTCTTGCCGTAGGGCAGTTCCAGATGGCACAGGCCAATCCCGGGTTCTTTACGATAAGTGCCAATGGACTTGGCCCGGTGGCGGCCACGGACGGCTCCGGCAATCCGATAAACGCGGCAAATCCAGTGGCGCGGGGCTCGACGGTGACCTTTTACCTGACGGGCCTAGGCAATGTTCCGGGCGCTCCGCAAGATGGCTACGCTCCAACGTCCGCCGCGAACGCTCCTACAGCGCCGTTTCTGGTCATTGATGGCGTGCAGGCGACTGTCTCTTACTCCGGTCCAGGCGCTTTCGCAGGTGGTTGGCAGATTAACGCGACTGTCCCGATGGCAGCGGCGCCGGGTGTCTTGAACCCGGTCGCGTTGACTTATCTCGGTATCCGGAGCAACATTGGCGGAACGACGTTGCCGGATGGAATAACTCCGGGGCCGGACGTGATCCCGATCTCGACGACGCTGTATGTGAAGTAGTCTATGAAGGTCCGTGACGTCCTCAAAATGCTCGAAGGGGACGGATGGGTGATCAAATCGATGGAAGGAAGCCACCGTCAGTTTGTGCATCCGACGAAACGGGGTAAGGTAACCGTGCCGGGCCATCCTTCGATTGAGGTCCCGCCCGGCACGCTATCGTCTATATTGAAACAGGCGGGGCTTAAGAAATGAAGAAGTATGCAGTCATATTTGAAAAATCCAGCAACGGCTGGGGCGCGTTCGTGCCGGACCTGCCGGGCTGCGTCGCGCTCGGATTTACGCTGGAAGAGACGAAAAAGCTGATTCGCGAGGCGCTTGAGCAGCACCTCGCGGCGATGCGGGCCGCTGGCGACGAGATTCCCGAGCCGTCGTACGTCGAAATGGTGGAAGTGGCTTAACGCCTCTTCCTAAAGATGCGGTATACTTATTTTTACGCCCACTGGCCGGTGCAGAAGTGTGTGCCGACCGGCTTATTGGACAATCAGGGACAGGTGGGTGAGTGGTTAAAGCCAACAGACTGTAAATCTGTCACTCCTTGCGAGTTACGAAGGTTCGAATCCTTCCCTGTCCACCAGTTTTTTGTTTTTTCGGTTTTTGTGAAGAATAATTTGGCCGCCGATGAACGCGGATGAACACGGATGAAAACAAGACACGGCGCTATCGGCGTTCATCCGCGTTCATCGGCGGCTAAAATCTTTTTTTAGGCCGTTGTAGCTCAGCTGGTAGAGCGCGTCCTTGGTAAGGACGAGGTCACCGGTTCAATCCCGGTCAACGGCTCCAGAATTTTTAGTTCGGCGAGGAACTCATGGCGAAGGAAAAATTTGATCGAAGCAAGCCGCACGTGAACGTGGGGACCATTGGTCACATCGATCACGGGAAGACGACGCTGACGGCGGCGATCACCAAGACGCTTTCGAAACACAATCCGAAAAACAAGTTCCGCAGTTTCGATTCCATCGATAATGCGCCGGAAGAAAAGGCTCGTGGCATCACGATCGCCGCGGCGCACGTGGAATACGAAACGGCCAACCGGCATTATGCGCACGTGGATTGCCCGGGTCATGCCGATTACATCAAGAACATGATCACCGGCGCGGCGCAGATGGACGGCGCGATTCTCGTTGTGGCAGCGACCGATGGTCCCATGCCGCAAACCCGCGAGCATATTCTGCTCGCTCGGCAGGTGGGCGTGCCGTACATTGTTGTCGCGCTGAACAAGGTCGACATGGTGGACGATCCGGAGTTGTTGGAACTGGTCGAGCTGGAAGTACGCGAGCTGTTGACTTACTACAATTTTCCGGGCAACGATCTGCCGGTCATTAAGGTATCGGCGCTGGGCGCGTTGAACGGCGAAGAGAAGTGGGAGAAGACGGTCGACGAGCTGATGGAAGCGGTCGACAAGTACATCCCGATGCCGGTGCGCGTGATGGATAAGCCGTTCCTGATGCCGATTGAGGACATTTTTTCGATTCAGGGTCGCGGCACGGTCGTTACTGGACGAATTGAGCAGGGCATTTGCAAGGTCGGCGAGGACATGGAGATTGTCGGGTTCACGGACACGCGTAAAACCGTGGTCACCGGCGTCGAAATGTTCAAGAAGTTGCTCGACGAAGGTCGCGCGGGCGACAACGTGGGCCTGCTGCTGCGCGGTATCGAAAAGAACGACGTGGAGCGCGGACAGGTTGTCGCGAAGCCTGGGTCGATTAAGGGTCACAAGAAGTTTAAGGGCGAAGTGTACGTGCTTTCGAAAGACGAAGGCGGGCGGCACACTCCGTTTTTTAAAGGATACCGGCCGCAGTTCTATTTCCGGACGACGGACGTGACGGGCGTCGCGCAGCTTCCGGAAGGCATGGAGATGGTGATGCCGGGCGATAACGTGCAACTGGAGATCGAGCTGATCACGCCGGTGGCGATGGATAAGGGCCTCCGATTTGCGATTCGCGAGGGCGGTCGGACGGTCGGGGCCGGGACGGTTAGCGAGATTTTAGGATAAGAGTTCATGAGCAGCTTACGAGAACGCATTCGAATTCGGCTGAAGGCGTACGATCACCGGATTTTGGACCAGTCGACGACGGAGATCGTCGATACGGCGAAGAGAACCGGCGCCACGGTGGCCGGACCGATTCCGCTTCCGACGGCAAGAAACCTGTACACGGTATTGCGGTCGCCGCACGTGGACAAGAAGAGCCGGGAGCAGTTCGAGATCCGGACGCACAAGCGTCTGCTGGATATTCTGGAGCCGACGCAGGACACGGTGGATGCGTTGATGAAGCTCGATTTGCCGGCTGGTGTGGACGTCGAGATTAAGGCATTTGGAAAAAAGTAGCCAGAAGCCAGGAGCCAGGAGCCAGAATATCGGTGCTGGGGAAGGTTTCGAGGATTGAGCATGGCTGAGGGAAGGCAAGGTGCCCGGGACAGTGAGCAGGTGGCCGATTCTGGCTTCTGGCTTCTGGCTTCTGGCTCCTTCTTGAGGATTGTATGAGTCCAGGGATTCTAGGCAAAAAGATCGGGATGACGCAGGTGTTCCGGGCGGATGGACAGGTTGTTCCTGTTACCGTTCTGAAGGCCGGACCGTGCGTCGTGGTGCAGCGCAAGACGCCTGCGACCGACGGCTACGATGCCGTGCAGCTCGGGTTTATGGAATACGCCAAGAAGAAGGGTGTGTCGAAACCGGCGGCCGGGCATTTGAAAAAGTCGGGCGCCGAGGGCGTGAAGTTCCAGCGGGAATTCCGGCTGGACTCGCTCAATGGCGACATGAAGACCGGCGACCGCGTGCTGGTCGACGAATTCAAGCCCGCCCAGAAGGTCGACGTGATCGGCATCAGCAAGGGCCGCGGGTTTGCCGGCGTGGTCAAGCGCCATCACTTCCGCGGAGGCGATGCCACGCACGGGTCGATGTTCCATCGCGCGCCTGGGTCGATTGGCGCGTCCAGCTTTCCGTCGCGCGTGTTCCCTGGAACCCGCATGGGCGGGCAGATGGGGACGGACCGGGTGACGGTTCGCAACCTCGAAATCGTGCAAGTTGACACGGAAGACAACGTGATCCTGGTAAAGGGCGCGGTGCCGGGACCGAACGGCGGTTACGTTATGTTGCGGAGGTCGAAGGTATAGCCATGCCGAGCGTAGATATTATCGATCTCAGTAATAAAGTCGTCGGCACGCTGGATTTGTCGGACGACGTTTTCGGAGCGCCTGTCAACGAGAACCTGATTTACGAGGCGGTTCGTCATCACCTGGCGGGCACCAGGCGCGGCACGGCTTCGACCAAGACTCGCCACGAAGTGGCCGGGTCAGGCAAGAAGCTGTGGAAGCAGAAAGGCACGGGGCGCGCGCGTATGGGCTCCATCCGGTCGCCTCTTTGGCGCCATGGCGGCACGACGCACGGGCCGCAACCGCGCGACTACAGCTACAAGCTTCCGCGGAAGATGATCCTGGGCGCGCTGAGAAGCGCTCTGTCGGCGAAATTGCGCGACGGCGAGCTGCGGGTGGTGAGCGAATTCGCGATTGCCGAAGCGAAGTCCAAGCTGATGCGCAAGACGCTGGACGCCTTGGACGCGTCGCGGACGATTCTGCTGGTCGACAACTCGGCCAACAAGAACCTGGCGCTGGCCAGCCGGAATCTGGAAGGCGTGAAACTGGTGGCGAGCCGCGAAGTGAATGTATACGACCTGCTGGGGCATCAACACATCCTGTTGAGCCAGGAAGCGGCGAAGAAACTCTCGGAGGCGCTGGCATAATATGTCCACTCTTTACGACATCATCAAGCGTCCGATCGTGACCGAAAAGGGCGTGGCCAAGAAAGACGCGGAGCGGACCTTGTGTTTCGAGGTACACCCGGACGCCAACAAGACCCAGATCAAGAATGCCGTGCAGACCGTGTTCAAGGTCAAAGTCGAGGATGTGCGCACATCGATCACTGCGGGGAAACTGCGGCGCCGGGGGCGTTTCGCGGGGTATCGCTCGAACTGGAAAAAGGCGTATGTGCGCCTGAAGGCCGGCGAAAAAATGCCGGAGTACGCGGAGATCTAAGTCATGGCCGTTAAAAGCTACAATCCGACCACGCCGACACGCCGTTTCCAAACGGTCGTATCGCGCGAAGACATTACCAAGCAGACGCCCGAGAAAAGCCTGGTCAAGGGCAAACCGAAGACGGGCGGACGATCGTCGACGGGGCGCATATCTTCCAGATTTATAGGCGGAGGGCACAAGCAGGCGTACCGTGAGATCGATTTCAAGCGCGACAAGAGCGGGATTCCGGCCAAGGTTGCTTCCATCGAATACGATCCGAACCGCAGCGCGCGCATTGCGCTGTTGCATTATGTCGATGGCGAGAAGCGCTACATTCTGGCGCCGGTCGGGCTGGCGGTCGGCAGGACGATCACGTCGGGTCCGGAGGCGGACATTTTAGTCGGCAACGCGCTGCCGCTTAAAAATATTCCTGCCGGTACGGTGGTTCATAATATCGAGCTGAAGCCGGGCAAGGGCGGGCAGATGGCTCGGTCCGCCGGCGCGCAAGCCCAACTCGTCTCCAAAGAGGGAGACTACGCACTACTAAAATTGCCGTCGGGCGAAATTCGCAAGGTGCAGGTGGAGTGTATTGCGACCATCGGCCAGGTGGGCAACGTGGAGCATGAAAACGTCAGCTTGGGTAAGGCGGGACGCTCGCGGTGGCTAGGCAAGATGCCGCACAATCGCGGCGTGACCATGAACCCGGTCGATCACCCGCATGGCGGCGGCGAGGGCAAGACTTCGGGTGGACGCCATCCGGTGACGCCCTGGGGCCAGCCGACGCGCGGGTTTAAGACTCGCAACAACAAGCGCACCAACAAGTGGATTGTGACCCGGAAAGCAAAGAAGAGGTAACGGATGGGACGTTCGTTAGCAAAAGGTCCGTTTGTCGACGACCACCTGATGAAGAAGGTGGCGGCGATGAACGAGAAGAACGAAAAGAAAGTATTGCGGACGTGGTCGCGGCGTTCGACGATCCTGCCGGAGTTTATCGGCCACACGCTGGCCGTGCATAACGGAAAGAAGTTTATTCCGGTGTACGTGACCGAGAACATGGTCGGACACAAGCTGGGCGAATTTTCGCCGACGCGGACGTTTAAAGGTCACGCGGCGAAGGCTGCGCCCGAGAAGACCGTAAAGCCGGCGGCTTAAGAGGAGTTTACGATGCAAGCGAGAGCGGAAGCCAGATATCTTCGAACGTCGCCGCAGAAAGCCCGGCTGGTCATCGACCTGATTCGGGGCCAAAGGGCGGGCGACGCCATCAACATTTTGCGCACCACCAACAAGCGCATCGCGCCTTCCATTGAGAAGGTGCTGCGGTCGGCGATTGCCAACGCCGAGAACCGGTCAAACGACGTGGATGTCGACAAGCTGATGGTCATCGAGTGCTACGTGAACGAGGGGCCGCGCATGAAGAGGGTTCGTCCGGCGCCGATGGGCAGGGCATACCGGTATCAGCGGCGGATGTCGCACATTATTGTGAAGGTCGGCGACGGAAAGACCGAGGAAAAGAACTAAATGGGTCAAAAAGTACATCCCTACGGATTCCGGCTGGGCGTCACCAAGACGTGGCGGTCGCGATGGTTCGCCAAGCAGGATTACGCGAAACTGCTGCGCGAAGATCTGGAGTTGAAAGACGCGCTGCGCAGCCGTTTGAAGGCCGCCGGCATCAGCTCGATTGAAGTGGACCGGCCGGGCAACAAGCTGCGCATCACTATTCACACGTCGCGCCCGGGCATCATCATCGGACGCAAAGGCGCGGAAATCGAGAAGCTGAAGGGCGACCTGGCGAAAAAGACCAAGCGCGAAGTTTTCATCGACATTCAGGAAGTGCATAAGCCGGAGCTGGACGCTCAGCTGGTTTCGGAATCCATTGCGCTGCAACTGGAGAAACGCGTAGCGTTTCGAAGAGCAATGAGAAAGGCCGTCGACTCGGCGCTGCGCTTCGGCTGCAAGGGAATTAAGGTGCGAGTCTCCGGACGCCTCAATGGTGCCGAGATTGCGCGCACGGAATGGTATCTGCAAGGCCGTCTGCCTCTGCACACGCTGCGCGCGGATATCGATTACGGATTCACCGAAGCCAACACGACCTATGGCGTGATCGGCATCAAGTGCTGGGTGTACAAAGGCGAAATTCTCCCCGGAGACCAGAAAAAAGGATTGCGCAACGATCCGGAACCGCGGCGGCCACCGTCATCGCGCGACAGGGATCGCCGGGGTGATCGTGGAGACAGGGGTGGAGACAGGGGAGATCGCGGTCCGCGGCCGGCTTTTGTGCCGCCTTCCCAGGTCAATGCTCCGCAAGGCCCGGTGACGCAGGCTACTCCGGATGATGCGACGGCTCGCGCGTCGGCGCCGATTCTGCCACCGATGGCTCCTCCGCAGCCGAGCTGGAAAGACAAGGACAAGCCTGAGGACAAATCTGAAACAGGCGGCGGCGAGGGAGGCAAGGAATAACCCATGTTGATGCCCAAGAAGGTTAAATACCGTAAGGTGCAGCGCGGCCGGATGACGGGCAAGGCGTGGCGCGGGTCGACTCTGGCGTTCGGCGATTACGGGTTGAAGGCGATGCGGTGCGGTTGGATCACGGCTCGCCAGATTGAGGCGGCTCGCGTGGCGATGACGCGTTCGATCAAGCGCGGCGGCAAAGTCTGGATCCGATTGTTCCCGGACAAGCCGATTACAAAGAAACCGGCCGAAACGCGTATGGGAAAGGGCAAGGGCGCGCCCGATCAGTGGGTTTGCGTCATTCGCCCGGGAAAGATTCTGTTCGAGATGGAAGGCGTGGGGCGCGAGATCGCGGAGAAGGCGATGCTGCTGGCGGCGGCGAAGATCGGCCTGCCGACCAAATTTATCGCGCGGACGGGTGTGGAGTAGCTAGATGAAAGAGAATGCGGATAAAGCCCGGGGTCTGGATGCGGCCGAGCTGGCCAAGCAAGTGAAGGACACCGCGGAGCAGATGTTCCGCCTGCGGTTCCAGATGTCGATGGGGCAGATGGACGGGATCAAGAAATTGCGCTCGCTACGCAAGGAGCGGGCGAGGATGCTGACGGTGTTGCGCGAGCGGCAAGACGGCGGCGCGCCCGTCGCTCAACGGCCGGCGCGAGCGAAAGCTCTGCCGAAGCCGGCGGCCCAGGAAGGCCCTTCGAAGAAAGCAGCGGTGGTTGCCAAGCCCAAGGCCGCGGCGGCGCCGAAGGTTAGAAAAGAAGCGAGCCAGGTAAAAGTGAAACCGACGACGGCGCCGAAGTCGGCCAAGATCAGTATGCCGCGCAAGTCGGGTAAAGGATAGTATGCCAGAGAAGACGACGACGGAACACAAGCCGGGAATTAAGAACGAAAAGGTCGGCTCGGTGGTCTCGGCGAAGATGGCCAAGACGATTGTGGTGGAAGTGTCGCGCAAGGCGGCGCACCCGGTTTATAAGCGCGTTGTTACCAAGCGCAAAAAGTTTTATGCCCACGACGAAAAGGGCGAGGCCAAGGCGGGCGATGTGGTTCGCATTATCGAATGCCGCCCGATGAGCAAGCTCAAGCGCTGGACGCTGGGCGAAGTGATCCGCAAAGCGGTGCAGGTGACCACGGATTTGAGTTCGATCGGTATTCAGACGGGTCCGGAAAAACGGCCCGCAAAGAAGAAGAAGTAGCCAGAAGCCAGGAGCCAGGAGCCAGAATTATGATTGGGATGCGGACAATTCTCGAGGTCGCCGATAACAGCGGCGCGCGCCGGCTGCAATGTATTTTGCCGCGCGGAGGGGATCTCGGATTGCGCGCCGGCCTGGGTGACATTATCACCGCCAGCGTGAAGGAAGCGGCGCCCGATTCGGCGATCAAGAAGGGCAAGGTCGTCCGGTGCGTGGTGGTTCGGATGCGCAAGGAGACTCGGCGCAAGGACGGCACTTACATCCGCTTCGATACGAATGCGGCGGTACTGATCAATGAAGTGGGCGAGCCCATGGGGACGCGCGTGTTCGGCCCGGTGGCTCGCGAGCTGCGCGAGAAGAAGTTCATGAAGATCGTTTCGCTCGCGCCGGAGGTTATTTAAGTGGCGAGAAAAATTCCGTTTCGGCATCAGCATGAGCCGAAAGTAAAGTTGAAAATCCGGATTAAGAAAGACGACACCGTGAAGGTGATCGCCGGCCGGGATAAGGGCAAGACCGGGCGCGTGCTGCATGTCGACCGGGTGAATGCGCGAGTGCTGGTCGAAGGCGTGAGCATGGTGAAGCGGCACACGCGTCCCAATCCGTCGAAGCAGATCAAGGGCGGCATTGCCGAGCGCGAAAGCTCGATTGCGGTGTCGAACGTGATGATCGTGACCTCGGGCGGGGTAGCCACGCGCATCGGCTACCGGATTGAGGGCACGGGCGCCACCAAACGCCACGTCCGCGTCGCCAAAAAGGGCGGCGAGATTTTGGATAAGGCCTGATCTTAGGAAAAAAGAATGGCACGTCTCAAAGATACTTACATCAAGAAAATCGTTCCGGCGATGACCAAGGAGTTCGGTTATTCGAACCCGATGGCCGTGCCGAAGGTGCAGAAGATCAGCGTCAACATCGGCCTGGGCGAAGCGACAGGCAACAGCAAGCTGATGGACGGCGCGGTGAACGAACTGAGCCAGATCGCCGGCCAGCGCCCGGTGATCAACAAGGCCCGCAAATCGATTGCCGCGTTCAAGCTGCGCGAAGGGATGGCCATCGGATGCAGCGTGACGCTGCGCGGGGACCGCATGTACGAATTTCTGGATCGTTTAGTCAGCGTGACCCTGCCGCGCGTGCGCGATTTTCGCGGCGTGTCGTCGAAGTCGTTCGACGGACGCGGCAATTACACGCTGGGCATCAAGGACCAGTTGATTTTCCCGGAGATCGACTATAACAAAGTCGAAAAAACCAAGGGAATGAATATTTGCATCACCACCACCGCCAAGACCGATGCCGAGGGGCTGGCGCTGTTGAAACACCTCGGAATGCCGTTCCGGGCGCAGTAAGGAAAATAAATGGCGACGACAGCGAAGATTGCAAGAGACGAGAAAATTGCGGCGGCGACGGCGGCCTCGATCGCGGCCGGCAAGAAGCCGAAGTTTGCCTGCCGGCATCGGAACCGCTGCTTCCGCTGCGGGCGTCCGCGCGGGTTTTTACGAAAATTCAAATTATGCCGAATTTGTTTTAGAAAACTGGCGCTGGCGGGGGAAGTTCCCGGCGTAATCAAGGCGAGCTGGTAGGAGGATTTTACAGGAATGATGACCACGGATCCAATCGCCGATATGCTGACGCGCATGAGGAATGCGCTCTCGGCGCGCCACGCCAAAGTGGATGTGCCCGCATCGCGGCTGAAGAACGATATTGCAAAGATCCTCAAGGATGAAGGCTACATCGCGAACTTCAAGCTGACCGAGGATGGCACCAAGAAATCCATCCGCATCTATTTGAAGTACACGCCGGGCAACGTGCCGGTGATTTCGCGGATCGAGCGCGTGTCGAAACCGGGGTGCCGTGTGTACGTCGGGTCGAAAAAAGTGCCGCGCGTGCTGGGCGGCCTGGGAATCAATATTCTGACGACGCCGCAGGGCGTGATGACGGGACAGTCGGCGCGCAAGCAGGGCGTGGGTGGTGAAGTCCTGTGTCACGTTTGGTAGCTCTTCATAAGGTGATAAAGGGAACGTATGTCTAGAGTTGGAAAAAAACTGCTCCCGCTGCCGAAGGGTGTGAAAATCACCGCGGGCGAGGGGCATTTAAACATCGAAGGGCCGAAGGGCAAGCAGACCGTTCCGGTTCCGGCGGGCATCACGCTGTCTCAAAAGGACGGCGTGGCGGAGTTTCAGCGCGACGGCGAGAACAAAGCCGCGCTGCACGGGCTGACCAGGGCTCTGGCCGCCAATGCGGTGCAGGGCGTTTCGACCGGGTTCACGCGCGAGCTGGATATTGTCGGCATTGGCTACCGCTGCGATCTCAAAGGCCGCATCGCGACCTTCACGCTGGGCTATTCGCATTCGATCGAGTTCTATCTTCCGGATGGAATCGACATGAAGATCGACAAGCAGACGCACCTGGTTCTGACCGGGTCCGACCGCCAGTTGATCGGTCAAGTCGCCGCGAACATGCGCGCGTTGCGTCCGCCCGACCCGTACAAGAACAAAGGCGTCCGGTATACGGGCGAAGCGCTGCGCAAGAAGGTCGGCAAGACCGGTGCGTCGAGTGGAGGTAAGTAAGCGATGGCACGACGGGATTCTAAAAACATTATCCGGCTGCGCGTTCACAAACGGATTCGCAGCCGCGTGGCGGGCACGCCAGAGCGTCCTCGGCTGGCTGTTTTTCGCAGCGTGAAGCACATTTACGCGCAGGTGATCGACGACACCAAGGGTCACACGGTGGTCGCGGCCGGGTCGATCGAGAAGGACACGAAAAACGGCGGCAACGTGGCCGGAGCCAAGGAAATCGGCAAACTCGTCGCCGAGCGCGCCAAGGACAAAGGCATCAAGGCCGTGGTATTCGACCGCGGCGGGTATCAGTATCACGGCCGCGTGAAGGCGCTGGCTGAAGCGGCTCGCGAAGCGGGACTGGAATTTTAATTTATGGGCATGCAAAAGCGCATCGATTCGACCAACCTGAACCTGAAAGAACAGGTTGTTTCGATTAACCGCGTGACCAAAGTGGTCAAGGGCGGAAAAAATCTGAGCTTCTCGGCGCTGGTCGTCGTTGGCGACCCGGGCGCGAAGATCGTCGGCTTCGGCACGGGCAAGGCCAAGGAAGTGCCGGCGGCGATCAAGAAGGGCATTGAAGCGGCCAAGAAGAATCTTCGCAAAGTGAATGTGCTGGCGACAACGATTCAGCACATGGTGGTGGGCGAGTTCGGTAGCGGACGCGTATTACTGAAGCCCGCTCCGGACGGAACGGGAGTGATCGCGGGCGGCGCGGTGCGCGCGGTGATTACGGCCGTCGGGATTCCGAACGTGCTGACCAAGTCTCTTGGCTCGCACAATCCTCACAACGTGGTGAAGGCGACCATCGACGCGCTGGAGCAGTTGCGCGACAAAGCCGAGGTCGCGGATCTGCGCGGTCTGGCGCTGGAGAAGCTGTAATATGCCGGGCGACACTAAGATGAAGAGCATCAAGATTAAATTAATCAAGAGCACGATCTGCACGCCGGATAAGCACAAGCAGATGGTGCTGGCCTTGGGCCTGCGGACGCTGAACCGGGTGGTGATCAAGCCCGACACGCCGGCGTTCCGCGGCATGGTCAAAAAAATTCCGCACCTGTTAGCGATCGTGGATTAGGAGAGCGCGATGAATCTCAGCCAAATTAAACATCCCGCCGGACAAAAGCACAAGAAGCGCCGTCTCGGTCAGGGCATGGGCACCGGCCGCGGAAAATTTTCGGGGCGCGGCGCCAAGGGCGCCAAATCGATTTCGGGTTATTCGCGCATGCGCGGCTTTGAAGGCGGGCAAATGCCTCTGCATCGCCGCTTGCCGAAGCGCGGCTTCACCAACATTTTTCGCAAGGAATATGCCATTGTGAACGTGGCGGCGCTCGAGGCGCTGGAAGGGAATTTGTTCGACCCGGGCGCGCTACTCGAAGCGGGCGTGATCCACAAGTTGAAGCACGGCTTGAAAATCCTGGGCGCTGGCGATTTGAAGAAGAAAATTACCGTGAAGGCGCATGTGTTTTCGAAGTCCGCGCTCGACAAGATTCAGGCCGCCGGCGGTACGGCGGAAGTAATCGCATAAAGATCTGGCCTGGAGAATCATCGCATGAAGTTCTTGGAAGCCGTTGGTAACATCTTTCGCATACCGGATCTGCGCAAGCGGCTCCTGTTCGCGTTGGCGATGCTCGCGGTATATCGCCTGGGCGGCAACATCCCGATTCCGGGAATCGATACGCACCGGTTCGAGGAATACATCCGTTCGAACCAGGGATCGCTGTTCGGATTTCTCGATCTGTTCAGCGGCGGCGCATTCCGCAGGTTGACGATTTTCGCGCTCGGCATCATGCCGTACATCACGTCGTCGATTATCCTGCAGTTGCTGACCGTGGTGGTGCCGACGCTCGAAAAGCTGCAAAAAGAAGGCGAAATCGGACGCCGCAAGATCACGCAATGGACCCGCTATCTGACGGTCGGCCTGGCGCTGGTGCAGTCCTACGGCATTGCGTTTACGCTGTCTCACGCATCGACGCCGTTCGTCACGCATCCTGGCTTCGCCTTCACCCTGATGACGATTCTGACGCTGACCACCGGCACGGCGTTCATCATGTGGCTGGGCGAGCAGATCACGGAACGAGGCATCGGCAACGGCATGTCGCTGATCATCTTCACCGGCATCGTGATCGGGCTGCCGAGCGCCATCGTGCAGATGGTCAGCAAGGTTCAAACCGGCGACTGGCCGTTCATTCAGGTGTTCATCATCGTCCTGATGATGATCGCGGTGGTCGGGTTTATCGTATTAGTGGAACGCGGCGAGCGCCGGATTCCGGTCCAATACGCCAAGCGCGTGATCGGGCGCCGGATGATGGGTGGACAGTCGACGCACCTGCCGCTGAAAGTCAACGCGGGCGGCGTGATTCCAGTCATCTTCGCGAGCTCCCTGCTGGCCTTCCCGATGACGGCCATGCAGTTCGAATTCGTGAAGAATTCGACGGTGCTCAGCGGGATGCTGGGCGCGATTCAAGGGGCCTCGCCTCTTTACTACCTGCTCTACACGATGTTGATTATTTTCTTCTGCTTCTTCTACGTATCGATCATCTTCAACCCGAACGAGGCAGCGGACAATATGCGCAAGTACGGCGGATTTATCCCGGGCATCCGTCCTGGCCGTAACACTGCCGATTACATGAACAAGATTCTGACCAAGATCACGGTGGTCGGCGGCCTGTATCTGGCCATTCTGTCGCTGCTGCCGCAGATCATGATCGCGGGAATCAAGCTCCAGCGTCTGCCGTTGATCGGTAACTTCATCGACGCGCATTTTCCGCGCTGGCTGCTGGACGGACTGGGAGTGAATTTCTCGTTTGGCGGAACGTCGCTGCTGATCGTGGTCGGAGTGGCGATGGATACCGTGAATCAGATCGAAGCGCAGTTGATCATGCGCCATTATGAAGGATTTACGCCGCGCGCAGGCCGCATTCGAGGCCGCCGCAGCAGTATTTGACCGCCTCCGGCGGCTTCGAGGAGGCGATATTGGGAGCCGCGCCCCGGGGCGGCCGTTATGTGGTTTGGAGCCGCACGCAGTGCGGTGGCTAGTTTGGAGCCGCACGCAGTGCGGCAGTGATGTGATTTGGGACTTTTTTCAGCAGTTGTATGGAGGGAAGCCCGACGAAGCGAGTGAATGAGTCGACTCTGCCTGATTTTGTTCGGTCCACCAGGATCGGGGAAGGGGACGCAAGCCAAGTTGCTGCGTCAAGGGTTGGGAGTGGCTCATATATCGACCGGCGACATGCTGCGCGAGAGGGCGGCGTCGAACGATCCGCTGGGAGAAGCGGCGGCGGCGATCATGAAATCCGGCGGCCTGGTGTCGGACGAAATCGTCAATAAGATGGTCGAGGAGAGGATTGAACAGCCGGATTGTGTGAACGGGTTCATCCTGGATGGATACCCGCGAACGGTGGATCAGGCGAAGCTGATTTCAGGGGTGCTCAAGGCCAAGCGGGTGGACACGGTGGTGGTTCACCTGAAAGTCGATTATAATGTTATTATTGCCCGTCTCTCCGGGCGCAGGCTGTGCCCGACCTGCGGCGCGCTGTACGGCGTGTCGGCGAAAACTCCGGTGGTTTCGGAAGTCTGCGATTACGACGGATCGAAACTGGTGGTCCGGGATGACGATCGTCCCGAGGTGGTCGCGGAGAGGTTGAAGGCGTACGACCGTCAGACGTCTCCTGTTCTGGAGTGTCTGCGCGAAGAAGGATTTGCGGTGTGTGAAGTGGATGGCGGGGCAAGTTCGCCTCTAGTGATTGCGAAGCAGATTCGGGGATGGATTGACGGGCGGCGTGCCGGGAATCAAGGTGACGCGGCCAGGTGACGGGTCAGGCATGATTGTGCGAAAGAACATGGCGGAGCTCGAAAAAATGCGGTCCGCCGGCCTTCTTGTCTGGACGATTCTGGACACGCTGAGGAAGATGGTGGCCGAAGGCGTCACCACCTACGATCTGGAAATGACGGCTGAGAAGATGATGGCGGACGCAGGCGCACGGTCGGCTTTTAAGGGTTATTCGACGCCGAGCGCGGGAACGAAATTCCCCTCGGTGTTGTGCACGTCGGTGAACGAAGAGATTGTCCACGGGATGCCTTCGCAAAAGAGGGTCCTTAAAAAGGGCGACATCGTTTCCATCGACACGGGTGTTCAGTTGAATGGTTACTACGGCGATTCAGCCGTCACGGTGGGTGTAGGCGAAATTTCCGAAGAAGCCCAGCGGCTGATGAATGTGACGCGCGAGTCTCTGGAACTGGCGATTGAGAAAGCGCGGCCGGGCAACCGGTTGTTCGATATCTGCGGCACGGTGGAACGGCACGTGACCGCGAACGGGTTTTCGGTAGTCAGGGAGTTTGTGGGCCACGGCATCGGAACGCAGATGCACGAAGAGCCGCAGGTTCCGAACTACGTCGACCGGCGGAGCGAAAATCCGCGGTTGAAAGAAGGAATGGTGCTGGCGATCGAGCCGATGGTGAACGCCGGGAAAGCAGGCAGCCGGGTGAAACCGGACCGCTGGACGGCGGTGACCGAGGATGGAAAATACTCGGCGCATTTTGAGCACACGGTGGCGATTACGGCAAACGGGCCTTGGGTATTGACCAGGCCGTGAAGAAGAAGGGGCCGGGGGCCAGGGGCCAGGCGTCAGTTAAGAGAATTTCGGAAAGGATTTGCTGGCCGCTGGCCCCTGGCCCCCGGCCCCTAGTTTTATGAAGGTCAGAGCATCGGTCAAGAAAATGTGCGACAAGTGCAAGATCGTCCACCGCGAAGGCGTGGTGCGCGTGATCTGCACGAATCCGAAGCATAAGCAGAGGCAGGGGTAACGAATTATGGCGCGTTTAGCGGGCGTGGATTTACCGGCGAAAAAGAGGACCGAGGTCGGTCTGACTTACATTTATGGCATCGGACGGACCAGGGCTCTTTCGCTCTGCCACCGCGCGGGCGTCAATCCGGACACCAAGATTTCCGACCTGACCGAGGAAGAGGTCAACAAGATCCGCCAGATTCTGGAAGCCGAGGGTTCGGTCGAAGGCGATCTGCGCAAAGAGACCTCGATGAACATCAAGCGTCTCATCGAAATGGGCGCATACCGGGGCCTGCGTCACCGCCGCGGCCTGCCTGTGCGCGGCCAGCGCACGCACACCAACGCGCGCACCCGCAAGGGTCCGCGGCGCGGCACGGTCACCAACAAGAAGAAGTCCGCGGCGAAAACGTAAGGATTAGAACATGGCGAAAGCACCGGCAAAGACTACCAAGAAAAAAGCGTTTAAGAAGAAGGAAAAGCGTTCCGTTCCCATGGGGCGGGTCCACGTGCAGGCGTCGTTCAATAATACGATCATCACGATTACGGACCCCATGGGCAACGTGATCTCGTGGTCCAGTTCCGGTTCGCTGGGCTTTCGCGGATCGCGCAAGGGCACGCCGTTCGCAGCGCAGCAGGCGTCGTTGACGGCGGCGAATAAGGCGAAGGAATCGGGCTTGCGAACCGTCGAAGTGGCGGTCAGCGGTCCGGGCGCGGGACGCGAATCGGCGGTGCGCGCGCTGTCGACCGCGGGGCTCGATGTCCGCTCCATCCGGGATCGTACGCCGATTCCGCACAACGGCTGCCGTCCGCCGAAGAAGCGCAGAGTTTGATGAAGAAGGCGCCAGGGGCCAGGGGCCAGGCGCCAGTAAGAAAGCAGGACGAAGGGGCCAGAGGCCCTGTAAACTGCACCTACTTGTAAGTTGACCAGGGAGGTCTGATTTGGCTCGATATATTGGTCCCGTGTGCCGTCAATGCCGGCGCGAGGGCATGAAACTGTTTCTGAAAGGCGAGCGTTGCTACACCGAGAAGTGCGCCATCGAAAAGCGCAACTTCCCTCCGGGGCAGCACGGCAAGGATCGCAAACCGAAAATCGTTGGCTATGGCCTCCAGCTTCGCGAAAAGCAGAAAGCGCGCCGCTATTACCAGCTACTCGAAGGCCAGTTCCGCAACCTCTTCGAAAAAGCCAGCGCCATGAAAGGCATCACCGGCGAGAACATGCTCAACATGCTGGAGAGGCGCCTGGACAACACCCTCTACCGCATGGGCCTGGCGACATCGCGAGCCCAGGGACGCCAGTTGGTCCGCCACGGCCACCTGAACGTCAACGGCAAGCGCGTCGATATTCCGTCGTTCACCGTGAAGCCGAACGATGTGATTGAAGTCCGTGAAAAAAGCAAGAACAACCCGACCATCCTGCATGCGCGCGACGCCACGGCGCACGCTCCGAGCCCCAACTGGCTGGAAGTCGACCGCGAAAACTTGAAAGGCCGCGTAGTCGGCCAGCCCAAGCGCGAAGAACTCGTCCAGATCCAGTTGAACGAGCAGCTCATCGTCGAGTTGTACTCGAAGTAATAAGGAGCCTATTTATGTTCAAAGGATTCCAGAAACCCAAACGGTTAGTTGCCAATACGGAAACGCTCAACGAGCGTTACGGCATGTTCACCGCGCAGCCCTTCGAGCGCGGCTTCGGTTCCACCATCGGCACAGGCTTGCGCCGCGTGCTGCTCAGCTCGATTGAAGGCGCCGCCATCACCGCCGTGCGGATTGAAGGCGTGGCCCACGAGTTCAGCCCCATTCCCGGCGTCGCCGAAGACGCCACCGACATTATTCTCAACCTCAAGCAGGTCCCGTTCAAGATGATGGGCGAGGGCATGCGCACGGTCCGTCTCAAGGCCGACGGCGCGGGCCAGATTCTCAGCGGACAGATCGAGACCGATTCCGACATCGAAGTGCTGGACCGCAATATGCACATCGCCACCGTCGGCGAGGGCGGCAAGCTCTCGATCGAGATGCGCCTCAAGTCCGGCCGCGGCTACGTTTCGGCCGACCGCAATAACGACGAAGATCTTCCGATCGGCTACATCCCGATCGATTCGGTGCATTCTCCAGTGCGAAAGGTAAACTTCTCGGTCGAAGCCGCGCGCCTCGGCCAGATGACCGATTACGACAAGCTGACCATCGAAGTGTGGACCAACGGAGCCATCTCGCCTGCCGACGCCATCGGCCAGGCGGCGAAGCTGCTAAAAGATCACATGTCGATCTTCATCAACTTCGAAGAACTGCCGGAGTCGGCCGAGGAGCCGGCCGAGCGCGCTCTCAGCCAGATGAACGAAGTGCTCAACCGGTCTGTCGAAGAGCTGGAACTGAGCGTCCGTTCGTATAACTGCCTCAAGAACGCCAACATCCAAACCATCGGCGACCTGGTGCAGAAGACCGAAGCCGAGATGCTGCGGACCAAGAATTTCGGCCGCAAATCGCTCAACGAGATCAAGGAAATCCTCTCCGGTCTCGGTCTGACCTTCGGCATGAAGTTCGACGCGCAGGGCCGCCTGGTGTCGCCGGCAGGCACGCCCGCAGCGATCGGTTCGGTGGACGATGCGGACCTCGACATCGAGGATGATGAGGACGACGAAGAAGAGGGCGAAGAAGGCGCCATTGCAGAATAACCATGCGACACGGAAAATCCGGCTATAAACTCAAACGCGACTGTGGCTCGCGCAATTCGCTCTTAAAAGGCCTGGTCACCAGCGTCATCGAACACGAGCGCATCGTCACCACGGTTCCGAAAGCCAAGGCCATCAAGCCTCTGGTCGATAAAATGATCACGCTCGGCAAGCGCGACACGCTGCACGCCCGGCGCCAGGCCGCGGCGTTCCTCGAAACCCCTGCATCGGTAAAAAAACTCTTCGATAAGCTCGGCACCCGTTTCGGCCAGCGCAACGGCGGCTACACCCGCATCGTGCGCCTGGGCAATCGCAAAGGCGATGGAGCAGAGCAGGCCATGATCGAACTGGTCGGCAGCGAACTCGTCAAGCGCGCGGCAGATCGAGCCAAGCGCCGTGAAGAGCGCCTGAACGCCATCCGGCAAGGCACCGAAGAAGGCGGCGAGGCGGCGGAGAAATAGATTTTTCGAAGCCCAATTTCACGCAGAGACGCAGAGAACGCAGACGTTTTCCTCCGCGAACTCTGCGTCTCTGCGTGAATTGTTTTTAGCCATAGACTAAAATAAAGCCATGGACGCGATCGAAGCGCTTCGTGCCCGACAACCCGAAATTCAGTCGATCGCAGCCAAGCATGGCGCAGGAAATGTCCGCATTTTCGGCTCGGTCGCGCGGGGCGAAGCACACCCGGAAAGCGATGTCGATTTTCTGATCGACGTCGTGGGTCCAACAACTCCGTGGTTCCCCGGCGGATTGCTGGTGGATCTTGAAAACCTACTTCACCGCCGCGTTGACCTCGTCATCGCCCGCTCGCTACACCCGCTGATCCGGGAATCCGTTCTCAAGGATGCTGTCCCTTTGTGAAGGAGGACCGAACTTATCTTCTGCACATCCAGGAATGTATCGTCCGGATCGAGGAAGACGTTCGGGACGGCCGCGCCGCATTCGAAGCGTCGCACATGGTTCAGGACGCGGTCATTCGCAACTTGCAAGTACTGGCGGAATCAAGCAAACGCCTCTCGGACACGCTAAAAGCGGCTCATCCGGAAATCAACTGGCCTGGGATCTCAGGTTTTCGCAATCTGCTCGTTCATGACTATTTCAGCGTGGACCTCGGCATCGTGTGGCAAGTCGTCGCGGTGGATATGCCTAGTCTCGAGAGGGCAGTGTTTGCCATGCTCGCGGGGAATGGCGGAGCACCGGAGAATATTTAAACCGTAAGCGCGTCCATTGGGCTTGACCAAGGGCCTAGCCAAAAACTGCACCCATTCGCAAGTGTGATGTTTAGTCGCCATTCGCCCGGAATACATTCGACAACGATTGCATCGAAATCTAGCCCGTCCACGACATACGCCTCATGACCGTCATACCACTGAAAGAGCCTCAGGTGCGGCCGGTGGTCGGTCAGGTCGAGCCAAGCAAGTGCTGATGAATATGCCTCGGTCTCGCTCTTAAAGTGCCTGTTGACCCAAATGCGCTTTCCATTCTCATAGACTGAGTAGCGCCAATCAGGTCGTTGAGGTAAGCCGTAATTATTGATCCAGATTTCCTGTCCGAATCTTCGGCCTCCGATTCGCGCGTACCCAATCACGTCGCCCGATTTTGCGATAGGCCCGGTCCTGGCCCACATATATTCGTGCTGCTTGAGCAGCTTTTGAATTTCGATACTCTGCATAAACTTACTTTGACCGGCGCAAAGGCGCTCCCTTAGCTGCACCCGCTCGTCCCCCCGCAATTCTCACACTTGTAGCACGACCCATTCCGCGTCATCAGCCCGCCGCACTCCGAACACGCCGGCGCATCCGTCACTGATGGATCAAATAACAGAGGCTGCTGCGGATCTTCTTCCGTCACCCGCAACTTCAAAGCATCCCCCGCTTCTCCTACCGCGTACTCGGGACCCAGGAACTTCGCACCCAGCCAGCGGAAAATATAATCCATGATCGACTTCGCGTAGGGGACAGTCGGATTCCCCGTCCATCCGCTTGGCTCGAACCGAACATGGCTGAACTTGTCGACAAAGAATTTCAGCGGCACTCCATATTGCAGCGCATAACTGATCGCCGTCGCAAAACTGTCCATCAGGCCCGAAATAGTCGAGCCTTCCTTCGCCATCGAAATGAAAACCTCGCCCGGCGTCCCGTCTTCGTACATGCCGACAGTGATATAACCCTCATGCCCGCCGATCGAGAACTTGTGCGTGATCGATTGCCGTTCGAGAGGCAGCTTATGCCGCACCGGCTGATAGACGATCCGCTCTTTAATCTCGACCACCGGCGCGCCGTTCGCCGCCTTCGCGCCCTTCGCCGTACCCGAACTCAACGGCTGCACGCGCTTCGAATTATCCCGGTAAATCGCGACCGCCTTCAGCCCCAGCCGCCAGCTTTCGGTGTAGGCATGCATGATGTCTTCCGCCGTCGACTCTTCCGGCATATTGATGGTCTTCGAAATCGCGCCGGAGATAAACGGCTGCACCGCAGCCATCATCCGCACGTGACCCATGTAATGAATCGACCGCGAGCCGTTCTGCGGACGGAAGCTGCAATCGAACACCGGCAGATGCTCCGGCTTCAAGCCCGGCGCGCCTTCGATGGTGCCCGAGGCATCGATGTGATCGACAATCGCGTTCATCTGGTCGCTCGAGTATCCCAGCTTCAGCAGCGCTTCCGGCACCGTGTTGTTGACGATTTTTATCACTCCGCCGCCGACCAGCTTTTTGTACTTCACCAGAGCCAGATCCGGCTCGATGCCGGTCGTGTCGCAATCCATCATGAAGCCGATGGTTCCGGTCGGCGCCAGCACCGTAGTCTGCGCGTTGCGGAATCCCGCCACGCGACCCAGTTCGTAGGCTTCTTCCCAGCACGCGCGCGCGTTTTCGTAAACCGCCTGCGGCACGCGCTTGCTGTCGATCCGCGACGTCGAATCGCGATGCATCCGGATTACTTCGAGGAACGGCTCTTCGTTCGCCGCATAGCCTTCGCACGGCCCAGTCGAGCCGTCCGAAATTCGCGCGCTGGTCAGGTACGACTGCCCGCACATGATCGCCGTCAGCGCCGCCGCCCAATCGCGCCCGTGATCGCTGTCGTAGGGAATGCCCATCGACATCAGCAGCGCGCCCAGGTTCGCGTAACCCAATCCCAGAGGCCGGAAATCATGCGAATTCCTGGCGATTCTGTCGGTCGGATACGCCGCGTTGTCGACGATGATTTCCTGCGCGATCGTCACGGTATCCACCGCCTGCCGATACGCTTCCACGTCGAATGTCCCGTCGGTACCGGCGAATTTCATCAGATTCAGCGATGCCAGGTTGCACGCCGAATCGTCCAAAAACATATATTCCGAGCACGGATTCGACGCATTAATCCGCGCCGTGTTCTTCGAGGTGTGCCAGCGGTTGATGGTGGTGTCGAACTGCATGCCGGGATCGCCGCACTGGTGCGTCGCTTCTGCGATCTGTCGCATCAGGTCGCGCGCCTTCAGACGCTTCACCGGCTGGCCCGCCAGGCGCGAACGCGTCCACCAGTCGCCATCGCTGGCCACCGCTTCCATGAATTCATCCGTTGCGCGCACGCTATTGTTTGCGTTCTGGAAGAAAATCGACGAATACGCGTCGCCGTCGAGCGACGAATCGTAGCCCGCGTCGATCAGCGTGTGCGCCTTCTTCTCTTCTTTCGCTTTGCACCACACGAATTGTTCGATATCCGGATGATCCGCGTTCAGGATCACCATCTTCGCCGCGCGCCGCGTCTTGCCGCCGCTCTTGATCACGCCCGCGAACGCGTCAAAGCCCTTCATGAAGCTGAGAGGACCGGACGCACGTCCGCCGCTCGACAACAGCCCGTCTTCTTCCCGGAGCGTCGAAAGATTCGTCCCCGTCCCGCTGCCCCATTTGAACAGCATGCCCTCGGTCTTCGCCAGGTCCAGAATCCCTTCCAGCGTATCGCCCACCGAATTGATGAAGCACGCCGAGCACTGCGGCCTCATCTCGCCCTGCTCCAGCTTCTTGATCGCGTCCGAGGCTTCGTCGTAATACCAGCCGTACCCTCGCGGCTCCTTCACGCCCACGTTGAACCACACCGGCGAATTGAAGCACGCCTTCTGCGTCAGCATCAGGTGCGCAAGCTCGCTGCGGAAATTTTCGGTGTCTTCCGGAGTCCGGAAATAGCCCTGCCCACCGCCCCACCCGGCGATGGTGTCCACCACGCGGCCCACCAGCTGGCGAACGCTCGTTTCGCGCTCATCCGTACCGATTTTGCCATAAAAATACTTGCTGACCACGATGTTCGTTGCCGTTTGCGACCAGTCGACAGGGACCTCGACATCGCGCTGCTCAAAGATCACCGCGCCCTTATCGTTGCCGATGGACGCTGTCCGCAGCTCCCACTTCACATCGTCGTAAGGAGTTTTGCCAGCCTCCAGCCGGGAGGTGAAATAGCGTGGAAACTCCACGCCGATTCTCTCCGAAACCGGCACCGGCCGGCGGACATCCTTTAACTTCATAGCGACACCTATCCCTAATTGTCCCATGTCAATTCCCCTTGTGTGAAGGATCTTTGGCTGCTGAAAATGACGATCTCTTCCAGCGCTGTTGGCAATCATGCCGCAACATATAGTACTTCGTCAAGGACTATATCTATATGCGGCACAGCCTGTTACGAACAGGTGTCACGGTACTGGTATACACCCTTTTCTTGATGGACAAAGGTATAATGTTGTGGTAACATCAGTTATGGCTCAACGAATCAGCCATTTACGAGTCCTGGAAGCGGAAAGCATCCATATCTTCCGCGAGGTCTCCGCAGAGTTTCAGCGCCCGGTGATGTTGTACTCCGTTGGAAAAGATTCGTCCGTCATGCTGCGCTTGGCCCAGAAAGCGTTTTATCCCGCGCCCATCCCGTTTCCGCTCCTGCACGTTGACACGACCTACAAGTTCCGTGAAATGATCGAGTTCCGGGATCGACAAGCCGCCCGCCTCGGCCTCAAGCTGATCGTTCATTCGAATACCAAGGCCCTTGAAGCCGGTGCAAACCCGTACCGTCTTGGGACGGAACGCTGCTGCGGCCTCTTAAAAACCCAGGCACTTCTCGACGCCCTGCGCGCCGGAGGATTCGACGCCGCTTTCGGAGGAGCCCGCCGCGACGAGGAAAAATCCCGCGCCAAGGAGCGCATTTTCTCCTTTCGCGACTCCTTCGGCCAGTGGGATCCGAAAAATCAGCGCCCCGAGCTCTGGAATCTCTTCTGCAGCCGCCTGAACCCCGGCGAAAGCATCCGCGTCTTTCCTCTTTCCAACTGGACGGAGATGGACGTCTGGCAGTACATCCATCTGGAAAACATCCCCATCGTTCCTCTTTATTACGCCAAGGAGCGGCGGATGCTCGTCCAGGGAAATTCCCTGATCCTGCCCGAGCTGGATTTCCTACCGGAGGGCAAATTCGAAACCGTCCTGTGCCGCATGCGCTCGCTCGGCTGCTCGCCTTGCACCGGGGCCATCCGGTCGGATGCCGACACCGTTCCGAAGATCATCGCCGAGCTGGCCGCCGTGCGAAATTCGGAACGCGAGAACCGGGTGATCGATCACGACCGGGAAGGTTCGATGGAAATAAAGAAGCGCGAAGGGTATTTTTAAGATGGTCGCACTGCCAGAGCAAGTGGATAAAGACGAACAATTCGATATCGAATCCTTTCTCGTGACTGAATTATCGAAGGACTTGCTGCGCCTCGCCACCGCCGGCAGCGTCGATGACGGCAAGAGCACTCTCATCGGCCGCCTGCTGCACGATGCGCACGGAGCGTATGAGGATCAACTGAAATCGGTGCGCCACACGGACGGCCTCATTAATTTCGCGCTGCTCACCGACGGCTTGCGCGCCGAGCGCGAGCAGGGCATCACCATTGACGTCGCTTATCGCTACTTCTCCACGCCGAGGCGGAAGTTCATTCTTGCCGACACGCCCGGCCACGTGCAGTACACGCGCAACATGGCCACCGGCGCCTCGACCGCCGATCTAGCCATCATATTAGTAGACGCGAAGCGCGGGTTGACAGACCAGTCGCGCCGCCACGCCTCCATCGCAGCGCTCCTCGGCATTCGCCATTTCGTGATCGCGGTCAACAAAATGGACCTGGTGAACTTCGACTACAGCGTATTCGATGAAGTCTTCCTCAGTTTTATGCCCTTTTTAGAATCATTGGGCGTCGTCGAGCCGTACTTCCTGCCGATGAGCGCGCTCCTCGGCGATAACGTCGTCGAACCGAGCGCCAACATGCCGTGGTTTGCCGGCTCTCCGCTCCTGGAACATCTAGAGAGCATCGAAGTGGAAAAACCGGTCAACGCCGCCTTTCGCATGGCTGTGCAGGGGGCCGTCCGTCCGGACCAGACGTTCCGAGGCTACGCGGGTCAAATCGCCTCCGGCGTGATTCGCCCCGGCGACGAAATTCTCGCGCTGCCCTCCGGCCGCCGCAGCCGTGTGCAGCGAATCGTCACCTATGACGGCGATCTGGAAATCGCCTACGCTCCGCTTTCCGTCACTCTGACTCTCGAAGACGAGATCGATATCAGCCGTGGAGACATGCTGTCATCGGGCGTGGAACCGCAGACCTCCCGCTCGATAGAAGCAACCGTGGTCTGGTTCGACGATCGACCCCTTGATCCTTCGAAAGAATATTTGCTCAAGCACACCACGCAAAGCATTCGCGCCCGGGTTGAAAACGGAACAATTCTCAACATGAACGACATCGGCGAGGTGCGGATCGCGCTGGCGCAGCCTCTCTTTTTCGATTCCTATAAATCGAACCGAGCCACCGGCAGCTTCATTCTGATCGATCGCGAAACCAACGCGACCGCCGCTGCGGGAATGATCAAAGGGTCATGATCAAATGATCGAAACGCTCAATCTTGAGAACGCCTGCATCACGTGCAGTTTTCAGGCAGAGGACGTCGTTGTGGTCCATCTCGCGATTCAGCACAGGCCCGATATTCCGGTGCTGTTTCTCGAAACCGGTTATCACTTTCCCGAAACGCTCGCCTATCGCGACGAGATTTCCGCGAAGTGGAATCTCAACCTCCAGAACTTGAGCGCGAAACAAAGCGTCGCCGATCAGGAAGCGCAGTTCGGCATCCTCAACCAAATCGCACCCGATCGCTGCTGCGGGTTTCGCAAAGTGACGCCTCTGTTTGAAGGACTCGCGCCCTATGAAACGTGGATCACCGGCCTGCGCCGCGAACAATCGCCGACCCGCGCCAACCTCCTGGTGGTTGAGCAATTCAAACTTCCTAGCGGTAAGGAGCTGAAAAAAGTAAGTCCGCTCGCAACGTGGACCACGCGTGAAGTCTGGCATTATCTCGATCTGAACGATATCCCGGTGCTGCCCCTTTACGATAAAGGCTACACCAGCATCGGCTGCGCTCCTTGCACCGAATTGCCGTTCGATCCTGAAAATGCGCGCTCCGGCCGCTGGCACGGCAAGAAGCTTGAATGCGGGATTCATATTCAGGCGGAATAAATGATTGAAGTCACGCTCGGATTCGTCATTTCCGTGGCCATCGCGCTCACTGGCGTTGGCGCGGGTTCGCTCACCACTCCTCTCCTGATCCTGTTGCTGGGATTGCCTGCGGCGGAATGCGTCGGCACTTCGCTGATTTTCGGCGCGGTGGTGAAATTAATCACCGCGCCGCTTTATTGGGCTCGAGGGCAAGTGAACTGGCGTGCGCTGGCGTATCTGCTGGGCACGGGATTGCCCGGGGTGCTCGCCGGCTCTCTGGTATTGCATGGAGTCAAAACCGGCGTGATGATGGCTCTCATCGGATTCACCATCATGACCGTCGCGCTGCTCAACCTATTTCGATTTTCGAGGGGGACGCGGCCCGACCGGACCAAGTGGCTGGCGCTGGTCGGTCTGCCGATTGGAGCGGAGGTCGGGTTTTCCTCGGCCGGATCCGGAGCGCTGGGCGCGCTGGCGTTGCTGAGCCTGACGCCGCTGAGCTCCGCCGAAATCGTCGGCACAGATCTGTGCTTTGGCCTCGCACTGTCGCTGGTGGGCGGCGGCATTCACGCAGCGCTCGGAAGCTTCAACGCCGCGGTCATCACCAAGCTGCTGATCGGCGGGATTCCCGGCGCAATTACCGGCTCGATTCTCGCATCGCGCGTGCCATCGAAGAAATTGCGCTACGGCTTGTCCCTGGCCATGGTCGTTCTGGGCGCGCAGATTTGCTGGAAGGGTCTGGTTTCACGTTAACCGGGTGGCACGGGCTTCAGCCTGTGAAAAGCCTTTTCATGGAAACGTGACCGGCCGATGGTATGATTTCGGCATGTTTCGATTTGCCCTGCCGCTGGCGCTGGCGATGCCTCTCGCCGCGCAATCGCACCAAGCCGTTCTCGTGATCTCCATCGACGGCATGCGCCCGGATTACGTCCTCAAGGCCGATGAGCACGGCCTGAAAATTCCCCATCTGCGCCGCATTTTGAAGGACGGCGCCCATGCCACCGGCGTCCGCGGAGTGCTTCCCACCGTCACCTATCCCAGCCACACCACCATCCTCACTGGAGCCTCGCCCGCGAAGCATCGCATCTATTCGAACGTCGTGTTCGATCCCCTCGGCCTCAACCTTGCCGGCTGGATGTGGTACGCCGAAGACATCGCCGTGCCCACGCTGTGGGACGCCGCGTCGAAAGCGGGCATGGTGGTCGGCAGCGTGAGCTGGCCCGTCAGCGTGGCCGCACGCGGCATCGCCTACGACATTCCCGAATACTGGCGCGCCTCGAACTTTCCCGGCGAAGATCTGAAGCTGCTGCGAGCCATCAGCACTCCGGGACTGGTGGCCGATATCGAAAAGGAAGCCGGCCCTTATGTGACCGACCTCGACGATGCCGAGCTGGGCGACCGCCAGCGCACCCGCTACGCGGCCTGGATTCTGCGCAACAAGCACGCGCAATTCATGACCGTCCATCTGGCGTCGCTCGATCATCTCCAGCACGCGCACGGCCCGTTCAGCCCCGAAGCGAACGCCACGCTCGAACAAATCGACGCGGAGGTGGGCGAACTGGAAGCAGCCGCGCCCAGCGCCATTGTGTGCGTCCTGTCCGATCACGGATTCACGCGCACCGATCATAGTTTCAACATCGTGCCGGCATTTGTCGAAGAAGGCCTGGTCACCATGACCAACAAGAAGGTGACTTCTTGGACAGCTTTTCCCGATCTCGAAGGCGGCTCCGCGGCCATCATCCTGAAGGATCCGAAAGATGAGGCCACCCGAGCTAAAGTTGCAAAGCTGCTGGATCGCCTCGCCGCCGATCCGAAAAACGGCATCGCCAAAATCCTCGAACGGGAACAGATCGCCGCATTCGGCGGACGCCCCGACGCCGCGTTTTGGGTCGACATGCAATCGAATTTTGCGGTGACCGCCGCGGACCTTCCGAATAAGGTCGGCGGCGCGCACGGCTACGCGCCTTCGAATCCTCAACTGCTGGCGTCCTTTTTCATCGCCGGGCCGAAAATAAAGCCGGGAGCCGCTCTCGGCATCGTTGATATGCTGCGCATCGCCCCGACTCTGGCACAGGCCATGGGCTTGGCGTTCCCTTCCGCCGATCTTCCCGCGCTGCCTGTGTTTTAATGAATGCGCATGCCTCGCATCGTTGTCATCGGCAGCGCTAATATCGACCTCACCACATTTACCGACCAGTTCCCGCGTCCCGGTGAAACGATCTTCGGCCGCGATTTTTCTCTGGGCTTCGGCGGGAAAGGCGCGAACCAGGCCGTGGCCGCGCGCAACTGCGGAGCCGACGTCGCGATGGTCGCGCGTGTCGGCGACGATATGTTCGGAGAGGCGACCATCCAGAACTTCAAAAAGCTCGGCATCGACACCAGCCACGTTCTGATGACGCCCGGAGTATCCACGGGGGTCGCGCCGATTTTTGTCGATAGCGCGGGGCAAAATCGCATTTTGGTGGTAAAAGGCGCAAACGATCGCCTGTCGCCGGAAGATGTTTATGCCGCAAAGGACATCATTTTATCCGCGGACATGGTTGTCTTTCAGCTCGAAATACCGCTTTTAACGACGAGTATCGCTATGCAGTTCGCGAAAAAGCATGGAATTCGGACCATCTTCAACCCCGCGCCGGCCCAGATTCTGAACCTCCCGGAAATCGGTTTTGCCGATTACGTGATCCCGAACGAGACGGAAGCCGAAATTCTCAGCGGGATGCCGGTCCGCAATCTCGAGGATGCCAGGCAATGCGCGAGAAAATTGATCGATGGAGGCCTGAATCGCGTGATTGTAACTCTTGGCGCAAACGGAGCTCTTATTGGAGACCACCATATTGCGCCCTTCTCAGTGGAACCCGTCGACACCACCGGCGCAGGCGATGCGTTCATCGGAAGCCTGGCGGTCTTTCTATCCAGCGGATATGGCGAATTGGAAGCCATATCCCGGGCCAATCTCTATGCCGCACTATCGACGCTGTCCATCGGAACGCAGAAATCCTTCGTCGATGCGGAGCGATTCAATCGAGAGTGGCTGCGCCGATCAGGATGAGCCCGGTCGCATAGCCGATAAACATCAGGACGGTGTATGACATCGTCCCTTTTTCGCGCCATACAAACACACCCCAGATGGCGGCGACCAGCGTCGCCCCCTGGCCCAACGCATAAGAAATCGCCGGTCCAGCGACGTTCGCCGCGATCACATTGAGACACAGCGCGAGCATCCAGATACATCCACCAAGTACGCCGATGAAATGGAGTTTCGCGGTGCCGCGAAAATAATCCGCGTACGTGACTCGACCAGCTTTCATGAAGATCGTGTTGACGATGATGTTGCTCCCCAGAACGCCCGCGCCGAAGAAAACCAAGGCAACATAAGGAGTTAATTTGCCAGGCCCGATGGCCCTCATCAACTGAGGATAAAAAAGTCCCATGATGCATCCGGCAACGATCGAGAAAATCAGCCCGCGAACTCGATTTTTTCCCACGGTCTGCCGCGACGCGGCGGACATGATCATGGCGAAGACAATCAGCGCCACACCGGCAAACAGCAGCGACGGATTGCCTTTCGGCGTTTCCAGATAGCTTTCGACCGTGCCGATAACCAAGGCCAGTCCGATGCCGACAGGAAACGCGACGGACATTCCTGCGGCATCGATGGAAACCACCAGTAAGATATTTGCAAGATTGAAGATCGCGCCGCTGATCAACGCCCGAACCGCGCCCGGACCCATGGCGAATGCTCCACCTAAGGTTGCGAATAACAACGAAAAGAGGAACACGCCAATGGCGTAATCCCAATAAAAGAGCTCGAAGGGCCATTTTTCCTTGCCGGCGAGCTTCTGAGTGTTGGCCCAGGAACCCCAGCCGAGCATGGTGATGACGCAGAACAGAATGGCAATCGGCAGGCTCATAGGGCGGCGACCAGTTTCGCTAATAGCGCGGTGCGATCCGCTATCCGATTCACAAGAATACTCTCATTCGGGGCGTGCGCGCCTTCGCCGACGGCTCCTAATCCGTCGAGCGTGGGGACGCCGAGGGCGGCGGTGAAGTTTCCGTCGGAGCCCCCGCCGGTGGCCGACTCTTGAAGGGTCACGCCCAAATCGGCGGCCAGTTTTTCAGCGATGCGATACAATTTGCGAACCCCGGCGGAGCGTTCCATGGGCGGGCGATTCAAACCTCCTGTCAGTTCGATCGCGCAACGCGTATCGAACGGCTTCAATGCCGCGAATTTCTTCTCGAGGTAGACGCGGTCGCGGATGCGCTGGATGCGGATGTCGACTTCGGCGCGGCATTCGGCGGGAACGACATTGCTGCGCGTGCCTCCCTGGATGACGCCGGGGCTGACGGTGATGCCGCGATCGAGCTGCGTGAATCCGGCGACGCGTTCCAACTGGCGTGACATCTCTACGATTGCGTTTGCCCCGGCAGAGAAGTCGACGCCGGCGTGGGAGGCTCGACCGCGGACGACGATCGTGTAATCGCCGACGCCTTTGCGGGCAGTTTTGAGTTTTCCTTCGAGGCCGGTGCCGGGTTCCAGCACCAGGACGGCTGTGCTCGCCCGGGCGGCGTCTTCGGTCAAGGGGCGGGAGGTTTCGCTGCCGACCTCTTCATCGGAGTTGACCTGCATCACGACCTGTTTTGAGACCGGGACCTCTAATTCGCGCAACGCGCGCATTGCGAAGATAAAAAACGCCAGGCCGGCTTTCATGTCGAGGACGCCGGGGCCCCATAGGCGGCCTTTTTGTTCTTGAAAGGGCATGGTGCGGAGAGTACCCAGGGTCCAGACGGTGTCGGAATGGCCTAGCGCCAGTATTTGCCCGTCCTTCTTTGCCCCGGGCCTTGCCCCAGGAAAGACGAACTCCACCCGCAGGTGTTTGCCGAAGGCGCCTCCGTCGAAGGTTTTCACCTTGGCGATGTCGCGCACGCGTTCGGAGAGGAGGTCCACGAAACGATTGACGTCCTTTGGACTGTCACTGGGGGATTCGCATTCGACGAATTCGCGGATCAGCGCGACCAGGGCTTTTTGATTCCCGCGAGCGAAGCGGAGATAAGAGTCCATAGAATGGCCAGTATGACAAATCGCGAAGCAGTGATCGGAGGCGGCTTCGTATGTGACGGGGTCGATTTTGGAGATAGGGGGAGGGAGATAAAAAATTAGCTCGCGGTGTGGTTGCACCGCGAGCTAGATTCATCGATCTGAAAGAGTGGACTTAGCAGCCGCCTCCGCCGACGCCGCCGGCGAACAGGTAAATTCCCCAGCTGGAAGTCGAATCGAAGAACGGTCCCGCGGTGTTGTAGCACGCTGGAGACGTATTATAAGGAGTCAGGCTGGGGTAGATCCCATTGCCGTAGCCGTCCAGGTAGAACACGTTCCGTTGATACGCTGCCAGAGAGAAGCCAGCCGTTGCCCAGTAGCCGCTTCCTTCTCCCGGCCACACCACCGAGGCGTCGCTCTCCGTGCCGTACTCGATCAATTGGGCGTAATAGGCGAGCTGGCCGCCGCGATACAGCCATCCGGGGTAATATCCGATCCAGGTTCCCTGAATCGCGAGCCACCAGTTGCCTTGATACAGGTAATACTCCGCGCTGATCTCGTACTGCGGGCCGTAGAAGCTGCTGTAGTCGTCAAAACCGCCGCCCAGAGTCGCCGAATTGTCGATCTGGACGAATCCCGCGCAGTCCAGGTTGTAGCACCCGGTGGTGGCATAGTTGTCGGCGGTCCAATAGATGAACAGCCGGGAGTCTTCCGTGCCGTACTTGGCGGGATAATTCTGCCAGCCCACCTCCACCGTCTGCGTGTTGGCTCCGCTGCCGCCCACGTACCACTCCTGCGAAAGCGTAAAGACCTGGCCCCAGCCGGGGGTTACGGAAGGACTCCAGATATTGATGTTGGCGTTGCCTCCCAGGTTGTTCACGTTCTGGTACATGATGGAGAATTTGTGGTTCGCCGCAAGGTCGGGATCGGCCTGCTTCTGCGCCGTGGCCGGGCGTCCGGAGCCGTTTACACCCTTTTGGAAAAAGTCGTGCACCGTCGGGAATTGGGTCATTTCATCCAGCGTGATCCGGCGCATGGGGATGGTATTCGCCTCGCACCCGATCGCGTTTCCAAAGGCATCGGTTTTGCCGGCGCCCTGCGTGGCAGGCTGCGTGGCAGATCCCGGCTTGTCGCCCGCCGTGGGCTTGTGGAGAGCCGATTGAGGAGGCGCACCCGCGATGCTCTTCAGTCCCAGAATCCGTACGCTCGGCTGCTGCCCAGTCGGGACGCAGTCGAAATGGTTGGAAGCCTGCACGTAGCTATGGGAGACTGCGACTCCCTTGTACATGGTGAGGATGTGCTGCCGCATTTCTTCAAACGCCGAGTCGTCCTTCGCCTTGCTGGACGCCATGTCGGTGGAACGCGCGGTTTTCGTGGCTGCCATAAAGGCGTCGAACCGGACGAAGGCCTTCACCTCCGGTTCAGTTGTCTGGGCCGCTGAGGTCCCGGCAGCGCACAGGAGCGCCATCGAGAGGGCCGTGTAGGAAAGAGTATTGGTTTTCATATTGTCTCCTTAACGTTCATTTAGGAGCGCGTAACCTGACGAAAAAGGGGCTCACGGGGACAGGGGCTTAATTCTGGATGGTGATCAAGGCGCCGGGTTACGTGGCTGCTCCGGCGTAGGTCGAGGTGAGGGGGCTGGTGCTAACGGCTGGGTGTTCCGAAGCAGTAGAGGGCTTCGTCGGTACGGACGTAGATACGGCCCGCGGAGAGAGCGGGAGTGGCGAAGGCGCCCTCGCCAAGATCGTTGACCGCGAGGACGTCCCAATCGCGGCCGGCCTTGAGGACGGCGAGTTTTCCTTCTTCACTTGCAAGAAAGATTTTGCCGTCGGCGGCCACGGGAGACGCGGAGTATCCTCCCAGCGCTCCGCGAACGCGGCCCGTCTTCAGGACTTCCCCCGTTGCGGGATGGAAGGCGGTGAGAATTCCTCCGTTCTTGACGACGTACAGAACGCCGTCATAAAGCAGGGGCGACGGAATGACGCCCGCGAAGCCCTTGTCGAAACGCCACAGCTCCCGCGGATGGATGCCGCTGCCGGAGGCAGCATCAAGGCTGCCAGAGGCAGCATCCAGGTGGACGGCGGGCAAGCCGGTGGGCCCGCCAACGTGCCGGCCCCAGGCATCCCATTTGTCCTCGGTGACGATGCCGTCGCGGTTGCCCATGAACTTACCCATGGCAATGTAGACGGCGGCCTGCTGACGGTCCGGGGTGTCGCCGGGGATGTTCTCATACTCATCGGGCGTGAGCCGGCCATCGTGATTCTTATCGAGACGGGACAGAGCTCTCGAGAAAGGACTGGGCGAATCGGCTCCGTAGCCGAAGGCGTAAATCGTGTCGTGATCGAGCACGGGGCTCGCGACCATCGCGGGGCTTAGCCCTGGCTGGCTGAAGATTCGCTTCCCATCGGCGAGGCGGTGAGCGCCATACTGGCCGGGACCAGCGGTCAGAATTAGAGCAGGCGAGCCGGGCGGATGATAAAGCAGAGGGGTCGCCCAGCTCTCGGATTCGGCGCGAGCCACTTTCCAGAGGACCTCACCGTTGCGGCGGTCGAAGGCGGCGATGTAGGAACCGGCGATCTGGTCGACCTGGAGGATGATCGAGTCGCCGGCAAGAATCGGCGATGCGCCGAGACCCATCGAATTGGTGAAGGGACCGAGAGGAACGCGCCAGCGGACTTTGCCGGAAGAATCGTAGGAGATGAGGCCGAGGTCCTTGAAGAAGACGTAGACGTTTTCGCCGTCGGTGACTGGCGTTATGGCAGCGGCGTTGTTGAGGAGATTTCCTTCTGGTTTTGGCGTCCGGACCTCGGTGCGCTCCCACAGCACCTTGCCGGTTTGGCGATCGAAGCACTGGGTAAACAACTTTTCTTTTTCGAAGCCAGTAAGGAACACGCGGCTGGCCGTAAGCACCGGCGAGGATTTTCCGGGCTTGACCGGCGTTCTCCAAACGATGTTCTTGGTCTTATCAAACTCCATCGGAAAGCCGGTATCCGTCGAAACGCCGGACCCGTTCGGGCCGCGAAAACGCGTCCAATCCTCGGCGGACGCGGGGAAAAGGCACAATGCGAGCGCTACCGCGGCTTGGAGACTGGCCCTCATTTTGGGCTTAGTATAGCGCAGGGCTGCTATACTGGCGAATTGCATGCCTGTGATGGATATCCAGCAGATCTGGGACATCCTTCCTCACCGTTACCCGATGCTGCTGGTGGATCGCATCGAGGAGCTTGAGGAAGAGCGTGTCGTTGGGATCAAGAACGTTACGATTAACGAGCCGTTTTTTACCGGGCATTTCCCCGATATTCCGGTGATGCCCGGCGTGTTGATCATCGAAGCGATGGCGCAGGTGGCCGGGATCCTGGTGCTGAGCTCGATTCCGGAGCGCAAGAACAAGCTGGTGCTGCTGGCGGCGGTGAACGAAGCGAAGTTTCGCCGGCCTGTGGTTCCGGGCGATCAGTTGCGGATCGAGATGAAGGTCATCAAGCGCAAAGCGACCATCGCCAAAATGAATGGAGTCGCCACGGTAAACGGTGTGGTCGTCGCCGAGGCGGAGATGATGTGCAAGCTGGCCGACCGAGCCTGAATATTCATTCGACCGCGATCGTCGACGCCAGCGCGCGCGTGGCGGAGTCGGCCGAGATCGGGCCTTATTGCATCGTCGGCGCGGACATCGAAATCGGCGCGCGAACCAGGCTGATGGCCCATGTTTATCTGGATGGGCCGCTCGAAATCGGCGAGGACAACGTTTTCTTTCCCTACTCGACCATCGGGGTCGCTCCGCAGGATCTGAAATATCACGGCGAGCGCAGCGGCACGCGCATCGGCCATCGCAACAAGATTCGCGAGTTCGTAAATATTCATCGCGGCACCGAAGGCGGCGGGATGCTGACCTCCATCGGCGACGACAACCTGCTGATGTCGCAGGTTCACATCGCGCACGACGCGCAGGTGGGCAATCACGCGGTGCTTTCTCACGCGACGGTGGTAGGCGGGCACGTGACGATTGGAGACTGGGCCGTGATCGGCGGCGTGACCGGGATTCACCAGTTTTGCCGCGTTGGGCGGCACGCCATTATCGGCGGCTATAGTGTGATCACGCGCGACGTGCTGCCGTTCTCGAACACGGTGACCGATCGCGAGGCGAAGGTTTTTGGAGAAAACGCGACCGGCCTCAAACGGCGCGATTTTTCCTTGGAATCGATTGACGCGCTGCACAAGGCGTTTCGCCTGCTGACGCGAGGAGGGTTGAATACCACGCAAGCCGTCGCGCGCATTACGGCGGAGGTTGGGCCCGTGCGCGAGGTGGAAGAACTGCTCGAATTCATCCGCACTTCCGAGCGCGGCTTCATCAAATAACATGCGCAGATACGGGTTAATTGCCGGCAATGGACGGTTCCCTATGCTGGCGCTGGAAGCCGCTCGCAAAGCCGGCATCGAAGTGGTCGCCATCGGCATCAAGGAAGAAGCGTCACCGGAGATTGAAGGCCTCGCATTTAAGTGTTATTGGATCTCGCTAGGCGCGCTGGGCAAGCTGATCGACATCTGCCACAAGGAGCGCATCACGCAGTTGATGATGTGCGGACAGGTGAAGCATGCGAAGATTTTTTCGTCGATCGTGCCGGACTGGCGCCTCGCGAAGCTGCTGCTCAACATCGAAACAAAGAACACCGAAGGTCTGATCGGTGCGATCGGTCGCGTGTTGAGCGACGAGGGCGTGGAACTAGTCGATTCGACGCTGCTGCTGAAAGATCTGCTGGCCACCGAAGGAACGTTGACGCGGCGCAAGCTGAGCGCGGACGAGACGCGGGACATCGAATACGGAAGGCGCATCGCGAGCACGCTCGCCGGGATCGACGTGGGGCAGAGTGTGGCGATTTCCGATCGTGCCTGCGTGGCGGTGGAAGCGATGGAAGGAACGGACGCGATGCTGCGGCGCGCGGCGTCGCTGGTGGAGGGGAAACCGCTGCGGCTGGTAAAAGCGTCGCGCTTACGCAAGCACTTGCTGTTCGACGTTCCGGTGGCGGGTCCGCAGACCATCGACATTATGAGGGAGACTGGAACCACCGCACTCGCGATTGACGCGACGCGCACGCTGCTGATTGACAGGGACGAAATTCTCGCCCGCGCGGACGCGGCGGGAATCGCAATTGCGAGTTATCTGCCGGAGGATTGATTTATGGCTCATTTGAAGTCGCTTCGAAAGCACCTGGTGAATTTGTTGACAAAGGGCGAGGCGCACGCTTCGTTCGAAGACGCGGTGAAGGATGTTCCGCCGGCTGCGCGCGGCAAGAAGCCCGCAGGCGCGGCGCATACGCTGTGGGAGCTGCTGGAGCACATGCGCATCGCCCAGTGGGACATTCTGAAATTCAGTCAGGACGCGAAGCATAAGTCGCCGAAATTCCCCAAGGGTTATTGGCCGAAGACTCCCGCGCCTCCAAACGCGAAGGCGTGGGACAAGAGCGTCAAGGATTTCCTGGCCGACCGGGATGCAATGTGCAAACTGATCGAAAAGAAGTCCACCGATCTGTTCGCGGAGATTCCCCATGGCGAGGGCCAGACGATTCTGCGCGAAACGATGCTGATGGCGGATCACAATGCGTACACGGTGGGAGAAATCGTGCTGACGCGCCGGCTGCTGGGGGTTTGGAAGTAGTTATTTTTTGCGCGAGCAGGCGCTGAGGATCGTGCCCTACTTCAGCCAGGTGATTTTCTTGGGCTCCGTGCGATCGCACGCCATGGAGTCCGTCACGCCGGAAGCGATGGTGGCGCAGGCGTTCGATATTGCGGTGCGCAGCGTCTCTTCCTTCTTTGATCCGGACACCGTGCGGCAGGACGCCAAGCCGTTAAATTCCATGCACACTTCCACGCGATGAGTGGCGAGCGTCATCGTCGAATAGGCGATTGCGCCGATCACCGCGACTACAAACACAATTCCGATGAGGGCGGCTTTTTTCACAAGATGGGCTCCGTGAAGAACGAGCCCATCCGGCGGAATTTTTCGTACCGTTCGTCGATGAGCTGCTGCTCGGTCATGCCGGTTAGTTCCGACAGCCCGATGCGCAGCATCAAGCGCAACGCGTCGGCGGCGTTATCCGGATCGGTGTGAGCGCCTTCGCCCGGTTCGGGAATGATGCCGTCGATAATGCCGAAGCTCAGCATATCCTGCGCGGTCATCTTCAGCGCAGCCGCGGCCCATGCGGCTTTGCCCGAATCGCGATGGATGATCACGGCGCAGTTCTCCGGCGAAATCACGCTATAGACGGCGTTTTCCATCATATAAATGCGATTGCCGACGCCGAGCGCCAGGGCGCCTCCACTGCCTCCTTCGCCGATGACGACGACGATGACCGGTACGCTCAGGCGCGACATCTCGCGGAGATTCTGGGCGATAGCTTCGGCTTGTCCCCGCTCTTCGGCATCGATGCCAGGATAAGCGCCGGGAGTGTCGATCAGCGTGATGATGGGCCGCGAAAATTTGGCCGCCATTTCCATCAGGCGCATCGCTTTGCGATAGCCTTCGGGCTTCGGCATGCCGAAATTGCGAAACAGCTTCTGCTTGGTGTCGCGGCCCTTCTGCTGGCCGGCGATCATCACGGGGCTGCCTTCGAACCAAGCCATGCCGGCGACGATCGAATGGTCGTCGCCATAGGCGCGGTCGCCATGCAGCTCCTGAAAATCGGTGAAAATGCGCTGGATGTAGTCGAGCGCGTGTGGACGCTTAGGATTGCGCGCGAGCTGCACGCGCTCCCAGCTGGGATTCGTGGGTAGGGGAGACTGCGGGTCGGCCATGATAGGAAGCTACACACCAGAATAGCGTAGCGGCGGTGTTTCACGTCTGTCCGCATGCGTAAGAGTCTGCGGAAAAAGTCGTACAGATCGCTCCCTGCAGTCGCGGCTCAGAATCGGCGTTGTGTGAAATCAATCGCTCACCGAGCCGCGACCACAGGGAGCGATCATTCTGAGCCACTTTTTCCGCAGCCTGGTAAGCATGCGGACATTTTAATTGGCGAGAATTTCCATACATTCCGAGCCGCAGATGCGTTTCACTTCGGCGCAGAATTCCTTATCCGGGCGGACTTTCAAGGGGATGTCCATAATTACCGAGAAGTCGCGCGACTTTTCCAGGCGCAGACGCACTTCGGTGGACCCCGGCTTGTTGGTGAACAATTTTTGGAGCGCGCCCGCGCGGTCGGCGTCGCCGGCTCCATTCACCGGTACTCGAATGGAGATCAGCGAGGGCAGACTGATCCGCGCGACTTCCAGCGGCACGATCTCCTGCACGGAGATTTTCGGTGGCGCATTCTCTTCGGGCAACACCAGGCCGCGCACCAGCACGGCTTGGTCCTCGATGAGGGTTTTTTCCAGGCGCTCATATTGCGTGGTGAAAACCATCGCTTCGACGGCGCCTTCCAGATCCTCAAGCTGCATCGACGCCCAGAGTTTTTGATCCTTGTTGCGCTTGCGCTGGACGCCGGTGAGGATGCCGCACAGCGCGACCTCCGTGCCTTTCGCGAGCCCTTCCAGATTTCCGGAGCGATACGTCGCCAGTTCGTTCACTTTATCCATGAACTGATCCAGGGGATGGCCGCTCACATAAAAACCTAGAATTTCTTTCTCGGCGACGAGCTTATCTTGCCCTGTCCAATCCGGCACCTTCGGCAGAGGATGTTCTGACGGCGCTTGCTCCTCCATCAGGCTGGCGAACAGGCCGGACTGTCCGCTTTCGCGATCCTTCTGCGCACGGGCGCCCGTTTCCATGGCGCTATCGATGACGGCCATCAACTGCGCGCGCGTGCCTTCGAGCGAGTCCATGGCGCCGGCCTTGATGAAGCTTTCAATCATGCGGCGGTTCACGGCACCCAGGTCGACGCGCTCACAGAAATCGAAGAGCGATCCGAAATTGCCGCCCTCGGTTCGCGCTTTGACGATGGAATCGACGGCGTTCGAGCCGACGTTCTTGATCGCGCCGAGCCCGAAGCGGATTCCAGGTTCGGGACCCGTGGGAACCGGCGTGAAGGTGAACTCCGAGGAATTGACGTCGGGCGCCAGAACGCGAATGTTCATTTCGCGGCACTCGCTGATGTACTTCACCACCTTCGCCGTGTTGCCGGTTTCCGAAGTGAGCAGCGCGGACATGAACTCGAGCGCGTAATGCGCTTTCAGATACGCGGTGACGAAGGCCAGGTACGCATACGCGGCGGAGTGCGATTTGTTGAATCCGTACCCGGCGAACTTTTCCATCAGGTCGAAAATTTTCTCGACCTTTTTCTGCGGATGGCCCTTCGCTTTAGCGCCGGCCACGAAGCGCTCGCGCTGCTTCGCCATTTCCTCGACCTTTTTCTTGCCCATCGCGCGGCGCAGCAGGTCCGCTTCACCCAGCGAGTAGCCGGCGATGAGGTTCGAGATCTGCATCACCTGCTCCTGGTAGACCATCACGCCGTAGGTCTCCTCCAGGATCTGCTTCATCTCCGGCAGATCGTAGACCACTTCCTTGCGGCCGTGCTTGCGGTCGACAAAGTCGTCGATCATACCCATGGGGCCGGGACGATAGAGCGCGTTCAGGGCGCACAGGTCTTCCAGGCGATCCGGCTGGTAGCGGCGAAGAATATCGCGCATGCCCGGCGATTCGAACTGGAACACACCGCTGGTGTAGGCCTTGTGAAAAATCGTTTCGTAAGTAGTTTTGTCGTCGAGCGGGAGATCTTCAATGACCAGATCCACGCCGCGATGCCGTTTGATCAGCTTCAGCGCATCTTCAATGATGGTGAGCGTCGTCAAGCCAAGAAAATCCATCTTGAGCAGCGAAAGTTTTTCGAGAACCACCCCGTCATACTGGGTGACAATTTCGTCTTTGCTGGTCTTGTAGAGAGGAATGAGATCGGTGAGCGGGACCGGGGAAATCACCACGCCCGCCGCATGGACGGAAGCGTTGCGCGCCATCCCCTCCAGCCGTTCGGCGACTTCGAGCACCTCTTTTATGCGCGGGTCTTTGCGGGCCAGTTCGTCGAGCTGCGGCTCCGCCTTGCGGGCATCCTTGATCTTGATGTTCAGAGGCTGCGTCGGGATCAGCTTGGTGACTTTTTCAACGTCGGCGAACCCGATGTCGAGCGCTCGGCCAACGTCCTTGATCGCGGCGCGCGCGGCTAGCGTGCCGAAGGTGATGATCTGCGCTACTTGTTCGCGTCCGTATTTTTCGGTGACGTACTGAATGATCTCGCCACGGCCGCGGGTGCAGAAATCGATGTCGATATCGGGCATGCTGATGCGCTCCGGATTGAGGAAGCGCTCGAACAGCAACCCGTAGGCCAGCGGGTCGATATCGGTGATCTCCATGGCGTAACTGACCAGACTGCCGGCGGCCGATCCGCGGCCGGGGCCGACGGGAATCCCTCGCGTCTTCGCGTAGCGGATGAAATCCCAGACGATCAGAAAGTAGCCTGAAAACTTCATTTCCTGGATGGTGCGAATTTCGCGATCCAGGCGTTCCGCGTACTCGGCCAGATCGTGCTTCAAGCGGCCTTGCGATTGCAGCGCTTCGAGCCGGGTGCGACGCTTCTCAAATCCCTGCCGCGCCACATACTCAAAAAAGGTGTCGATGGTGTGCTCGGGCGGAACGCCGAACTTCGGAAACGGTTCCTCCACCGGCGAAAGCTTCACCTGGCAGCGCTGCGCGATATCCCAGGTGCGGTCGAGCGAATCCTCAACCTCGCCGAACAGCGCCATCATCTCCTCGCGCGATTTGATATAAAACGCGGGCTGGTCGAAGCGCATCCGGTTCGGGTCCGACATGGTCTTCCCCGTCTGGATGCACAGCATGATTTCGTGGGCGCGGGCGTCGTCCTTGCGCAGATAGTGGGAATCGTTGGTGGCGACCAGAGGAACGCCTGTGTCCGACGACAACCGGTTGATCAGCGGCAGCACGCGCGCATCGGGTTCCAGGCCGTGATCTTGCAATTCGAGGAAGAAGTTCTTCTTGCCGAACAGGTCTGTATATTCGTAAGCCAGCCGCCGCGCGTCCTCGTATCGATCGGCCAGCAGCGTCTCGTTAATATCGCCGCGCAGACACGCCGAGAGCGCGATCAGACCTTTGGAATGGCGTGACAACAGGTCCTTGTCGATCCGCGGCTTGTAATAAAACCCTTCCAGATAGCCGGTGGACACCAGTTTTACGAGGTTACGATAGCCTTCCTGGTTTTCGCACAAAAGGACCAGGTGGTTGTAGCGATTGGTGTCGCTCTTGTTGGTGCGCCCCTGCTGGGCGACGTAAACCTCGCAGCCGATGATGGGATGGATGCCATTATCGTTAGCGTGATTATAGAACTCCACCGCGCCGAACAGATTGCCGTGATCGGTCATCGCGATGGCGGGCATCTTCTGCTCCTGGGCGAGCTCCATCAACTGCGAAATTTCGCACGCGCCGTCGAGCAGCGAATAATCGGTGTGACAGTGAAGATGAACGAAAGGACGCGGCATCGTTGAAAAAGCGGGGGAGAACACTATTATAGCGCCCCGCGTGGCGAGCCCATGATGTTTATCCCGGGGATGTAATCGTCTGAGAATTGAGCTCGGTGGTGCTGGCGATTGCCGGTACCTGAGGCATCCCGCACAACGCCAGCAGCGCGACATCGAGGATGGGAATGAGTATCAAACAGAACGAAACGCTCCAGGCGACGAAATAGGTAACGGGGATAAGCAACAGCGCGCCGGCGATCTTCGCCTGCTTCGAGCCTCGGTCGAGGGCGGTCATCGCCAGCGGAGTGAGCAGCAGACAATCGTAGGCGCCGGCGTGGGGAAGCAAAGGCAGGATCACGACGGGCGCCGCGGCGATCAGGAATTCGACGTCCTGCCGCGCGATGCGGAGATAAAGGAGCATCAGCGCGATTCCGATGACGCCGATCCCGAGGGGCGAACCGTGGATCAGGTAATAAAACGACGGCGTGACGATGACCCTGGGGGTGGTGGCGGGATCGCCGATGGCGGCCAGGAAACGCCGGGGCCAGTCGAGTCCGTTGACCAGGAAACTGGCGGCCAGCAGAAACGCCGCGCCGCTGAACAGGCCCGCCGCGAATCTCCAGCGGCGCGCGAACAGCACGGCGGGAAACAGCGGCAGGAATAAATGAAATTTCGCCAGGGTGAGGGAAAGAACGAGTCCGGCGATAAGAGGCTTGTCGCGATGAAGCAGCGCCAGCGACGCGGCCATGCACGCCAGCAGCAGCGGCACGTCCTGACCCATCCGGAGACTCATGAGCGCGGGGAGCGAATAGCAGAGGATGGTCGCGCGGACGGCCAGCGAGGGTCGCGGCCATAATACGACGAACGCGATCAATCCACAGATCAGCAGGAACTGCCACAGGAACTGGGCGGGAATATAAGGCAGTCGCGCCAGAGGCCACATGGCGGCGGCGAACCAAGGCAGGCGGATGAAGTACGTCCCTTCGCCCATCACATGAGCGGCGCGCAACTGTTCGGCCATGGCCTGCTGAGGATCGTACAGGCCAGGGGTGAATGCCAGGCGTCCGCCGGCATAGAAGCTGAGAAAATCGGTGTGCCCCAACGCGACGTCCTGCCAGTAAGGCTTCGAGATGACGGCCAGCAGCACGAGTCCGCCACAGGCCAGAGCGATCAGGGCGAACAGATCGCCGCGTTTTTTGGGGGCTGGAGGCACTCTCCCCGATCATCGGCATTCCGGGCGCGGAGCGTTAGGTGGGCGGGCATCGAGACGAGTCTCGACGCGGCACGCACGAGTGCGTACGCCACGTTGTGCACTATTTTGGCGGGTGCTTTTTCAACTCGGCGCGGATTTGCTTGAGGAAATCCTCCATCATTTTTTGCTGCACGGGAACCGAATCGCCGGGCTTGACCGGAGCATATGTGGCCAGCGCCTTCAGTTCCGTCTCTTCCGCGTGTGCGTAATCGCCGACGCCCGCGTAGGCCTGCGCGAGCACATGCAGACTCAGCGCGTTGTGCATGCCGCCGAGTTCCACGGCTCGTTTGGCGTAGGGCAGCGCATTTTGGGGATCGCGCAGATCGGCCGGATCCATGGTGACGGCCAGCCACGCGTAATTATAAATCTGATCGTGGTTCGCGTCCGGCAGGTCCGCGAGCGCTTTCGCGATTTCAAGCGACCGTTTCGCATCGCGTCGCGCCTCCTCAGGCTTGCCGGTGTACATCTCAGCGCTGGCGATATAGCTGATCGTCTCGGCCAGCCTTTGGCGGTTCACGACATTTTTCGGATCGGACTGAATCAGCGCATCCAGAAGCTCGGCCGCGCGCCGGAAGCACTTCAACGCTTCGGGCATATTCTTGACCTGGTCATAGTACACGTCGCCAAGATTCTTGTAACCGACCATCAGATTGTATTGCGCTTTGCCGTTGGTGGGATCGGCGCGCAGTGCCTCCTCGGCCGGCTCGATCCCCTGGCGATAGCTTTCGAGCGCTCCTTTGGCATCGCCGAGGAGACTCTGCGCGTTGGCAATTTTATCGAGCAGAACCGCGGCCAGCGAACGCTGGTACGCGTCCGTTGGATCCGCGCGCGAAAGCGCAAGAGCGGTTGCGTACAGCTCCTTATACTTCGCCAGCGCGGACGTGGGATCCTCATAGGCCGCGAGATCGGCGAGCTTCATCTCGAGGACGATCCGCCCGCGCGTCACACGCCCCGCCAGCTTGTGATTGCGCGGAACATCGGGCAGGATCTCGAGGCCGTGCCGGTAGGCCGCGGCGGCGTCTTTCTTGCGGCCGAGATTGATCGCCTGCGCGCCGCCGGCGACATCGCCCTGCGCTTCATAGCCCCTGGAGAGATCGATCTTCGCCTGTACGTCATCCGGCCTCGCGGCCAGCACCAGGCTATATAACTTCACCGCTTCGGTGGCCTCGTTCAGAGCTTCCGGTCCTTTCCCCACGAACGGCAGAACGGACCCCAGCTTTTCATGAACGCGGCCCACCTCGTGAAGAGCATCGATATCTTTCGGATTGTTGTTCAGCTGGGCGGTGGCAAGCACCAGTGCCTTGCGATAGCTCTCCAGCGCTTTCGCGATATCGCCCAGGTTGGAGACGAATGGATTGCCCTCGACGTCGCCGATTTTCACGTACCCTTCGGCGAGCTCCTGCTGTAGTGAATCCTTCAACGCCGAATTGTTCATGGGAGCGGTGGCCAGCCGGTCCAGATATTCCGTACCGGTCTTGACGATCAACGAACGCGCTGGAGTGGAGCCCGACAGGTTCTGAATGGCATCGTGCACGTCGAAAATAAAGGTGTGCGCCAGTTTCCGCACGTCTTCGAACCGGCTCTCCGCCAGCGCCCGATCATGCCTGGCCTGCTGAAACGCGATCGTGGTCACAATTAACCCGGCCAGCAGGGATAATACGGCGACCGTTCCCGCGGCGACCGCCACGAGGTTGCGCCGCACGAACTTCTCCGAGCGATAACGGAACGAATCTTCATGCGCCGACACCGGCAGATTCGCGAGGTGCCGGTGCAGATCCTCTGAAAACTGCTCCACCGACGCATAGCGGCGCTGCGGCTCCTTGCGCATCGCCTTCAGCAGGATGTTGTCGAGGTCGCCCCTCAATCCGCGTTCCAGGCGGTCCGGCTCTGTCGATCGCTTGCGGCTCAACTCCTCCATCCGGGCAGGCTGCTGCGGCATGCCCCGGTCGGTTTTCGTAATCGCGATGCTCGGCTTATCGGGCTCTTCGTCGCAGATGACGCGCGCCAGTTCATGCACCGTATTCGACTTCATTCGATACGGCCGGCGCCCGGTGAACAGTTCGAACAGAACCACTCCCAGCGAGTAGATATCGCTGGCCGTCGTGATCGGTTCGCCACGCACCTGCTCAGGACTGGCGTAGGCAGGCGTCATCACGCGATCCTCGGCGCGCGTGGCGTCCACCATGGTCGCCATCATCTCCGGCTTCAGGATCTTCGCGATGCCGAAGTCGAGCAGCTTCGGCACGCCCTCCGCCGTCACTAGAATGTTGCTCGGCTTCAGGTCCCGATGGACGATCAGGTTCTGGTGCACGTACTGGACGGCGGAGCAAACCTGACGGAAGAGGGTAATGCGCTCCGCGACCGAAAGGCTGTGGCTGTCGCAATACTGATCGATCGGCGTGCCCTCGACGTAATCCATGACGAAGTAGGGTTCGCCGTTGGGAGTGGAACCTCCGTCCAACAGGCCAGCGATGTTGGGATGGTCGAACGAGGCTAAGATCTGCCTCTCATGCCGGAAGCGGCTCAGCACCTCCTGCACGTTGATGTCGGCGCGCAGTATTTTCAGCGCCACGCGTTTCTTGAACTGATCGTCCGCGCGCGCAGCCAGATAAACCGCGCCCATGCCTCCGCGCCCGATTTCTCGAATGATCTGATAGTTCCCGAACCGCTGCCCTTCGATACTCGGCGCCAGATAGGGAGCGGGCGGAGCGTAGTCCGAGGTTTCCTCGGAGGACGCCTGCGATTCGTGAACTGTCGGATCGTCGTCGTTCGGCAATTAGAAAACCTCAACTACGATCATTTCAAGTTTGCCGGGACCCAGGTTGGTGGTGGCGTGCGTCACCGGACCGCTCCACGATACATCGCCCGCTTTCACATGCAGGACCGTGCTGTTCCCGTCGCCTAATTTTACCGTCCCGTTCAGATCGGTCAGAAACACTCCCGCGCGGCCTGTGCCTGCGTGCTCATGCATCATCTCCGTCCCGCCCGCTTCGCGCAGGCTTCGAAATACCCGCACCTGCGCGTTTTCGAACAACAGAATATTGTGTTTCGGATCAATCGCCACCGGGTCGAGCTTTGGATTTCTCAACGGAGGCTTCGACGCGGGTTTCTTCAGTTCAACCTCAATAATGTGCAACGGCTTCGCGCCGACATTCTCGCTGACGTGAAGGCCGCCCGCGGGGCTCCATGCCACTTGCCCGGCCTTCCAGTGCTGCTCTTCGACCTTTCCGTCCTGGTAGCGAACAGTGAGGTCTCCGGCAGTGAGATAGATCATGACCCGGTTCACTTCATGCTTGTGCAGGGCGCTGGGAGTGTGCGGTTGATCGACGACATTCAGCACTCGCACCGCGTCGTTGTCGATCTTTACGCGGTCGTCTGCCGCGAACATCAGAAGGAATCCGAACAGCGTCTGGATCATGAACTGAATTATAATGCGCAGATCGCCCGTGCAGAACTTCGGTACTCTCATCACGACGCTGCCCGGCGGGCAAAAACGCGAATACGCGCTCTGGAAAACAGAGGCGTCCATCGGGCGCGCCGCCACCAGCGACATCGCCCTGCGCGATTCAAAAGTTTCCCGCGCGCACACCCGCCTGGAGTGCGGCCCCGAAGGGTGCTGGGTGGTGGATCTCGGCTCTGCCAATGGAACCAAGCTGAATGGAGCGCCGGTCGAGCGCGCACGCCTGTCCCCCGGCGACGTCATTACCATCGGCACGACATCGCTCCGCTACCGAGCCGCCTGCGATGCCTTTGACGATCTCGACCTGACCTCGATCGATACCGATGCGCAGCTTGAAACAACGTTGATGGAGACGGCGATTCCCAACGAATTAAGCGAGACACGCATTCCGCGGCTGGCCATTCATTCGCGCACGAAGACCTGGGAAGTCCCTCTGGAGGGAGATGAGGTTACCATCGGGCGCCACGCCGACAACGTGGTCGTGCTCGACTCGCAGCGCGCTTCGCGCCACCATGCGCGGATCGAACAAACCGCCGCCGGGTTCGTCATTCACGATCTGGGCAGCGACAACGGCACCTGGGTGCGTGGGCAGAAGGTCGTTCGGCACAAGCTCGACGACGGCGACACCATCCACATCGGCGGCATCCGCTTGTTGTTCAAGGCTGGATTTTCGGAGAACGACCTTACCGTCGTCGAGCCCAGGGCCGGCACGAAACGTCCCAAGCGGCCGGTGATCGTGATCCCCGGTTTCATGGGTTCGCAACTTTTTCTGGGCAGCGAAAAGGTCTGGCCGAACGCGCGGCAGATTTTCAAAAATCCTCAGTTGATGAAATTCAGCGAGGGCAATCCGCTGGTGCCGAATGGCCTGGTGGACGAAGTCGTGATCGTACCCAACCTTATTAAACAGGAACAATACGGGCGCATGATCAACTATTTGTGCGAGTCGCTCGGCTATGAAGTCGGCAAGGATCTGCTCGAGTTTGCATACGATTTCCGGCAGGACGTGCGGATCAGCGCGCGCCATTTGGCGCAGACGGTCGACGACTGGGGAGTCTTCGGACCGGTAACGCTGATCGCGCACAGCATGGGGTCGCTGGTCAGCCGCTATTACGTCGATCAGCTCGGTGGCGAGAAGCGGGTCGAGCGCCTGATCATGCTGGGCGGTCCGCATTTCGGCGCGCCGAAGTCGATCATCAATCTCGCCATCGATCCGAAAGTGTTGCCGTTCGGGCTGCTGGGCGCACGAATCCGCGAAGTGCTGCTGACCTACCCGTCCGTCTATCAACTGCTGCCGGAATATCCCTGCGCGAAGGACCAGCACGGCAACGTCGTCGATTTCTTGCGCGATCCAAGCTGGCTTCCCGATGGTTACGCTCCTTACCTGAAGAACGCCGTGCAATTTCGCTCCGAGCTGAAGCATCACATGGCCGTGCCAACCGTTTGTATTTTTGGATACGGTTTGAAGACCCTGATGGGAGTTCGCGTGGAGCGAAACTCCGCGGGCGTTTGCACTAAGGTCGGGATGAGCAACGAAGACGCCGGCGACAGCACCGTTCCCGAATCGAGCGCGACGCTGGAGGGCGCTGAAATTCATCCCATCCGGCAGTATCACGGCACGCTTCACGTCGACAACGACGTCCGTAAACGCCTTAAAATCGAGCTGACACGCTGACGGATTCGAAAGGAACGACATGAAACGCGCTGGTTATTTTTTCTTCGCCTGCCTGCTTTCGAAAGCGCAGGTGCTGACCCTGAACGACGCGGTGGCGCTCGCGGTAAAGGAGAATCGCAACGTGCAGATCAGCGCGCTGGACGTCGCCAAGGCGGGTGAAGCCACCGCGGAGACGAAAACCGCCCGCCTGCCGCAGTTCAATGCGTACATCCTGGGCGGCGAATCGCTCACGCCGATCGATTTCACCATCCCTCGCGGCGCGCTGGGAGTTTATCCTGCCATCGGTCCAATACCAGCGCAAAACGCAACCATCAGCACGCCGCAGAATTTTAACGCTTTTATTTACGGATCGGCCGCGCAGCCGGTCACGCAGCAACGCAAGATTGGCCTCGCCATTCGCGAATCGCGCGTCGGCGAGGAGATGGCCGAGGAAAGTCTGCGCCAGAAAAAACAGGACACCGCACACCAGGTGAAGGAAACGTATTACCAGATCGTGCAGACCCAGACCCAGATTTCGAGCGCGCAGGAATCCTTGAAATACCTCACCGAGCTTGGCGCCCTCACCGAACGCAATCTCGCGGAGCAGACCGTTCTCAAGTCGGACAGCCTGAACGTGAAAGCCAGGCTGAGCCAGCAGCGCTATCAATTGCTGGTTCTTCAGGACACGCTGGCGTCGCAGAAAGAGGCCCTCAACCGGCTTCTCGGCCGCGACCTGGCGACGGAGTTTTCCGTCGAGGAGCAGCCTCTGCCCAGCCCCGAAGAGCTCGACTTGGCCGTCGCCCGCAGGGAAGCGGCGGAGAAGCGTTCCGAAATTCGCGAAGCCCGCTTGCAGACGAAAAAAACCGAGCTCGACATCCGCCGCGAACACGCCGAATATCTGCCCGACATCAGCCTCACGTTGTCGTATATTTCTCTTCCGAATATCAATTTCGCGCCGAAAAATATCCTCTCCGCCGGATTCCTGCTGCAATGGCAGCCTTTCGATTGGGGGCAGAAGAAACACAAACTCGAAGAGCTGAAGAGCACGTCCAAGCAAGCGGCGCTCTCCACGCAGGACGCCGAGCAGCAGGTTTTGATGGACGTCAATCAGAAATTCCGCAAACTGATGGAGACCCGCGCACTGCTCGACACGCAGGCCGCGGTCGAGGAGACGGAGCGCGAGAAACTCCGGGTGATGATGAATCAGTACCAGCAAAAGGCGGCGCTACTGGCCGACCTTCTGCAACAACAATCCCTGGTGGCGCAGGCCGACAATCAGTATCAGCAGGCGCTGGCAGGATTCTGGACTGCAAAAGCCGGCTTCGATCACGCGGTAGGGAGAGACTAACATGCCACGCCTGCTCTTGAATTGTGGCGCGCGCACTCAAACGGGATGCACCCTCGACGGCGGCATCCGCGCTCCCGAGCCCCATGCGTCAGCTTGGGGCTATCCCGGTGGCGGGAAGAAGCCCCAAGCTTACGCATGGGGCTGTTGGCAAGACGTGCCGAGCCAACAAAGCGCACCAGCGATCATTGTTGCAGAAAATTCATTCGCTGCGTTCAGGCTAGCTACCCGCGCCGACGCCGCGCTTCTACTCGCATTTGCTTTCCTCCTCACCGCCGCTTGTAAAAAAGAAACCGAGCCGGAGCCCGTTATTCAAACCGTTCGCGCCGGAACGGTGGATCAACTCCGGCCCGAAGCGTCGGAACGATACTCCGCGACGATCTCGCCGATTCAGACCATCGACATGGCACTTAAGTCGGCGGGCCTGATCGACCACATCTACGAAATCCGTGGCGCGGACGGCCGCGCCCGCGACGTCCAGGCCGGAGACCTGGTGACGAAAGGAACCGAACTCGCCGTCGTCCGCGCCATCGATTACGAGCAGCGCGTTCAACAGGCGCAGGCGCAGGTCGCGCAGGCCGACGCGCAACTGGCGCAGGCGCAGGCCAACTTTCGCGAGGCTGAAATCGAGTACACGCGCGCGAAAGTTTTATTCGAATCGGCGAGCCTGGTGAAGCCTCAGTACGACCAGGCCAAGGGACGCTACGAATACGCCCAAGCCTCGGTCACGGCCGCGCAGGCCGCCATCGCGAACGCGCACACCGTCGTCGATCAGGCGAAGCTCTCCCTGGGCGACACCGCTTTGCACGCGCCCTTTACCGGTTGGATCACCGCGCGCAACGTTGAAACCGGAAGCCTGGTGGGCAACAGCACGGTCGGCTTCAGCATGATGGATACGCACCTGGTGAAAGCAGTCTTCGCCGTGCCCGATGTCAGCTTGAAGAGCGTGCGATTGGGACAACACCAGAACGTAGTGCTGGACGCCGTTCCCCATCCCTTGCAGGGCGTCGTCACCTCGATCTCTCCGCAGGCCGATCCGAAGGGCCGCGTATTCCTGGTGGAAGTGACCATCGACAATCCGAAGGAAGAAGTGCGGCCCGGCATGATCGGCGCGCTGGTCCTGGGCGCGGCGAAAGAAGCTTTGCCCCGGCTGGTGGTGCCTCTCGGCGCGATTGTGCATTCGCCCACGCGCGCCGAAGGGTTTGCGGTGTTCCGCATCCGCGCCCGCGACGGCAAAACATTCGCCGAAGCGCAGGATATTCAGATCGGCAACACCTACGGCAATTCGATTGAAGTGACCGCGGGCGTCTCGGCCGGAGAACGCATCGTTTCACTGGGCAGTTCCCTGCTGCGCAATGGACAAGAGGTTCGGCTGCTGCCCTAAACCCATATGGCACACATGACCGACGAAGACCGCATCCGGACCATCCACAACACCTCGCGTTATTTCGTCGAGCACCGGCAGATCGCCTGGGCTTCTCTCATCGGCGTCGTCATCTGGGGCGTGTACGGATACTTCTCCATGCCCCAGCGCAAGGATCCCGAAATTCCCGTGCGCGTCGCGGTCGCCGTCTGCCAGTGGCCTGGCGCATCGGCGCAGGAAGTCGAGCAGCTGATCACGCGCCCCATCGAACAAACCATCGCGCAGAACAAGACCATCCATCCGCCCAGCGCCGCCGATTACGGCATCCGTTCCATCTCCCTGCCTGGCACTTCCTTCGTCTATGTGCAGTTGGGGGAAGGGACGAAGGACAGCCGCACGCAATTCAGCGACATCAACCTGAAGCTGGCGGCGCTGAACGGCCGCCTTCCCTCCGGCGCATCTCCCGTCCAGTTTCAGAGCGACTTCGGCGACACCGCCGCGCTGATGATGACCGTGGCCAGCCCGCCGATGGACGACCTCGAAATCGAGATCCGAGCCCGCTCGATCGAAGACCTCATCAAGTCCTCGCGCGCCGCGGCGCCGCGCGGCTCCAAGCTCCCCTCTGTCACCATCGTCATCACCTTCCCCCTCTCGCTATCGCAGGCTGCGATGGCCGCGGTCGGGGAGGACTTTCGCCACCGCGCGGAGCAAGCCGGCATTCTCGAACACACGCGGTCGATCTTCGGTGGAGGATTTATCGGCGTCGACGGCGCTACCAAATACGATGATGTTCACCTCACCGGGTTCGTGTCGCGGTACATCGCCACTCGCCTCCAGGCCTCTGAGTTCGACCCCGACGTATCTCCTCCTGTCGTCATCCGCGACGTCTCCGAGACCCGCGCCAAGCTCGCGTCGGTCGCCGGTTCGAAATATTCCTACGCCCAACTCGACGATTTCACCGACCTCATCAGCCGCACGCTGCTCGGCGTCACCCAGACCTCGCGGGTCGAGCGCAAAGGCGTTTTGCCCCAGGCCATCTATCTCAGTTATTCACAGGAGCGCCTGGCCTCCTATGGCTTCCAGGCCGGCGATCTCGGCCGCCTCCTCAACGCACGCAACATCACGCTGCCCGGCGGCTCCATCGAAGCCGGTGGACGCAACATCCAGATCGATCCCTCCGGCCAGTTCGACACCGCCCAATCCATCGGCAACGTGATCGTCGGCTCGGTCGGCCCCGGCGCGCCCGTTTACCTGCGGGACCTCGTTCAGGTCAGCCGCGGCTATCAGGTTCCCGCCACCTATTTGAATTATTATTCCTGGACGGACAAGTCGGGCGCGCCGCATCGCAGCCGCGCCATCACTCTCGCCGTCTACATGCGCTCCGGCGAGCAGATCCAGAAGTTCGGCGCATCGGTCGATCAGAAACTGGAGCAGGTCCGCGCCGCGCTGCCTCCCGACCTGATCATTGCCCGCACCTCCGACCAGCCCTTGCAGGTCCGCGAGAATATCGATCTCTTCATGGAAGCGCTTTACGAAGCGATCCTGCTGGTGGTGCTCATCGCGCTCATCGGCTTCTGGGAATGGCGCTCCGCGCTGCTCATGGCGATTTCGATGCCTATCACGCTGGCGATGACTTTCGGCATGGCGCACATGGTCAGCATCGATCTGCAACAGGTTTCCATCGCGACGCTGATCATCGCTCTCGGCCTTCTCGTCGACGACCCGGTGGTGGCCAACGACGCCATCAAGCGCGAGCTCGCCGCCGGCATGTCGCCGCTCAACGCGGCCTGGCTGGGCCCGACGAAACTCGCCCGCGCGATTCTCTACGCCACCGCGACGAACATCATCGCGTATCTGCCGTTCCTGATGCTCACCGGAAGCACCGGCGATTTTCTGTACAGCCTCCCCGTGGTGATGACGGCCGCGCTGGTCTCCTCGCGCCTCGCCTCCATGACGTTCATCCCCCTGCTCGGCTACTATCTTCTGCGCGCGCCGAAGAAAGCCGCGCCGACCATCGAAGAGCGCCGCCAGCGAGGTTTTTATGGCGCTTACTACAGGCTCGCGCAGACTGCGATCCGTTTCCGATGGCTTGTGTTCGCGTTCTCAGTCTGCTTCCTGGTGGGCGGCGGACTCGTAGCCACTAAGCTGAAGAGCCAGTTCTTTCCAGAGGACGTTCAATACTGGTCGTACGTCGACGTCTGGCTCCCCAACGACGCCCCTCTGTCTCTTACGAATCAAACCGCGCAACAAACCGAACAAATCATCCGGCGCGTCGTCGCCGAATTCGAGCAGTCCCACCCCAAAGAGCACGATCTGCTCACTTCCGTCACCACCTTCGTCGGCGGAGGCGGCTCGCGCTTCTGGTTCTCCGTGTCTCCCGAGCAGCAGCAGCTCAACTACTCGCAGGTTCTCATCCAATTAAAAGACAAAGAAGTCACACCCGAACTGATCGCACCTCTTCAATCCGCTCTGTCCAAGGAAATTCCAGGCGCGTATCTCACCGTCCACCAGCTGCAAACCAACCCCGTCGAATTTCCGGTGGAAGTCCGCATCTCCGCCATTTCCGACGTCGATCCCAAGCAGGAACCGGAGGATAACGCCAACCTCCGCCGCCTCGCCGGCCAGGTGCAGGATATACTGCGTGCCGCGCCCGGCGTCCAGGTGGTCCAAAACGATTGGTTCGAGGAAAGCCCCGAAGTGAAACTCAAAATCGATGCCGACCGCGCCAATCTCGCCGGCCTCACCAATCGCGACGTCGCCAATTCCACCACCGCCGCGATCAACGGCACCGTGGTCACGGCCCTGCGCGAAGGGAACCAGCAGATTCCGGTCATTGTCCGCCTGCATTCGCAGCAGCGGGCGCAACTTTCCGAGGTCGAGAACCTCTACGTCTTCAGTTCGGAGAATCCAACGAAGCTGCCCCTCCGCGCGATCTCCTCCGTCCAGAATGAAATGGAGACGGAGCGCATCCGCCGTCAGGAACATTTCCGGACCATCGGCGTCCACGCCTACCCGCAGCCCGGCGTTCTTCCTTCTGAACTGCTGAAAGAGGTGACTGCGAAACTCGACGCCTTCGAGCGCACGCTCCCGCCGGGTTACGTCATGCTGCTCGGCGGGGAAAAAGCCAAGCAGGAGGACGGTTTTGCGAATCTGGTCCGCGTGCTGCTGATTTCGATGATCGGCATCTACGGAGCGCTGCTCCTTCAGTTCAACAACGCCGTCAAGCCTCTGCTGGTTTTTGCCGCGACGCCGTACGGTGTCGTTGGAGCCCTGCTGGCTCTCGCGATCATGGGATCGCCCTTCGGCTTTATGGCGTTCCTGGGCATTGCCAGCCTGATCGGCGTCATCGTCAGCCACGTCATCGTGCTGTTCGATTTCATCGAGGAAATGCACGAAGCAGGCGAGCCGTTCCGACAAGCCATTTGCGACGCTGGAATCGAGCGCCTGCGGCCCGTCCTGATCACCGTAGGCGCGACGATTCTCGCTCTCTTCCCTCTGGCAAGTCACGGCGGGCCTTTGTGGAAGCCTCTCTGCTATGCCCAAATCGGAGGGTTAGCCGTCGCCACGTTCATCACGCTGTTGCTGGTCCCCGTTTTCTACAGCATCGCCGTCCTGGACCTGAAGATCGTCAAATGGGAAAGTGTGCGGAAAGATGGGGACTGACTACTCTGTCCCAAGGCGTCCGCTAGTGTTCGTGAAAGCAAGCGTCCGGTCGGCGCCGCGTGGACAGAGCGGTCTGTCCCCCTCTTTTCGCCCCCTCCACCAACTCGCCTTTCTTGCGTTCCTTGTTCTGCGTCCGCTACTTGCCGCCGACTTCCACTTCGCCATTCTCGGCGACCGTACCGGCGAAACTCAGCCCGGCATCTACGAACAAGTGTGGAGGGAGACCGCGGCCGACCATCCTGCCTTCGTCGTCACCGTCGGCGACACCATCCAGGGCCTCGACGACGCGACCGCCGACCGCGAATGGCGCGAAGCACAGAAAATCTTCATCAAAGGCATCCCTCTCTACCTGACACCCGGCAATCACGACATCTGGTCCGATCTCTCAGAAAGCCTCTTCCGAAAATATTCCGGTCATCCTCCGCATTACAGCTTCGACTACGAACAGGCGCACTTCACCATCCTCGATAACAGCCGCGACGACCAGTTCTCCGCCGCTGAACTCGCCTGGCTCGAAGCCGATCTGCGGGCTCACGAAAAACAGCCCCTGAAATTCGTGGTCTCCCACCGCCCGTCCTGGCTGCTTCACATACTCTTAAGGAACCCACAGGACCCAGTCCACAAATTAGCGAAAAAATACGGAGTGCAATACGTCATCTCCGGCCATGTCCACCAGATGATCCACTCGAATTTCGAAGGCATCACATACCTCTCCATGCCCAGCGCCGGAGGCCATCTCCGGGCATCGATGAAATACGAGGACGGCTGGTTCTTCGCTCACACCATGGTGGAAGTGACCGGCGCCGAGGTCCATTTTCAAATCAAAGAAGTGAAGCCGTCCGCCCGCATTACGCCGGCCACGGATTGGGGTGCGTCCGGCCTGCTTCGCCACTAGGGTGGTAGTTATGTGGCACACGCACCCTCGAAAACAGCAGAGTCTGCGAAAAATTGGGGCGAAAAATTGGGGACTGCCTACTCTGTCCCAAGGCGCCCTGATCGCCCCGAGAAAACGTATTCCCATTAGCCGCCGCGTGGACAGAGCGGGCTGTCCCCATTTTTTCGCCCCTCCACTGGAGCCAGGTGTTTTCATACCCATCGTTATGCGGCACGCCGGGGCGTGCGCCACACTTGTACAACGCCGATTCTCGGTGACGCATCCCACTAGCAATCTGATACCATCAACCACTTATGATCATTCTCGCCGCGATCTTATCGATCCTCGTATACGGCTTCATCGCCGCCATGCTCGGCACCGTCATGCCGACCTTCACCGCCCTCTTCAAGCTCTCCGGTGAGCAAAACGGCAACATTGCCCTGGCCCAAGGCCTCGGACTGGTCATCGCGTCCGTCTCCGTCGGCCCGCTCATCGATAAGCGCGGCAAGAAAATCGCACTCCTCGGTGGACTCATTCTCATCACCGGCGCGCTCGCCGGCCTCCCCAGTGCCGGCGGAGCCACGCAGCTGATGGCCCTCTATTTCATCCTCGGGCTCGGCGGAGGCATCATTGTCACCGGAGCCAACGCGCTGGCCAGCGATGTAGACGAATCCCGCCGTGCGTCTACCCTCAATTTCCTGAACCTCTTCTTCGGCTTCGGCGGACTCCTCACGCCGCTCCTCGTCGCCAATTTCTTCAAGGGCGACGCGGACACCAAGCTGAAAATTTGCTATCTTGGCGCGGGACTCGGCCTCATCGCTCTGATCGCCAATATCGTCGCCAAAATCCCTCCGCCCAGCGGCGAGCGAAGTTTCAAGATGTCCGAAGTGGGCGGCATCGTTACCCGGCCCGTGCTCTATATGCTCGCGCTCTTTCTCTTCCTCTATGTCGCCTGTGAAGTCGGCGTCTGGAACTGGCTGGCCAGCTATCTGATCAGCCGTAAGATCGACGAAGCGAAAGCGCTGAACATTCTCTCGCTCGGATTCGCTCTCGGCCTGCTGATCGGACGCGTCGTCGTCTCGCGCATCCTGATTAAGATTTCTTCGATGACGGTGACCCTCGCGGCAGCCGCGCTGATGGCCGCGACCACCTTTATGATGCTCCAGTCCAGTGACGCCACCTACGCCTGGATCGCCGTCTTCTGCGCAGGACTGGCCATGGCCCCGGTGTTTCCCACGACCCTCGCCATGGTCGCCGACGCCTTTCCGCGCGGCACCGCCACCGCCATGGGCATCGTCATAACGTGCGGTTGGGTAGGACTCCTGGTGAGCTCCCCCATCATCGGCGCGGTGGCAGGCCAGGGCAACGCAAATCTCGGGACTGCGCTACTCCTGCTGCCCGCCTTCTCCATCGCTATGGTCCTGGTGAACCTGGCGCTGCGGCCGATGCTCGCCAAGAAGTAGGCCTAGACGGCTTCCAGAAAGGTTCGGTCTTCCCGCAGAATCAGCCGCTTCGTCTGCGCCATCGCGAAATTCTCCCGAGCCTCCGGATCTGTCCGCAGCCGCGCCCGATAAGCCTCGTAGGCGGCAAGGCTTTCGAACGCAATCAATCCCCAGGCGACATAGTTGGTGCCTTCATGCGGCAGAAAATATCCGATTAAATGGCCGCCCAGGCGGGGAATAATGCGGCCCCAATTCTCGGCATATTTCTGAAATCCGTCCTTCTGAAACGGATCGATCTCGTAGCGGATAAAGCACGTGATTTTCATGGACGGACTCCTGTTCATTCGAGCGAGTATGTCTCTTGTTCAACATCCACGCTTCGTCTATGATCGAAGTATGGATGTCGACCTCGCCGTCTCCCGCCTGGCCTCCGCCATCGGCGAACCCGCCCGCGCCCGCATCCTCTACTCGCTGATGGACGGCCACGCCCGCACCAGCACCGAACTGGGCATCGTCGCCCGCGTCAGCCCGTCTACCGCCAGCGCCCACCTCGCCCGCCTCGCAACCGAGCGCCTGATTAAAGTATTCATCCAGGGCAAGCATCGCTATTACAGCCTGGAAGGGCCTCGCGTCGCCCGTGCGCTGGAAGGATTGAGCGTCCTCGCCGGCGCCAGGTTCGTTCCCAACACTCCCATCCGCCTGCGAGCCGCGCGCACCTGTTACGACCACCTGGCCGGCACGCTCGGCGTCCAACTCCACGATCGATTCCAAGCTCTCCATTGGCTCTCCAGCAACTACGACCTGACCTCGAACGGGGTGAAAGCGTTCACGACCCTGGGCATCGACATCGAAGCCACCCAAACCCTCCGCCGCCGCTTCGCCTATCCCTGTCTCGATTGGAGCGAACGCCGAGCGCACTTGGGCGGTGCCCTGGGAGCCGCTTTCCTGAAGCTGGCATTGAAAAAAAGATGGGTGCTCGAAGACCTGGACAGCCGAGCCCTCAGCCTCACCGGGAAAGGCCGCCGCGACCTGGAAACCTTGGTGGGCATCCCCTTCTGATCAATCTGGCTCCCGGCTACTTCTTCAACGCTGCGCTCGCCGAGATGTTCAACCCGAACGAAAATGTGTAATTTCCGTTCCCGACAACCACTCCTCCATACACCGGACCCCACCCGACCCCCAGCAAAATATTCTTCAGCGGTTGACTTCCCACCCGCACGCCTTCCACCAGGTGAGGCCACGAATCGAAGCCCATTGCGCTCTTGATGTCCGCCGGCTTCAGATACAAATCCATTACCGCAAACACCGCCGGAGTTGTAGTCTTGGTCACCGGAACCGCCGCGCTGAAGTCGACCCAGGAGAGTCCTTCGTCATCGAAAGTCGCCGGGGCTCCTCCGACGAACTGCGGAGTAATCGTGACATCGGAAGGCATGTACGGAATATCCACCAGCCTCGCGTTCCAGATGTTGCGCGCCTCTCCCACCATCGGCAGACTCACGCCGAACAGCCCCGCGGCTGTTTCCAGATGAATGAAAAACGCAGGAGCCTTCTTTTTGGTCTGAAATGCATAGGTAGTATTGGTGTTCGACCGCGCGTTGAACTGGATGTACAGAAACCAAATCTGCCTTTTTCCGTAGATCCGCTTCGCCGTGGCAAACTGCGCATCGGTCCACGGCCCCGAACGATACACATACCAGTTCTGCTTGGCGATCTCTCCTCCGTCGCTCCATCTCACCACGTGGATTACGAACGTCAAGTCGCGAGGCTCAATGCCGATGGTCTGCCGGATCAGATCTGCCGCGCCGCTCTTGTATGCGGCCGCGTTCGCGACGTCGACCAGCTTGTCCAGATCGTCCATCCGCAGCGCGCGCGGAGCGTTCACCCAGGTTTCGGTGCTGGTGGCCTGCCCCCACAGCGCGGGAATCAAAAGCGAAAAAATAGCAGCCTTCACGAACACAGCATGAATGGGTCTCGCCGCGTGCCTCTGTTCCTGAAACCGCCAAATCGAGGAAAACAGGCAATTAGATGGTCCTGCCGAACTGCGACAGCCTGAATCCCCGCCCTTACGGGACGGGGTTATAACCCCTGGCGTAAGCCAGGGGACGTCTTACTGGCGCATCGCGTCGTTCATGATGCTGTAGGCGATCTGCGCCGGCGACACGTTGTAGGTGCCCGCCTCGTAAGACGCCTGCAACTCGCTTAGTTTTCGCGACGCGACGCTGGAGATTTGCACCTGGTCTTCTCCTTGGCTCCTTTGGCGCGACGACGCCTTCGAAGCCGTCTGGCCCAAGCCCAGATCGTTCGAGATATTGCTGACGAGGCTATTTGTTATCTGCATTGATTTGTCCTTGATTTATTCCGTTGACGACCAGTTTCGCCAGGCCGAATCCGCCATTGTTGGCCAGCACCTGTGAAAACTGCTGGTCGGCCAAGTCGAGCATCGTCGACCCCGATGAATCTGGATCCTCCGTGTTCTCGCGCGCCGTGCGCAGCATCTGCGCGATCATGAGCGCTTCAAACTGCTTCGCCGCGCCTTCGACCTTTGTAGGCAGCGCCGTTGCCGTGTCGAGCGTTGCGGATGTGAGTGTGCTGACGGTCATCAGATTACCTCCAGCTCTGCATCCAGAGCTCCGGCCGCGCGCATGGCTTGCAAAATCGCGACCACGTCGCGCGGCGTGGAACCGATAACTTGCAGAGCGCGCACCAGTTCCTCGACCGTCGCGCCTTTTTGCAGCACCAGCGCCTTGGCCTTTGGCTCCTTCGACTCGGTGATGGTTTGCTCCACCACCTTGGTTTGTCCGCCGGATAGCGGCATGGGTTGCGAGACTTCGGTCCTGGTGCGGATCTCGACGCTGAGCGCGCCGTGCATGATCGCGACCGGCGTAATCTTCACGTCTTTGCCCATGACGATGGTTCCCGTGCGCTCGTTGATCACGATTTTCGCCGGGCGGTCCGCGTCCACGGTGAGCGACTCCATCTCCGAGATAAATTCGACGGTCCGCGTGGAGTACGACGGAGGCACGTCAACCACCAGCAGCCCCGAGCTCTCCGCGCGCGCCACCGGCATCCCCGGCGACGCGAAATGTTTGTTGATCGCCTCCACCACGCGCGCGGCCGTCGTGAAATCGGACTGGCGCAGTTGCAGCTTCAAGTGCGACGTCGGCTGGATGGAAGGCGGTGTGCGTTCCACAATCGCTCCATCCGGAGTGCGGCCCACGGTGGGATGATTCTTGGTTTCCGTACTGCCTCCGCGCCCTGCCACGAACCCTCCGGTAATCACGGGTCCTTGCGCGACGGCATAAGTTTCCCCGTTGGCGGCCTTGAGCGGAGTCAGCAGCAGAATCCCTCCCTGCAAATTCGTCGCGTCCCCGATGGCCGCCGCGGTGGCGTCGATGCGCGTGCCGGGCTGCGCGAACGGAGGCAGCGTGGCAGTCACCATCACCGACGCCATGTTGTGTACCTGCATGACCGTGGGATTCACCGTGACTCCCATGCGCTGCAACAGGTTGGACAACGTCTGGGTAGAAAACAGAGTCAGCTGCTTGTCGCCCGTGCCGGCGAGGCCAACCACGATTCCATAACCGATCAACTGGTTGTCCCGCACGCCTTCGATGGACGCGAAATCCTTGAGGCGCGCACCCTCGGAAAAAGCCAGGACCGCGGTCAGCAGGAATGTCAGGAGCTTTTTCATGACGCCTTAGAAAGGAAGCAATCCGAGCAGGAAGCGATACAAAAAGTTGGGCCGCCGGATCGCGTCGCCCACGACGCCCTTACCGGTGACTTTCACTTGCAGGTTGGCGACCTGCACGGAGTTCACCATGTTGGCGGAACTCAGATCGGCCGGCCTCACCACGCCGCGCACCGTGATCGACTGCTTATCCGAATTCACGCCGATGTCCTTGGTGCCCTCGATCACCAGGTTGCCGTTCGACTGCACTTCGACCACGCGAGCGGAGATGGTGGTCGACAACGTCAAATTACGGGAAGTCGTTCCCGCCCCGGCCAGTTCCGTATCGTTGGTCACGCCAAGCAGGTTGTTTAGCTTGGAGCCCGTGACGCCGTATGCCGCGGCGATGGAGGCGTTCACAGAGGACTTGCGCGAGGAACTGGAAACGCCGCTGACCACCGCCGACGCCGCCTCGTTCACGATGATCGTGACAATGTCGTTCACTTCACCGGCGCGAACGTCGCGCGCATTGTCCGCGAGGCGTCCCGAAGCGGAATAGAGCGAACCTGGCGAGGCCCCGAGTTGAGCGAACAGTGAAACGGGAATCAGGAAAACGCATAAACGGGTCATCTTTCCACCACAACGTGCCCTTTATTTTGAATCTTCGCCAGAAACGAATGCCCATTGTCAGGATTTTTCACCAGGATCGATTCGCCCGCGCGCCCGGACGATTCGGCGGTCGCATCAAAATCCAGAACGGCGCGCCCCACGGTTACTTCCACCTCCACGCGGTCGCCGCGCTCGACGTCGTGCATGATCGTCAGCATCGCTAGCGCGACCGGAGTTCCGGCCGCCAGCGTCCGCACAGGCTTGCGTCCAACGAGAACCTGCATGGATTCGACCAGAGCCGGATCGAACGGAAACCGCGGACCCGTTCTAACGTTCAACTGGGACGCCTCGATGGCTTTGCCGACCACCAGTGTCTCCGAAGCTTCGACCCAGGTGCGCTGCACCGTGATGCGGGCCTCACCCATACCGGCATGCTGTGATTTTCGCCGTACAGCACGCGCCCGCGCCACAAACCGTTGGGCATCAGGCTGGATTTTGGAAACTCAAACGTGCCGCGCGGTACCCCGAAGCGGCTGAAATCGAGAATTTCTATGCTGGCATTCTCTAGCCCCAACGCTTTCTGTAGCTCGGGAAGCAGTTTCTCCGCCGTCAGCGGCTCGGTCACCCGCGCGAAGCAGATCGCCGCGGCGGGGCCTTCGAGCTCGATGCCGTTTTGTTTGGCCAGGCGAACGATCTCTTCGGGGCGAAGCACTCGCTCGGCTCCGGCCAGAGGCGCGGCGCTAATTTCGATATGCGGATCGAGCGTGGCGAACAGCGGACTCGCAGCAGCCACGTCTTTGCCAAGAATGTGATCGCTGTCGACCATCTGACATGCGAACACTGGAATTGTCAGAAAGAAAAATGCGAGTCTCATGATGCGATGTTGTTGACCTGTTGATACATCTCGTCGGCGGCCTTCACCACTTTGGAGTTGGCCTCGTACGCTCGCTGGCTGCTGATCATGTTGATGAACTCTTCCACCACGCTGACATTGGAATTTTCGGTGTAGCCCTGTTGCAGAGTGCCGACGCCTTCCTGGCCGCCGGGGACGCCCAACTGCGCCTCGCCGCTGGCATCGGTCGGTTCGAAATATCCGCTGCCCACCGCGTTCAAGCCGCCTGGGTTGATGAAATTCGCCAGCTGAATCTGTCCGCCGACCTGCGAAGCAGACTGATTGGGTAGGGTGTAACTCACTGTTCCGTCGGGAGCGATCGCGACCGATTGCGAAGCCGCGGGAATATTGATCTGCGGCTGGAGCGCGTTGCCGTTCGAATCGACGATGTTGCCCGTGGCGTCCAGTTGAAAATTGCCGGCGCGCGTGTAGGCGATAGTGCCCGATGGCAACTTGATCTGAAAAAATCCCTTGCCTTGAATGACTAAATCGAGGGGATTATCCGTCTCCTGAAAACTGCCTTGCGTAAAGATGATGGCATTCGTCGACGGGCGCGCGCCCAGGCCGAGTTGGAGGCCATTCGGAACGATGGTCTGCGAGCCCGCCGACGTGCCGGGCTGCGAAACGTTCTGATAAAGAAGGTCCTGGAACTGCGTGCGGCGCGCCTTGTAGCCGGCCGTGTTGGCGTTGGCCAGGTTGTTGGCGATGGTGTCGATGCTCATTTGCTGAGCGGTCATGCCGCTGGCTGCACTGTATAAAGCTCTGATCATATTTATGTTCCTAACTTGGTCTGGCGACGTCCGTAATCGCCTGTTTATTCATTTCCGTGCCTAGGTTGATCGCTTTTTGCATCATTTCGAACTGCCGCATCACGCTCACCAGCTTTACCGCGGAATCTCCCACGGGGACATTAGACTGCTCGATCTGGCCTTGCAAAACTTCTGTGTCAGCAGCCGCCGCGGGCGCCACGGCGTCCTTATCCAAGAACGCGAAATATGTGCTGCCGAGTTTTTTCAAAGTGTCCGACGGCGAGGCCGGCTGGGCGATTTCGATTTGACCCAGATCCTGCCCCGCTTGCCGCACCGTGCCGTCTTTCGCGATGTCGATGGCCTGCTTGGGATCCACCGTAATCGGCTTGCCGTTGTCGAGCACGTTGCGCAGGGTGTAGCCTTCGCCCGTTTGCAGTTGATTCGTTGGGGAGACACTAAAGTTTCCAGCGCGCGTATAGACCACGCCGCTGGGAGAAGTCAGCGCGAAAAATCCCTTGCCGTTCAACGCGACATTTAAAGGATTGCCGGTGGGAAGTAACTGCCCCTGCGAATAATCCGTATATTGGCGTTCCACCACCGGAAGCGACTGCTCATACAAGTTGTAGAACTCGCGGTCGGTCTTGAACCCGGCGGTTCCGGAGTTGGCCATGTTGTTGGCCAGCATGTCCAGCGAATCCATGCGCGCTTTCATTCCGCTGGCGGCCGTGATGAGGAGCTGGTCCATTTTCGAAAGAAGCCTTTTTCAAAAGAACGTTTGCAATTCGCACGCCGTTTGATAAAGTCCGGTCAAATAAGGGCGATAAGCGAAGTAGAGCCAAAATGGCATCGACAAGATCGTGCCGTTTCGGAGCGGACGCCAATTGTTTGTCAATTCGGGATTCGCTAAGTGACTGAGTTCGCATTCATCAGCTTTGGGCATTGACCTGCAATTATCCGGCCCGTGAACGCGACCGCCGCAACCGGAACCAATCAAGCCATTCTGCTGGCCGCATTCACGCTGCCCCTGGCCAACGCGGCTCCGGCGACTCCGGCGTTCGTCAACATGATTAGTCTGATGTTGAGCTCTCCCAATCAGACCGCGCCGCAAGTTGCGTCGGATGCGAGTTTGAAGTCTCCGGCGGCAAGAACTGCCGCGAACCCTTGGGCTATCGCGGCGTCGCCGGCGCAAATCGCGGACGCGATGATCCGCTCGATGTTAGGAAGTCCCGCCGCGGCCGTCCCAGCCGTTCCTGTTTCGGCTGATCCGTCGTTGAACGATTTGTTGAACGATTTGTCGAACGATTTGGCAGTTCCAGCGCCCATCGGCGCGAGGGAGGCGAATCCGGCCGCACCGCTCACAGCGAATTTGAATCAGACGGCGCGGCTATCTCCGGAGCAGCCATCTCCGGAGCGGCCGGCGCGCAAGCCAGCGCCGAGGGGGCCCGGCGTTCCCTTGCCCGCCGTCATATCGGCCATGCCGGTGGAAACAATCATCGTATCCGCCCCGCCGGTGACATCCCCGCCGGCAGGGCCGCCGGCAGGCGATTCCAAAGGGAATGTAGTCCCGGCAACGACGCCCCAACCGGCGCCCACCGCACCAGCCGCGCCTGCCAGGAGTTTTCCCGAAATGAAGCTGGCGTTCAGCGCGATATTGACGCCCCTCAAAGACACTCCGGCGATCGGCGCAGCCGCGGGCCAAATAGCTCCATTGCCCGAACCGTCCGCCGGTGCGTTCAAGCCTGCCGCGGTCGAGAACCCGCAACCGCAAGCCGCAACCCCAGTCACGTCAATGCAGGTCACGTCAATGCAGGTCACGTCTGGGCAGGCGGCAACGGAGACGAACGGGGACTCCCAGCCGGGTGGCGACACGCCCTCTCAGCAGAAAAACGATTCGCCGGAAACTCCGGCTCGACCCATTGCCGCGCGCTCCGACACCAAAATCAAACCGGATGTCCAGCAGGACGATAGTGCCCTCGAAGCCGCCGCAGCCGCCTCCGTCGTCGTGCACTCGCCCGCCGTTCCATCTTTCGCCGTGACTCCCAACGATCCGACTCGTAGCGCGGTAACGAGCACAACCGCGCCGGCGGCGACGCCCTACAACGCCACGGCCGAGGCCCTGCGCACCACCGAATCCAATCTGGCAGCGGCGCCTCCGTTGCGCACCGGCGCGGCGCAAGAAATCGCGATCCGAATTGCCACGGCCGATTCCCCGGCCGTCGACCTGCGGGTCGTTGAAAAGGCGGGACAGGTTCACGTAGACGTCCGCACGCAGGACTCGGGCATGCAAAGCTCATTGCGCCAGGAGTTGGGAACACTGACGAATTCGCTGGAGCGCGCCGGCTACCATACCGAAACGTTTATTCCGTCCTCGACCCTGGCCCGCGCGGCATCGAGCGCGCAGGCGGGCAATCAGGACCACCAGCAGGATCCTTCGCAGAACCGGGGCGGCTCCGCCGACTCCTCCGGCGGCCGCCGTCAGCAGCAACAGAAACGATCGGGCACCTGGCTCGAAGATTTGGAAGAACAACCATGACCACCCTCCCCATCAGCAGTATCGCGGCGCTTACGCCCCAGACAGCTTCCTCGGCGAGCTCGAGCGTCGCCTCGAGCTCGACCAATCTCGACAGCGAGAATGTGTTTCTGCAACTGCTGGTCGCGCAGTTGAAGAATCAGGACCCCTCACAGCCAACCGACGGAACGGCTTTTGTCACCGAGCTGGCGCAGTTCACCACGCTTCAGGAAGACACCGAGAGCGCAACCGATCTGGACACGATTGTGGCCTCGCTGCCACCCACTCCGCCGCCTACCACCACGACAACGACAACGACGAACGCAATCAATCAATAAGGACACATCATGTTTGCCGCATTTTCCACCGCACTCTCAGCACTTACCGCCGACGAAACGGCTATCAATGTCGTTGGCAATAATCTCGCGAACCTCAACACCCCGGGTTTCAAGGACACCGTTGTTTCGTTCTCCGACCTGGTGACGCAATCGCTGGGCGGTGGCGCCGGCGAAACACAGGTCGGGGGCGGCGTCGGCCGTCCGATTACGCTCACCCAGTTCTCGCAGGGCGCCATTCAATCCACCACGGGGCCTCTGGATGCGGCGATCCAGGGCGACGGGTTCTTCATCGTCCAGGGTCCGAATAACGCAACCGAGTACACCCGCGGCGGCAACTTCCAGGTGAACTCCTCCGGCACGCTGGAAACATCAACCGGGGAGCCGGTTCAGGGCTGGACGGCGGCGGCCGGGGTACTCAGCACCAACGGACCGATCGGCAACATCACGGTACCGACGGGCACTCTGACCGCTCCCATCGCCACCACCGCCTCCACCGTCAGTCTTAATCTCAACTCTACGGCGACAGTGGCAACGGGAACCTTCTCGACATCGGTGACCGCGTACGATTCGCTCGGCGAATCGCACGTGGTGACCTACACCTTCACCCCTACCGGGACGGCGAATCAGTGGAACTACTCGGCGAGCATCCCCGCGGGAGATGCGGCGACGGTTACGCCCGCCACGGGCACGCTGACGTTCGACACCAACGGCAACCTGATCAGTCCCCTGCCCACCGATCCCCAGCCGGTGATCACAGCCACCGGCATGACCGATGGAGCTTCCGATATGAGCATCACCTGGAACCTCTATAACGGTCCCAACGGGACCACGCCCACCATCACGCAGTTCGCCCAAGCCTCCGCCACCAACGCGGTGACGCAAAACGGCTCAGCGTCGGCGAATCTTTCGAGCGTCAGCCTGGGCAACGGAGGGCAAGTAATCGCGCTTTACGATAACGGCCAGCAGGTGGTAGTGGGACAGATGGCCATGGCCAGCATCCGCAATCCCGATTCGCTGATCGGCGCGGGCGACAATAACTATCTGGCCAGCGGAACCACGGCGCTGCCGGCGATCGGGCTGCCGGGAACCGGCGGGCGCGGCTCCGTGCTGGGACAGTCGGTGGAATCCTCCACCGTCGATATGGCCACCGAATTCACCAATCTGATCGTGTTCCAGCGCAGCTATGAAGCCAGCGCCCACGTGGTGACGACGGTGGATCAAATGAGCCAGGACACCATCGCCCTGAAGCCATAAATCATGACGGCATTTGAGGAAATCGGACATTTAGCCGACGTTCCGGTCGATGTCGATGTGGAACTCGACCGGAAGACCATGACCGTGCGCGAGATACTTTCGCTCGAGCAAGGCAGTGTCATCAAGATGATGCGGTCGGCCGGTGAGAATATCGACATTTACGTCGGCGGAGCGCTGCTCGGCTCTGGCGAGATCGTGATCATCGAGGAGGCCGTGGGCGTTCGCATTACGGATTTCAACGAGGAGGACTAAAGACATGGATGTCTTGCGGCAGGTATTTTCCGTGCTGCTGGTCTTTTCGCTTCTGGGAGCGACCTTATGGGCGCTCCGACGGGGCGGAAGAATTTCTTTCCAGGGATTCACAGTAAGGAGCCTCGCAAGGAAGCGGGCGCTCGGAAACACAAGATCAATCGTGGCAGTGGAGCGTCTTGCTTTGACGCCCCAGCACACTCTTCATTTGGTATGCATCCACGGACGGGAGATTCTCGTCGCCACGCATCCGCAGGGCTGCTCCGTGGTTACAACTCCGGCCGAACGCGCGATCGGTGCGCAAGCGTGAGACTACTGGTGGCATTCGCGTTTCTAGCCGCTCCGGCCATGGCCGCGCAGGGAGACTCTTTGCTCGGCGTGACGCTGGTGCAAAGTAAAAACGGCGCGTCGCTCGGCGTGCCGATGCAGATCGTTCTTCTGCTGACCGCGCTGACCATGCTGCCGGCGATCCTGATGTCGGTGACGCCGTTCCTTCGCTCCATCGTCGTGCTGCATTTCCTGCGGCAGGCGCTGGGCACGCAAACGACGCCGTCCAATCAAGTGCTGGTCGGCCTCGCGCTGTTCGTCTCCTTGCTGGTGATGCAGCCGGTGGCCAACGACATTTATCACAAGAGCTGGGAACCTCTCGAAGCCGGAAAAATCAGCGCGAGCGACGCCTGGGATCAAGCCACGCCGCCGATAAAAACCTTCCTGCTGAAATTCGCCCGCGAAAAAGACATCCGCTTGTTCATCGAGCTCTCTCACTCGCCGACGCCCGCCAAGCCCGAGGATGTGCCGCTGACGGCGCTGGTGCCCGCCTACGTGATCAGCGAGCTAAAAGCGTCCTTCCAGATCGGCGCGGTGCTGTTCCTTCCATTCCTGATTATCGACCTGGTGGTCGCGTCGATCACCCTGTCTGTCGGCATGGTGCAACTTCCTCCGGTGATGGTCTCGGCGCCCTTCAAGATCCTTTTATTTGTGCTGGTGGACGGATGGAACCTGGTGATCGGATCACTAGTAAAGAGTTTTTATTGATATGAGCACTGCCGCCGTTGTCGACCTGATGCGCACTGCCTTCATGACCACGTTTTGGCTGGCGCTGCCGATTCTCGCCGTAGGATTCGTGATCGGCATCGTCATGAGTCTGGCCCAAATCCTGACGTCGATTCAGGATGCGAGTTTCGCCGCGGTGCCGCGGTTGCTGGCGTTCCTCGTGGCGCTGCTTCTCGCCATGCCTTGGATGCTGACGAAATTAATGGCTTACACCACCACTCTGTTCGGCGATCTCGGGCGCTTCGCCCATTAATGCCATGAGCGCACAGGGCGCGGCGCGCACCGCATCTCCAATTCGGGAAAATCGCGCCGCGCTCCGTTGTGCGCGGTTAATAAAATGACCCTGGGCCTCCCGCTGAGCACCATCTACGCGTTCCTGCTGGTGCTGGCCCGCGTCGGCGGATTGATCGCGTTCCTGCCTGTCCCCGCGTTCCGCAACGCCCCCATGATTATTCGCGCCGTGCTGGCGTTCGTCACCACCATCGCGCTGTTTCCGGTGTGGCCGCATCTTCCGGATGTCTCTCCTTCCGTCGGCCAACTCACTGTGTGGGCGTTTTCGGAGATGGGATTCGGCCTGGTGGCTGGACTGGCCGTCGCGCTTCTCACCGAGGGGTTCCAGGTAGGCACTCAGGTGCTGGGAATGCCGGCCGGCTTCGGCTACGCGCAAACCATCGACCCGAACAGCCAGGCCGATTCGAGCGTTTTGCAGGTGATCACGATGCTGACCACGGGGCTGCTGTTCTTTTCGTTCGGAATCGACGGCCAGGTGATCCGCATTCTCGCGGCGAGCTTCCAGAAATATCCCGCCGGGTCCTGGTCGATGTCCGCGGCGAGCCTCGACACCGTGATCCACCTGGGCGCGGGCATGTTTTCTCTGGGCCTCCGCGTCGCGCTGCCGGTGGTTGCGCTGCTGCTGCTGATCGACGTCGCGCTCGCTCTGCTCGGAAGGATGCAGCAGCAACTGCACCTGCTGTCGCTGGCGTTTCCCATCAAGATGATGGCCGCGCTCGGCGTGCTCACCGCCATCGCTCCGCTGCTGCCCAAGCTATTTTCGGGCGCGGTCTCGCATACCATGAGCGCGCTCTGGCGTCTGGCGGGATTCTGACATGGCCGACGAACAAAAATCGGAACAACCAACTCAGCAGCGCCTCAAGAAGGCGCGCGAAGAAGGAAATTTCCCCGCCAGCCGCGAGTTTATTTCGGCCGTGCAGTTCACCGGATTCGTAACATTCAGCGTAATCTTCGGCGGATCCCTCATGCGCCAGGTGGGGATGGTGATGCGCATGTTGCTGGCCTGGGCCTTCGCGGGCGATGTCACCGTTCCACGGCTGATGACGCTGCTGCGCTACGAAATCGTTCCGCGCTTCGTGCCTCTGATGCTCGCAGGCGTCGCGCTGTCCGTCCTGAGTTTGTCGGCGCAACTGGCCACCACCAAGCTCGGCATCTCGCTCGAAAAACTCATTCCGGACATCAAGCGCCTGAATCCTCTGAAGAAGCTCACGTCGCTGCCCGGCCAGAACCTGCCGATTTTCCTGCAAGCGCTGTTATTGCTGCCCCTGATCGGTTACGTCGTATACTACGAGGCTTCCGAAAATCTCGATGCGTTTCTGGAACTGCCCTGGATGGGCGCGCAACCGGCCATCGCGCGCATCGGTTCCACCATCGAGACGCTGTTGTGGCGCGCGGTCGTGTTGTTTCTTCTGGTCGGCATCTGCGACCTGCTGTGGCAGCGTCACCGCTACACCAAGCAACTCAAGATGAGCAAGCATGAAGTGAAACAGGAATCGAAGGAACAGCAGGGCAGCCCGCACATCAAGCAGAAAATTCGCCGCCTGCAACGCGACGCCGCGCGCCGCAACATGATGAAGGCGATCCCGACCGCAACCGCGGTGATCGTCAATCCGACGCACTACGCCGTTGCCATCAAGGATTCCATGGACGGAGCGGCCGCGCCGAAGGGGGTCGCGAAAGGTAAAAATTAAGGCGGGGCACGCATCCGCAAACGTGCGATCGAGGCCGGCGTACCGATCGTCGAGAATCCGCCGCTGGCGCGGGCGCTTTACACATCGGTCGACGTGGGGCAGGAGATTCCGACGCATCTCTATCGCGCGGTGGCGGAGATTCTGGCGTACATCTATAAATTGATGAACGGAAAACTGCCCGGCTAGGCTCGGAAAAAGGCGCGCCACGACTCCACTACCGAGCCCCGACAGTAATGGAGGGGATTAGAATCCTGCCAACTGCTCGAAATCCACGTTGCCGCCCGACAGGATGATTCCCACCCGTCCTAGCCCTGCCGGCAGTTTCCCGAACAACGCCGCCGCTGCCGAAACCGCGCCGCTCGGCTCCACGAGAATTTTCAGCCGCATCAGCAGAAACTTGACCGTCGCACGAATTTCATCCTCGCTCACCAGCACGATTTGTTCGACATGCTTCTGAATAATCGGGAACGTCAATTCTCCCGGCGATGGCGACCGCAATCCGTCGGCAATGGTATCCGGCGCGCCTATTGCCACACGCTTCCCGGCCGCGAAGGATAGATACGTGTCGTTCGCCGCCGCCGGCTCCACGCCGAAAATCCGTATTGACGGCTTCAGATGCTTTGCGGCAATCGCGCATCCCGCGATCAACCCTCCGCCGCCGATGCACACGACTAAGGTATCCAGATCCGGCGCCTGTTCGAGCAATTCGATCGCGGCCGTGCCTTGCCCCGCCATCGTCCACACGTGATCGTACGGAGGCACCAGCGTCGCGCCCGTCTCCGCCGAGATTTTAGCCCCGATGGCTCCGCGGTCCTCTTTGAACCGGTCGTAGGTGACGATGCGCGGCCCGTGCGACCGCGTGGCTTCCATTTTGGATTTCGGCGCATCTTCCGGCATCACCAGAGTCGCCGGCGCGCCGACCGATTTCGCCGCCAGTGCGACCGCCTGCGCGTGATTCCCCGACGAATACGCCACCACGCCGCGCGGCAGCTCGGCTTTCGGAATCGAATAAAGAAAATTCGCCGCGCCGCGAATTTTGAACGCGCCGCCTTTTTGAAAATTCTCGCACTTGAAAACCGCGTCGACGCCGGATTTCTCGTTGAACGCGTGCGACGTCATCACCGGCGTGCGCTTGGCGATGCTTTTAATTCGCTCCGCGGCGCACTGAATAGCTTCGAATGTGACCTCAGTAGAACTCACCTTGACCGCTCCCTCTGGTCGCGGCTAATTCCGACTGCCCGCATGCTCACGCATGGCGGTTCAACGGAACCGCGACCGTCAGGAAGCGGACAGACGCGGAGACGACTAGTACCCGGCATGTTTATCCACCACGTTTTCCAAAGACTCACCTTTCATGAAGCGCGCGAAATTATCGAGAAAAAACTGGAACGCGCGATCCTTCCAGCCCTCCGTATGATCCGCGCTGTGAGGAGAAAGCAACACGTTCTGCAATTTGTAAAACGGGTGTCCCTCCGGCAGAGGCTCCACGGTGAACACATCGAGCGCCGCGCCGCGGATCTTCCCGCCCTCGAGTGCTGCCACCAATGCCGCCTCATCGATCACCGGCCCTCGTCCGATGTTGATCACCACCGCCGACGGCTTCAGCAACGCGATTTGTGCCGCACCGATCATGCCGCGTGTTTCGGGCGTCCCCGGTGCCCCGGCCACCACGAAATCGCAGTCAGCCATCATTTCATCGATCTGCGAAGGCGCGTATGCGCGATCCACCAGCGGATCGCCCGCCGAGTTCTCCGGCTTCCTCCGCAGCGCGGCAATGGTGCATCCGAAAGGCTTCGCGCGTTCCGCCACCGCTCGTCCGATTTCGCCATAGCCCACGATGCCGACCGTTTTCCCGCCCAGTTCTTCGATATCGAAGTCCGCCCAAACGCCGGCTTCCTGCTGGCGAATCAAGCGGCGATAATCGTACTGAAAATAGAGCATCGCCCCGACCGCCCATTCGGCCAGAGGACGTTTGAACACGCCCCGGCCATTGGTCAGCGGCACCGGACTCGCGACAATCTCCGGCGACAGAATATGCTCCACCCCGGCCGACAGAGCATGCACCCAGCGAACGCGCGTCGCCAGCGGAAAGGCGTTCTTGAACAACGTCGGATCTTTAAATTCGCCGTTCAGAATCACGTCGGCTTCGGGCGCGGCCTTGGCCAGCGCAGCCGGATCGTCGCTGGCGATGACGCGCACATCGGTCGGCAACTGATCGAGGCCTTTCAAATACTCGGCTTGGGGATCGCCTGTGACAAGTAAGGTAATGGCAGACATCGCAATTGATTAGGATAACGTGGGACACTATAGTCGTGCCTGAACGTTGTACCTGCGGCGCACAACTCCCCGAAGATGCGCTCTTCTGCCACAAATGCGGGAAACCTCAACGGGAGATCGTCAGCGTCGAAGAACCCGAATCCGCGCCCGCGCCTCCGCCGATTCCCGCCATCGTGGCAAAGGCGGTGGAACCACCGGCCATCGGCTTCCATAACGGCCCCGCCGTGCGCATCGCGCTCAGTATGGGCTTTCTGGCGTTTCTCTGTATGATGGTGGTGGGCCGCCTGCCGGCGCCGCAAGCACTTTCCTTCGTCTGCTTGTCGGCAGCGGGATTTCTCGCCGTGTTTTTTTATCGCCGCACCACCGGACAGCGATTATCCGTGGTAAATGGAGCCCGGCTAGGCTGGATTTCTGGAATCTTCGGATTTGCGATCGTCACGATTATTCTGACTATTATGGCGATCGCGCTATCCGAGCCATCGGTTGTCGCCCAACTGCGTGAGCAAGCCAAAACGAGCGATGCTGCGACACTTGAGAAGATCATCCAGGCGCTGCATAACCCTGCGGACCTTACTAGCATAGTAGGACTAACGTTTCTGCTATTCACCATACTGCCCGCTTTCGGCGGCGCGGTCGGCGCCAAGCTTTTGGACCGCGACTGACTGGTGCTTCACAATCGCGACTCCGGCGAAAATAATCGCCATCGCAATGCATTCCCGCGCGCCGAAAGGCTCCCGGTAGAACAACCACCCCAGCGCGACGGCTACGGACGGATTCACATAGTTATAAAGCGACGCAACCGCGACCGGCAGGTTCGCCATCGAATAAACAAACGCGCTGTAGCCGACGATTCCTCCGAACACGGCGAGGTACGCCACCGCGCCCATGCCTCTGGGCGTCCACGTCATCCGCGAATGCAGGATCACGGATGCGGTCAGAAACGCGATGCCGGTGGCGAACTGCTGCACCGCTCCGCTGACGAACGGATGCGCCTTTGATGTCTGTTTTCGCTGCAAAATCGATCCCAGGGCCCACGCGCCCAGCCCGAGTTGGAGCAGCACGAACGCAGTCACCATCGCCGGTGCAGGGCTGTGGAGACCGAACGCCGTTCGCGCGACTAGGAAGATTACGCCGCTCAATCCCACCAGCATTCCGAAAATGGTTGGGGCATGAAGCGGCTCGCCTCCCGGCATCAGGGACTCGATGCCGACCATCCAGAAAGGTGAGGTAGTGCAGAACAGCGCTGCGAGGCCGCTGGGGATCGTCAGCTCCGACCAGGAAAGCGTGAACGTGCCGATGCCCAGCGCGAACATGCCGAACACGGCCGTCTGCCACAACTCACGCCCGCGCGGCAGGTGCGCTCCCATGGCTCGCGCGACGATCAGCATCACGCCGCCGGAGATCGTGTACCGGAGCCCCATCAGCGCGACCGGCGAAAACGCCTCCAGTGCGACGCGAATGCCCAGGTAGGTGGTGCCCCAGAATACGCACACGCATGCCAGCGCCAGATACGCCTTAAATTGTGGATGATTTCGCAAACGTATTACCAAGTGTAGTGGGTCAGACAGAGCAAGCAGCGGAGTAAATTCGCGTCTATCCGGCTCGCTGATGGTCGCGGCTCAGCGCACGGAGCCTACAGACGAGAAAGTCCTGATCCCCAGGCTGACGCCAGGGGTTATAACCCCGTCCCGTGAGGGCGGGGATTATCTCCGCCACAACCCTTGAGAAGCTACTATGGTAATCGTTCATGATCCTGACGCTCACCATTAACCCCGCGATCGATCGCATTGTCAGCGTCGACAAGCTCGTCTTTGAAGACCGCGCATACATTTTGAATCACACCGAAGTCGCCGGCGGGCGCGGGGTAAACGCTTCTGTGGTCATTCACAAATTCGGCGGAAAAACGCTCGCCCTGTTGACCTCCGGCGGCGCGGTGGGGGAGCGCATGGAAAAATCCCTCGCCGGCATGGGATTTCCGTTCGAAGCCGTCCGCGTGCGCCCCGACAGTCGCACCAACATGACTATTTCCGACAAGCAGGGGCTCACCATAAAGCTGAACGAGGTGGGTCACACGTTGGGCGAGCACGAGTTGAATCAGATCCGTCACCTGGTCGAAGCCCGTCTCGCGAAGGCGCGCTGGCTCATGATCTGCGGCAGTATGCAGCCCGGCGTTCCCCCAGCTTTTTATTGCGAGATCATCGAAATGGCCAAGGCTCGCGGCGTGAAGACGCTGCTCGATACGGATGGCGATGCGCTCGCCCACGGAGTGGAAGCCAAGCCCACCGTCATCACGCCGAATCAGCACGAAGCGGAACGCCTGCTCGGCCGCGCACTGCTCACCCGCAGCCAGTTTCTGGAGGCCGTCGACCGCCTGCAAGCCATGGGACCCGAGTCCGTCATCCTTTCGCTTGGCGCCCGCGGCGCCATCGCGTCGGGACCGGATGGAGTCTTCGAAGCCCTGCCGCCGAGGGTCGACGCCCTGTGTCCCATCGGAGCGGGCGATTCCCTCGCCGCGGCCTTCGTCTGGGCGATGGACAAGAAAAAAGCATTCTACGAGGCGCTACGCTGGGGCGTCGCGGCCGGTACTGCGTCGGCAGCGCTGCCCGGAATGTCGTTCCCAACCATAGAGCAGACGCGCGCTATTTACAAACAAGTAGACGTGCGCCCGGCGCGTTAGCGGACGAGTTTTCACAGAATGGGCACTAATGTAACTGTTGAATCCTGTCGTGGCGCACGCCCCCGGCGTGCCGCGTCGACACTCGTGTCGATGCCTGCCTGTTGTTTCTAACACCCCAGGGACGGGCGTCGAGAGGAGTCTCGACGCGGCACGCACGAGTGCGCGCGCCACATAATTGATGGGGCTGGCGCCATGGGGTTACTTCTTCGGCCGCCGAGCCTCGATCACTGGAATCAACGAATACGCCGGTTCCGGGATCGTCTGCCTGGACCGCTGCGAAATTTCGTCGTTGAGGCTCGAAACGAACTGCTCGATCTGGTGCTGCATCTCCGCCATCCGCTCGCGCATGTTCAGGATAATCTCGACCCCCGCCAGGTTGACGCCCAAATCGCGTGTCAATTTCAGAATCACTTCCAGGCGCTCCAGATCCTGATCGGTGTAGAGGCGCGTGTTGCCCTCGCTCCGCGACGGTTTCAGCAATCCTTCGCGTTCATACAGGCGCAGCGTCTGCGGGTGAATCTGATACTGCTCGGCGACGGCCGAGATCATGTAGGCGGCCTTGTTCTTTTTCGCCATCTTTAGACCTTCGTCCACAACTCCGCGCGCGGATCTTCGGGATGCAGCGTCGCGTACTCGCGCAGCAGCTCCTTGGTCCGTTCATCATGAACCACCGGAGCCTCCAGCGCAACCTCCACCAGTTGATCGCCTCGCGTATTGGTGCGTGAATTCAGCACGCCTTTTTCCCGCAGCCGGAATTTTTGCCCGTTCTTGGTGCCTTGCGGGATCTTCAGCAGCGCCCGTCCATCGATGGTGGGCACTTCGATCTTGGTTCCGAGGCCGGCTTCGTCGATCCGCACCGGCACGGTGATCTCGATGTCATCGCCATCGCGGCGAAAAATCGGATGCGGCTCCACGCGAATGGTGATATACAGGTCGCCCGAAGGCGCACCGTGCGTGCCGGAGTTGCCTTTTCCGGCGACGCGCAACCGCGACCCCTGCTGCGCGCCGGGAGGAATGCGTACATCCACCGCTTCAGTCTTCGAAATCAATCCGTCGCCGTGGCAGGTTGAGCATTTGTTGCGCAGTCTGCCCGTTCCATCGCAGCGGGGACACGTCAGGCTGAACTTCATCGCGCCCGCCGTCTGCGTCACGCTGCCGCTCCCGTTACACTCCGGACAGACGGCGTTCGCCCCGGGCCGCGAGCCCGTGCCGTTGCACGTCGTACAGGTTTCCTGGCGGGAAACATTCAGCCGCACCTGCGTGCCCTTAATCGCCTGCCAAAAATCGATACTCAGCCCGTACTCAAGATCCGCGCCTTTTTCCGGAGGAGCCGTGCTGGCATCGGCCTGCTTCCCTCCGCCGAACAAATGGCCGAAAAGATCCTGAAAACTAGAAGAGGAGTCTCCCGTCGTCGTCCGCCGTCCGCCTCCGGCGGATCCTTGAAACGCGTCCGAAAAGTCGAATCCTCCGAAGCCCATGTTCGGGCCCTTTTGCGCGCTGCCAGGACTGCCGCTTTGCGGCATCCCGTTTTCCGAATAGAAGCCGTACTGATCGTACATCTGCTTCTTCTTGGGCTCACTCAGGACGTCGTAAGCCTCCTGCACGGTCTTAAAACGGTCTTCCGACGCTTTGTCGCCAGGGTTTAGATCGGGATGATGTTTACGCGCGAGGCGCCGGTAAGCTTTGCGGATCTCATCGGCATCCGCCTCCTTCGACACCCCGAGCGTTTTGTAATAATCCATAAAAAGGGGCCAGCGGCCAGGGGCCAGACGCCAGCAAAAGCCAAAACAAGCGCCGGGGTCAGTGTGTGTTTACTGGCCCCTGGCCGCTGGCCCCCGGCCCCTTACTTCTTGTCTTCCACGTCCACAAACTCCGCGTCCACCACGTTGTCCTTCGGCTTCTCCGCAGAAGCTCCAGAGGACGCGCCGGCGCCAGCCCCATCCTGCGGCGGCGGGGTCGTCGACGACGTTTTGTACATCGCCTCGGCCAGTTTGTGGCTGGCCTGCGTCAGGTTGTCGACGGCCTTGTTGATGTCCTCAACCGAACCGGCCTGCATGGTGGTGCGTGTCGAAGCGAGAGCCTCTTCCACCTGTTTCGCGTCGGCCTCGCCGATCTTGTCGCGATGATCTTTCAGCATCTTCTCGACCTGATACACCATCGAATCGGCCCGGTTGCGCGCGTCGATTTCGTCCTTGCGCTTGCGATCGTCGGCCGCGTTCGCTTCCGCGTCCTTGGCCATCTTCTCGACTTCTTCTTTACTCAGCCCCGAAGAGGAGGTGATGGTGATTTTCTGCTCGTTATTCGTTGCCTTATCTTTCGCCAGAACGTTGAGAATGCCGTTGGCGTCGATATCGAAGGTCACTTCGATCTGCGGGATGCCGCGGGGAGCCGGCGGAATGCCCACCAGCTGGAACACGCCCAGCATGCGGTTGTCGCGAGCCATCGAGCGCTCGCCCTGATAGACCTTGATCTCGACCGAGGTCTGGCTGTCGGCCGCCGTCGAGAAGGTTTCACTCTTGCGCGTCGGGATGGTCGTGTTGCGGTCGATCAGTTTCGTGAACACGCCGCCCATGGTCTCGATACCCAGCGACAGAGGCGTCACGTCGAGCAGCAGCACGTCCTTCACTTCGCCGCCCAGCACGCCTCCTTGCACCGCCGCGCCCACCGCGACCACTTCGTCGGGGTTCACGCTGCGATTCGGATCCTTGCCGAACAGGTTACGGACGATCTCCTGGACTTTAGGGATACGCGTCGAGCCGCCCACCAGAACCACTTCGTCGATTTTGGAAGGGTCCAACCCGGCGTCGGCCAGAGCTTTCTTGCAAGGCTCGACCGAACGGTCCAGAATGTCGGCCACCATCTGCTCGAAACGGGCGCGGGTCAGCTTGATCGCCAGGTGCTTCGGACCGGTGGCGTCGGCCGTGAGGAACGGCAAGTTGATCTCGGTTTCGAACAATGTCGAAAGCTCAATCTTGGCCTTTTCCGCCGCTTCCTTCAGGCGCTGGAGGGCCATCTGGTCTTTCGAAACGTCGATGCCCTGGTCCTTCTTGAATTCGGTGATCAGCCAGTCGATAATGCGCTGGTCGATGTTGTCGCCGCCCAGGTGGGTGTCGCCGTTGGTCGACTTCACTTCCACCACGCCGTCGCCCACTTCGAGAATCGAAACGTCGAAGGTGCCGCCGCCGAAATCGTACACCGCGATGGTTTCGTTTTTCTTGCGATCCAGGCCGTAGGCCAGCGCGGCCGCCGTCGGCTCGTTGATGATACGCAGCACGTCGAGGCCGGCGATCTTGCCTGCGTCCTTGGTGGCCTGGCGCTGCGCGTCGTTAAAATAGGCCGGAACGGTGATGACCGCCTGCGTCACCTTTTCGCCCAGATAGGCTTCGGCCGCTTCCTTCAGTTTGCCCAGAATCATGGCCGAAATCTCCGGCGGAGAATACTTCTTGCCACTGGCTTCGACCCAAACGGAGTCGCCGTCGCCCTTCACTACCTTATAGGGCACCAGCTTCATCTCCTGGCTGACTTCATCGAAGCGGCGTCCCATGAAGCGCTTGATCGAATAGACGGTGTTTTCCGCGTTCGTCACCGCCTGACGTTTCGCGACGTTGCCGACGAGACGCTCGCCGCTCTTGGCAAATCCAACCACCGAAGGAGTCGTCCGGCCACCCTCCTGATTCGGGATGACGACCGGCTGGCCGCCTTCCATAACCGACACGACGGAGTTAGTAGTGCCAAGGTCAATCCCAATGATCTTGCTCATAATCGTTCCTCTCCAGTAACCTGAGGCTACATTAGCCTGATGTCAGTATGCAATATTAGTGTATCATTGTCAAGTTAATCCTAATGTACATTTAGGCAGAAATGATGTACGCTATGATCATGCCTGTCAATATCACCAAATTCCGACGCGAGCTGTTCCAGCTCGCCGACCAGGCTCTCAAGGGGGAACCCGTTGAATTCATTCATAAAGGGGTGATTTTCAAGGTGGTTCCCGCGACCCGGACACCAAAGCTTTCGAGGTTGACCCGGGAGACAGTCACGGCTCCGGGAGCGGATCTCGATACGACGGCGCTGCTCAAGGAGATGGAAGCGGAGTGGCAGAAGGACTGGTCGGAGATTTGAAGGTCTATCTGGATACGCATGTGGTGGTTTGGCTTGGCGAGGGTGCGGTAGAGAAGCTGAGTCCGGCGGCGTCCGCTGCAATCGAGTCTTCCGAAGTCGAGATCTCGCCGATGGTGTTCTTGGAACTGCAATATCTTTTTGAGATCAAGCGGATCGTGAAGGCCCCTCAAGCCCTCATCGATCAGTTGCAAACGCTGATTGGGCTCAAGGTCAGCGAGCATCCGTTTGCTGCCGTTGCGCGTGCGGCATTGTTTGAGACGTGGACCAGGGATCCGTTCGACCGGATGATTGTGGCCCAGGCCAGGGCGGATGGATACGCGGGGCTGGTTACATCGGATGAGAGAATTCGGGATCACTACTCTCAGACCATTTGGGGTTAGCGTTATCCCCTCCCTTACTGTCGGGGTTCCATACGGGCGCTGGCATCCCCACGGAACCCCGACAGTAAGGGAGGGGATCGCGCGCGAACGTAAAGTGTTCTTAAGCTCCGTAACATCGAACCGCTCCTGAACGTTTGTACATGCAGAGACGCTGTAAATCAACAGCAAGACAAAACAAACACAAGGAGTTTTAAAAATGAGAAACACAATCTTGATGGCGGTAGCCTGCCTGGGCGCGGCGATTGGATCTGCGCAGACAATGAACACGACCGTGAAAGTGAATTTTGCTCACGATACGCAGGTGGGCAAAGTGTCCCTTCCGGCGGGCAAGTATTCGATCAAGGAACTGACGAATTCAGTGATCGAAATTTCGTCGGATAATCGCAAAGGCCCGAGCGTATTTGCCATCGTGAACGCGGTTTCCACGCCGGACGGGGAACGCGCGGATCACACGAAGGTCACACTGCGGGAAGAAGAAAACGGGACCTACGATCTGAAGGACATCTGGATCGAAGGCCAGGACCTCGGCTTCGAACTGGAATAATCAGCGGGCGATATCTTTCCAGTCGCGCTCGTAGTAGCGCACCAGGACTTGATCGTTCAGACGATTGACCTCGGCTTCGACCGGGGTCATATCGGCGGGGAAGTGGAAGAGTTCAGGGATGGTCTGAACCGTGAGGAACCGCAAACCCTCGGGCAGATGGGTTGGTGGTGACCATGAGTCTCCGGCGATCGTGAACCCCCACTCCCCGAAACTGGGGACGTAGACGTGGTAAGGCCAGGTCACAAACCCGGCCTGTTTCAAAGTATCGACGATGCACCAGTAGGACTGGCGGGCAAACATAGGAGACGTGCTCTGGACAACAACGAGACCTCCGGGCGAAACGTGTCGCTTCAGGAGGCGGTAAAAGGCGCTGGTATATAGTTTGCCCAGCGAGTAATTCGTAGGATCGGGGAAATCGACGACGACGAAATCCCAGGTTTCTTTGTTGCCATCGAGCCAGGGAAACGCATCCGCGTTGATCACATGGACGCGAGGGGCGCGGAACGAATAATCGTTGAGCGGCGCCAATAACGGATGCTCCGTGAAAAGCCTGGTCATCTCGGGATCGAGATCGACCAGAGTGATGCTCTCGAGATTTGGATATTTCAGAAGCTCGCGAACCGCCAGGCCGTCCCCTCCGCCCAGCACCAGCACCCGGCGGGCGTTGGGCAAGGACGACAAGCCGGGATGCACTAACGCTTCGTGATAACGGTACTCGTCGCGTGAGGAAAATTGCAGATGTGAGCTGAGGAAGAGGCGCAGGTCGTCCTTCCACTTGGTCACTACGATACGTTGATAACGGGTGTTGCGCTCGAAAATGATCTCGTCGGCGTAAAGCTGATTGTCGGCGGTGGCGGAGATCCAGTTCGAGGCGAACATGCCTCCTCCAAGCAGCAAGAGCACGGCGATACAAGATGTTCGCACGCGCCAGACGGCGTGCAACTGGTCGCGGAATAAAAATGTCGACCAGAGCGCGACGGCGGCGTTGATGATGCCGAACATAATCGCGGCGCGGACCAGGCCGAGTTTCGGCACCAGCCACAAAGGGAACGCAATGGACGCGGCGAGAGCGCCCAGATAATCGAAGGTCAGGACATGGGAAACCAGGTCGCCGAATCTGAAGCGGCCCTCCAAAATCCTCATTAACAGAGGAATTTCGAGGCCCACCAGAGCGCCCACGGCGATCACGAATAAATACAGGCAGAGGCGGAAGCTATGGGTATAGGCGAAGGCGAGAAACAGAGCCGACGACGAAAATCCACCGACCACGCCGACAAGCAATTCGATCTGCACGAACCAGGCGACGAGAGAACCTTTCAAATATCGCGAGGCCGCGCTGCCCAGGCCCATCGCGAACAGATACGTCCCGATGATGGTGGAGAATTGCAGGACGCTGTCGCCGAGCAAGTAGCTGGCGAGCGTTCCGGCGATCAACTCATAGATCAGCCCGCAGGCGGAGATCAGCAGGACGGAGAGAAAGAGCAGGGGCCAGGGGCCTGGCGGGATCTTACTGGCCGCTGGCCCCTGGCCCCTGGCCCCTTCCAATTTAGTGCACCGCCGCGGCGATGATGATGCACATGCCCAGCGAAATGGCGCCGATTAGTATTGCCAGGGCGACGTTCTTGTCCTCGGTGATTTCACGCCACAAGTGATAGGGCGTCATCTTGTCGAGGATGAAGAAGCAGAAAATAAAAATCACGATGCCGAGGATCGCGTAGATCAAGGCGTTGAGCAGATTGCCAGGATGAAAATCAGCCATGGTTACTTTCCTCCGACGTAGCGTGGGTAAAAAGCATAGTGGGAACGGTAGGCGCCGGGATTATCGCGAACCGTTTTGGGCGCAACCTTGGTCTGGTTGACGCTGGACATGGTGTAGCCGCGAAATTGGGCCCAGGTGGCCGCTGAGAGCATTCCCATACTGTAGATCAGGTAGCCAGCATAACGCATTGGTCAGTCTCCTCCTCCGGAAGTGGGCGGATAGTCGCTGGTCTGCCAGCGACGGGTTTCAAAAGCGGCGGCTCGGATGGTGACGAAAATCGGCGGGATCAGCAGCAGCAGCGCGGCGAGCCAGAACCATCCGAAGCCGGGCACATCGTGCTTTAAAACGATTTCGTAGTAAACATTGTGCGCCTTGATGGGGGGAAATCGCGGCCGCTGAATAGCGGTTGCCGTGGCGGGCGTTGGCTTTTCGGGAGGCGTCTCCGAGCCCTCCATCTCCGGTTCGACGCGCAGATAATACCGGCCGGCGGGCACGTGAGGAATGGTCGCGTCGGAGCTGCGGCCACCTTCGGACCAAGCTCCGTCGCTATCGGTGCCGGTGTAGTAGCTGACTTCACGTCCGAAATCGAAGGCGTCTCCGGTGGTTTCGTTGATCAAGGCAAAGTTGAAGTAGGCCCAGTCGTTGATCAGGTTTGTATTGATGGTGAGTTCGAGATTACTGGTGCGGCCCTGGATTTCGAAAACCTTAGTGACGAACGACGGCTCACCGCGGTCGGCGACGGAGTAGTGGTAATGCTCGTCAAAGACGGTATCGCCGCGGCTGAGAATCCCGAACATGATGGCGACGAACAGCAACACGATCAGCATCAGCGCGAAAAGTCCCCAGGTTCCGCCGACCTTTCCGGTGTGAGGCGAGGGCTGGTTCAGATAAACGCCTACCGGGCGCGGCGCGCTGCCTGGGAGGGCGAAAGCTTTCCAAAGATCCGCGCCTTGGGTATATTCGCCCTTGGACCAGGTGACTTCGTCGCTGGTTGTCTCTGAGGAAAGCACGAAAGGAGGGTGAACGAAATCGTCGGCCAGCACTTCTTCGCCGACCTTCACGCGCCAGGGAAATTCTCCCAGCACGAAGCTGGTGGTGGCCTGCGCGCCGGAGAAATGTTTGTAGAGGGCGCCTTCGAAGACGACGGCGGGGCGCGATCCGACGGCTCGGCGATCGGGGAGAGACTCGACGGGCGTGACGTAGTTCCAATGGCCCTCGTAGTTGGTGAGGTAGCGGAATCCTTTATAGGGGTTGAAGAGAAGATATTCTTCCCATTCGTAAGTGACGCCGTCTTCTTCAGTGGCTCGAGTCTGAAATCCAATGATTTCCCAAGTCGCACCGGCCCATTTTCCGCGTTGACCAAGAGGGATGAGGGGCGTTCGGCGAGATTGCGCGTCCTGCGCTTCCTGAACAATTTTTAGCAAAGGCGAGGAGGCATCCAGAACAGTAAGACATTGCGGGCAGACAACGGTGAGGGCATGGCCGAAGCCTCGCAATTCGACAGGTCCGCCGCAGTTGGGGCAGTACATCGCCTTGGCTTTGGCGACGGGGGGGCCGACTAGAGGGGAGGACATTGTTCCTCCTTTGAGGGGCCAGGGGCCGGGGGCCAGGGGCCAGTAAAACCAACGCTCCCAAACCGGGGCGCTTTCTTCCTGGCCGCTGGCCCCTGGCCGCTGGCCCCTGTCGGTCCCTGGCCCCTGGCCCCTGCTTTCATGACCACCCCTCGAACTGTCGGACGTTCTGGAGCTGCAACGCTTCGTACGGCACCGTTTTCCCGATGAACAGCAGAGGCGCGGACTCGTCGCTGTAATCGAGCGTGGCGAAATCGTTCGCATGCGTGCGCAGGTCGGCGAACAGCATGTTCGATTTGCCATAGAAGGGGAAAGGCAGCTCGCCTTCGACGCCTTTGTAGGTGGCCATCGTCATCGTGGACACTTCGAAATCGATGTTCGAAAAGTTGAAGTGCTGGCCGCGGTAGACCTGAGCTTCCGAGGGCAGCGCGACGCCTTGCACCAGGAACGAGACGGCGTATTGGAGTTGCGCGTCGGAGAGCCAGCCGCTGACGCCGTCGGAAAAAACGATATGCCATTCGTTCCAGCCGCCCTGCTCGTATACATAAATGATGCGGCCGATGACGTCGAATTTTTTGTTGTTATACGTGCCGGAGGTCAGCAGTTGGATGGGCGACGGATCGGGAGGCAGATCGGCCACCTTGCCTACGTTCTGGAGAGTCAGATCGACGCGGACGAGAATCGAGTGGCAGAAAGGGCACACGGTTTGAACCGCGCTCGACCAGCGGAACGTGACCGGTGCGCCGCAACTGGGGCAGTTCGCTGTTGGTGAACTCATTCCGAATAGGGCCGGTTGAGACGCCGCACCTCAACCGACTTCGCTCCGAATTCCCGCCGCAGGCACGCGTCGAAATCCCAATCGGGACGCGGCCTACAACAGAATACATTCAAGCACAATGAGCGGTGCTCCGGGAAAGTGTGGCAGGCGATGTGCGATTCCTGAAGCAGCGCGAGCCCGGTGATGCCTCCGCCGGGAAACTGGTGCCAGAGCGTTTCGCCGATCGGATGGAGGTTCATTTCCTGGATCAGACGGGTGAACAAAGAGCGCAGGGCCTCGGGGTCAGAGACCGAAGCCGCGTCACAGTTGTGAGCTTCGACGATCCACTCGCGACCACATTGAGCTCGCGCCTCAGTCCCTTCGCGCTCGATACGGTCAAAGGCACCCGTCACGCTGATTCACCAATGTGGCGCACGCCCTTGGCGTGCCGCGTCGACACTCGTGTCGATGCCCGGCATGCGTCGAGACGAATCTCGACGCGGCACGCACGAGTGCGTACGCCACGTCCTACGGTTGACCTGTTCCGCATTCGGGACAAAATTTCGCGACTCGCGCTATCGGCTTGCCGCAGTTGAAGCAGAACTTGGTTTCGGCTCCGGCCACCGGGGCCGCTCCAGTGGGCGCAGGACCAGCAGGAGGTGGCGCGACAGGCGCTGGACCTGCGGGAGGCGCCTCACCCGGCCGCAGCGCGTTGGTCATGACGTTGGCCATAGTAAGACCCGCGCCGAGGCCGACGCCCAGTCCAGCGATGCCTCCGCTTTCGTTCGCGGCGGCGATGGGCAGGGAGTTCGCCACCTGATACTGGGTGTACTTGTTCATATCGCCGAGCATGTTCATGCCGACGCGCGTATCGAGCATTTTCTGCAACTCGTCGGGCAGCGAAAGATTTTCGACCACGAAGCTGTCCAGCGTCAGGCCGAGGTCGGTAAACATAGGCGCCATGCCGGCTGCGATTTTCGTGCCGAGGTCGACCTGGTTGGCGGCCATGTCGAGGAAAGGCACGTTCGACTGTGCGAACGCGTCGGTCATGCGGCCAATGATGGTGTTGCGAAGCTGGCCTTCGATATCGGCGACGTGATAGATCTCGCGCGTGCCGCTGATCTTGGTGTGAAACGCCTTAGCGTCGCTGATGTGCCAGGAATAAATTCCGTAGCCGCGCAGGCGCACCATGCCGAAATCCTTGTCGCGAATAGTAATTGGGGTGGCAGTACCCCAGCGCTGGTTGGTCTGAAGGCGGGTCGAGAAAAAGTAGACGTCGCTTTTGAAAGGCGACTGGAATTTCTTGTCCCAGTTTTGCAGGTACGTCAGGATCGGGAGGGTCTGCGTGGTCAGTTTATACAGACCGGGGCCAAAAATGTCGGCCACCTTGCCTTCATTGACGAACGCGGCCATCTGCGATTCGCGAACGGTTAAACTGCCTCCGTTCTGAATCTCCATGTCCTGCATCGGATAGCGGTAGGCGATAACGCCATCCTCCGATTCGGTCCATTGGATGACGTCTATCCACTGCTTTGCGATAAAGTCGCGAAGCGACATTTTCCTGCCTCCAGTTTCATTTACTATAACGCCGAAGGGGTGCGCGTTGTTCCGCTAAAGTAACCTTATGGCATCGCGGCTTTGGCTGGTGAGGCACGGAGAAACGTCGTGGAGCCTCTCCGGGCAGCACACATCGACCACCGATCTGCCGCTGACGGCGGAGGGCGAACGGAAGGCGGGGCAAGTCGGCAAGCTGCTTGCGGGGAAGAACTTTTCCGCGGTTTATTCGAGTCCTATGCGGCGCGCGCGGGAGACCTGCCGGATCGCCGGGTATGCGGATTCCTCAATCGTCACCGACGATTTGCGGGAGTGGAACTACGGATCGTACGAAGGGCTGACAACCGACCAGATTCACAAGACCGCGCCCGATTGGACCATCTGGACCGGCGCGCCACCGGGAGGAGAGACGATCGGGCAGGTGGCGGAGAGGGCTCGTAGAGTGATCGGCTCTGCGCCGGACGGCGATGTAGCCATTTTCGGACATGGGCACATGCTGCGGGTTTTGACGGCGTGCTGGCTGGAGGTTAATCCGGAGATGGGGCGATGCTTCGCGCTGTCGAGAGGGTCGATCAGCGTGCTGGGGTATGAGCGGGAGACGCGCGTCATTCAGAGCTGGAATCAGACTGAGTAGCGCCAGTAGGCAGAAGCCAGGAGCCAGAAGCCAGGAGCCAGAATAGCGCTGTAGGCTTGCTGACGCGCCTGAGCTGGCACCGGCCTATTCTGGCTCCTGGCTCCTGGCTTCTGGCTTCTTCTTTTCCCCACATAATAGAAGTGTGGATAGACTCTGGCTATGGCCGAATCTGCTGAGCCTGGATGCGCCGCTCGTCGCTCTGCTGTGGCAGATTCTGTTCGCGCGGTGTTTTCACGCCCGCGTGGAGCTGTTGCCGTCGGTTCTGCTGGTGCTGGCGGTGTGGCTGATTTACGCGGCGGACCGGACGATTGACGCATGGACGGGGTCCTGCCCACGGCCTCGTCACGAGTTTTATCGCCGGCACTGGAAGGCGCTGCTGCCGCTGTGGATTCTCGCGCTTGGAGCAGGCGCGGCGCTGGCCTGGACGCGGCTGACGCCGGAACTGCTGTTATGCGGGATCGCGCTGGCGACGGTGGTCGTCGCATATTTCGTACTCCTGCATCTGGGAGTTTTCCAGAGAACGAAAGAAGCGGCGGTTGCCGTATTGTTCGCGCTGGGCGCGACGCTCTCGGCATGGCCGAACGTGCGGACGGCGGCCGATGTCGAAGCGATTGTGCTGTTTTCCTGCTTGTGCTGGATTAACTGCGTGGCGATCGAGCACTGGGAATCCGCGGGCGAAGCGAAGTGGCCGATCGCGGCGGCGGCCGCAGTGGTCGCGTTGGCGGCGGTGCTCTTGTTATTTGGCGGACGTCCGGTGCTGGGCGGCGCGGTGACGGTCAGCGCGACCGCGTTCGTGCTGCTCGATTGCGCGCGTCGTCGATTCTCGCGCGACCAGTTGCGCGTGCTGGCCGATGTGGCGCTCCTGTCGCCTCTGTTTCTGTTGCCGGTGGCGGGATTGCACGTTTGAACTGCGATTCGATCGCCCGCTGGTATCGATGGCTGGAATACGCGTCGTTCGGAGGAGCGTTGCGGCGCCGGCGCGAGGCGTTTTTATTCGAGCTGGGGAATCCCAAGAAAGTTTTGGTACTGGGCGATGGCGACGGCCGGTTTTTGCAAGTGTTCGTAGCCTTGTATCCAGAGGCTCAGGTCGACGCGGTGGATTCCAGCGAGCGGATGATCGAACTGGCGAGGGCTCGGGCGCCCGGCGTTGAATTTCATCTCGCCGACGCGCGGGAGTTCGCGTTTGACAAAGAGTACGATCTGGCGGTCGCGCACTTTTTCTTCGATTGCTTTGAAGCGGACGAGTTGGCGGCAATGCTTGGCCGGGTGCGCACGAAGAACTGGCTGGTTTCCGAGTTTCAAAACACACGCTGGTCCTGGCCGGTCGTACGCGGCCTCTATTTCTTCTTTCGCCTGACGACGGGGTTGCACGTAAACGCACTGCCCGAACATCGAACGGTGCTGGAAGACCTGGGGTTTCGTATGGAGAACGAAGAGCAGGCCTTGCAGGGGCTGCTCGTTTCGGAGCTTTGGGTTCGCAGTCAGATTGCGTCGGCTTCAGATCGGTCGGTGGGCCGAAGTTGACATATGACCGGATTATCGGAAGTGGACCTTGGTGTCGAGCTCCGGGCTGGGATAATGTTCGTCAAGATGGCGCGAAAAGAAGCAGTGAGCGGCTTACTAGCCGCACTCCTATGTTCAGGCTTGACGGTCGCGGCGGAGCGCCCGGCCCCCATCGCGACGTTGGACCTGAATGGACAATGGCCGGGAGCCGTCGCTACTTCGCTTGCGTTCGCCTCTGAGGACACGATTGCGATTGCGCGCTACCCAGGAGCTGACACGGTTTCCCGCTTTATCATCACGATCAACTGGGAAAATAGTAAGCTTCAGCCCCTAAAGTCGAAATCGCTCCCAATGTACGGCGGGGGCGGAAGATTCGAGCATATTTATGGCGTTTCGAACCGTAGGATTTTGTCGGCGGTCGCTCCAAATCCCCAGCTTTGGTCTCGCGATCTTAACAAGCTCGAAGACACTCCGATCAGGGTTCTGAACCCGCCGACGCCTCAAAGCGGAATGGCAGCCGATTGGGTCAATGTCAACGAGTGGAAGCTGTATCGCCTTGGCCCACCGGCAACGTTAGTGCGGGCGGGGCGCGGCGAGATTCTCTCCGTATCAGACGCCTTCATCGCGGTCCGTGGTGACCGTGATCTCCTCCGCGTCGAATCTGCGACCGGCGTGCTCGCGGGCTCCTTTCAGATTCCATCGCGCTCGGTCTGTGCAGGGACGGTAACCATTCTCGGGTCAGATCGGCTTATGCTGACTGGTTGCAAGGGAGAGGCGCGGGTTCTCGACTTCACCGGAAAAGAACGAACGATCTTACCGAAGGGCGACGGATGGGGCTTTCGCTATGGTGTCTCGGCGGACGGAGGGCGCGTCCTCTTTGACAACTTCACGCGAAGGATTTCGACGTCTCAGCGCATCTCCGAGTTTATTGAATCGGTTGTTTCCCTTGGCATGGGTCCAAACATCGAAAGCAAGGGAGAAGAAATCCGAGTCGTGGACACAAAAACGGGAGAGGTCTGCTTCGACCTGGACAGCCCCGAGCGGCAGTTTGGCGCAGCGGGCCAGCATCACGCCGATCTTTCGCCTTCTGGACGCTTCGTCGCCGTTGTGGACGGCAACGAACTGCGCGTTTACATTTTGCCCGCCTCATGCGCGGCGCGCTAGCCGTGTTTACGGAATCCTCTGGGACCGTCCCGCCGGTCGTCCCTTCTATAGACAATAAAGTGTCAGCTAATAAACGAGCTCCGCCTGCGCCGCTATTCTAAACTTCGTTTTCTAAAACACATCCCCAAATTCACCCACCCCCAACTCCCCTCCTTTCAACCGCCTCCCATTTTCACCCGACCCTCCCAGATCCCCCCGGGTGCTATGAACAAGACGAGGGATACACATGTCACCACAACCCACCATCAACCGGGCGCAAATCAACATCGCGAACGCCCAACACTCCACCGGCCCCAAAACCGACGCCGGCAAAAAGAAATCTTCCCTGAACGCTCTCCGCCACGGCCTCACCGGCCAAATCGTCGTCATGCCTACTGAAGACCTCGAGGCTTATCAGTCCCATCTAAAATCTTTCACCGACGAGTGCGATCCGAAAGGCGTCATAGAAGCCAACCTCGTGCAAGCCCTGGCCGACACCTCCTGGCGGCTCAACCGTGTCGCGGCGCTCGAAGCGAATCTCCTCACCCTCGCCGCCGCCCGCCATCCCAATCCTCTCGACGACGCCCCCAGCCAGATCCAGGACGCCATGGCCATGGCCGCTGCGCTCGAAAGTCAGGTCAAAGCGTTGGCCAACCTCAGCATGCACAGCCAGCGCCTGTCCCGTCAATTCGAAAGGACGGTAGCGCAGCTCCGCGACATCCAGAAAACCCGTCACGCCCGCGAAAAGGAGGAACTGAGGGACCTGCTCGACATCATGGAAATGCGCGAATCGAAAGGAGAACGCTACCTCCCCTCCGCCGATGGCTTCGTTTTTTCGGACACCGAAATCGATGCCGCCATGCGCGCCCGAAACCGCGAATGCCAGGCCGCGAACCACCGCCTCCGATGCGCCTAGATCGTTAATATATCGTTCACTAGTAACTTGTCGCAGCCAGATCGTTACTATATCCCCTCCATTACTGTCGGGGTTCCACACTAGATCTACATGGAACCCCGACAGTCATGGAGGGGATGACACGGTAACTTCGTCTTGGTGACATGCCACTAGGCGATTCTTGTAGGGCGGCCAATTTTGGCTGCAGCCTGCCTTCGGGCAGGCTTTTTCGATAATCCACAAGAGCCGCCTGAAATGCGGCTGCAGCCAAAATTGGCCGCCCTACAAGGCATGGAACCCGACAGCGATGCCTAAAGGAGATGATATTTCGCCAAAAAATCCCTCGTCGCCTTGTGAATCCTCACCCGCTCCTCGGGCGTGAAGTTTCCATGCTTGCCGTTGGGGATCGTCACCAGTTCGTTCGGGACGCCCGCCGAATCGAGAGCGGCTTTGAGACGCGTCGAATGCGAGTACGGAACCGTGGGATCGGCATCGCCCTGGATCATCAGAATCGGAGGCAGCCCCGTACGCACGTATTCGAGTGGCGAGACTCGCTTGGCGATTTGCTCCTTATTCGGCATGCTCCCGAGCCATTGCACGGCGTAGGCTTTCTGATTCGGCCCATCGAGAAGATCGTTGACGTCGGTGATGCCGTACCAGTCGAGAATGGCGGCGACTTTCGGCAGATCGGGGCCGGGGCATTGCCGGTCCAGCCCGGCTGATTGCGGGATCATCCCGGTGGTCAGCGCCAGGTGGCCTCCGGCCGATTCGCCCGTGACGACCAGTTTGGTGGGATCGATATTGTAATCGCGAGCGTGCTGGCCGATGAAGCGCAGTGCGCACAGGCAGTCTTCAACAGCCGCGGGGGCAGGTGAGATTTTCTCGAGGCGATACTCGACGTTCACCACGTTCCAGCCCATTTCGAAGTACGGGAACAGGGACATGACCGAGGTTTCCTTCGACCCACCGGTCCAACCTCCGCCGTGGATATAGATGATGGTCGGCTGCGGGCCGGTGGCGTCGCGGCGCTGGTAGACGTCCAGCTTAGTCTCGAAATTATTCTGGATGCCGTAGGTGATGTTCGGCTTGATGAGGTAACGGTTCTGCGCTTGCGTTGCCCAGGTGGCTTGTTCTGAGAGCTGCGCGTACGCGGCGGCGCAAAAGAGGAGAAGCAGCGTTGCTTTCATTATTAGACAATAGGACTCGATGAAAGCCCTCGTCAAGAGCAAGCGTGAGCCCGGGTTGTGGCTCGAAGACATCGAGGCCCCCAAGCCCGGGATGAACGATGTGCTGATTCGGGTCCGCCGCGCGGGGATCTGCGGAACCGACGTTCACATCTATAAATGGGACGACTGGGCGCAGCGGACGATTCCCGTGCCCATGGCCGTCGGCCACGAATTTGTGGGCGAGGTGGTGGAAGCCGGATCGAACGTCGCCGATTTTCATCCTGGCGACATCGTCAGCGGCGAAGGGCACGTGGTCTGCGGGCGATGCCGCAACTGCCTGGCTGGGCGCCGTCATTTATGCGCACATACCATGGGCGTGGGCGTGAACCGTTCCGGAGCGTTCGCCGAATATATCGTCCTGCCGATGACCAATATCTGGCGTCACGCGCCCACGGTCGACCTCGATATCGCCGCGATCTTCGATCCTTTCGGCAACGCGGTGCATACGGCGCTCTCGTTTCCGGTGCTGGGCGAGGACGTTCTCGTCACCGGCTGCGGACCGATCGGGCTGATGGCCGTCGCCGTCGCGAAACATGCGGGGGCGCGATTCGTCGTCGCGACGGACATGAATCCGTTCCGGCTGGCCTTGGCGAAAAAGCTGGGGGCGACGGTCGCGCTCGACGTTTCGAAAGGAACGCTGGCCGAGGTGCAGCAGCAACTCGGGATGAAGGAAGGCTTCGATGTCGGCCTCGAAATGTCGGGCAACGGGCAGGCGTTTCGCGACATGCTCCAAAACATGAGCCATGGCGCGAAGATCGCCATGCTGGGCATTCCGGATAAAGACATGTCCATCGACTGGCGGACCGTGGTGTTCAACATGCTCACCATCAAGGGCATTTATGGGCGCGAAATGTACGAGACCTGGTACAAGATGACGGTGATGCTGGAATCGGGGCTGGATATTATGCCAGTGATCACGCATCGTTTTCACTACACGGAGTACGAAAAAGGATTCCAGGCGATGATCGGTGGCGATGCGGCGAAAGTGGTGCTGAGTTTTGAAAAGTAGGCGGCTCTATTTGATGCAAAACAGCGTGTTCTGGCCGCGCAGATAGATCTCGCCATCGACGACCGCGGGGGTTCCGATAAACATCTGGCCTTCTAGAGTGTTCGTGGCGAGCACTTCGTAAGTCTCCCCCATTTTCACGATCACCACATCGCCCTCTTCGGTCGCCAGGTAGAGTTTGCCATTCACGCCCACCGGAGATGCCTTGAAGTTGTATGGCTTCGGAAGGCGCTGCTGCTGATAGAACGCCTTCCCCGTCTTGGCGTCGAAGCAGGACAGCATGCCGCTGTCGGTCACTACGTACAGCTTGCCGTCGTGCAGTACGGGCGATGCAGTGTAGGAATTGCCCTTCTGGTTCTGCCACACGATGGCGTCGGTTCCGGTCAAATCGCCTTCGCGCCCCAGTTTTACGGCCATCAGATTCGGATTGCGAAATCCGCTCATCAGGAAGATCATGCCGTCGGCGGACACCGGAGCGGGGATGGTATTCTGGCCCAACCCCGCGACTTCCCAGATCGGCTTGCCGGTCTCCAGGTCATAGGCATGGACTTTCTTGGTCGCCGAGACGATCACCTGTTTCTTGCCGTCCACGGTGATCACGACAGGGCCGCTCCAGTTGGTGTTGCCGTCGGGGCGGGGCGTGCGCCACAGCTCCTTGCCGCTCGCAACATCGAGCGCCACGAGAAACGAATCGACTTCGTTGTCGAACAGCAGCAGCAGTTTTGAGCCTTCAAGGAAAGGCCACGCGCCTTCGCCGAAGGTCATGAACATTTTCAGCTGAATGCCAAAATCTTTTTCCCAGATTTTCTTGCCGTCCATGTCGTAGCAATAAACGCCCCGGGAGCCGAAAAACGCGACCACACGCTTGCCGTCGGTGACGGGCGAATTGGAGGCGAAACTGCCGTAGGTGGGGTGATACCCTTCGTGCGGCGTGGCTATTTTCGACACCTGCTGCCACAACAGCTTGCCGGTTTTGCGGTCGAGGCACATCAGCATCAGCTTCTGTTCGGGCTGCGGGCCGCGACTGCCGAAGCCTCGTCCGCCTCGGCCGGGCTGAGCTGAATCGGGCGCTGCCGGCGGCACGACGCCGGTGGGAACAGCCGTGGTCACGAAAACTTTATCGCCCCAGATGACGGGCGAGGAGTGACCCCGCCCGGGAATTTCCGCTTTCCACTTGATGTGCTCGGTATCGCTCCAATGTATGGGCGCGTCGCCGCGAGCCATGCCGTCGTTATCGGGTCCGCGCCAGCGGGGCCAATCGGCTTCTCCCGCGAAAGCCGGCATGAGCAAGGTGAGCGACAGAAGGAGTGTGGGAATGCGCATGGGGTTTTTGAAATGATACCTGATCGGAGGCTTTTTCCATAGTACCTGCGGAGTACCAGGACCACCTAACCCCTGAGTACCTTGTTGCCTTCCAGCGTGCGTCGCAAACTCGGACCAAGGAATTGTCCCTCTTCATGGAGCGCACAGATTTAGAGCAGTGGAAAGCAAAAGAAGTAGCCCGGCTGCTCGCGTTGGTGGAAACCGAGCGCCGTTACTACCAGGAAATGGTGGCCATGCTGCCTGTGGCTCTGGTGGTGCTTTCGGCGGACCGGCACGTGTCGTCGGCGAACCGGGCGTTTCGCCAGACCCTGGGGATGAGTTCCAACGATCTGCGCGGAAAAACCATCGACCAGATCCTGCCGTCCGAGCGGCTGATTGAAAAAATCCGGGACGTTCACATTACAGGCGTCTCGCAAACCGCGTTTCCACTGGAGCATGAGGGGAGGCAATTCAACCTGTCGATCGTGCCGATCCGCAACTGGGACGACGAGAGCGAAGTCGAGACGCTGTTGATGTTGCAGGAGGCGGGCGGGGTTCAGGCATCCGCACTGGCGGTCGCGGCCGTGCCGCAGCCCCTCGGCGAGATTCCGGCGATTGTCTGGGAGGCGGACGCGGCGACTCTTGAATTTCGCTGGGTGCGCGGGGAGGCCGAAGTTCTGCTCGGCTTTCCGGTGGCGCACTGGACCGGAACGCCGACGTTTTTCGAAGAACGGATTCATCCGCAGGACCGCGCGGCGGCGCTGGACCTTTATCACGCCGCCATCGCGCGTGGATCGGGCGATGCCAGCGCGGAGTATCGGGCCGTAACGGCGGCGGGCGGAACGGTGTGGGTGCGCGAGGTCATTCGGGTGAACGCCGGCGCTCTGACGGGCGTCATGACGTCGATTGAGCGGCGCAAGCAGCTGGAGGATCAACTGCTGCGCTCCGGGCGCACGGAAGCCCTGCACGGCATGGCCAGCAGGCTGGCGCACGACCTGAACAATCCGCTGATGATCGTCACCGGTTACGCCGAGGAGATGAAGAACACGCTCGGCGAGGACGATCCGATGCGCGGCGACGTCGACCAGATCCTGACGGCGGCCGAACGCATTTCGGGAATCACGTCTCAGCTGCTCCGTTTCACGCACAGCCACGCGCATCCGCCGTCGCCGGTCAACGTGTCGGAATGGCTGTCGCGGATGGAAGAGAAGATCGCGCACGCGGCGGGCGAGGGATGCGCGGCGCACGTTACGCCGGTTCAACCCGCGGGCGAAGCGGTCTGGGCGCTGGCGGATGAAGCGCAGCTGGAAGAAATTGTCCTGGCATTGATCTCGCACGATCGGGAAGATGCGCGGGAGCGATCCCACATCGCGATCGGGTGCGAAGCGGATGCGATCGCCGAGCAGTTGCCCGGCGCCACGCTGGCCCCGGGGAAGTACGCGCGGCTGGCGATTCACGACGATGGACGCGGCCTCGATACGGCGAAGGGCGACGCGGTGTTCGAAGGATTTTTGTCGAAACAGGGCGAAAAAAACGCCGGTCCGGCTCTGGCGCGCGCCTATGCGATGGTGCGCGAGTGGGGCGGCGACATCGCGTTTTTCAGCGAGCCGTTTCGCGGCTCGACGTTCCTGGTTTACCTGCCGCACTATACGCCGCCGGTAGAGACTCCCGCGCCCGTGGCGGAACCCGCGCCGGAGCCGGCGGTCGAGACGCCTGTTCCCGAACCTGCGGTGGAGATCGTCCGCGAAACGATTCTGCTAGTGGAGGACGAAGCAGGCATTCGCGCGCTGGTCAGGAAAATTCTGCGCCGCGAACACTACAACGTTCTCGAAGCGGGCAGCGCCGATGAAGCCCTGGCCATGGCGGCGTCCGCGCCAGGACGGATCGACCTTCTGGTCACCGACGTCAGGCTGCCTGCGGCTTCCGGACGCGAACTGGCGGAGAGGATTCGCGAAACCCGCGACGATCTGAAAGTCCTCTACATCTCCGGTTACACCGACGATGACGCGGTGCGCAGCGGCGCGATTCCCCCAGGCTCGAAGTTCCTGCAAAAGCCGTTCACGCTGGGAGCGCTGGTCAGCAAAGTGAAAGAGTCGCTGGCAAGGTAGGAAAAAATTGGGGACAGCCCGCTCTGTCCACGCGGCGGCGAAGGGGAGTGCGTTTTCTCGGAGTGATCAGGGCGCCTTGGGACAGAGTAGGCAGTCCCCAATTTTTCGCAGGCTCTACTGTTTTCGAGGGCGCGCGCGGCACATGATGCATCAGCCGATCTTCTCCGGCAGCGCGAGGCGATAGCCGACCCAGGGCTCGGTCAGCAGATATTTCGGCTCGGGCGAAAAATTGGGGACAGCCCGCTCTGTCCACGCGGCGGCGAAGGGGAGTGCGTTTTCCTCTGGCGATGAGGCGCCTTGGGACAGAGTAGGCTGTCCCCAGTTTTTCGCAGGCTCTACTGTTTTCGAGGGTGCGTACGCCACATGCTGCATCAGCCGATTTTCTCCGGCAGCGCGAAGCGATAGCCGACCCAGGGCTCGGTCAGCAGATATTTCGGCTCGGCGGGATTGGGTTCGATCTTCTTGCGCAGTTGATTCATGAACACGCGCAGGTATTCCACCTGGTCGCCATAATCCGGTCCCCACACCGCTTGCAGCAGGCGGCCATGCGGGATGGGCACGTTGGGATTGGCCAGCATGTATTGCAGCAGGCCGAATTCCTTGGGGGTCAGGCGAGTCTCGCGGCCGTGGGCGATCACGCGCCTGGTGGCGAGGTTGATTTCGATATCGCCCAGGTTTACCGACTGCGCGCCACCTTCGGGCGAGGAAGGCATGCGGCGCAGCGCGGCGCGGATGCGCGCCAGCAGTTCCGGCGTGCTGAACGGCTTGGTGATAAAGTCGTCGGCCCCCGCGTCCAGCGCCGCGACCTTATCTTGTTCCGAATCGCGCACGGTGAGCATGATGATCGCGACCTCGGAGCCGCCGCGGATCGACCGGCAAGTTTCCAGGCCTCCCATGCCCGGCATGTTCATGTCGAGCAACACCAGGTCGAAGCGATTGGCGCGAATGGCCTCGAGCGCCTCCTCACCGGTACGCGCCTCATAAAACTCATAGCCGTGCCCGGTCAGCGTGGCGCGCAGCACACGGCGGATCTGCGGCTCGTCGTCGACCACCAGAATGCGGCCAGAACTCATTTTGTTCGAACCTCTTTTTTCACTGGCAAAGCCGCGCAGAATTCCGATCCTTCCCCAGGCTCGCCTTCAATCCACAGATCGCCTCCGTGGGTGCGGATAATCTCGCGCGCGATGTAGAGCCCGAGCCCCGTGCCCGGCACGCGATCCCGGGATGCTCCGCGGCGGTAAAACTTGTCGAAAATCCGTTCGCGCTCGCGCTCCGGAATACCCGGGCCGCGATCCTCGACGCGGATGACGACGCGCTCCCCCTCGACGTCGGCCGTCACGCGGACGGGCGATGCGGGCGGCGAATATTTGAGGGCATTGTCGATCAACTGGCGCAAGGCGAGCGAAAGCAGTTCCGGATCGGCCGAGATGCGCGGCAGGTTCGGGCCTCGGTCGATGCGCAGGAGCCGTCCGGCGGCCTGCGATTCGAAATGCTCCACGACCTTGGCCAGCACTTCGGCGACGTCCAGCGATTCGCGCTCCAGCCGGATTTTCCCGGCGTCGATCTGGGACATGCGCACGGCCTCGGTCACCAGCTGATTCATGCGGTCGGTTTCTTCGTCGATGATCGCCGCCAGTTCGCGGAACTGCGGCGACAGCGCGGGTGTTTCGGAAAGCAGCGAGGTGGAGGCGGCCTTGATCGATGTCAGAGGCGTCTTGAATTCGTGCGCGATCGCGTCCAAGAGCGTGGACTTGAACTCTTCGCTGTGCCGCGCTGCGTCGGCGCGGTTCGACGCCTCTTCTGTGCGCACCCGTTCGAGCGCGATGGCGACCAGGTTCAGCAGCGCCTGGAGCGCGCCGTCGGGCAACGACGATCCTTTGAGCGCCAGGCTTCCGATGGGCTGTCCGCCAAGGAGAATCGCGGCCACAAATAACGGCGGTTCGACAAAATTGTTCCCCTGCAGGGCCACTTGTTTGAGTTTCGCTTCGATCTCCAGCATGTCGTCGGCGCCGCCCCGAAAAACTTCGCCTGTTTTCGCATCGTAGAGCGCGACGCCGGGGCATTCGAAGATTTCCGAGATGTGCCGCGCCGCCTGCGATCCCACCGGCTGCGAAGGGTCGGTCAGCAGAATGGCCCGGCTGAGTGCGTAGAGCTGCTCGGTTTCCCGCTGCCTACCCTTGGCTTCGGCGGCCTGCTTCTTTACCCGGTCGGAAAGATGGCTGGCCACCAGCGCGGTGGCGAGAAACGCGAACAGCGCCACCCAGTTCTGCGGATCGGCGATGGTGAACGTCCCCACCGGAGGAAGAAAGTAGAAGTTGAAGCACAGCATCGCCGCGACGGAGGCGACGCTCGATTCGATCAAGCCCCAGGTGGCGGCAATGGCCAAAATGCCCAGCAAATACGCGAATCCGGCGGTGGTGGCGTTGACCGGTATCACCCGCGAGCAGATGAATGTGATCCCCGCGACGACCAGAAGACTCACCAGCAGGCGCAACGCAAACACAACCGGACGAACGCGCATTCCATCCAAGATGGTAGCCCAATGTCCATAAAGAAGAAGTAAAGAGTGCGCGTGGACGACCTATTAAGCTGTCCAGCGTACGAATCCCCTGGCTTACGCCAGGGGTTATAACCCCATCCCGTAAGGGCGGGGATCCCGACGATCGGTGCGCCGGTAACGAGAACGCATGGGCAGCTTACTGGCTAGCCCTATTTGGCGGGCGGCCCGATCTGCTGCAACACGTCGACATTGAATTTTTTGAAATCGGTATTCTTCGCGTGAACGTTCTGGCGGAAATTTTTCACGACAATCCGCGCGTTGACGTGCTGGTCGTTGGAAATCTGCATCCACAATCCATCGCCGATGGGGGCCTGCTCTATTTCGATGGTGGAGCCTTTTTGCACGCTGGCGAGCAATCCTCCGCCGATGCGGAAATTTTCGTAAAAATGCACCTCCAGGCGAGCGACTTGCCGGTCCGCTTCGTCGAACCAGATGCTGCCGGCCATCTTTTTGGCGGCGTTCTCCTCGGCGCCCTTCCCTTTCGCGTGTGGGTCCCCGGTGAAATCGAACGCCAGCGTGCTCCGGCCGTGAAAGGAGATCCGGCGTGGATTGGAGATCGTCACCATGGGCAGAATCTCTCCGATCAGCCCGGCGGGCCCTCGTCCACGCCTGGCTTTGGGGGCGGTTTTCATCGCCATTTCGACGATACTTTTGACGCGAGCGGCTTCTTTTTTTTCTTCCTGTGGATTCAACGCCACGCCGTTCTTTTTGACCAGTCGGCCGATGCCGCGGCCGTTGACGAAAAAGTACTCACGCTCGGTGGTGGTCGTTTTGACGACTGCGCCCTTCTCATCCAGATCCTCTTCCGTCATGATCCGGTGAAACGTGTAGTTCTCGCGAATGTCGTCCATCTTCTGTTGATTCGCCTGGACGTCCTTGAGCAGAGTCTCGAGGTCGGGGATCGCCTGGGCGCAGGCGATGGAGACGAACAGGAGAAATCGCATCGCCGCCGCGGCCGGGAACTTTCGAGCATCGTAGCCAGCCCCATGCGTCAGCTTGGGGCCATTGCGAGCATGGAAATAACCCCAAGCTGACGCATGGGGCTGGACACGGCGTTCTTCGCCGTCGATGCGCCGAGGGCGCATCTGGAACACCTGTGTCACGACGGCCATGAGACGATCTGCTCCCGCAGCGTATTCAGACTGTTCGTTACGCGATCCGTCTCGATGTTCACCAGCGCGTACCGTCCGGCGCGCGAATCGCCGGAGCGCAGCAGGGCGTGATGATCCTCGCGCAGATCCGGCAGGTCGCCCGGATGAATCGCCGTCCCTCGCAGCGATGCAGCCAGGAAGTAGAGCGTCCGCTCCACATCGTGGCTGAACGTGCGGAAGGCGTCGCGCGGAGGCACGAACTGGCTCTGATACAAACCTGCTTCGAGAGCCATCAACGCGTGCACCAGCCGGTGCGAACTGGCCAGCATGTCGTTCAGAGCCGCAAGTTGCGACGGATACGGTTCCGCGCTGAGCCGGCTAACGGAAGCTTCCAGGTTGGACCGCGCCAATCGCCCCGCCTGGCGCGCGGCGTCCAGCTGCGGGGGCGGCGCATCCGGTTTCAGATACGCCGTGCAGATGGCCTGAAAATAATTGCGATAAGCATCCAGCAGCCGCGCGACGTTTTCGTTGATCCGGTAGCGCTCCCAGGTGGGCCAGAGCCAGTACGCCGCCAGCGCCAGCGCTCCTCCCGCCACCGAATTGATAGCGCGCGCCGCGATCACATCCTTCGCCGAGACCCCGGTCAGCCCGATCAGCAGCACCACCAGCGCACTGACGGCCGCTGTGAGGATCCCATAGTTCGCCGCTCCTAAAGATCGCAGCACGAACGTGAGTACGGCGATCAGCAAGATCTGGGTCATGACCGTGGTCGAGACGATATGGAACAGCACCGTCGCGAACGCCAGGCCGCTGAGCGTTCCCACCACGCGCAGCACGCCGCGGCTGAACGTGGCCGTGAAGTCCGGTTTCAGCACGATGGCCACCGTCATCGGCAGCCAGTAGGTGCGGTGCCAGCTCACCGCGCGGCCGATGGAGGCGCCCAGGGTGACGCACACGGCCAGGCGGACGGCGTGCCGGAACGCCGCGGATTCGAACGTCAAGTTCGCGCGGAGCGTCGCCAGGCTGCCGCGCAGGCGCAGGGTCCAGGGCGCGCGCGATTGCGCCCGCTCAAATTCGGCCTGCCCTGCGGGTGTCGCGTGCGCGGCCAATTCCGCGCTGGACCGCAGCTGCCCGGCTAGAGCGTCCACCTGATGCAGCCCATCGCCCGCCAGCGCGGACAGCATATCGGAGTCCGCACGGTCCCTGCTCAGGCGCAACACCTCGGCCAGCGCGTCGATCTGATCGAGAACGTCCGGCTGAAGATCGATGGAGTCGTTCGATCGCAGCGACCGGCCGATCGCGGCGAGAAGGCGCGAGCACAGCTCGAAAAAACGGTCGAGCGCGGCAGCCTCCTCGCCTGTTTCTTTCTCGCGTCCGATTCGCACCCGCAGCCGCGACAGGGTGAGCAGGCTGAGACGCATCCGCTCCGCCTGATTGAGTAGAGAGCGGTAACGATCTGTCTCCACCGTATGGATCGGCCCGAGCCCGGCGAGCGTGTTGTGAGCCTCTATCGCATGCGCGCTCGCCGAGGGAGCTTCGGACGCGGCCGCAGGCGACGCTGCCGCTCGCGCCAGTTCCGCAAAAAGATTCGCCAGCGCTCTCCTCTCCGGCTGATATCCTTCGACCGGCCATAGCGCGAGAGCGAACAGCGTCTGTAATAATCCGCCGGCGATGGCCAGCAGTCCGGCCGATACCGCGCGATTCGGTTCCAGAGGTTGCGCGGAAAACACCACCAGCGTGACCAGCGTCACGACGCCCATGTCGGTCGCATTCTGATTCACGGCCACCATCATGCCTGCGGCGAACGCCCACACGCCGGCAATGGCGATGTTGATTAGGGGGTTGTGCCCGGAAAGCGTGCCGGTCAGGACCGCCAGGCCCACCAGCAACGTGCCCAGCAGCATGCGCCGGGCGCGCTGCCGATAAGGGTCGTCGCCGTCGGTAAAGCAGACGTTCAGAGCGCCGGAGCTGACGATCAGGCCGGCCGGCAGAGACCCCAGGAGATATCCGGCCGCTAGCGGCAGGGCTACTCCCAGTGCATTGCGCGCGGCCCGGCCCGGTACGATCTTTTCTCGCTCGACACGGGTGACGGCTTGCCAGAACGAAATCCACGCAAGTCGTTGATTTGAAGGTGCCTGTCCCTGTGTGGCCGGAACGCCCGGCGCGGAAGCCATATCTTGATAGTATGCGAAGTGACCGCAAAATAGCCGTAATTTTGCCTATCTGCTATTATGTATATGAGATGCAAAAACATCACGCGGCTCTCTCTTCGTATCATTTTCAGAGGACGAAAACTCAAGGGATCATCAAGGTCCTCAACGAGGGTTCGTACGTCATGGCTGAATACAGTGAACGCACCGGCACCGTCAAATGGCAGCGTGTGGTTCTGGCCACGCAAAAGGAAATGATCGAAAAGTGGCTCGGCCAGCACTATCCGGTGCAGCCTGCCGCGCCCGCTCCGAAGCCTGTGGAAGCTGTCCGACGCCCAAAAACTCGCGCCGCATCGAAATAAGTTACTCCGCCCGCAGCGCCGTAGCCGGATCCACACGGACGGCTCGCATGGCGGGTAAGAAGCTTCCCGCGATGGTCATCAGCAGCGAGAGCAGGATACCGGCGGAAAATGCGTCGAAATCCTTGGGACTCAGCCCCGCGAGCAGGGATTGAAGCTCCAGTCCCGCTCCATACGCCACCGCTGTGCCCGCGAGAATACCGATGATCGCCAGCACGAACGCGTCGCCGACGATCAATTGCAGAATATTTCCGCGCGTGGCCCCGAGAGCTATTCTTACGCCGATCTCCTGCGTCCGCTGCGACACCGCGTAGGCGAGCAATCCGTGAATTCCGATTGCAGCCAGTAAGAACGCGATTGCCGCGAATCCGCCCAACACGACCAGTTGAGCGCGCCGCGACGCCGTCTCCCCGGCGACAATCTCGCTCAGCGGCCGCACGTTGGTCACTGGCAGTTGCGGCTCCGCCTCGGCGACGATTCGCCGCGCTGCGGGCGCCAGCTGCACCGGATCTCCCTGCGCCGTCCGGATCGCCAGATCCTGGGGAATATAGCCGGCAAACCAACCATCCTTGATTTGGGCGTACGGAAGATAAACCTGGGGTTCGCTGGACCGTTCCAAACCACGCACTCGTACGTCGCCCACCACGCCAATTACCATCCGATCCTCAAAGGCGAAATTGAATGGTTTGCCCAGAGGATTCTCGCCTGGCCAGTACTGCCTGGCAAACGATTGGCTTACCACGGCCACCAGGGGCGAGGTCATCACATCAGTGTCCGCCACATCCCGCCCCAGGTGCAGAGGAATCGAGAGCGTTCTGAAAAAGTCGGGCGATACAAAGCGCATGAGCGCCCTCTGCGAGCTCGGGTCGACGGGCTGCTGCCGGTTCACGGTCACCGTGAATATTCCCCCTCGCCACACCATCGGCAACTGGCTGATGTAGGCCGCGCTCTCGACACCGGGCAGCGCGCGCACCTCAGACAACACTCGTTTATAGAACGCGACCCTCGGCACCGTCTTCTCATATCGCGATCCCGTCACCGGCGTGCGCAGCGTCAACACATGATCGGCGCGAAACCCAGGGTCGATTCCCTGAATCCTCGACATGGCCCGAATCAATAATCCCGCCGTGACCAGCAGCACCACCGACGCCGCGATCTCCGCCACCACCAGCGCGCCTCGCAGCCGCTCTTTTCTCCCCCCTACTCCCGACCGCGAACCTTCGCGCAGGTCCGCTCCGCCGGTGACTTTCAGAGCCGGCAGAACGCCGAATGCGAGGCCGGTCAGAATCGTCGCCAGGGCTCCGAAGGACAATACCCGCCAATCCGCCGACGGCAGCGCGACGATGGGCAGGTTGGTCGGCACCAGCGCGGCGAACAAAGGCGTCGCCGTCACCGCGATCAACATCCCCAGCGCCCCTCCAAGAAACGCCAGCAACAAACTCTCGGTCAATAATTGACGCACCAGCCTTTCCCGCCCCGCGCCCAACGCCCGCCGCACGGCCAGTTCCTTGCGGCGCGCCATCGCCCGGGCCAGCAGCAAATTCGCGAGGTTGGTGCACGCGATCAGCAACACGCACAGCGACGCCCCCAGCAGCGCCATCAGCATCGTTTTCGACTGGCCGGAAATCGCGTCGTCGTGGAGATTGAACGCGCCAGCGCTGACGTTTTTCAGTTCCTTCGGATACTGCCGTTCGGTTTGCGCCGCGATCAATCGCAGTTCCGCGTTGGCCTGCTCCAGCGTCACGCCGGACCGCAATTTCCCGATGCCGACCAGAAACGTGTTCGTGCGATCCGGGTCGTCAAACGCTCCGCCAAACTGGCCAAAGGCTCGCATCGGGAGCCAGATATCGGTCTGCCGCTTCGGAAACGCGAATCCCGCCGGCATCACGCCGATCACGGTGCACGGGCTGTCGTCCAGGAGCAGCTTCCTGCCCAGCACGGAGGCGCTCCCTCCGAACTTCGCCTGCCACAGCGAGTAGCTCAGAATGACCGTTCCGGCCGCGCCTTGCCGGTCGTCCTCCTGGGAGAACCACCGCCCAAGCACCGGTTTCACCCCGATCATCGGCAGGACCTCCGCGGTGACTGCCGAATACGCCAGCCGTTCGGGCTCGCCCTCTCCCGCCAGATTCGCGGAGAGCGACGTATAGGCGCCGAACGATTCGAACGATTTGACTTGCGCCTTCCAATCACGATAATTCGCCGGGGACAACTCTGTGCGGGAGTAATGCGGCTCCCATTCCATCACCGTCACAAGCCGGTCCGCGTCGGGAAACGGCAAGGGCCGCAGCAGCACGTGATCGGTAATCGAATACGCCGCGGTCGTGGCGCCGATTCCGAGGCCTGCGATCCCGACCACCGTCAACGCGTAGCCGGGCGATTGGCGCAGCGTGCGCCCGAAATAGCGCAGGTCCTGGACCAAGATATCGAGATGCACGCGCGCCGCGTTGAACAGCACGTCGAAAAACGTTTCGATCCACAGCGCGATCATCCCGAAAGGTCCCGATGCATCGCGCTTGCGCTGAACGAACACGGCGCACATCTCGCCTTCATATTCGCCGCGAAATGATTTCGGATAGAGACGAAGGAGCGCCCTGTACATCATGCCCGCCCCGAGGCGAATCCGCTCTTGCGCGCCAGCCGGACCAGTTGCTGGAGCCGCAGCGCCTCGGCTTTGGCCACCTCTCGGCCTGACGGTGTGATCCGGTAATACCGCCGGCGCTCGTCGTCATCCTCGGGACGGTCCCGGGTTTCCACCAGCAGGCCCTGTTCCAGCATTCGCTGAATGGACCGATATAGTGTCCCCGCGCTCAGCTTCAGTTTGCCGCCGGTGCTCGTAAGCACGTCCTGGATAATCCCGTATCCATGCCGGTCCTCGTCGGCCACCGCCATCAGAATGTGAAAGGTTGCCTCGGGAAGCTGCATGACCTGATTATACCCACAGTGGATATATTGTCAATGGCTATACTTCTCCGCTAGCCGCACGACGGTGTTCATATTGCGCCACGTCGCCTCGCCGCCGATCACCTTCTCAAATTTCTTCGCCGGAAATTTCGAATCGCTCTGCCGGATCTGGCACAACCAGTAAACCTCGCGCCCATGCACGTGAAAATCGTCGACGTTGGTCTTGAAGGCCATCACCTGTTCGACGACGCTTGCGGTCAACGGTTGGCGAATGAACGCGACATTCAGCACGAGTCCTGCGTTGGGAAACGGCTCATACTCGCTGATCGCGCGAATCTCCTCCATCGACCTCACGAATGTCCCCACCGCGTAGCCCAGTTGGGCTTCGAGGTGCTTTTCGATTTTCTGCTCCAGCTTCTGATCCGCCGCCGACTTGGTTTCGAAGATCACATTTCCGCTGGCGATAAACGTCTCGACGTTTGAAAACTTCATCCTCGAGAACAGTTCCCGCAGCTCATCCATCTTCACGACGTGGCCGCCGACGTTGATGGCTTTCAGAAATGCGACGTATTTTGGCATATATCGTCTATCCCCTCCATTACTGTCGGGGTTCCGTAGCAGCCGATTTTGGCATGTATCGTCTATCCCCTCCATTACTGTCGGGGCTCCGTGACGGAAATAGTGGGTTCCACAGCACCACGGACGCCTCATCAGCCGACACGGAACCCCGACTGTGAAGGAGGGGATCACCGGATTGAAGTGAAGAGCAATATTCAGGCGTCATGCTTCCTCCGAAATTCCGAGGGACTTGCCCCATATCTGCGCCGGAACAATGTCGAAAAGCTCCCCACGCTTTCAAACCCCGTGTCCAGGCACACCTCGGTCACCGGAACATCCGTCTCCTTCAGCAGCCGCGATGCCCGTTCGAGCCTTCGCCGCGTCCGGTATGCATGTGGCGTCTCGCCGAAAACCGCGCAAAACGCCCGATGGAAGTGGAACGGCGAAAGATGCGCCAGCCGCGCAATGTTCTTCAACGGCAGATTCTCGGTCAGCATTTCGTCCATCGCCTGCCGGCCGCGCTGTACCCGCGTATGCAGTTCCTGCCGGGTCGACGCCCGCGCCGCGGGCACCCGGCCGATGTCGCGAGCCAGTTCCGTCCGCAAATCCACCAGGCCTAGCGCCAAATCGTAATACCCCGGCTCCGCGTCGCCACCGTTCCCGGCCGCGGCCCTCATGCGCCGCAGCGCGGCATCGATTCTTCCCCCGCGCGGCCGCAGGCGCTCCTCGAAACCCAGCACCGCGCGCTTCACCGGATCGTCCAATAGCGCTCCGTCTCCCGACGCAGCCGACCGCCAAGCGTCCTCCACAAATCCTTTCTCGAAGAACACGCAGAACGTTTCCACGGGATGCCCCGGCTCAATGATCATCGAGTACGGCTGGCCGTCGTTCAAAATTACGAACGATCCGGCATCGACTTGGAATCGCGATTTTCCCGCCCTCCACTCCGCCTGCCCGCGCAGCACCGCTTTTATCGACAATGGTCCAGGAAAATCGTGGACATGATATTCCCGATTCCCGCGCCCCCACAGGACGGCGTTTTCCACACCCAGTCGCGACGCGGAGGGATTGACGATCAGAGCCACTTCTGGCCATTCTATCTCTAAAGTTCACCTACCTTAATACCGATTAAGTAGGGAAATGATCAGTGTCACGCGAGTCTTCCGCCTGGGCATCCGTTTTGCCGCCTGGGTGACGCCGCACGTGAAGGAATGGCACCGCCAGCGCCACCTGAATCGCGTGGAGGGAGAGCGTCACTTAACCGCGCGTAACTGGACCGAAGCCGAGAACCATTTAACGCTGGCGCTGGCCGAACGCCGCCATTCCAGCAAAGTGCGCCTCGATCTGCTACTCGGCCTGACCGAAGCGCAGCGCAAGCAAGGCAAGATCGCAGAGGCGGAGAAGACGGCGAAAACGGCCATCGACCTCGCCGCTTCTTCCAGGGACAAAGCGCACCAGTCGCTCGCGCTCGACGCCTTGGCCGAGATTCAGCTCGAGCAGAAGAAATATAGCGATGCCGAGCAGACACTCGCGCAAATCGAGAAGCTCGAAAAGTCGCTTCCCAAGCCCGATCACAAGCGCCTGGCCTCCTCCGCTCGCAAGCTGGGAACGGTCCTGCTCCATAGCAGCCGCACCGAAGAAGCCACGAAGGCGTTCGAGCGCGCCGCTCACCTTTCCGAGAAAACTTACGGCCCCGATCATGTCGAGACCGCCGACGCTCTCGCCGAACTGGGCGCGCGCCATCGCGAGACCGGCAATCATGCGGAGGCGCAAAAGGTCCTGCGCCGCTCTCTTGAAATTCATCGCAAGGCCTCGGGAATCGATTCGCACGCCGCCACCAAGGACCTGTTTCAACTCGCCGCGTCGCTGGAGGAATCGGGCGATATCGACGGCGCCACCGCCGAATACGAACGCGTGCTGGCGGTCAAGGAAAGGCAGATCGGCGGCGATCTGGTGCAGACCGCGGAGACCCAGGCGCACTTGGCCGCGATCTATATGCGCGCCGGCCGGACCTCGGCTGCACGCGAACTACTGACCCACGCCATCGGCATTCTGGATCGGAAAAAAGGCGACGAACGCCTGGAGTACGCCCTCGAGACCATGGCCGCCCTGGAGGATCTTCTGAATCGCCCCGAGCAGGCGCAACGCTGGCGCGAGAAAGCCGCGCAATCCGTCGCCATCCGCACCGCGCCGGCTCCGGAGCTAGCCGCTGGTCCAGCCAAGCAATTCCCCAAATATTATTAAACGGTCCTTTCCCTCTGTCGTTCTCCTGTGTTTTCAGTGGAGCCCCATGCGTAAGCTTGGGGCTAATTCCATCCCCGCGCTAACCCCAAGCTGACGCATGGGGCTTAAATGGACGAGGTGGCTAGATTGTTTTTTGGCGGGAAACTCTAACGTGCTAACTTTGTCTTTGGAAAACTTCTACGGCAACGCGGATGTCGCCGATACCCTGGAACAGATGATCCGGGGTCGCCGCATTACTCAAACCCTGCTATTTTCCGGTCCCGAAGGCGTCGGCAAAGCGACTCTGGCGCGGCGCTTCGCCGCCGAACTCCTCATTTACGACGCGCACAAAATCGAGCAGGACGACCTGAGCCTCGAATCCAACGCCAGTCTCATCGCGGACCGCGAAAAATGGACTTCCGACAAGCGTAACGACGACCCGCTCTTCTTTTCATCCCATCCCGATTTCCTGACATTTGCGCCCGACGGCCCTCTGCGCCAGCTCACCATCCAGCAGATGCGCCTGTTGAAGGAGCGCGCGCCGTTGAAACCTCTCAAAGGCAACTGGCGCGTGTTCCTGATCGACTCCATCGACCGCGCCAACGAACAGGCCGCCAACTCCTTGCTCAAGACGCTGGAGGAGCCTCCGCCGCACCTGGTTCTTATCATGACCGCGCGCAATCCGTACGACCTGCTGCCGACCATCCGCTCGCGTTCGGTTCCGTTCCGCCTTGCGCGTCTCGACTCCGAAGACATGCGCCATTTCATGTCCACCCGAGGCCTGGATCATCCGGAACGCCGGGAAAAACTGGCCGAGGGCGCGCCCGGCCTCGCTGTGTCGATTGATCTCGAAACGTACGACCGCCGGCGTACGGCGATGCTCGCGCTGCTCAACGCTGCCAGCGGCACGGGCACCTTCGGAGCCTGGATGAAGCATTCTGAGTCGATAGCCGCGCGCCGCACCGAAAAACTCGATTCGTATCTGGAGGTGCTCTACCTGCTGCTCGGCGATGTCCTGCGCCTGGCTGAAGGAGTCCCATCGGTCCGCAATGCCGACATTACCGCCGACCTTCAGAACGTCGCGCAAAAGGTCTCGTTCGACTGGCTCCGCCGCGCCGTCGGGAAGGTAGACGAGCTGGTGGACCTGGTGCGCCGCAACATCCAGAAATCCATCGCCCTGGACGCCTGGGCCGTGGACATGCTATCAACTAAGTAGCAGCAACCCATAGGTAGCAGTACACAGGAGTCCCGTGGAGCCCAGTAACCGCAAACTGATCCGTCCGTCTCTTACCGAAATGAAGGACCCTCGCGCCAAGAAGACCACTCCGCCGGATCAGACCAACGCTGAGAATTTTTATTACCTGAAGCAGATGCAGTCGAAAACACTGATGACCATCGTGCTGAAGGACGGCGAAATGATCAAAGGCGTCATCGAGTGGTACGACAAAGGCTGCCTCAAAGTGAACCGCGAAGGCGACCCCAATTTACTGATCTTCAAATCGAATATCAAGTACATGTATAAGGCGTAATGGGCATCGCATGAAGTACACAGTCATTCTGGAGCGCGAATCTGATGGCGGATTCGTGGCTTCCGTGCCATTGCTCCCTGGCTGCGTGTCGCAGGGTGACACCCGGCAAGAGGCGATGGCGAACATCAAAGAGGCTGTCGATCTTTACGTTGAGGATTGCCTCGCCGCGGGCGACCCGGTTCCGGTGGAAGACTCGCGTGAATATGTTGAGTTGCAACCGGCACTGGAGGGATGAGACTCCCGAGAGATCTTTCAGGCGCTGACCTTCGAAGGGCTCTAGAGAGAATCGGTTTCGTGTTCCAGCGGCAGAAGGGTAGTCATATGATCCTCCGCCGGGATACTCCGTACTCGCGCGTCCTGTGCCGGACCATCGCCGCGTTCGTCCGGGCACCCTTCGGCAGATTCTTCACGAAGCGGGTCTGAGTGCGGAGCAACTCACAGAACTGCTCTGACCCCGGTGGTTCAGAAAGTCCTACTGCGAATCGCCTTTCGGAATCACATACCCCTTTCGCGCAATCAGCCGAGCCTCCGGATACAAGGCACGAGCCCTTGGGCTGAGTTCGATTCCCACGCGGCGGTGCTGACCTGGCCTTCCCAGCGGGCGATCGTAGTACAATCTGTACCGCCGCCGCATCCTTCGGATTCCTTGCCAGAGCGCAGCGTTCGGGTTCGAAGCGGCGGCAATCCTGGGCAGGTTTCCGGAGAACACGACCTCTCCTCCCGTATTCGCCGCAACATCCTCGATAAAGTCATCGAAATTGAGCCCGAGGAACCGTTTCAGACTGACGATATCCAACGAGTCGAAGCGCAGGAATCGCGCGGAGGCATTTGGAATCACGATGGCGCTCAAAGCAGCATTCGCATCCCATAGATCCTTCGTCACCGCCATGGAATCCACATCCACCGGGCGGAGACCGACATCGCCGGTGAACATCAGGACGAAGCGATGTCCGCCTTCCGCCTGCGTCAACAGATACTTCGCGGAGGCATCCGCCGCCCCGAGGATGGCTGGATCCTTCTCGAACACTGCGTTCAGGAGCCCGGATCTGATTTGAGTTTTCGCGGTCTTTAAATCGCCGGACAGGGGTAGTTCCATTCGCGACGTTCGATTAAAGGACATCACGGCGACCCTGTCTTTTTCACGAAGCTCACTCATCGCGGTTTCCGTGGCGCTCCTCAGCCTGGTGATTTGCGGCGCCATGAACCGGCTGAGCTCGAACAGGATGTCGAGCGATGTATCGTCCTGCGAACAGTAACGCAGCGTGACCGGCTGGCCATTGTCTTTTACGACGAAGTCGCCCTGTTGAAGCCCATCAATTGTGCCGTTCTTGCCGATGACCTGTGCGTCGATCTCGACCATCGACACGCGGGTCGAGAAATTCGGCTCTTGAGCGAGCACGCAGGCCGCGAAAAACGTCGCCAGTGGGCTCCAGGTCACGGAGTCATAGGCGGACAGGCTTCCAGTGGGGTTACTTAGGTGAAAAAAAGTCTACTCGTCGCCCGGGTCTTTCGCCGGCGGCATTTCGTAGACGTAAATTACGTGGCCCTGCTTGCCGTCGGTGCGTTCGATTTTCGTCGCCTTCCAGCCGGGGACGGCGTAGTCGTGCGAAACGACTCGGGCTCCGGCATGCAGATATTTTTCCAGGCGCGGACGGAGTTGGGCGTTCAATTGTGTGGCGAGGTAAATCGTTACTACGTCGGCACCGGTCAGGTCGGCTTCGAGCAGGTCTCCCTGGATGATTCGAGCCCGGCCGTTCAAGCCCGCCTTATCGATGGCGGAGGTCGCCTGCGAGGCGAGCTTAGGAGAAATCTCGACGCCCACTGCCTTGGCCTTGTAGCGCAAAGCCGCTGCGATGACGATGCGGCCGTCGCCGCAGCCGAGGTCGTAGACCGTTTCGCCGGGCTTGATGTTGGCCAACTCCAGCATGCGGTCCATGACCCGCACCGGCGTGCCCACGTAGGGCGCGAGTTTGTTCGAGTAGCGCGAATCCTGAGCGAACGCCGACACGCATGTCAGCGCTAAAACCAGACTAACCCAACGCATAGTTAACCCCTACCCCTAGTTACCTTAACTCCCTAGTTCCCCGCCACCGCAGGCGATACCGCGTGGCTGTGCCTCGATTTTACAATACGCGACACCATCTCGGAAACGGAGAACCACAAGTCTCTTGGACGGCTGATGGTATATTCGGTTCCCCGAAAAACCTTCACCGCGCGGCTGATGGAATCCTTCCACGGCACGGCTTGCGGGTTCAGGTTGTAGTTCATGTAAAAGACAGGATAATCGACGTCGGTGGCGATGGGTGTCAGAGTGTCCTGGGGAACGGCCGCGTCCAGCATGATTTTGGGGCCCGCGAAGACCAGCGCATCCGGATGGTCATCGGCGCTCATCTCCTTCTTTATCAGTTCGGTAAGGAAATCCGTGTCGCCGTGTTTCTGGGCCAGCCGCTTTAGGTCGACGGTACCCAGCTTCATCGATTGCAGCGCTTGTCCCAGCGCTGGAAAATCGATCCGCTCCGAGCTCTTCTGGCGATATAACACCCGCTGTTCCTGGATGTTAAACGCAACCAGCTCGAATTTGCCGAACTGCGGTTCACGGGAAATGCGGCGCAGGATCGACACCAGGGCGACGGTGTCCAGGGGGCGCAGAGCCGGCGAATCGAAGTTCTGCGGCGCGAAATTGACTAACACCTTGATATTCAAGGGCGCGCCAGATGGGGGCGGCGTGCGTTCTACCGGCGGATCCTCAATAAACTGCTCATCCTGGGAGTGCCTTATGGCTCCAGCGGCCATTTCCAGAGCGATCTGCTTGTCCTTGGCGGGCAGCGTCGCTTCCGAATCCCAGTAAAAGGAGCAGACTCGCTCCGAACGGTCCCGCATCAGCCAGTCGACGTGATAACTGCCTTCGCCCAGGTCGAAAATCCCGCCCAGGTTGGCGTCGCCCTTCGCATCGTCCTCTATGGACGGGACGTGGATGTGCTGCGCGAAGTAAACCGGATCGTCTTTATGGTCGCTGGAAGTGACGCGGAACAGGATGGTCAGCTTGTTTTCGGTCCCGGAAAGTTCCTTCAGGGGCACGCTGACTTCATATCCGGCATGGAAGCGGAGATCGAAACCCAGCACGGGCTTCGAAGGAGTCACGGTGCAGGCCAGATCCTTGCGTACGTCCTGCGCCTCCAGCACCGCCAGGTCGGTGTTCATCATGTGCAGGCCGCTGGGGCCTGTACCGGCAAGCTGCGCCTGCGCCCCCAACTGCGTCGACAGCAGGGCTGCTGCAACCGGAAATAACGTCACCCGAGCCCGGAAAAACATGGCTTCCAATCGCCTCCCCCGTTAGATCCAGTATCGGGAGAATTCGTACTTTGTATTATGGCTGAAACCTGGACCACGTCAATAGGAAAGGATTTACGACGGGATAAGGTTTGGTTACCGGCCCCATTCGGTGAGCTGTTGCAGAATCTGCTGGGCGGCTTTCTGTCCCGCGCTCTTCTTGGACATGCCTTGCGCCTGGCTGACCCACTCCTTGCCCAGCCGGACCTCGACGGTGAACGTTTTCGAGTGCTCCGGACCGTCCTCGTTGATAATCACGTAGCGCGGCGGAGGCAGTTTCAATGCTTGCGCCATCTCCTGTAACGAGCTTTTATGATCGGCAACCGCTCCGTCGATGCCGTCGTCGGGCGGCTGGAAGGAACCTAACACGCGGCACTCTATGAACGCGCGCGCCGTATCAAGCCCGGCGTCCAGATACAGAGCGGCGATCAGCGCTTCCACGGCATCCGAGAGGAGCGCCTTTTTTTCGCGTCCGCCCGACATTTCCTCGCCGCGTCCAAGCAGGAGAAATTCGCCTAGCTTCAGATCCTGCGCCACTTCGTAAAGCCGTGCCGCGCTGACCAGGTGCGCCTTGAGCTTGGAAAGACGGCCCTCCGGCGACGAGGGGTAGCGGCGCACCAGGCAATCGCTCATGACGAAGCCCAGAATCGCATCGCCTAGAAATTCCAGTTGTTCGTTATCGGTGGCGGGCTGGCCGTTGGCGGATTTTTCGTAGACTCTCGATTTGTGCGTGAGGGCGCGCTCCAGCAGCTGCCTGTCCTTGAACCTGTGCCCTAGCGCCCTTTCGAGAACCTCGATCTCCGAACCCATCTACATTTAGTGTCGCTGGCGGGACGGATCGTTACGTCAATAATTGTTATTTTTTCGCCGCTTTCAGATCCTGCGCCCGCTTGGTTTCCTTGTCGACGAACGGTTTGAGGGCCGGGTTGCTAACCTTGGCTAGCACCGCCAGCGCTTCGTCGGGCTGCTTGTTGTCGGTATAGGCTCCGGCGAGGCGGATGTAGACTGCCGGATCGGGATGCGCGGCAATGGAGCTGGCCTGTTTGAATTCATCGATCGCCACGTCGTATTTCTTGCGCACCGACGCGATCATGCCCAGATCGCGGTGAGCATCGCCCAGGTAGTCCTTTTTGACTTCCTCCCACTGCGCGTCCGGAATCTGCGGATTCGGCTTCGGAGCGGTCGGGACGATGTCCATCGCCTGATGGGCGAGCTTATCCGCCTTGGACAGCTTCTCATCCTTGTCCAGGTCGTTTTCGCGGGTGGTGCGCGCCAGTTCCGCGGCTTCCATCAGCATCGGGCTATACGCCTTGGGATTGGCTTCAATCGCCAGTTCCGAATAAATGATCAGCTTGGCGCTGTCGTTCTTGGCTTCGGCCGCCTCGGCCGCGCGCGAATACGCCCATTCCTTGAATTCGGTGTCGGCGAATTTCTGAATGAATGCGTCCACTTTGGCCATCCTCGCGGCGGGATCCTGCTCGGCCTGAATCGCTTGAAGAGCCTCTAATTCGCCCTTCGATTTCGGTTTCTGCGCCATCACCAGCGCTGCGGCGGCCAGGAAGGCAGCCATCGTTTTCGTAATACTCATCCGTCCACTCCTAAATTTATTTTTTGTCGAACGCTTCTTTCAAACCTTTTTCCGCGGCTTTCCGGACCGAATCCGGAGCGCCTTCCACCGCGAGCGCGGCCTTATAATGCTCCTGCGCCTGATCGCGCTCGCCTTGAGAATCCGCCAATCGAGCTAAGTACAACAAACTCCAAGATTTCGTGTACGCATCCGGCTCCAGGTCCAGCACTTTCCGGAACAACTGATCCCCGACTTCGGGATTATGCTCCAGTACAGAGATGCGCGCCAAACCATAATACGCCTTTGCGTGCAGCGATTTCACCGTGGTTTCCGTGAGCGCGCGCAGATAAAGTCCCTTCGCGGCCTTTAAATCGCGCTTGGCATAGGATTCTTCGGCCTTATCCAGCGTCAATGCGACGCCCGTGAGCGCGACGACCGGCTTTTCGCCTGTGACGCGAACGGTGCGGCCGCTGATTTCATTGGCGAACTGGAAATTTTCGAGCCTCTTCTCTTCTCGCCGGAAATCGAGCAAGTCCACCATGTCCGGAAAGTGGAGGCGCATCACCACCTCCTGCTTCTCGTAATCGTTGGCCAGGATTTCGGCGAACGCGGGCGTCAGCACGAAGCCTTCCTTGGCCGCTTGCATGGCCATCTCGGGCTTCTTGTCGATGCGGCTTTCGATGGCCTTGATGAAGCACTCGGTGGCCAGCAGCGTGAAGTCCTTTTTAAAGTAATCGGGAAGCAGCGGCGCGGCCAGTGCGTAGTCGCCGAGCGGCGCTTTTTCCATCAACTGCTTCGCATACTTCAGTCCCAGCGGATCGATCAGATAATGCAGATAGGCGTGGCGAATGTCCTGAACACGAAGTTCCGTGGACGGCGTGACGACGACGAAATAATCGTCGACGTAACTGCGGGTTTGCACCTGGTTGGGAGCGCCCAGAAGGTCGACATAAATCTGAAAGCGGCGGCCGAGGAATCCGCTGGTGGGATTGCGCGCGTAGGCGTTGGCCAGCAGCACGGCGCGGCTGACCGGGGCATGATACTGGGCGATTACTTTGTCGAACTCCGGTTGCGCGCGTTTCCACAGCTCCGCGATGTGCGCGTCGCGATAGAAAGCGATCAGCAGCGGTGTAAATCCTTCCAGCTGCGCTGCGTCGGGCGGCATCAAGTTGTTCAGATAGCGGGGTGTGAACGCCGGTGGGCCGTCCACCGAAAGCGCAAAGGAGATGTACTGGCTCAAATCGTCGGCCGCATTGGCCTGTTTGTGATCCCGTACAAAGCGCTTCAGTTCCGTGACGACATCGAGCTTCTGCGCCGCGATCCGGTCGCGGATGGCCTTGCGCACAGGGCTGTTCGAAAGGGAATCGATCTCGGCGTCGTAACCGGCGGCATTGATGGCGGCGAGGACAGTAAAAATCGACTCGTTGGCGTCGAGCTGGTTGCCGGGCGCGGGCGTCTGGGAAAACGCGGGGAGGGCGATAAGGGTCGCGAGGACGACTACGGGACGCACTATTCTCCCAGTATATCGAGTGCCGCTTCCAGTTCGCTCAACGCATGTGGATCGCGCGTCACGGCGATGCCGCGGCGATAGAAATCGCGCGCTTCGGCGATCTTGCCCAGTTTTTCCAGCGCCTGGCCGCCGTGGAAATAGGCGGCGGAGTAGTTCGGATCGGATTGCGTCACGGCCTCAAACGTAGCAACCGCCTCGCCCAGATCGCCGGATTTGACATACTCCATGGCCAATCCGTAGCGGGCGAAGGTCGAAGAGGGATTCTGCTCCAGCAACTGCTGGAGGATTTCGATGCGGGTGGGTTCCAAACTGCTAGCATACACCTCGTGGCTTGTCCGTTTTTCAGACCGTCGCGGCGGATGGAGTGGAGCTGGGGTCGCGCACCCCTGGGAGCACTGTTTGAAGGCGAGTGCGAGATCGAGCGTGGCGCCGGTGAACCCAGGCTCTGCAACTTCGGCTATGCGCGTGGATTGTGCGCGTGTTTTCCCGCTGAGACGGTGGCTGACGCGGTGCGCTTTTCCATAGCCGGCAGTTTGGACGGCATGATGAAGCTGATCTGGATTTTTGAGAAGGATCACGCCCCGCTCGAACACGGCATTCTTGAATATCGCGAGTCGACGGGCGAGTTCGTAGAAAAGCCGGAAGGCGTGCTGGGCGCGCAGGCGCGCGCGTTCATCGAAAATTATTTGGCCCGCCGCGCGTAGAGTAATCCGCCGCACCACGCCGCCGGAATCACCACCACCATCGACCCGATCCAGCCCCACCACGGCGCTTTATCAGGAAACGCGAGCATCGCCGGGATGGTCAGCGCCGACTGCAATATGCCAAGGATCAGCGCGTGTCGCACGGCATGATGCGGCGCCACCCGCGCGGTGACATATCCGCCGGCCATCACGCAGGGAAACGTGTAGGCGAACGTGAACAGCCACACCGGCAGGTTATGGCTCATCGCGGCCTCGTTGGGCAGCGCAACGGGGAACATCCGCAGCAGCACGGGAGTAACCGCGGCCTCAATCCCAAACGAGGTCACCAGGATCACGACTAGTCCGGCCAGCACTGCCAGGGCGCTGCGAAGCATGGTTTATTTTAGTCGAAAACTTGAGGTCACAAATTGTGACCTCAAACCAGAGAATTACTCCCGCAATGGAACACTTGAACAGTGATGGCCCAGAGCGCAGTTCAGATCGTCCCGGTGGAGCTCATTGAGCGCAAGATTTATCTGATCCGCGGCTGTAAGGTCATGCTGGATAGCGATTTAGCGGCCTTGTATGAGGTGCCGACCAAGCGTCTGAATGAAGCCGTCCGGCGGAATCTCGACCGATTTCCGGACGATTTCATGTTCCAACTGAGCCCGGAGGAGCTTGAAAACGTCTTGAGGTCGCAATTTGCGACCTCAAGTTCTGGCCACGGCGGCCGACGCCGCCCACCCTATGCCTTCACCGAACACGGCGTGGCGATGCTCTCTTCCGTCCTCTCGAGCAAGCGAGCCGTGGCGTTGAACATTTTGATCATTCGCGCCTTCGTCCGCTTGCGCGAGTATCTGATGACCCACCAGGATCTGGCCCGTAAGCTGGAGGACGTGGAACGCACCCAGCAGAAACACGGCGCGCACATCCAGCATATTTACGATTGCATCGAGCGCCTCCTCGAACCGCCGCCGGAGCCTTCGAAGCGGCCTATCGGTTTTTTGAGCGGCTGAACCCGCGTAACCGCGTAGAATAAGAGTGTGCGGCTCTTCGCCTCCCTTCTTCTCACCACTCTCCTTCTTGCCCGCACTTCCGTCGAGCGCCTGGAAACCGCCCATCTGGCGGCCGTTCACGCCCAGCGTGTCGAATGGATGAAAATTCGCGCTCACGCGCCTCCTCCTCCCGGTGTTTATCAGGATTTCCGAGCGATCCTCCACATCCACGCCGAGGATGCCGAGCACACCAAGGGAACTCGCGCCGAAGTTTTGAAGGCAGCCCGCGAAGCCGAAGTCCGCGTCGTCATGTTCACCGACCATCGCGGCCCCAAACCCGAAACCTGGTCCGGCCTCCGCGACGGAGTCCTGTTCATCCCCGGCTCCGAGGATGACCATCTGCTCCGCTACCCCTCCTCGCCTGCCGGCCCCGAACTTCGTTTTCTCTCCCATATTGAAGAGCGCCCGGACATGTCGTCCACCGGTTTTCAGGGCATGGAAATCTACAACCGCCATACCGACGCAACGGTCCATAAAGACCTAACGGAGTACTTCCAGGCCGCCATGAAAGACCCCAAGGAATGGAAGCGACTCGTCGCCAAGGAAAAGGAATTTCCCGACGAAGTATTCGCCGCCGGAACTGACGTGCTGCCCCAGTTTCTGGCCCGCTGGGATAAGGAACTGACCGCCGGCGTCTTCACCGGCATCGCCGCCAACGACGCCCATCAGAACCAGATTTTTAACGGAACCACCTTCGACCCGTACGCGGTCGCGTTCCGCCACGTCAGCACGCACATTCTGGCGCGCGCGCTCACCGAAGCCGACATTCGCGAGTCGCTCGCCTCCGGACGCGTCTACGTCTCGCACGACTGGCTGTGCGATCCCACCGGCTTTTCCTTCATCGCCGAAAACAATCTCGGCCTGTTCGACATGGGCGATCAGATCCCTCTCTCCGGCGTCGGCGTCGGCGGCACCAGCCTCCACGCGTCTCTGCCGATCCCCGCGAAATTGAAGCTCATCCGCGACGGACAGGTGGTCGCCGAAGCGAACGATTCCAAATTTGCGTTCAAACCCACCGAACCCGGCGCCTATCGCCTGGAAGCCTGGCTAACCATCGATGGCGAAGACCGCCCCTGGATTTTTTCGAACCCCATCTACGTCGTAAAAACCAGCAATCTTGCGCTGCCGCCGGGCACGCTCTCGCCGAACGTCGAGGTCCAGCGCGACATCACGTATACCGACGGCGACCCGGCGGACGCAGCCAAGCACAAGCTCGATCTTTATCTCCCTAAAGACAAGAAGAACTTCCCCGTTCTCGTGTTCATTCACGGAGGCTCCTGGCGATCTGGCGACCGGTCGAATTATCCGGCGCTCGGTAATCGATTCGCTAAGCTCGGCATCGGCGTGGCCATCCCCAGCTATCGATTGATGCCGAAAAATCCCCACCCCGCGCAGATTGAGGACACCGCGGCGGCCTTCGCCTGGGTTTACAAAAATATCGCGCAATACGGCGGCGACGCAAATCGCATTTACATTGCAGGCCACTCCGCCGGAGGGCACCTGGTTGCGCTGCTCACGCTCGACGAAACGTATTTGAAGAAATACGATGTCCCGCTCACCGCGATCAAAGGCGTCGCCGCGCTCTCCGGCGTTTACGACGTCAGCAAGATCGCGGGCTTCGCCAACGCGGCGGGCGAAAATCCATCGCCCATGGCGCACGTGCACGCCAAAGCGCCTCCCTTTCTGGTCAGCTACTGCCAGTGGGATTATCTCGCCCTGCCCTTGCAGGCGCGCGAGTTCGCCGAAGCGCTGAAAAAATCCTTCAATACGGTAGATTTGTTGTACGTTCCCGCCCAGGGCCACATCTCGGAAATTATTCACCTCGTCACCGACGACGACGTGATCGCGCAGGCGATACTGAAACTGATCCAGTGAATTCCGCCCAACAATTTGATTTAGTCGGCGTCGGATTGAACGCAACCGATACGCTCCTGATCGTGTCGCATTTCCCCGCTTACGCCGGGAAAGTGCCTTTTGAAGCCGAAATCCTCAGCCCCGGAGGCCAGGTTGCCAGCGCGCTCGCGACCGCTTCCAAGCTCGGGATGCGCGTCAAATATATCGGCACCGTCGGCGACGATGAGCGCGGCCGCGTGCAAATCGAAAGCCTGCGCGAAACAGGCATCGATCTCGACGACGTCGAAATTCGCGAAAATTGTCCCAACCAGACGGCGTACATTGTCATCGATCAATCGACAGGCGAGCGCACCGTGCTTTGGAGCCGTCCCCACTGCCTGCGGCTGGAGCCGGCGAGTATCACGCTCGAAAAAATCGCCTGCGCGCGCATGCTGCACATCGACGGTCACGATACGCCGGCCGTCGAAAAAGCCGCCCGGCTCGCGCGGAGCCAGGGCATTCCGGTGACCTGCGACGTCGATACCATTTACCACGGCTTCGACCGCGTGCTGGCATCGGTCGATTATCTGGTCGCCAGTTCCGAATTTCCCGGCCAGTGGACCACCGAACGCGATCCTTTCCGGGCGCTCGAGACCATTCAGAACGAACATAAAATGAGGTGCGCAGCCATGACGCTCGGCTCGCACGGCGCACTCGCCCTGATCGACGGAAAATTTATTTATTCGCCCGCATTCGTGGTGAATTGCGTGGACACCACCGGCGCCGGAGATATTTTTCACGGCGCGTTTTGTTACGCTGTGCTCCAGGGGATGCCCATGCGGGAGACGCTGGAGTTCGCCAATGCGATGGCCGCGCTGAACTGCACCAAGCTCGGCGCGCGCGGCGGAATCGCCACGGCTGAGGAAGCGCGCGTCCTGATCGAACGCGGAGAGCGCCGCGCCAACAAAGACTTCGCCTCGCACTCCGCATGATCCCTCTTCGATCGACCGCTCGCGTCTACTCGAGAACGCTGGTGACGGTGGCCCTTATCGTCATCAATACGATGATTTTTCTCTACCAGGCTACGCTCAGTCAGTACGACCTGAATACGTTCGTGACGCAATGGGGCATCGTGCCCGACCAGATGCGGGGCATGGGCCTGGTGACGCTCGTCACCTCTATGTTTCTCCACGGAGGCTGGATGCACCTGATCGGCAATATGCTGTTCCTGTGGGTCTTTGGACGCAACGTGGAGGATCTGATCGGCGGACCTCGCTTTCTTGCGTTCTATGTGCTGGCCGGGATCGCGGCCGGAGTGGTGCAAGTCGCGGTGAACGCCTATTCGCGCCTGCCCACCATCGGAGCCAGCGGCGCCATCGCCGGCGTGATGGGCGCATACCTGATTAAGTTTCCGCGCACGCGCATCGTCACGCTGATTTTCATTTTCTTCTTTGTGACGACGGCGGAAATTCCGGCCGCGTTTATTCTGCTCTACTGGTTCGCTATTCAGTTTTTCAGCGGCTTCGGATCGCTGGCGACCACCAACTACAGCGGAGGCGGCGTGGCGTATTTCGCGCACATTGGAGGATTTCTTATCGGCATGCTGCTCATTCGTATGTTCCCGGCGCGGCAGAGGTGGCGCGCCTGGTATGAGGAAGATTAGTAAGCTGTCCCGGTCATTTCGTTAGCGAACGAATCCCCTGGCTGACGCCAGGGGTTATAACCCCGTCCCGCAAGGGCGGGGATTCGGGAGATTCGGCGCGCGGCAACGTTATGACCGGGACAGCTTACTAGGCGATCGCCAGCGTCTTTTCGAGGTCCGCGAGAACAATATCGAACGGCAACTGCACCGTGTGCCGGCAATACATGGTTTCCCCCGACGCGAAGCTGCCGTTCTCGTAATACTTGTTGGAAGGCGCGCCGCCGCCGCAATACGCGAAATACTGGCACGATTGCTGGCACATCTTCATGCCTTCCTGGATTTCCTCGGCAATGCGGATGAACCCAGGGTTCTGTTTGATCGACAGCAGACTGTCGGTCATCGTATTTCCCCAGGAAAAGTCCCCGTATTTCAAGCTTTTGCCGCCCAACAGCTCGGGCGAAAAGGTGGAGATGTTGCCCTGCCAGTCGATGCTCACAATGCCGAACGCCATGGACTGATCGTTGTGATCCATTACTTCCTTGTCCATCTCTTCGGTGCGAGCAAGCGCTTGAAAAGCCCTGTCGAATTCGCGGATGCACACCGCGCCGTTCGACGCTTTCTGCAACTCATACGAGCGGCGGAGGAATTTCTCGATCCGGCCGGAGGTGCTGACCGAGCCGCCCACGCTGGCAATCTGGTTGATCCCTTCCTGCTCCTCAATGTTGAACCCGACCGAGTGAATTTCGTTATCTTTAAAGAAATTAAAAACTTCATCCGGCTGGTCCAGCGCGTCCGCGGTAATCACCGCGATGGCGTGAAACGGGACCTTGTGTTTTTTTAGAAATTCGATGCCGCGCATCACTTTGTCGTGCGTGCCCTTGCCCGCGCGGTCCTTGCGATGCTTGTCGTGAATGTGCGCGGGGCCGTCCACACTGACGCCGACGCTGCAGTTGTTCTTCAGGAAAAATTCGCACCAGGCGTCGTTGATGAGCGTGCCGTTGGTTTGAAAATTGTGGACGATCTTGCCCTCGGGAATGCCCCATGTCGCGATCTGGCGGAATGCTTCTTCGTAATAGGCCAGGGGAACGGCCAGCGGCTCGCCGGCGTGCCACACCAAACTTAACTGTCCTCCGACCATGCCGCTTTCAAAAACGCGGTCGAGCGTTTTGTGCAACACCTCCAAGGACATCTTTTTGGTGCTGGCGCGATCCGCCAGGTAGCAGTAATCGCAATCGATGTTGCAAAAAGGGGAGGGCTGCAAAATCAGCAGCCCGATTTCCTTCATGTGCGGCCCGGTGTATTCCAGCATGTTCATAGTCTTTCACCTTCTATAGAAAAAGTCCCCTCCATTACTGTCGGGGTTCCGTTTGGGCATGGAACCCCGACAGTAATGGAGGGGATGTCACTAGAAGTTCAGCCAGTTCTGCCAGTTCGACCAATTGCTCCAGTTGCCCCAGTTGTTCCAGTTGGGCCAATTCACCCAGTTCAGCCACGACGCGAGTTCCATCTGCGCGTAGGGCAGTTTGCCGGCGGCTTCCACGCCGTCCAGGTCTTTGGCGCCGGCAACGCGCTTGTTGATCTCGGCGCGCACGGCGGCGACGCGGTTGGGAATGGAGGCCGGGGTCGTAACCGCGGCGTGGGCCTGCGTTCCAATCAGTCCGCCGGCCATCAGGAGAGAGCATACTGTCTTTTTCATTTTCTGGTTCCTCGCTTTCAATTCCCCAGGGCGCGAAGAACGCAGCTAAATTAGCGGACCAATAAAAAACTCCCTGAAAGCCGAAACCTTCAGGGAGTCTCTTTCCGTCGCTCAAGCGGAATTAGAAGTTGAGCCAGTTCCGCCAGTTGTTCCAATTGGCCCAGTTGTTCCAATCGCGCCAATTGTTCCAGTTCGGCCAGTTGACCCAGTTGAGCCAGGAGGCGACCTGCATCTGTGCGTAAGGCAGCTTCTGAATCGCTTCCGTGCCTTGAGCCGCAAGTTTGTTCATTTCCGTCCGCACGGCGGCAACACGATCGGGAATCGTCGGAGCGGGAACCGACGCCTGCACCGCCTGGCCTCCGAACAGGCCTCCGGCGAGGAAGGTGGCGCAGAACGCTTTACGCGCTTTCAGGGAAAGTCCGAATTTTTTATTTTCGATGATCATAATAAATTCCGTGGGCCCTAGTAGAACAGGGTAGCCGCCGCCTCCTCTGCCGATTTCTTCTGTACTTTTCCGTAGGCATCCTGCAAGTCGTTGTTGCCGATCCAGGCTTCGGCCTGATGCGCCTCGGTATAGCTGAGGCGGGCGTTGGCGATCTTGCCCTTCCAGAAAAACTCGTCGGCGTGCTCATGGTGCGCGCCGGCATCCGCGTGCGGTTTCGAGGTGGCGCCGTCACCGAAGGCAATTTCAAAAATCTGCAAGAGCGCCTTGCCGTCGTCGGGGTCTTTCGGGAAAATACTGACAGCCATGAATTTATCGTCGACGAAATGATACAGAATCTTGTCGAGCTGGCAATCGCCGATGTTCAGCGTCTCGCCCGACTTCTGATAAATCTTCATCGCGCCCTGTTCGCGGACCAGGCTGAGGCCGGGAATGGCCGAAGAAGGCGATCCGAACTTCACTCCACGGAAGCCGTTGCGGTAATCGAGATAGTGCACGTGCCCCATCTCGTTCTCGGCCGGCTCCTTGGTAACCGGGTGGGCCGAAACGGGCTTTTTCACGGGCGCGGCGGCAGGTTTGTCCTGGGCAAAGCCGAGCGTCGCAGCCAAAATCGCAGTCGAACCCGCGGTGAGAATTCTTCTCAATATCAGATGAGCCATCATTCCTCCTCATTGTTTTTGGGATGTAGTCGAGTCTACTCCGGGAAGGGCGACGCGTCAAGGGGGGAAGCTGGAGGGTGTCAGCTGGAGGGCTGAGTGAGCCGTGCAGATGAATTAGACGGGTTTCCGGCCCTCTAGGGCTACCAGGCGGCGATGGTGAAGTTCCGCAATACGCAGTGCGTTCGCCACAAACGCTTAACGATTTCCTTGGACGAAACGGCTACAATGATCAGGCCGCGACTATGCGCCCCTCATCGCAACGTTCTCCACTTGCCTCGGGGCGGGTGCTGTCGCTCGCTTCCTGCAAGTTGCTGGTCCTGATGTGTTCGGGGTGGTATTACGGGTTTTTCCGCGACGAATTGTATTACGTGGCGTGCAGCCGGCATTTGGATTGGGGCTATGTCGATCAGCCTCCTCTGATTGCGCTGATCGGCTGGCTGGTACGGTCGGTGCTGGGCGATTCGATGATGGCGCTGCGCTTGCTCCCGGCGCTCGCCGGGGCGGGCGAGGTGTTACTGGCCGCGCAGACCGCGCGGGAGATGGGCGGCAAGCGGACGGCGCAATTCCTGGCGGCGCTGGCCACGCTGGTGGCTCCGGGGCTTCTCGCCACGCAGAGCTTTTTTTCGATGAACGCGTTCGAGCCGCTGTTCTGGATGGGATGCGCGTTCCTGGTCATCCGCATGGTCAATACGGGCGACCAGAAGCTGTGGATCTGGTTCGGCGTGCTGGCGGGATTGGGGCTCGAAAACAAGCACTCCATGCTGATCTTCGGCGGAGGCATTGCGGTTGGGTTGATCCTGACGCCGCAGCGCGACGTGTTTCGAAGGCCTTGGATTTGGATCGGCGGGGCGATTGCGTTTCTGCTCTTTTTGCCGAATCTGTGGTGGAATATTCAGCACCATTTCCCGTTCATCGAATTGCAGATGAATATACGGCGCAACGGGCGCGATACGCCTCTATCTTTTTTTCCGTTTTTCCTGCAGGAGATTTTGTCGATGAATCCGCTGACGCTGCCGGTCTGGATCGGCGGGCTGTGGTTCTTTTTTTCGAACCGGGGAAGGCCGTTTCGGGCGCTGGGATGGGCGTGGATTTTCGCGGCGGGCGTGATCGTTACCGTGAGTCCGCGGGTTTACTATCTGTTCCCGGCGTTTCCCATCCTGTTCGCGGCGGGAGGCGTTTTTTGGGAGGCGCAGGAGCATTGGCGGAGGTATGTCTGGCCCATCGGCCTGGCCGCGAGCGCCATCTTCATCGCGCCGTTTGCGATTCCTATCCTGGCGCCCGAGACGTACATCCATTATTCGCGGGCGCTGCATTTCAGCCAGCCCGCGATTGAGACACACAAGCTGGGTCCGCTGCCGCAGTTCTTCGCCGACCGGTTCGGATGGGAGGAGATGACGGTCGTCGTCGCGGGTGTCTACAACAATCTGCCGCAGGAAGTGCGGCCTAAAACAGCGATCTTTGGACAGAACTACGGCGAAGCGGCGGCTATCGATATGTTCGGCCCGAAATATGGGTTGCCGGCCGCTATCAGCGGGCATCAAAGTTACTTCTTTTGGGGACCGCGCGGATACACGGGCGAGAGTGTCATCGTGATGCATGGAAGCCAGGACGACCTGGAGTCGAAATTCGCGGAGGTGCGCAAAGTGGCGCACGTGGAGCATCCTTATTCCATGCCCTTCGAGCATTTCGACGTTTTTTATTGCCGGGGGCTGAAGAGGCCTTTGAGCGACGTTTGGCCCTCGGTGAAGAATTGGAATTAGTGAGATGTTCCTGCGATTCCGTTAGCGTCCTAGTTCCCCTGGCTCACGCCAGGGGTTATAACCCCGTCCCGTGAGGGCGGGGATTTCGATGATCGGCGCGCAGTAACGATATCGCCGGGACATCTTAACTAGTGCTGCGACCGGATGATTTGTTGGCAATTCAGCCCCATGCGTGAGCTTGGGCTTGCACTGGGAACCGCAACAGCCCCAAGCTGACGCATGGGGCTCCACGGAGGCTTGCCCTCCGGATGAAAACAAACTGTTCGTCCAGTCGCAGCACTAGTGATATGTTCCTGCGATCTTCTGAGCGAAGATTTTCCCTTCTGTCCGCATGCTCACGCATGGCGGTTCAACGGAACCGCGACCGTCAGGAAGCGGACAGATGGGGAACGCCGCTTTCGAAATGACCGGGACGCGCAGGGTGCCAGCCTGCACCACATTTCAATCTTCCGGGACAGTCCAGCCTTCGCCGGGGTCGAACGTTTTGAAGCGCTGCGCCGGGCAGTGTCCAAGCAGGTGTTCGACGAAGGATGGCTCGGGAGGTCCATAGGGCGCCAGCCAGCCAGCGCCGATGCTGGAGGCGAGTTGGGCTGCCTCGGCGGCGGAAAAATTTCCTTCACCCACTGGCAGCAGAGCGACGCTGACGTTGAAAGGGCGCAGACGGTCGGCTAATCCTTCATAGAGTGCCCCGCTGCCACCGTGATAAATGGTCCAGCGGCCGAAGCGGATCAGAAGCCCGAGCGAAGGATAGCCTCCGGCAGCGGTCCAGGTGAGAGACGCGGGCGTGCAGTATACGCGGCTGTAGAGATTGTCCTTGAAATATTCGACGCGCAGGCCGGAATCCGTGGTGGTCATGCGGTGATAAGGGATGCCGGCCGCGTGCGCGGCGTCCGCGGCGCTCTTTGGGAGAATCAGCTTGGCGCGCTTCGACGCTTCGAGCATCGGCGCGATCGATGTGTTGACGCGCTCGGCGCTGGTGGCGAGAATCATGTCGGCGTGATTCACGTCGGCAGGGTTGATCGGCAGTTCGGTGAAGCAGGGGTCGACGTAGAAGGTGATGGATGCGAAGCGGATCACGAATCCGGCTTGACCCAGCCACCATAACGTTGGTGTCGCGGTGATGGTTCGGTCGATGGTGGTAAGGAGGGTCATGCCGGTCAGGGTTTTGGGGACGAGGCGAAAACATGGGGACAGCCCGCTCTGTCCACGCGGCGGAGGAGGCACGAGTGTCCTTGCGAAGGCCGGTTCGCGCGTTTTGATTTCATTTGGAGGCCGCGCGCTTCAGGCGGTCGGCGATGGCGGCCCAGCCGGAGGTATCGGGAGGCGCCTCGACGGCGATCCAGGGCCAGTTTTCCTCGTCGAGATCGTGCAGCACGCTGTAAATAAGGCGTGCGTAGGCGACCGGGTCGTCGGGCATGCGGAGGCTGCGCGCGGTGAGGCCGGAGGTGTTCCACCAGACGTAAGCGCCGCGGCGGTCCGGCATTTCAGAGGGCGTATTGACCAGCAGCAGAGGTGTTCGCGGACTATAGTGGCGCGCGGCCATGCCTGGTGAGGGATGCGCGCCGCCCTCATTGGAGACAGCCGGGGCTACGGCCTGTTCAATCTCGCCCAGCGCGATCATGCCGGGACGCAGGAGTGTGATTTTTCCATCGGCGATGGAGACGACGGTGGATTCGATGCCGACGCGCGTGGGTCCGCCGTCGAGCACGGGAATTAAGCCGCCAAAGGCGGCTTTCACGTGTCCCGCGGTGGTGGGCGAGAGTTCCTTGAACCGGTTGGCGCTAGGCGCTGCAAGAGGCAACCCGCAGGCTTCGATCAATTCGAGCGCCACTGGATGCGCGGGGACGCGCACGCCTACGGTGGGGAGTCCAGCGGTGACGATATCGGGGATCTGCGGCGATTTTGGCAGGACCAGCGTGAGGGGCCCGGGCCACCAGCGCTGCGCGAGCTCTTCGGCTTCGCGAGGCCAGGCGGTGACCAGGGTGCGCGCCATCTCGATGGACGACGCGTGGACGATCAACGGGCTGGTCTGCGGGCGGCCCTTCATCTCGTAAATTTTCGCGACGGCAGAAGCGTCGAGCGCGTTCGCGCCGAGGCCGTAGACGGTTTCAGTGGGGAAGGCGACCAGGCCGCCGTCCTTGAGAATTTGCGCGGCTTCCTTAATCGAGAGGCTCGTCATCTAATCAAGGGGCTCGTCCTTATCTGAGGCCGTCTTCCCTGTCTTTACGAATACCAGATATGCGTGGATGAGCGATTCGAGGTCGCCGTCGAGCACGCGGTCGACGTCGCCGATGGCGAGCTTGGTGCGATGGTCCTTCACCATGCGATAAGGCGCCAGAACGTAGCTGCGGATCTGGCTGCCGAAGTTGATGCCGAGCTTGGTGTCCTCGAGCTTCCTCTCCTCGGCCTTTTTCTTGTCCAGTTCGTATTCGTAGAGTTTAGCGCGGAGCTGCTTCATGGCGGTGGCGCGGTTCTTGTGCTGGCTGCGCTCGCTCTGGCACTGCACGACGATGTTGGTGGGCAGGTGGGTCATGCGGATGGCGGAATCGGTGCGGTTGACGTGCTGGCCCCCTGCGCCGGACGCTCGGAAGGTGTCGACGCGGATGTCTTCGACTTTGATGTCGATCTTGATTTCGTCGTCGATTTGCGGATAGACGAAGACGCTGGCGAAAGAAGTATGGCGCCGCGCGGCGGAATCGAAGGGCGAAATCCGGACCAGCCGGTGCACGCCGACTTCGGATTGCAGAAGGCCGTAGGCGTTCTCGCCGTTGACTTCGAAGGTCACGGATTTGATGCCCGCGCCTTCGCCCTCCAGGCGATCCGTCACCACGGTTTCGAACTTGTTGCGCTCGGCCCAGCGCAGGTACATGCGCAGCAGCATCTCGGCCCAGTCCTGGCTTTCGGTGCCTCCGGCGCCGGGGTGGATGGTCACGATTGCGTAGCGCGCGGCGTTTTCGCCCGAGAGCAGCATTTTCGTTTCGAGCGATTCGAGATAAGCCGCGAAGGACTTCATTTCGCGGTCCAGGTCGGCGGAGACATCCTCGCCTTCCTTGGCCAGCTCGAACAGCGCGTCGAGGTCTCCGGCGAGCGAGGAGATTTCCTTGTCCTGGGCGATCTGCTCCTCGAGCCTTTTGCGGTCCTGCATGATTTTCTGGCTTTTTTCGGGAAAATTCCAGAAATCGGGAGCGTTGATCTGGTCGTCAGTTTGGGCTAGTTGCGCGCGGCGGGTGGGCGCGTCAAAGATAGCTCCGCACAGCGTCAGCCTGCTGGCGGAGCGAAACGTACTCTCTTTCCAGTTCTTCGAGGGTCATTCCATTTGAGTTTAGCAGTCCACGAGATTGTTCGCGTCTGCCCGCATGCTCACACGCATGGCGGCTCAGTATCCGACACGGAGCCGCGACCTTAGGGAGCGGGTAGGCGAGCGGATTAGTGCAGCAATCGCGCGTCAAACGCGAAAGGCTGTGGGGTGTTCCAGGCAAGATCGCCGAACGCCGGGTGCAATGGATTTAACAACAGGTTGTACTCCACCGGGATAACTACGGACGGCACCAGGATGGCGAGGGATTGCCGATCCGTCGCCCAACGATGCCCGTAGCGACGGGTAGATTCTATGTCAAGGAGGCTGCCCCGGTAATCCGCCGCTTCGGGTTGGTCTCTCAAGTCCACGCTGGTGTATGCGTAGTTGTCCGGTATCACAGCGGCAGACAGATGGACAAGCTGCTCCAGACAGGCGAGCGAAAGCGCGGCGGAGAAGTACAGGACTGGCGTGCCCGCCGTATTCCAGCGTCCCGGATAAAGCAGAGAACCTTGATAGTCGGCACCGGACCGGTGCGCGCGGTGCAGCCTGTAAATCCGCATTCGCTAGCTATAGATGCCGTATTCGATTTGCCCCAGGATGGTCAGCACCTGTCGCTGTTTCTCCGTGTCCTGGGAAAGCGAGTACTGCTCCGGCGTGCCGCCGCTCAGAATCGGAAGCGCCGTCCGCATCCACCGGCGCGCCTTCTCCTCATCTCCGAAAACTTCCAACGCGCGCGCCCACAGGATCTCCGCGCTGGGGTGCTCCAGTTGGAGGGCCTGCTCCGGAACGCCGGTCACGAGATTCGTGCGCGTGCTTCCCATACTCAAAGTCTACCTCTTGTGGAATCATAAGAGGCAATGCGTCGCGTGCCGGTGTTTGTCTGGGTGGTGGTGCTGGCGTTCAGCCTGGTGTGGATCTCGATGGGCTCGCTCATTACGCCCGGAGCCAAGAAGCACGACTTTCTGAATCTCTACACCGGGGCGTCCCTCGCGCTCGACGGAAAATTCGCGGCGATGCACGACGTCGACGTCCAGCTCGAACGCGAACGGCGATTTGTTCCCTCGACCGACGCGCTGGTGCCGTTTGTGCGGCCGTCGTTTTACGCTTTGCTGCTGGCTCCTCTGGCCTTGATTCCTTACGCGGCGGCGTTCTGGGTGTGGATGGCGGCGCAGAGCGCTCTGCTGGTGGCGTGCTGGGCGTGGGGCTTCCGCCGCTTTGGGGCGAATGCGCTGGTATTCGCGGCATTCTCGCTGCCGGGGCCGCTGGGGATTGCCAGCGGGCAGGATTGCGTGATGCTGTTGGCGATTTTCGTCGTTGCGTTTGAATTGGCGGATCGGGGCAGGGCCGGCGCGAGTGGAGCGGTGCTCGCGCTGATGCTGATCAAGTTCCATCTCATTTTGCTGTGGCCTGTGGCGCTGCTGCTCCAGAGGCGATGGAAAATGCTGGGAGGATTTTGCGCGGCGGCGGTCGCGGAGGCATGTCTTTCGCTCGCGCTCGGAGGGATGGAGGGCGCGCGGAACTATGTCGCGTTGCTGCGCAACAAGAATCTCGACCATTTGTCGCCTTCGAAGGAGCTCATGATTTCCTTCCAGGGATTGACGGAAAATCTCAGCATCGATTCTCCCATCGCGACCGCCGCGATTCTCGTCGCGATCTTCCTGATCTTCGCGTTCGCGGTCTACAAAGCTCCACTGTGGAAGATGTTCGCGGTAACAGCGGTGGCGTCGCTGCTGGTCGCGCCGCACGTTTACGGCTACGATGCCACGCTGCTGCTGCTGCCGTTTTTATTGACCATTTTCCATGCGCAACTGCCCGGCGCGAAAATCGCGGCGACCCTGCTCTGCACGCCTCTCCCATTTGGATTTGCGCTTGCCGGGAAGCCGTACGCCATCGTGTCGTCGGCGTCGCTCCTGATTTTTTTGGTGCTGCTGGCGTGGGAGAAAGACAAAGAGCCGACTGAAAGTCGGCTGCAGGCTGAATAGCCCGCCCTACAAGTCCAAGAGATAGCCTTTTTTGCCGACGTTTTGTGCCCTTGTCGAGCTCATCTGAATGACTTGGCCGGCGGACTCGTGAATATGGCCGCAGAAGAAGTACTCTGGCTGGTGCTTCTCGATGAACTCCCGCACGGACCGGCTCCCCGCATGCTGCCCCTCTTTAATACGGTCGAGCCCCGTCGAGAAAGGAGGCGCGTGGCAGATCAGAACCAGAGGCTTCAAATCCGCGAATTTCGCCAGCCGCTCCGCGATTTCTTTCTCCGTGTATTCGCCCGGCGTGTCGAAAGGCGTCGGATTGGAATAACCCAGCCCGGCGACGTTCCAGTCTCCGATCTTCATCGTCTTTTCGTGAAAATTCACGTACCCGAAGCGCGCGCACATGGACGCGATATCGCTCCTCGATTCATGATTTCCCGGCAGCACGTACATTTTTCCCTCGCGCTTCTTCATAATCTCGCCCATCGAGTCCAGGCCCCTGCCGAAATTCACCAGGTCGCCCGCGGCGAAATAATAGTCAGCCTCGATATCCATTAATTTCTGGAGCGCCCTGGAGTCGCTATGGATGTCGGAAAAGATGAGTGCGCGAGGCATCAGTTATCATGATAGAAGAAGTTCATCCGCATGCCTGAGTCCCCAAAACCCAGTATTAACAGCTGGCTCGAAGACGAGCTGTACCACCAGTATCTGCACGACCGGCAAACCGTCGACGCCGACTGGAAGCAAATTTTCGATTCCAACGGCCATGCAGTTCCTGGGAATGGAAAGACCGTCACCGCCGTTGCCACAAGAACTCCCGCGCCCCCGATCGCCCCCGGTGACGAACTGGTTCCCCTGCGCGGTCCCGCCTTGCGTATCGCCGAAAATATGACGGCCAGTCTTACCATGCCGGTCGCCTCCAGCCAGCGGGCGATGCCCGTCAAGGTGATCGATGAAAACCGGCGGCTGATCAATGAGCGCCGCCTACTGGCGGGCAAAAGTAAAATTTCGTATACGCACATCGTCGCCTGGGCCATCGTCAAGGCGGTCGAAAAAGTGCCGGTGCTCAATCAGGCCTATTCGGAAAACGGCGACGAGAGTTTTCGCATCACGCACCAGAACCTGAATTTGGGAATCGCGGTGGACGTGGCCGGCAAGGACGGCGCGCGATCGCTGAAAGTGCCGTCGATTAAGGCCGCGCAGGCGATGGATTTCGGGCAGTTTTTAGCCTCTTTTGACGACATAGTGGCTCGCGCGCGCGCCAATAAGCTGGTTCTGGCCGATTTTGAAGGGACCACGATTTCGCTCACCAACCCCGGCACCGTCGGCACCATGGGTTCCACGCCGCGGCTGATGCCCGGCCAAGGAGCGATCATCGCCACCGGCGCCATCGATTATCCGCCGGAATATCGTGGCGTGCCGGAGGAAACGCGCACGTCGCTTGGTCTGAGCAAGGTCATGACGGTGACTTGCACTTACGATCATCGCGTGATTCAGGGCGCGGAATCGGGCCTGTTCCTGGGCCATCTGCAATCACTGCTCGAAGGCGAAGACGGGTTTTACGATTCGATTTTCGCGAGCCTCGGCATTCCCATGCGCGCCATGCGCTGGGAGCCGGACCAATCGGCCGCTCCGGTGATCAATGCCGATCCGATGAAGCAGGCCGCCGTCGCGCGCCTCATCCAAGCCTGGCGCGAACGAGGCCATTTGGTCGCCGACCTGGATCCTCTAGGCGCGCCTCGCGTTTCGCATCCGGATCTGGAGCCGTCGACGCATGGGTTGACGATTTGGGATCTGGATCGCAGCTTTCACGCAGGTTCTTTTGGCGTGATGACTCTGCGCGCGCTGATCGACCGGCTGCGGATCACTTACGCCGGAAAAATCGGCGTGCAGTGGATGCACATCGACAATATCGAGGAGCGCAACTGGCTGGAACAGCGCATGGAACCGTCGCTCAATCAGTGGCCTTTGGAAGCTTACCTGAAACGCCGAGTGCTTCAGGATCTGATCGCCACCGAAAGCTTCGAAAATTTCCTCGACACGCGATTTAAGGGCCATAAGCGTTTTGGCCTCGAAGGCGGCGAAGCGGCCGTCGCCATGATCGAAGAAGTGCTGGATCGCGCGGCTGACGCCGGCGCGGCCGAGGTCGCCATCGGGATGGCTCATCGCGGACGCCTGGTGGTGTTGTGCAACGTCGCGGGCAAGAGCATGGTGCTGCTGTTCTCCGAATTTGAGGGCGAGATCGATCCCGATTCGATTGAAGGCTCGGGCGACGTGAAGTATCACCTGGGCGCGGCGCAGGAGCGGGAGCTGGCCTCGGGTAAGAAGATCAAGGTCACCATCGCGTTCAATCCCAGCCATCTGGAAGCGGTGAATCCCGTCGTCGAGGGCTACGTGCGCGCGGAGCAGGATCTATTAAAGGATACGCGCCGCGACAATGTAATTCCGCTGGTGATTCACGGCGACGCGGCCATGGCCGGGCAGGGCATTGTCGCCGAGGTGTTCAATTATTCACAGATTCCTGGATATGAAACCGGTGGCACGATTCACCTGGTGATCAACAACCAGATCGGTTTCACCACCAATGCGAGCTCGGCGCGGTCGTCCACTTATTGTTCGGATGTCGCGCTGTCGGTGCAGGCTCCAGTGTTTCACGTCAACGGAGACGACCCGGAGGCGTGCATTCGCGCCACGCAGATCGCCGCCGGTTACCGGCAGCGTTTTCATAAGGACGCGGTGATCGACCTGATCTGCTACCGGAAAAACGGCCACAACGAGGGCGACGATCCCAGCTACACGCAGCCGTTGATGTATCGCAAGATCAAGGCGCAGAAACCGGTCGCCTCGATTTATGCCGAGCGCCTGGAGCACGAGGGATTGACCAATCCCGAAGAAGTGACGGAGTGGTACGAGGGCCAGAAAAAACGCCTCTACGCTATCTACGATGAGGCGCAAAAGAACAAGGATGCGCTCGAAGTGCAGGTAGTCTCGATGCCCGCCGAGCCCGCGATTGTCGCGCAGCCGGCCACGGCCATCGACCGCGCGGTGATCGACCGGCTGGTCGATGCGATGACGACATTCCCCGCCGATTTTCATCTGCATCCGAAGCTGGCTGGGTTGATCGCGAAGCGGCGTAGGGTGATGGAAGGCGCGGCCATCGATTGGGCCACGGCCGAGCTGCTGGCCTTCGGCAGCCTGGCGATGGAAGGGCATCCGGTGCGGCTGTCGGGCCAGGATTCGGGCCGTGGCACGTTCAGCCAGCGCCACGCCGAGTATCACGATTACGAATCGGACCGGGTCTTCGCGCCGCTTTCGCAGGTTGGGCCGTTCGAAGTTTACAACAGCCCTCTCAGCGAATACGCCGTGATGGGTTTCGAGTTCGGTTACAGCGCCGCGAATCTGAATGCACTGGTCGCGTGGGAAGCGCAGTACGGCGATTTTTCGAACGGCGGGCAGATTATTACCGACCAGTTCATTTCGTCGGCGGAATCGAAGTGGAATCAAACTTCGGCGCTGGTGTTGCTGCTGCCGCATGGCCAGGAAGGCGGCGGGCCGGAGCATTCCAGCGCGCGCCTGGAGCGATTCCTCCAGTTGTGCGGCGAAAGCAACATGCAGGTGGTCTACTTGACCACGCCCGCGCAGTATTTTCATGCGCTGCGCCGCCAGATGAAGAATCCGGCGCGCAAGCCTCTCATCGTCATGACACCGAAGAGCCTGCTGCGGCATCCCAAGGTTGTTTCCTGGATGGGAGAATTCACGGACCGCAGCGTTTTCCAGCCGGTGCTGGCGGATTGGACCATCGCCGACGCGTCCGCGGTTCGAAAGATCCTGGTCTGCACGGGCAAAATCTACTACGAACTGCTCGCCGCCCGCGATGCGAAGAAGCTGACCGATACGGCCATTGTGCGCATGGAGCAGCTCTATCCGTGTCCGGAAGCGGAATTCAGTGAAGTGCTGCGGCGGTATCCGGCGGCCAGCCAGGTGGTTTGGGTGCAGGAAGAGCCTCGCAACATGGGCGCGTGGGCGTTCGTGCGCGGCTACATCCAGCCGATTCTGGACCGGCAAGGCCGCACGATCGGCTACGCAGGCCGTCCGGAAAGCGCGAGCCCGTCGCCGGGATCGCTGAAGCGCCACATTCAAGAACAGGCGCAACTGATCGAAGAGGCCTTTGCCCCGCCGACGGTGGAGCGGAAGCGGCACAAACGTCTTCTGCGGCGGCGGCGGAGGCAGCAGGTGTAACTATGGATGAGACTGAGTATCTGTAGTTCGCCGCGAAATGCCGAGCGGTTGAAGCGCGCGTTGGGGCGGGGCCTCGCGCTCGACCGCAGCGCCGAAAGCGCCCGGGCATCCGAACCCGCGTTTCTGTCGCGACCCAAAGGCGCTCCGGTCTATTACGCCTTCGAGATCCTTCATGATGTGGTCGCTGATGGCTTCGTCTTCGGTGCAATCACGGACTTTGAACGGCAACCGAGCAAAGAGGGCGATGCGTTCGTGATCGCACCCGACAACGGTCGGGCGGGGCTCGTCTGGACGGTTTCAAGAGAGCCGGAATTCGAGCAGATTTGCCCGGCAGCAGAAGATCGCTGGGGTGTGTGGGCTGTGACCTTTCCTTTCGAGATGACTAGCAGGGAGAATGCCGGGGGGAACCTGGAGGCGATCCTTCCGGAGTTGAGGCCCAAATGGGAGCAATGGCGGCGAGACTTCTCGACCCCCCCTAAGAGCCGCCTAAAAGCGCGGCTGCAGGCTTGATAGCCCGCCCTACAAGATGGGAGCATAGCACTGATGGTCCATCCGCTCTTTCTGGCTCTCTGCGTATGCGCGCTTAAAAGCCTCGCCGCTGACACGTTTTTCATCCATCATCCCGACGACTTAGGAAAAAGGGTCGAAGCATTTATCCAAAAGCCGGCCGGAAGCGGACCCTGGCCGACCATCGTTTTCCTCCATGGCCATCAGGACTGGCCCAGCAACGGCGGCAAGGACTTCGTCACCTGGGGCGAACTCGACCGCTTCGCGAAAAAAGGCTACCTGGCCGTCGCGGTTTCGCAGCCCGGTTATGGACACTCTTCGGGCCCAGCGGATTTTTGCGGCCCGTTCACGCAACACGCCGTCTCTGCCGTCATCGCGAAGTTGAAGGCCGACGGGCTGATCGCCCCAAACAAAATCCTTATCGAAGGCATCAGCCGTGGCGCGCTTACCGGAGGTCTCATTGCGACCTATGATCGATCGATCGCGGGCGTCGTGCTGATCTCCGGGCTGTACGATTTGCCGCAGTTCAGCGCCAACCCGAACTACGCTCAAATCTCGAAGGCTGTCGTGGCGGAAACCGGCGGCAGCACGGAGGCCATGCGGGCGCGCTCTGTCCTTTTTTTCGCGCAGGACATTAAAGCCGCGGCGCTGATCCTCAACGGCGCAAAGGATGACCGCACAGACCCCGCACAAGCGCAGCGCCTGGCCAGCGAGATTAATTCTCATGGCGGCAAGGCGCGGGCGATCATCTACCCCAATTTCGGCCACCACATCCCGAACGAGATTCGGGATAAAGAGGTCGACGCCTTCGTTGATAGCGTGCTGATGAGCAAATAGCCCGGCTTGTCCCCTCCATGACTGTCGGGGTTCCAATTGGGCGAGGTGGAACCCCGACAGTGATGGAGGGATTTCCACGGAAGGCGATGCAGCAGCCCCAAGCTGACGCATGGGGCTCGACCAAAATTTAAAAAGGTACGTCGTCCTCGTCCACTCCCCCGCTCATTGGCGCGGCGTGGGCTGGCGCGGCGGGAGCCTGCCGGCTTCTGGGTGCGCTCCTCATCGGTTCCTGTTGCGAGTACTCGTCGCCGCCGCCGCTGCTCGGACCGCTATCGCCGCGGCCGCCCAGCAGGATTACTTCATCGGCCACCACTTCCGTGGTCCAGACTTTTTTGCCGTCTTTATCGTCGTAGCTGCGCGTTTGCAGCCGACCCTCGACGTAAATCTGTTTGCCTTTCAATAAGTACGGCGCGACCGCCTCACCCCGCCACAGGACCACCCGGGTCCAGTCGGTCTCTTCTTTCCAATCGCCCGTCGCCTGATCCTTCCACCGGCGGCTGGTGGCCACTGAAAACTTGGTCACTGAGACCTGCGATGCGGTAAACGCCGTCTCGGCATCGCGGCCCAGGTTGCCGATCAGGATTACTTTGTTCACACTACGGCTTGCCATGATATTTGCAATCTAGCACAACTAATCTCACTGCATTCCCCGCGCCCTGGGGAATTGAAAGCGAGGAACCAGAAAATGAAAAAGACAGTATGCTCTCTCCTGATGGCCGGCGGACTGATTGGAACGCAGGCCCACGCCGCGGTTGCGACCCCGGCCTCCATTCCCAACCGCGTCGCCGCCGTGCGCGCCGAAGTCAACAAGCGCGTCGCCGAAGCGAAGGACCTGGGCGGACTCGAAGCCGTCACCAAGCTTCCCTACGCGCAACTCGAAGTCGCGTCGTGGCTCAACTGGGTGAATTGGTCCAACTGGAACAACTGGCGCAACTGGAACAACTGGTCGAACTGGCAGAACTGGCTGAATTTCTAGAGTTTTCCGTCTGTCCGCATGCTCACGCATGGCGGTTCAACGGAACCACGACCGTCAGGGAGCGGACAGACGCGAACTAGCGCTCTTTTGCGATCCGATAAAGATTCGACGCCGTGCGAATGACTATACTACCGCGAGCGATGGCGGGGGTCGCCATACACATCTCATCCAGCGAATTTTTCCCGATGAGTTTGTATTCGGCCCCCGCCTGGACGACGAACGTATCGCCGTCCTCGCTCAACAGAAATAATTTCCCGTTGGCTGCCCAAGGCGATGCCGTGAACGCGCCGGCGGCCGGATCCAAACGCTGCTTGCCGTAGACTTCCTTACCCGTCGCCGCCTCGTGAGCCGTCAGAAAGCCGCGATCGAGCAGCGTGTAGTAATAATCGCCATAAACCAGCGGCGATGGATTGTACGGCCCGGCTTGCGGCAGATACCAGGCGATCCCGGAGTTGCTGGTCTCGCCCGCGGCCAGCGTCAGGTCCCCGCGCGCGCCCGGCTTCACGGCGTAAACAGGACGCACCTGATCGCCCACGTAGCCCGAGGTGATGTACAAAAGTCCGTGGCTCGAAAACGGAGTGGGAATCGAAATCGAGGACATGCCTCCGAACTCCCACAGCAGCTTGCCGTCCAGGTCGTAGGAGCGCACCCGCCCCGTGCCCGGCGTCACGATTTCTTTTTTCCCGTCATGAGACCAGATATAAGGAGTGGCCCAGTTGGTTTTTTCGGTGCGATCGACGCTCCAGATCACTTTCCCCGTTTTCGCGTCCAGCGACTGGAGATACGAATGATCGTCGTTATCGTTCACGATGTACAAGCGGCCGTGATCCAGCACCGGCGACGCCGCCGTGCCCCAGCCGTAGCGGGTCGCGACCGGCTTCGCGGTTTGCGACCACAGCAGCTTGCCCGAGAAATCGTAGCAGTAGAGGCCGACGTTGCCGAAGGTTACGTAGACGCGCTGCCCGTCGGTCACCGGAGTCTCCGAAGCGTAGGAATTTTTCAGGTGCTTCTGCCCGGGAACGCCGCGAGCGGCCTCGCGCTCCCACACAATTTTTCCGGTCTTGAAATCGACCGCGTAAACCATCCAGCGATGTTCGTCGGTGGGAGCCTTGCGCTCGCCGCCGAAATACAGGCCTTTTTTCGGTTTTTCCGCGTCGGCCGAGCCGATCGCCGCGGTCACGAAAATCCGGTCGCCCCATATAATGGGAGAGGACCATCCGACGCCCGGGATTGCGGTTTTCCAAGCCACGTTTTCGGTTTGCGACCATTTTTCGGGCAGCGCGGGATCGTCGGCCACGCCGGCCGACCCAGGGCCCCGGAATTGCGCCCATTGTTTCGATTCCGGCAAATCAGCCGCGCCGCCAGCCATGGAGAGCGCTAACGACATGGTCAACAATCTGTGCATGGCAACCATTCTATACGGACGCTCGTGATAACATCTGAATCAATGCGGCGTTTATTCGCCTTGTTCTGTCTCTCGGCCATCGGGGTGGCTGACGATAACCGGTCTCTTCCAGATCGCACGCGCCAGTATCTGGTCGATCTGGTGAAGATCGACACCTCCAATCCGCCAGGAAACGAGACCGCGGTTGCCCAATACCTCAAGCAGGTAGCGGATTCGCACGCCATCTCCTGCGAGACGATGGGCAACGATACCAAGCGGCTGAATTTTGTCGCGCGGCTGAAAGGCTCCGGCCACGGCAAGCCTCTGCTGTTGGTAGCGCACAGCGACGTCGTTCCGGTGGATCGCGCGCAGTGGACCGTCGATCCGTTCAGCGGCGAACTTCGTGGCGGATTCGTCTACGGCCGCGGCACGCAGGACGATAAATCGCTGCTGGCCGCTGAAATCGCCGTGATGGTGGAGATTAAACGCCGCAACATCAAGCTCGGCCGCGACGTGATTCTGCTTTCCGAAGCCGACGACGAGGGCAGTTCCACCGGTATCCAATGGGTGCTGCAACACGCTTACCCGAAAATAGACGCCGAGTTCGCGCTGAATGAAGGCGGCTCCATTCTCGAAACGAAGGACGGCCCGAAGGTTTTCGAGGTGGAGACGACGGAGAAAATTCCCACCCGGATCGTCCTGACCGCGAAGGGTACGGCCGCCGACAGTTCGCTCCCGCGCGCCGATAATCCCATCACGCATCTGAACCGCGCCCTGCTGAAGCTATCGGAAACGGAGCAGCCGGTAAAGCTCAGCTTTACGACGCGGCGCTATTTGCGGGATATTTCCCGGGTCGCCGAATATTCCTGGTTGTCCCCTCTGATTCGCAGCCTCGATAACTCGAACGCCGCCATCCAGCAAGCTGCCGCCGGCCAGATCCGTGCGAAAGATCCGGAGCTCGACGCCCTGCTGCGCACCACGGTGGTGACGACGGCGCTGCAAGCGGGAGCGAAAAACAACGTCATCCCCAATACGGCCATCGCGCAGCTGGACGTGCGCCGTCTGCCGGCCGAGACGAAAGAAGATGTGATCGCGCGATTCCGCCAGACCATTAACGACCCCTCCGTCGAAGTCACGCTCGCGCCTGGCCCGCAGGTTCCGGCCGCCGATCCCAGCCCCGTGTCGACGGCTCTCTACATGGCCATGAGCCGCGCCATCAGCCGCTCTTATCCGCGCGATGTCGTCGTCCCGTCCATGGCCCGCGGCGCCACCGACAGCAGTTATCTGCGCGCCCACGGGATGCCCGTTTACGGGGTGCCGGTTTTCGTGCGCGACGCGGGCGATACGCGCGTCCACGGCAACGACGAGCGCATCTCCCCGAAGAATCTGGAAGACGGCGTCGAACTGCTGTGGCAGATCGTCCTGGAAATCGCCGGCGCGGAGAAATGACCGACGCGGAATTTCTGCGCGCCTTTGAAGACACTACGCTCGAACCCTTCCACCATCGCGACCATCTGCGGGTGACATTTCTCTATCTCCGTCAGTTCGGCGAAGCGGAAACGCGCCAGCGGCTGGGCCCGGCGATTCTCCGCTACGCCGCCGCCCGCGATGCGTCTCAAAAATATCACGAAACCATCACCCTGGCCTGGATATCTTTAGTATCCGCCGCATCCGCCCTCGCAGAGGACTTCGAGGGGATGCTCGCCGCGCATCCGCACCTGCTCGATAAGAATCTGTTGGATCGCTACTACTCGCCGGAATTGTTACAGTCAACGGAAGCCCGCGAGCGCTGGATGGAACCGGATAAGATCCAGCTCTAATCGATAAACCCCGGCTTTAATCGATAAACCCCTTCCAGGTTTTCCCTTTTCCGTCCCGCAGCGTCACCGTCACGTTGTCCGACACTCCGGACAATGTCCGCCCCTTGCCGTCTTTAAAACGGTATTGCACGGAATTGTCGTCGCTCCTGGTCGCCGACCCCAGCCACACATTTCCGTACTCGTCCTTCAGCTTGATGTGGTCGCCGTGACCATAGCCGAATACGCGCGTTTTCGTGCCTTCTTCCTCCAGATGGAAAAATCCGCCGGGAATGTGCGTGTGCCTTTTGCGTCTGCCGTAAATCATGGGTCTTCTCCAAATGATGGCCCAGTACCGGCGATTTTTCGATCAGGCGTTGACCTTAGGACGGATTACTTTGATCCCGAGCGGAGCATAGGATTCTTCCAGCCTCCCGAACATCCGGTCGTCCGCAAAGGTGCCCGTGACCGCGCCTCCGGATCCCGAGAAATTCGACGTCGCCCCCGCCGCGCGCGCTGTCTGAATCATCTCCAGGTTGCCTTTACTGATGGTGTAAATTTTAGCGCGCAGGTCGAAATTCGCATCGATCAATTTCCCCAGCGCCTCGACGTCGCCCTCCAGCAGCGCCCGCCGCCCGCGCTCGGCATAACTCGCCCACTCCTCCATCGCGCCGCGCACCAGCGCGTCTCCCGCATTCCATCGCTCCCGCACGTTGGTGTGAAAAACCTCCGTGCCCTCGCTCAGGCTGGTCCGATACGCAAGATACACGTTGGGCAGCAGCGCCGGGTCCAGCCGCTCATATTCGCCGTAGCCGCGAGAGTCCATCAGATTTCTCGCGAAATCCATGTATACCAGCCCTTCATAGACCTGGATCACGCGATCCTGCGGCCCTGCCGGCACGCCCAGTTCCTTGGTCTCGGTTTCGAGCGCCAGCTTCGCCTGCTCGGCGAGCGAAATCTCCACCGAATAGTATTGGCAAAGCGCGCGCAGCGCCGCGATGATGATGGCGCTCGACCCGCCCATTCCCAGCCGCAGAGGAATCGTCGATTCATACTCGATCGTAAAATTCCGGTTGGGCAGCTCGATCCCGCGCTCCCGGCAATAATCCATGAAGCGCACGATCAGCGCCTGAATAATGCGGATCCCTCCGTAATAGCCGCGCCAGCGCGTGCTCGCGTGCAGATCCTCCAGGTTCTCGAACACCGGCATATCGGCCTTCGACGCAGTGATCTCCAGGCGCGCGCTCGGATACAGCAGGACCCGCGCGCGAAAATTGCGCACCAGAAAGGCGATCGTTTTTCCGAAATATCCATCGCTCGGGTTCCCCAACAGCCCGGCGCGCGCGTAGGCGTAAGTCTCGATCATATCGCTATACTACTTTATGCGAGCGTTACTACAGCGCGTCACCGAAGCGCGCGTGACCGTCGATGGAAACGTTGCCGGAGAAATTGGCGCGGGCCTTCTGGTGTTGCTCGGCGTGTCGAAATTCGACACCGAGACCGACGCCGAGTTCGTCGCGCAAAAAGTCCTGAACCTCCGAATTTTCGAGGACGAAAACGGCAACATGAACCGCAGTCTCGTCGACACCGGCGGAGCGATGCTGGTCGTCTCTCAATTCACTCTCTATGGCGACTGCCGTAAAGGCCGCCGCCCCAGCTTCGACGCCGCCGCGCCCGCCGAACAGGCTCGCGCCCTCTATGAATACTTTGTCGCCGTCGCCCGCCGCGCTGGCCTGCGCGTAGAAACCGGAATCTTCCAGGCCCACATGGCTGTGTCGCTGGTCAACGACGGCCCCGTGACACTGATCGTCGAAAGCCGCTAATCTCAAATCAAATGAGCGACCTCAGCCGTATCGGCGTAGCCATCGATTCCGACCTCCTCGCCAAATTCGACGAACACATCCAGGAACGCGGCTACACCAACCGTTCCGAAGCCTTCCGCGACCTCATCCGCGAAGCCCTCATCGAAAGGAGCGCCGAGAAACCGGACAGCCTGGTCGTCGGCACCCTGACTCTGGTCTACGATCATCACGTGCGCCTGCTTGCGGACCGCCTCACCGCCATGCAGCACGATCATTTTCATCTCGTCCTGTCCACGCTGCACGTGCATCTCGACCATCACAACTGCCTCGAAGTCCTGATCCTCAAAGGCAAAGCCTCCGCGGTCCAGAAAATGGCCGACGCTCTCATTTCCACCAAAGGAGTGATGCACGGCCGCCTCACCATCACCTCGCCCGGGGCTGGATCGTGATTGTCGGGTCGGGCGTCGATCTGTGCGAAGTCGCCAGGATCAAGGATGCCATCGGCCGCTACGGCCGCCGCTTCGTCGACCGCATCTACACCGACCGCGAAATCGCCTATGCCCAGAGCAAGGCCAATCTTTATGAACGCTACGCCGCCAGGTTCGCCGCTAAGGAAGCGGGCATGAAAGCGATCGGCACCGGCTGGCACGGCGGCGTCCGGTGGCGGGATTTTGAAGTGATCAATTTACCCTCCGGCCGCCCCACCCTCCAGTTCCACGGCAAAGCCGCCGAATACGCGCAAAGGCTCGGGGTTCAGAACATTTCCCTCTCCATGACCCATACCTCGGTCGAAGCCATGGCCATCGTCGTTTTAGAAAGGTAAATTCTTCCTATTCGCCTCCGCCGTTCCTGCCGATCATTCCCCGTGAACTGCCCCAACTGCGGCGCCGCCATGCGTCTCAAGGACGACGCCGACTACCTGCTCTGCGATTACTGCCAGACCCTTCATTTCCCCGATCCCAACTCCGATGGCGTCCGTGTGCTCGGCGTCAAAGCCGAAATTTCCTGTCCCATTTGCGCCATCTCCCTGACCCACGCCTCCGTCGCCCGGGAACGGATTTTCTATTGCGAACGCTGCCGCGGCATGTTGATCGCGATGGACGTGTTCACCGAAATCGTCGACGACCTGCGCTCCCGCCGGGAAATCTGCGTTGACCTTGCGCATCCTCCGGATTGGAAAGCTCTCGACCGCGAGATCCACTGCCCGACGTGCAGCGCGACCATGGACACCCACCCTTACTGTGGCCCCGGCAACATTATCATCGACACCTGCGAATCGTGCGCGGTGAACTGGCTCGATTATGGCGAATTGGACCGAGTGGTCCGCGCACCGGACCCGGCGGTACCGGTCAGCATGTTGCCAACTAAGCGCGCCTGATCCCTCGCTGCCATTGTCGCCATCGATAAGCCCCATGCGTCAGCTTGGGGCTACTGCGGGCATGGAAATAACCCCAAGCTGACAAAATTGCAGCTATGCGCGTCACGGTAGATCTCGACGAGGGGCTTCTGCGTACCGCCAAGGACATCGCTCGTCTTAAGCATCAAAGCCTGGGCCGTGTCATCTCCGATCTGATGCAACAAGGCCTGAAACCCCGGCCCATCAGGCTCGTCGAAACACGGAACGGAGTACCCATTCTTCCTAGAAAGTCCGGCGCGAGACCGGTGACCGACGAAGACGTGAAAGCGCTCCTCGAACTGGACGACTGAGCACCTAATGGCATACCGCGGATTGTGGGGAGTGTCGTGGCGAGGGCTCTGGGAGGTTGCCTACCCGCCTCTTAGAGATACTTCCAGGAAATGCCTGATCGTCGGCATTGTGCTGGCGCCTTTCATTGCCGTCGACAAATGGCGGCCTCTGCCAGACGTCGGATGGTGACAGCGATCTTTGTCGCCAGCGTCTGGAGTGTGGCGGCTCTTTGGTTATGGGTCGAATCCCACGTTCGCCGGCGTCTCCGCAATAAGAAGCGGCTGAGAACGTCAGCGCCATCGTTTACGAAAGACTCCTAGACACCCACTGCTACAATAGTCCCGGGTCTTCCTTCGAAAAAATGAGTAATGTAATCGTTCTTGGTGCGCAGTGGGGTGATGAGGGTAAAGGGAAAGTGGTCGATCTTCTGGCCGAGCGCTTCGATATCGTCGCGCGCTACCAGGGTGGGCATAACGCCGGCCACACCGTCTATATCGGCGAAAAGAAGTTCGTCCTCAAGCTGATCCCCAGTGGGATCCTCCGTCCCGGCGTCCAGGCCGTTATCGGCAACGGCGTGGTGATCGATCTGGCCGCGCTGCTCGAGGAAATTGCGGGACTCGAAGCGAACGGCATCGACGCCAGCGCGCAGCTTCGCATCAGCAATCGCGCTCACGTCATCTTCCCGTTCCACCGCCTGGTCGAAAAAATGTCGGAAGCGCGCGAGAATCGCATCCCCATCGGCACCACCTCGCGCGGCATCGGTCCTTGTTATGAGGATAAAACCGGCCGCCGCGGCATCCGCATCGCCGACCTCTACGATCCCGAAAGTTTCCGCGACATCTACGACACGCTGGTCGAGGACAAGAAAGCCCTCGCCGCTACTTTCAACCTGCACGACACTATCGACTACGCCGAAATTCGCGCACAGTATGAGCAGTACGCGGAAAAAATCCGCCCCATGGTCTGCGACACCGCCGCGCTGCTCAACGACGCGATGGCCCGCGGCAAGCGCATCCTGTTTGAGGGCGCGCAGGGCACCATGCTCGACATCGACCACGGCACGTACCCTTTTGTAACCTCGTCCAGCGCTTCCGCGGGTGGAGCTTCCATCGGCACCGGCGTCCCGCCTACCAAAATCGAAGGCATCGTCGGCGTTTCCAAGGCTTATAACACGCGCGTCGGCTCCGGTCCGTTCCCCACCGAAAGCAACGACGCGACGGGCGATCTGCTACGCCGCGAAGGCAACGAGTTCGGGGCCGTCACCGGCCGCCCGCGCCGCTGCGGATGGTTCGACGTGCCGCTGCTGAAATATACCGCCATGGTGAACGGCTTCGACACTCTCTTCATCATGAAGCTCGACGTGCTCGATATCCTCGATGAAATTCCCGTCTGCATCCGCTATCGTCTGCACGGCCAGGAAGTCACCGAAATGCCGGCTACTTACCGGGCTCTCGAAGCCATCGAACCGGTCTACCAAATGATGCCCGGCTGGCGCACGTCGACGCGAGGCATTTCGCGCTACGAAGAACTGCCGGCCGAAGCCCGGTCCTATTTGAAATTTCTCGAAGACCAGACCGGCGTCGAAGTCGGCGGCGTCTCCACCGGGCCGGAGCGCACGGAAACCATCGTGCGCGCCGGGTCGAAGCTCGAACGTTTGATTGGCTGAGAGCGTGTATCCCCTCCATCACTGTCGGGGTTCCGTTGCTGCCGTGGAACCCCGACAGTCATGGAGGGGATTCTCTGATTAGAAGCCGTTCATATTAAGCCCCCTTCACAAAGCGAAACCCAATCGATCCCCGCCCCTGTCTCACCTGACAGGAGGATTTATGAAGAAGCTAGCCATCCTGTTGTCGCTCATCCCGTTTGCAATCGCTCAAGAGTCCGCCGATCCTCCCAGCCGCGCCGCTCGCCTCAGCTACATCAATGGGACCGTCTCCTTCCAGCCCGGAGGCGTGGACGACTGGGTTCCCGCCGAGCCCAACCGCCCTCTCACTACCGGCGATCGCCTGTGGACCGAAGAAGGCTCGCGCGCTGAATTGAATCTCGGCTCTGCCTCGTTCCGCCTGAATAGCCGCACCAATTTCACATTCTTAAATCTTGACGACAAGGCCGCCCAGATCCAGCTTTCTCTCGGAACGTTGAACGTCCGCCTCCGCCGTCTCGCCGAGGACGAGACCATTGAGATCGATACTCCGCAGGCGGCCTTTACGCTGCTGCGCCCCGGCGATTACCGCATCGAGGTGAATGAAGCGGGCGACGCGACCATCGCCACCGTCCGCGGCGGCGACGCCGACGCCACCGCCAGCGGCCAGTCCTTCCCCATCCACGCCCGCGAACAGGTTCGCATCACCGGAACAGACGGCACCGAACCCGTCTTCGACCGCCGCCCGGCTCCTCCGGCCGATCCGTTTGACAATTTCTGCCAGGACCGCGACCGCCGCGAGGATCTTTCGACCTCCGGGAAATACGTCTCCCGCGACATGCCCGGCTATGCCGACCTCGATAACAACGGCGCCTGGCGCACCGATCCGCAATACGGAGCGGTGTGGGTTCCATCGACCGTGCCCGTTGGCTGGTCGCCTTATCATTACGGCCACTGGGCCTGGATCGCGCCCTGGGGATGGACCTGGGTCGACGATGCGCCGTGGGGTTATGCGCCGTTCCACTACGGCCGCTGGGCCTTCGTCGCCGGCGGGTGGGTGTGGGTCCCCGGCCCTATCGGCCCGCGTCCCGTCTACGCTCCGGCGATGGTGGCCTTCGTTGGCGGTCCCGGTTTTGGAGTCGCCATTGGAGGAGGAGTCGCGGTCGGCTGGTTCCCGTTAGGCCCTCGTGAAGTCTTCGTGCCCGCTTATGGCGTCAGCGCCGTGTATATGACGCGCATCAACGTCACTAACACGATGGTCACCGAAGTCGCCATCCGCAATGGCGCCGTCGGAGTGGTCTACGCCAATCGAGCCGTTCCCGGCGCGGTCGTCGCCGTCCGTGGCGAAGCGCTGGTCGGCGGACGCCCCATCGCCGCCGCGGCCATGCGCGTTCCTCCCGGCGCCATCGAGCGCGCCGAAGTCATGCAAGCCGCCCCTATCGCACCGGAACGAGCCGCCGTGCTCGGTGGCCGCGCCCCCTTGGCCGGTCCGCATCTGCCTCCGGCCGCCGTCGTGAATCGCCCCGTGGTGGCGAAGATGACTCCTCCGCGAGCCCCAGTCCCTTTCGCCCGCCAGCAGGAAGCCTTGCGAGCCAATCCGGGCAAACCTCTCGATGCCGGTGCCGTAAGAAACCTCCAAGCCGGCCAGCCTGCGGCTCACCCGAACGTTAGGGTCAACGCCGCGCCGGCGCGCCCGAACAGCGTGGAAGCGACGCCTCTCAATAATCGCCAGAACGCGACCCCGGCAGCCGCTCCCGCGCCGAAGCCGGAACCGCGTCCGGAAGCAGCCCCGGCTGCGAAGCAGGAAGAGCACGCGCAAAAGAAGACCTCGAAGCCGGCCAAAAAAACGACCCGGTCCGAGAAAGACAAATAGCCCTCGATCCTTGGACCGCCAAAAGAAAGTTTGGCGCAAACTTCCCTCGTTTTACGTCTTGTTAGTTGTGGGGGAAAATTCGCGGATGGAACCGGTGCTCGCCTTGCTTCTGCCTCCCGTCCTAGTACCGACTTCCCCATTGGGGCGGCATTTTCTTCAGTAAATCGAGTATCATTGTCCGGTTAGCCGCGCGAGTTTTTTTCTTGCGCTACCAATGTGCCGTGCGTCACAACGCCGTGTAAGAGCGAAGGAAGGAACTGGATATGCGGACACGAATTCTAGGGGGCAGTATGCGAAAATTTCTCACTCTCTTTACCGCGGGTGTGCTATTGAGCGCAATCGCGGTTGCCGATGACGACCCGCCCAGCCGCGCGGTACGGCTCAGCTACATGGCGGGTACGGTAACCTTTCAACCTCAGGGCGAGGAGACCGACTGGGTTCCGGCCGACGTCAATCGAGCCCTCACCAATGGCGACAAAATCTGGGTCGAACAGGGTGGACGCACCGAGCTGCAAACGGTGAACTCCACCGTCCGGCTCAACGGACACACCAATTTCTCGTTTCTCACCGTGGAAGGCGACACCACGCAAATTCAACTCTCTCTCGGCTCGATGTTGATCCGGCTGAAGGGTCTGGACGAGAACGAAACGTATGAAGTGGATACGCCGCAGGTGGCGTTCACGCTGCTGCGGCCGGGAATCTACCGGGTGGAGGTGGATGAAGCCGGCAATACCACGGTGATCACGGTTCGCGGTGGCGACGGAGAAACCACCGCCGACGGCAAGGCCGCTCCTCTGCACGCCAACGAACAGGTCACTATCACGGGCAACCCGGCCGTCTATAACAAGCATGGCGCGTCGAATCCCGACGAGTTCGACGATTGGGCCAACACCCGCGACAAGATGGCCGACGCTTCCGTTTCCGTTAAAATGGTCGCGCCCGGCGTGGTCGGCGTGACCGATCTGGACGTGTCGGGCGCCTGGAGACCGGCTCCGATTTACGGCAACGTGTGGTTCCCCAACGGCCTCGTCGCCGGCTGGGCTCCGTACCGTTTCGGCCACTGGGGCTTTGTCGGGCCGTGGGGCTGGACCTGGATTGACGATGCTCCCTGGGGTTATGCGCCGTTCCATTATGGGCGCTGGGTCATGGTCGGCGGACTGTGGGGATGGGCGCCTGGACCGATCGCGGTGACCGCGATTTATTCGCCGGCGCTGGTCGGGTTCATCGGCGGAGTGGAGGTGGTCGGCATGGCTGACCCGGTCAGCTGGGTCGCGCTGGGCTGGGGCGAGCCCTGGTATCCGAGCTTCGGAGTGAGCTGGGGCTATTACAACGGCGTCAACCTCTGCGGCACCGTGTTCGCGGCCGGCATCATCGCCGGTGTGTGGGGTGGAGCGGCCGTCAACCTGGGGTACGCTCACGACGCCCGCGCGGTGAACGTGGTTGGACGAGACGGATTCGCCGGCGGTCACGGAGTCGGACGCGAATACGCCCACGCCGATCGATTGGGCGGTCATGCGCTCTCTCATGCTGGATCCATGCGAGCCGGTGCGCGAGGCATCGGTGGGACACGGGAAGGCCGCATGGGCGGTCATGCTCCTCTGCGGGCAGGCAGCCGTGGCATTCCTCCGCGCGGTGCGATGGGCCGCTCGGCGGTAACCCGGCACGAGCCCAAAGCGGGCGGGAACTTCCGCGGAGCCGGCGTCAACGCCCGGCACGGCGCATCGGCCAACGCCGGACATGCGGGCGCATTCAAGGGTGGCGCGCATGGCGCTCCGGCCGCGAGCCATGGGGCTGCTCCATCCCACGGCGGATCTCCGGCCGCGTCGCATGGCGCTGCTCCGTCGCACGGCGGATCTCCGGCAGCGAAGAGCGGATCTCCATCCCACAGCACTCCGTCGAGCGGAGCCAAGAGCGCATCTCCGTCGCACGGCACACCGTCGAGCGGCGCGAAGAGCGCATCTCCGTCGCACGGCACGCCGTCCAGTGGCGCGAAGAGCGCATCTCCGTCACACGGTTCACCGTCGAGCGGAGCCAAGAGCGCATCTCCATCGCACGGCACACCATCGAGCGGTGCAAAGAGCGCAGCTCCGGCGCGCAGCACGCCGTCCAGCGGAGCAAAGAGCGCAGCTCCGACGCGCAGCAGTACTCCGTCGGGTGGTGGTGCGGCAAGGCCCGCTGCCCAATCAAGGCCCTCTCCGGCCGGTGGTGGCGCGGCAAGACCGGCTGCACAGCCTGCAAGGCCGGCTGCTCAGGCGGCAAGACCTGCGGCTCCGGCCGGCGGCTCGCATCCGGCGCCCGCCGCGCCCAGAAAGAAGTAACAATCTGTTCGGCCAAATCGGGAGAGTGCTTCGGCCCTCTCCTTTTTGTTTTTGTGGGGCGGGCAATTTTGCCTGTAGTCGCCCATTTTGAGGCGGCTCTTTTAGCTTGAGCCGCGTCTATACTAATAATGAATAGAGGTAGTTTTCCTTCCATGAACAAGTGGCTGGTCGCGGGCGCCTTAGCGCTCACCGCGAGTTCGGTGATGTATGCCGCCGAACTCACACGCCCTAAGGCAGGCAAGGTCGAGATCTTTCACCTCAAGGACATCAAGCCCGGCATGACCGGCACGGCTTGGACGGTTTTTGAAGGCATGGAGCCCGAACCCGTGCCGATCGAGATCGTCGGCGTGTGGAAAAACGGCAGTGGCCCGCGCCAGGACGTGATTCTCGCCAAAATGGGCGGAAAAGCCAAAATCACCAACGTCGCCGCAGGCATGTCCGGCAGCCCTGTTTATATCGATGGAAAACTGGTGGGCGCAGTCGCCCTCCGCATGAGCGTATTTTCGCCCGACGCCGTTTGCGGCATCACTCCCATTGAGCTGATGCTCGAAATTCCGGAGTTCGATCAATCGCGCCCCATGGACGCGAGAGCGCCCGATAAAATGGACGCGCGCACGCCCGATAAGCCGGTCGCCAATCGCGCGGCTGCGCAGATCGCGCAATGGAACATGACGCCGATCGACACGCCCCTGGTGCTTTCCGGATTCTCCTCGCAGACCCTCACCGCGTTCTCGCCCTTCTTTTCTCAAATGGGCATCACCGCCGTACAAGGCGGATCGGGCGCCGGACCTTTGACCGCGAAACCCGTCGCCGGATGGCGCGATTCGCTCAATCCGGGTGAAGCAATTTCGGGTGTGCTCGTTTCGGGCGATATGTCCGCAACAGGCATGGGCACGGTCACTTATAACGACGGCAAAAAAGTACTCGCCTTCGGCCATCCCTTCTTCAACCTCGGCCCGGTCGACATGCCAATGGCGAAGAGCGAAATTCTGATGGTCCTCAGTTCCGCCTTTCAACCCACCAAATTCGGCAACGCCACCGGCGTGGTGGGCGCGCTGCATCAGGACCGTTTCAGCGGGATCATGGGTGAACTGGGCGCGGAGGCTCCGTTCATTCCCGTTCACTTGAACGTGCGGTCGCTCAACAACACCGGCTCACCAGTGACCGAAAAGCATCTCGAATTTAAAGTCTTCGTTCATCAGAAGTGGACGCCGTTCCTAATGATGTTGACGCTGTTCCAGTCGCTTCAGCAGATGAACGAATTCGCCGACGACATCACTTATCGCATGAAAGGCCGCGTCGACGTCGAAGGCGGCCGCTCCATCAACGTCTCGACCATGCTGGCGCCCAGCGAAGCACCGGTCGCGCCTCCCATGGCGCTGGCCGGCTGGTGGGGCGACAAATTTAACCGCCTGTTTCTCAACCCGGTCGCGATGCCGAAATTGAAGAGCGTCGAAATCACCGTCGACCTGCTGCCCGAACGCCGCACCGCCGCCATCGACTACGCCTGGACGCCCTCGACCGACGTCGACGCCGGTACTGAAATTCCGGTCAAAGTTTTCCTGCGTCCCTACCGCGGCGAGCGCATCGAACGCGACGTGCAGGTGAAAATCCCCGCCGGCATGCCCAAAGGCGAGCATCGCATTCTGTTCAGCGACGCCGATACTTTAAACCGCATGCAGAACGCCGCTATGCTCGGCAATCGCTACATGGATATTCCGGAAACGATTTCACTTCTGAACCAGGAGCGCGGCAATAGCCGGCTCTACGTGTCGTTGGTCGAAGGCCGGCCCACGTATTATGCCGACGACAAAACGCTGCCCAGCCTGCCTCAATCGGTGTTGAATGTTTTGCAGGCGGAACGCACCTCGACGCGCGTATTGGTCGGCACGCCCGAAAGCGCCACGGAACAACTGGCTGTTCCCATCGATCAGATGGTCAGTGGCAGCTACTCTCTGAAAATTAACGTCAAGTAAAACATTTCATGAACATTTTTAGAATAACAAGCGCGTTTTTGTGCGCCGTAGGCACGCTCTGCGCGGTCGATACCAAAACCTGGCAGCAGGCGGAGATGGCGGATTTTGAGAAAGGCACGTTAACGCGTCTTTCGCTCGCCAGCGATGGCCGCCTGGCGCTGGCGCCAGTAGTGAAAGAAATTCTCGATCCTTCGGTAGCGTTCTTGTGGGCGGTGGCGCGCGATTCCAAGGGCAACCTGTATGCCGGCGGAGGAGGATTGGGAGGCACCAAAACCAAGCTGTTCATGGTGGACCCCATAGGAAAATCGAAAACCTTGGCCGAACTCGAAGGCATCGCAATTCAGGCCATCGCCATCGATTCCCGTGACCGGGTCTATGCGGCAACGTCGCCCGACGGCAAGGTTTACCGCATTGACGCGGCTGGAAAATCCGAAGTTTTCTACGACCCCAAACAAAAATATATCTGGGCGCTGGAGTTTTCCCGATCGGGCGACCTGTTCGTCGCCACGGGCGATCAGGGAGAAATCCATCGCGTGACGCCCGCCGGCGTGGGCAGCGTGTTTTTCAAGACCGAAGAAACCCACGCGCGGTCGATGACCATCGATCCGAACGGCAACCTGATTGTCGGCACCGATCCGGGCGGTCTGATTCTGCGCATCACGTCTGCCGGCGAAGGTTTTGTTCTGTATCAGGCGCCAAAGCGTGAAATTACGGCGGTCGCAGCGGCTCCCGATGGGACGATTTATGCGGCCGGCGTCGGCAATAAGCAGACCCCCTTGCCCGCTCCCGCGCCGGTGCCGATTGCGACTCCCGCTCCCAACCCGGCAGGAGCCGTGCGTCCGCCCGCGCCTCCCACCCTTGCCAGCGCCGCGCCGGCGATTACCGGAGGCTCGGAAATTTATCGCATTCAGATCGACGGTTATCCGCGAAAAATATGGAGCCACCCGCAGGACCTGGTTTATGCACTGGCTTTCGACGGACACGGCCGGGTGATGGCCGCGACCGGCAATCACGGCGATATTTATCGCCTGAATTCGGATCAAAAAGATACGGATCACAAATACTGGAAATTGTTAAGCCTGCCATCTACGCAGGTGACTGCGTTCTGCGCTGGAGCGGGCGGGAAACTGTACGCGGTGACGGGCAATATCGGCAAGATTTTTTCCATCGGGCCGGAGCAGGAACAGACCGGAATCTTCGAAAGCGATATTTTCGACGCGGGCGCGTTTTCTTATTGGGGCCGCGTGACGACGTCGCCGCGCGAGAACAACGCGGTCGCGGTCGAGACGCGCAGCGGCAATTTGAATCGCGCGCAGAAGAACTGGAACGAGTTCGCGCGGACCAATAATGGCCGCATCGTTTCCGCGCCGGCGCGATTCCTGCAATACAAGCTGACGATCACCGGGCCAGGTGAAGTGACCGAGGTCGACGTGGCGTACCAGATGAAGAACGTCGCACCGGAGATCGAAGAAGTGGAGATTACGCCTGGGAATTATAAATTTCCCGCGCCTTCGAGCGGCACTGCGACGTTGACGCCATCGTTGACGCTGCCCGCGCTGGGGCATCACAACGCGTCTTCGTCATCGACGCCCGCTCCCGCGGCCGACTCCGGGTCGTCTCCCGCGATGAGCTACGCGAAAGGGCAAATCGGTGTCCGCTGGCTGGCCAGCGACGACAACGGTGACTCGATGCTATTTAAGGTGGAAATTCGCGGCGCTAATGAAACTGCGTGGAAGCCTCTGAAGGACAAAATTCGCGAACATTACTACAGTTGGGATTCCACCGCGTTTCCCGACGGCAAATATTTCGTGCGCATCACCGCGACCGATGCGCCGTCGAATCCGCCCGAGCAGGCGTTAAACGCGTCGGCCGAGAGCGAGCCGTTTCTGATCGACAATACAGCGCCTGAGATTACGGTCCTCAGTGCAACTCCCTTGGGAACAGCCCCAGGCTCAAAGATAGACGTTCGATTCCACGCCAAGGACGCGATGAGCGCTCTGGGCAAGGCGGAGTATTCGATCAACGGCGGCGAATGGATGATAGTCGAGCCGACCACCCGCCTCACCGATTCGCTGGAGCACGACTACCGCGTGCAGGTGGACCGCGTTGGGGAAACGACGGTTGCGGTCCGTGTCTCCGATGAAAACGACAACCAGTCCGTTGCTAAAATTGTCGTGAAATAGCGGGTGCATGCGTGACGCATGGGGCTAAAGTGCGCCACCTTACAGCCGATTTTATGCATATGGGGATCGTGCACGAGTTGTTCGTTTGGATGGCGCAAGGGACCGCGGTCATTGCGGTGTTGATGTTCATTCTCTGGTTGCTGCATTTCCCCCTGCGCAATGCGGCAGTGGTCGACGTGGGCTGGGCGATGGGGCTGGCGCTGCTCGCCATGATTTACGCGGTGCATGGCGCAGGCTACTGGCGCCGCACCCTGATCCTGCTGCCGATGGTGGTCGTCTGGGGGCTGCGGCTGGGGTTCTATCTGCTGTTCACGCGCGTGAACGGGCAGCCGGAGGACGGCCGTTACGCAGAACTGCGGCGCAAATGGGGCTCGAATATCGGCCTGAAATTCCTGGCGTTCTTCGAATTTCAGGCACTGCTCTGCGGAGTCCTGTCGCTGCCGTTTGTTCTCGCCCTGCACGATCCGTTGAAAGGTATCCCGGAGCTGGAAACCGCCGGCGCGTGGACGTTCGCGGTCGCGTTTCTGGGCGAACTGACGGCGGACTGGCAACTGGCGCGGTTCAAGCGCGATCCGAAGAATAAAGGTCGCGTGTGTAACGTGGGGTGGTGGCGCTATTCGCGCCATCCGAATTATTTCTTCGAGTGGCTGATCTGGGTGTCGTTCGCGCTGGTCGCGAGCTCGGCGCAATACGGGTATTGGGGATTCCTGTCTCCTGCGCTGATCCTCTATTTCCTGCTGCGCGTGACCGGCATTCCGGCGACCGAGGAACAGGCGCTGCGGAGCAAGGGCGAGGCGTACCGCAAATATCAAAAGTCGACGTCGCCGTTTGTTCCATGGTTCCCGAACTATAAGTGACGCCGCTTAGCGCGGGCGGCAGGGCATGGCTCTGCCCCACTAAGATGGATCTGATGGACCATCTTCCGCGCCGGCTGGCTCAAATTGCAATCGCACTTGGGGTGACGCTTGCCGGCGGCACGGCGGGGTTCATGCTCATCGAGCACTACTCGGCGTTCGATGCGTTTTACATGACGCTGACCACGATTACCACCGTGGGCAACGGCGAGGTTGGTCCGCTGAGCCATCTCGGGCGGATCTTCAATTCGTTCCTTATTTTTTTCGGCGTTACCGTGATGCTGCTGGCCATCGGGGCCATGACGCAAACCATCATCGAGCTGGAGCTGAATCAATTTTTCGGAAAGCGGCGGGCCAAGAAAATGATCGAAAAACTGCAAGGTCACTACATCGTCTGCGGCTTCGGCCGGGTGGGGCGCGGCGCGGCGGACGAGTTGCGGATGCAAGGCGCGAATTTCGTGATCGTCGACCACAACGAGGAGAAAGTAGAGCGTGCGATCAAGGAAGGAATGCTGGCCGTGCTGGCCGACGCCAGCCGCGACGAGGTGCTGCGCGAAGTGGGCATCGACCGCGCCAAGGGACTGATCGCCACGCTGGCCTCGGACGCCGATAATTTGTTCCTGATTCTTTCGGCGCGGACGCTGAATTCGAAAATCCAGCTGACCGCGCGCGTGGCGGAACAGACCTCGGAAGATAAGCTGCGGCGCGCCGGCGCGGATTTCGTGTTCGCTCCTTACAACGGCACGGGCCATCGCATGGCGCAGGCGCTGTTGAAGCCTCACGTGCAGCAGTTCATCGATTTCACCACGCAGAACATGGAAGTGAAGGTGAACATCGAGCAGGTGAGGGTTTCGGCGCGCAGTCCCTATGTCGATTCGACCATCGCGGGGATGCAGATTCGCAGTGAGATGGGGGTGATCGTGCTGGCCATTCGCAACGCGGATGGCAAGATGCTGTTCAATCCGCCGTCCGATACGCGCATCGCGGTGGGCGATCATCTGATCGTGATGGGGCAGGAGGAGAGCCTCCAAAAACTGGAGTCGGCTCTGAATGAGGCGCCCGCATGAACGTCTTAACCGCTGAACAAATGCGTGAAGCGGACCGGCGCACCATCGCAGCAGGGACTCCGGGCGAGGTTCTGATGGAACGCGCCGGGACGCGAGTGGTGGAGGTTCTGGAGCGCGCGTTTGCGCCGCTGGCCGAGCAGCGCGTGGTGATTTTTTGTGGCCAAGGGAACAATGGCGGCGATGGGCTGGTGGTCGCGCGTTTGCTCGAAGGGCGCGTCGCTTCGTTGCAGGTGGTGCGGGTGGAGAACGCGGAGATCGCAGTCGATCGTAACGCGACGATTGTAGTCGACGCGCTGCTGGGCACCGGGTTTCGCGGCGAAGTCGAGGGACGCTATGTGGAGATGATCCGCTCCATGAACGAGAGTTTTCCTCGCGCGAAAATTGTCGCGGTCGATATCCCGTCGGCCATGCGCGTGCACGCCGATGTCACGGTGACATTTGCTGCGCCGAAGGTCGAACTAGTGATGGCGCCGGAGAATGTCGGGCGCATGATTGTCGCGGATATCGGGATTCCAGAGGAGTTCTTGCAATCCGATCTGCATTTGTCCGAAGCGCATGATTTCGCGGGGCTGTTCCAACCGCGCAAGCGCGATTCGAACAAAGGAATGTATGGGCACGTTCTCGTCATCGGCGGCGCGCCGGGAAAATCGGGCGCGGCGGCAATGGCTGGTCTTGCAGCGTTGCGAGCGGGCGCCGGCCTGGTGAGCGTGGCCTGCGCCGACTCGTCGAAGTTGGTTCCGGAGTTGATGACGGAATCTCTCGAGCACTTCACGCTCGAAAGAAAAACGGTGATTGCAGTAGGGCCGGGGTTGGGGCCTGCTCCAGAACTCGTGAAGAACCTGATGAGCGAAGCGAAGGTACCGATGGTTATTGACGCCGACGCGTTGAACTCCATCGCGGGAACCGATTTTCGCGGACGAGGCGTGGAGACGATCCTGACACCGCATCCCGGCGAGATGGCGCGGCTCGTCGGCGGAAAGTTTACCGACCGGCTGGCGACGGCTCGCGCGTTCGCTCGCGATAAAAATGTTTGTCTTGTCCTGAAAGGCCAGGGTACGCTCATCGCGCTGCCGGATGGGCGGGTATGGGTGAATCCGACCGGCTCGCCCTCGATGGCGAAGGGCGGAACGGGCGACGTTCTCACCGGCATGATTTCGGGGATGGTCGCCCAGCATCCGGATGACATCGCGACTGCGGTTCGCGCCGCCGTGTGGTTGCACGGGCGAGCCGGCGAACTGGGCGCGGAGGAGTGGACGGATAAGTGTCTGCTGGCGACGGAGCTTCTGAATTATCTGCCGAAGGCCATCCGTGAGTGCGCAAGTCCCCTCCTTGACACTCGGGGTTCCGTCGGGAGACGAGAGAAGACCCCAACGGAACCCCGACTGTGAAGGAGGGGACCGTCCGCACGTCGTCCGACGAGGAGACGATCGAACTTGGAAGGCGCATCGCCCGGACCCTGCCCAAGAAAATCTGCGTGCTGCTCATCGGCAATCTGGGCGCGGGCAAAACCACGCTCGCCAAAGGGATCCTCAGCGGCCTGGGCGCGGCGCCGCCCGAAGACGTCACCAGCCCGACGTTTACATTGATCCACGAATACGGCCGCGCTTATCACATCGACCTCTATCGTCTGGATACCGCCGCGCAGGTCGCGACGCTGGGGCTCGACGAAATTTTTGAGTGTCGCGCGGTGGTGTTGGTTGAGTGGGGCGAGAAGTTTCTGGAATTCATGCCGGCTGAACGCATCGAGATCCGGTTGCGCGCGACCGGAGAAGACGCGCGGGAAATCGCGGTCTCGCGGACGATGTAACGTGCTTGCCAACGCCCTTGCGGCGAGGCGCGGGGCTTGATACGATCTCGCTCAGAAACTCTCCAGATCCATAGCGGAGGAGTCAAGATGAGATCGATGGCGTTTTTCGTTCTCTGTCTCGCGGTTGGCCTGCCAATCGCCGCGCAAACCAATATCAGCTGCAAACTGGTGCCGGGTAGTGTGAAGGCGTTGGATGCCAGATGCTGCAGCATGTTGGTCCAGGTGAAGATGCAGTGCGGCCCAGGTGCGGCGACGGCTCCCGGAGTGCCCGTTCCCCTGGTGAACATCCAGGTCACCTCGAACGTGCCGCTTGCTCCGCCTCAGACCGTCGAGCCCGTACAATTCGCTCGTTATCTCCGCCGGCGGCGTCAGCAGCACCGGCTGGACGACCGTCGCCGTGCAATAGATGAGCGAAAGTCAATGTTTTTAATCTGTTTGTAATCAATAAATTACATCGATTTATTGTCACTCTTGGCCAGAGTGTGCTAATAATAGTGCTTGGGACCCGGCTGGTACCTTTCGACCGTGCCCCATATCATCAAGTCCAGCATCTTTTCAATAACCCAAGGAGGTTGATCCATGAACATTCGACCGCTGCATGACCGCATTGTGGTTAAACGGCTCGAAGAAGACGATTCCAAAGTCGGTGCGTTATTTGTCCCCGACTCGGCGAAAGAGAAGCCGCAGAAAGGCGAGGTCATTGCCGTTGGCAAGGGCAAACACGCTGACGACGGAAAGCTGATCCCGCTCGACGTAAAGGCCGGCGATCAGATTCTGTTCGGCAAGTACTCCGGCTCAGACATCAAGCTCGATGGCACCGAATACCTGATCATGCGCGAAGACGAAGTTCTCGCGGTGCTCGAGGGCGGCGCTACG